>Ga0272448_1005474_pt1 | contig 14034 bp, 11 predicted proteins | sample YNPCB0191_FD_202220 | JGI IMG/M metagenome (GOLD analysis project Ga0272448, IMG submission 202220) | Hot spring sediment microbial communities from Yellowstone National Park, WY, United States - YNP-CB-019-1 | ecosystem: Environmental > Aquatic > Thermal springs > Hot (42-90C) > Sediment...
TGAACCATTTATTATTGGCGCTGCAAGTAAGGAAGATGACAATTTACAAAAAAGAATGCCAATTGAGGAAAGATGTCGTAAGGTTGCGAGAAGAATTGCTAACTGGATGAAACTCAAGAAAAAACCGGTTTCTGAACGTAAAGTGGCATTTATACTGCATAATAATCCTTGTGCTTCAGTTGAAGCAACAGTTGGAGGTGGAGCACATTTGGATACATTAGAGAGTGTAGCACGAATAATGCACAGAATGAAAGATGTTGGCTATAAAGTTACTCCACCAGTTGATGGTAAGGAACTCATCACTACTATTATGGACAGAAAAGCAATAAGTGAATTTCGCTGGACAACTGCTGATGAGATAGTTAAAAAAGGTGGAGTGCTCAAACAGATAACAAAAGAAGAATACGAAGAATGGTTTAATACTCTTTCGAGTGCAGTCAGAGAAAGAATCAACAGTACCTGGGGTAAACCACCAGGAGAAGAAATAAATGGTGTGCCTGCAGCTATGGTTTATGACGGTAAGATTCTTGTAACAGGTGTTCAATACGGTAATGCTGTTGTCTGTGTTCAACCAAAACGTGGATGTGCCGGAGCAAGATGTGATGGTCAGGTATGTAAAATATTGCATGACCCGGATATTCCGCCTCCGCATCAATATATGGCTACATACCGATATTTAGAACGCGATTTTGGAGTTGATGTAATTGTTCATGTGGGAACACACGGTAATCTTGAGTTCTTGCCAGGAAAAAGTACTGCACTTTCATCTGACTGCTATCCTGATATTGGTATTGGAGATATTCCTCATCTCTATATCTATAACGCTGATAATCCTCCTGAAGGAACAATTGCAAAAAGAAGAAGTTATGCAACATTAGTTGACCATATGCAAACAGTAATGATGCAGGGTGGTTTGTATGATGAACTTGAAGAATTAAACAGATTTTTGGTAGAATATGAGCAATTAAAAATTGTTAACCCTGCAAAGGTGCATAGTTTGCAAGAGTTGATTATGGAAAATATTAAAAAAACAAATTTAGATAAAGAGATTAAAATTAACATTTGTGTTTCAGAAGGTGTAGAAAAAAAAGTAAAATTATCAGAAATTAATGAAAATGAAATTTCCAGTGTTTTATTTGACGAAATAGTGCAGTCAGCTCACAGAACACTATCTCTGACACGAAATACTCAAATTCAAAATGGAATGCATATATTTGGCGAAATTCCAGAAGGAGAAAAGAGAATAAATTTCATAAATTCTATTCTATCTTATGATGCTGGTAATGAAATTTCTTTAAGAAAAACTGTAGTTGCAATGATGGGTATGAAATTAGAAGATTTATTAGCAAATAATACAAAAGTATGTCCTCATCATAAAAAAACTTACTCTGAATTATTAGAAGAAGTAGATAACTTTTGTAAAAAGTTTATCCATCAAATGATAAATAATAGAAAAGATTTATCCAAATTAAGTTATGAAATACTTGGTGATAGACTGAAAAAATCAGAATACATCAACAATCTTAATTTAATCAGAGAAAAAGTGCTTGATTTAAACAGAAGAATTGATGAATCTCATGAAATTGAAAGTTTGCTTCATGGTTTTAATGCCGGCTATATTCCACCGGGTCCTTCTGGCTTAATTACACGTGGTAGAGACGATATTTTACCTACCGGAAGAAACTTCTATTCACTTGACCCATATAGAATTCCTACTAAAGTTGCCTGGAAAATAGGCAAGAAATTAACTGATGCAGTAATTGAAAAACATAAACAAGAACAAGGAAAGTTTCCTGAAAATGTAGCAATCTACTGGATGTGCAATGATATTATGTGGTCAGATGGTGAAGGAATGGCACAGATACTTTTTTTGATAGGTACAAAACCTGTATGGCAACCAAATGGTAGAATAAAGGGATTTGAGATAATCCCATTAAAAGAATTGGGTAGACCAAGAATAGATGTTACAATACGTGTTTCTGGTATAACAAGAGATAATTTTCCAAACTGTATAGAGTTAGTTGATGAAGCAATTCAGGCAGTTGCTTCATTAGAAGAACCAGAACAACTCAATTATGTCAGAAAACATACACTTGCTCAAGTTAATCAACAGATATCAAATTCTAAATCATTAACAGCAGAACAGATCTGGAGGAATGCTACCTTACGGATCTTTGCATCAAAACCAGGAACATATCAAGCAGGAACACAACTTGCTGTTTATGCCTCTGCCTGGAAAGAAGAAAAAGATTTATCAGATGTGTTTATCTACTGGAATGGCTATGCATATGGCAAAGGAATTTTTGGAGAAGAAAAACATAAGCAGTTGACTGAAAACTTGAAAACAGTAGATATAACTTACAATAAGGTAGTATCTGATGAATATGACCTATTTGGTTGCTGCTGTTACTTTGGTACACATGGTGGAATGACTATAGCAGCAAGAACACTTTCCGGTAAAGAGGTTAAAACATATTATGGTGATACACGACAGCCAGAACATGTTGAAGTAAGAGATATGGCTGATGAAATAAGACGGTTAGTTCGGACAAAATTACTTAATCCAAAATGGATTGAAGGAATGAAGAAACATGGATATAAAGGTGCAGGTGATATTTCAAAAAGAATAGGTATGGTTTATGGCTGGGAAGCAACTACAAAAGAAGTTGATGATTGGATATTTGATGATATTACCAGTACTTTTGTTATAAATGAAGAAAACAGAAAGTTTTTTGAACAGAATAATCCCTGGGCATTAGAAGAAATAAGCAGACGGTTACTGGAAGCTCAAGAACGTGGTTTGTGGAATGCTAATTTAGAAGTGCTGAAAAAATTAAAAGAGATATATCTTGAAATTGAAGGTTGGCTTGAAGAAAAAATGGGTAATGTAGAAAAAGAATTTCAGGGTGGTTCAGTTGATATATTAACAGCAGATGATGTAGAAACGTGGAAAGAAAAAATGAAAAAAATATTAAAGGAGTAAAAAAAATGACTTGCAGAAAAACAATATTCCCATTTACAGCAATTGTTGGACAGGAAAAAATGAAAAAAGCACTTATCTTAAATGCTATTAATCCTCTTTTGGGTGGTGTCCTTATTCGTGGAGAAAAAGGAACTGCTAAATCAACAGCTGCTCGTGCTTTGGCAGATTTGTTACCAGAAATAGATGTTGTTGAAAACTGTGTGTTTAATTGTAATCCTTATAATACCATTGAGATGTGTCTGAATTGTAGAGAGAAAAAAGAAAAAGGAGAAAACTTATCTGTTTTCAAAAGAAAAATTAAAGTGGTTGATTTACCTTTAGGTGCAACAGAAGATAGAGTAGCAGGAACAATAGATATAGAAAAAGCAATAAAAAAAGGAGAAAAACATTTCCAGCCAGGACTTTTAGCTGAAGTGAATCGTGGAATACTTTATGTAGATGAAGTGAATTTACTTGATGACCACTTAGTAGATATTCTTTTAGATGCTGCTGCAATGGGAGTAAACATTGTAGAAAGAGAAGGTATATCTTATTCTCATCCAGCAAAATTTATTTTAGTAGGAACAATGAATCCTGAAGAAGGAGAACTTAGACCACAATTTTTAGATAGATTTGGTCTGTGTGTTGAAATTCATGGATTAAATGACCCGGAACAAAGAGCAGAAGTAATAAAAAGGTGGTTGGAATATGAAAAAGAACCGCATAAATTTGAAAAAAGATGGGAAATAGAACAGAAAAAACAGCAGGAAGAAATTATTAAATCACAAAAGATTTTTCCTTATGTAGTTTATTCAGAAAATATATTAAAACTGGTAACTAAAATTGCTATTGATATGGGTGTGGACGGACATAGAGCAGATATTTTTATGATTAAGACAGCCCAGACAATTGCTGCATATCATCAAAGAAAAGAGGTTACAGAAGAAGATGTTAAAGAAGCAGCAGAATTGGTTCTTCCTCACCGAATGAGGAAAAAACCATTTCAACAAACACAATTCAGTCAGGAAAAAATAGAAAAATTAATTAAAAAACAAAAAGAAAATGAAATAGAACATAAAGATACAAAAACAAATTCTGATAATGAACAGCAAATGGAAAATAATAAAACTGAAAAATCAAATGCTTCATCTGAAACTAAATTTGAAACAGGAACACCTTTTTCAGTAAAAAAAATTACAACCATAAAAGATAAAATTACAAGGACAAATTCTGGTAGAAGAAGTAATACTAATACAGATTCTAAATCTGGCAGATATATCCGAAGTAAAATTCCTGAACAAAAAACTAATGATATTGCATTTGATGCTACTTTACGTGTTGCAGCACCTTATCAAAAGAGCAGACAACAGTCCATAGTCAATAGTCAACAGGGAAAAAACAGTGGATTGTCAACTGTCAACTGCGGACTGATTATAGAACCACAGGATATCCGTCAGAAAGTTCGTGAAAAGAAAATCGGTAATACTATTGTTTTTGTAGTTGATTCTTCTGGTTCTATGGTTGTAAATAAAAGAATGATAGAAACAAAAGGTGCAATTTTATCTCTTTTAATTGATGCTTATCAGAAAAGAGATAAAATAGGACTTGTAGTTTTTAAAGGAAATGAAGCAGAAGTATTGTTACCACTGACATCAAGTGTTGAACTGGCAAAAAAACAACTTGAAGAATTACCTACTGGCGGCAAAACACCATTATCTAAAGGTTTATTAAAGGGCTATGAATTGCTAAAAAATGAGTTAATAAAAAATCCTAAAATTAAACCTTTACTGGTTTTAATTTCAGATGGAAAAGCTAATGTGAGTATAGATGGTAGAAATGTTTTTGAAGAAATAAAAGAAATTGCTAATGAAATAAAAGAATCTGGAATTAAATCAATAGTAATTGATACAGAGATAAGTTTTATTTGTTTTAATAAATCATTTGAAATTGCAGAAGCACTCGGAGGTAAATATTATAAATTAGAAGACATAAAGGCAAATAATATTGTTGAGATAATAGAAGAATTTATCAAAACTTAATGACTTATGTTAAATAATAAAGTTATCAGAACCACATTCATTATTTCCTTAACAGTACATTTTTTACTTTTAGCAACACCACAGTTTAAACTGAATTTATCTAATATCCAAAAACCTCAAGAAATTATAACTCAAATAAATATAGAAAAAACACCTGTTTTACCAAAAATAAATGTTATAGGAAAAGAAAAAAAACTTCAAGAAAATATAAAAGAAATTAAACAGCCAGAACCATTTCATAAAATTCAACCCGAAGAAATAGTAATTAGAGAACCATCTAAAAAATTGATTGAAGAAAAGACAGAAACAATTAACCCTAGCCAAGAGGCAATGCTTCGCTATCAGGATATAGTTAAACAGAAAATTGAAGAAAAAAAGGAATATCCTCAAGAAGCAAGAAGAAAAGAAATAGAAGGCATAGTTAATATCAGATTTACAATTCTATCAGATGGACAAGTAAATGAAATTGAAATAGTAAAATCTTCAGGATATAAAATTTTAGATAACTCTGCAGTTTCTACCATAAAAAAATCTAATCCATTTCCGACTTTACCAGAAGAACTGAACACACCTTATGTTCAAATAGAAGTAAATCTTGTTTACAATTTGAAATAATTTTAATAAAATTAGAAACACTTGCAAAATAAAATATTTTATGTTATAATATTATTGATATTGATTATCAATAATATTAAGTAGGAGAGATATAAATGCAAGATAAGCACTATGACTGGAAAGAAAAAATAAGAAGTAATGGTGGCAGATTAACTACACCTCGGAAAATTATTTTTAATATACTTAACTCCACTCCTAAACATCTCAGTGCTGAAGATGTTTATTTTATTATTCACAAAAAAAATCCAAAGATTGGTTTGCCTACTGTTTACAGAACATTAGATACACTATTTAAAATAGGGTACTTAAATAAATTTGATTTTGGTGATGGACATTTTAGATATGAATTATCTGATTTTCAAAATAAACATCAACATCATCATCATTTAATATGCACAAAATGTGGTAAAATAGTTGATTATACAGATTTTATTGAAAAAGAAACGAAATTAGTTAATTTAACTGAAAAGGAACTGTCAAAAAAATATAATTTCAGAATAGATAATCATATATTTCAGTTTTACGGATTATGTAATAAATGTAAAAAATAATGGTTTTTCAGGAGGTGCTTAAAAAATGGATATTACCCAGATGAAAGAAGGAGAAAAAGGTAAAGTTATAGAGATTCAAGGAGGTAGAGGTTTAGTAAGTAAATTAGATTCATTAGGTATAAGACCTGGAGTAGAAATAACCAAAATCAGCAACCAACTTTTGTATGGTCCTGTAGTTGTTCAGGTTGGTAACACCCAGGTTGCTATCGGACTTGGTATGGCACGAAGAGTTATAGTAGAGCACAAGTGATAAGACGGTTTGTTAACTTGTGCCCTTGTGCCTTGTGCCCTTGTGCCCTTGTGTGTCCTTAATTGGAGTTTACAATGCAAAAAATATTATTGATTGGAAATCCTAATGTGGGGAAAAGTGTGATTTTTTCACGGTTAACAGGAGTGGATGTTATTGCATCAAATTATCCAGGGACAACAGTTGAATTCACTAAAGGATATATGAAGATAGGTAAAGAAAAAATAGAAGTTATTGATGTACCCGGAACATATTCTCTTGAAGTTACTTCAAAAGCAGAAGAAGTTGCTGTTGAAATGTTAAAACAGGGTAGCAGTATTGTAATAAATGTAATTGATTCTACAAATTTAGAAAGAAATTTAAATCTTACTTTACAACTGTTAAAAAGAGATATTCCAGTTATTGTTGCATTGAATTTCTGGGATGAAACTAAGCACCGTGGTATTTCAATTGATGTAGCAGAACTGGAAAAAATCTTGGGAGTGCCGGTTGTTGCAATTTGTGGAAGAACCGGTGAAGGTATAAATAACTTGGTAAATAGATTGCATGAAGCAAAATCTAAAACTTTTGAATTTAAAGAAGATGAGAAATGGCATGAAATAGGAAATATTATTACTCATGTCCAAAAATTATCTCACAGGCATCATACTTTTCTTGATAGATTAACAGAAATATCTATACGACCATTAACAGGTATACCATTTGCTTTAATAATTCTTTATCTTACATTTAAAACAGTTAGATTTATTGGTGAAGGACTGACTTCTTTATTTGACCCCTTTTTTAATAATTATTATCTTCTGTTTATCAGTAAAATAGTAACTAATATATTTCCTGTAAAATTTTTGCAGGATTTATTATTAGGAACAACACCTAAAGTTATGGAATCATTTGGTTTGTTAACCACAGGTTTTTATATTCCTTTTGTTGTTGTTTTACCATATATATTTTCATTCTATCTTGTGTTAAGTGTTTTAGAAGATATCGGTTATTTACCTCGTATAGCAGTATTGTTGGATGTTGCTTTACATAAAATAGGTGTTCATGGCTATACAGCAATCCCTATACTTTTAGGATTTGGCTGTAAAGTTCCAGGTATGCTTGCTACACGTATATTAGAAACTGAAAGGGAAAAAATAATTGCTACTGCTTTAATTCTTATGATTGCACCCTGTATGCCACAGACAGCAATGATAGTAGGTTTAGTTGGACATTATGGCAGTAAATATCTGATATTAATATTTTTAATATTGTTTTTTATTGCCATAGTAAATGGGTTTATTCTGAATAAAATTCTCAAAGGTGAAACACCAGAATTATTTGTGGAAATTCCTCCGTATCGTATTCCTTATATACCTACATTAATTAAAAAATTATGGATACGACTAAAAGCATTTTTTATGGAAGCTGTTCCATTAATAATACTTGGTGTATTTATTGTAGGTATATTAGATGTTTTGGAAATAACAAATTTTATTGCAAACATTCTTGGAAACCCTATAGTAAGTATTTTAGGGCTTCCGAAAGAAACAATTTCTGTAATGATTTTAGGATTTTTAAGAAAAGATGTTTCTATCGCACTGCTTACTCCATTTAATTTGAATATAAAACAACTTATAATTGCTTGTGTATTTTTGGTGCTGTATCTTCCCTGTATTGCTACATTTTTCACTTTGTTAAAAGAATTAGGTGTCAAAAATACATTAAAAATTATATTTATAATGTTGTTTACAGCAACTTTTGTTGCTATATTACTCAATTTAATTCTTTAAATTTACAAATATATGAATGTATTAAAAGTAAATCCTGCTCTTGTGCATAAAACCAGAATAATCCAGATACAGAGTCAACAAATAAAACAAATGCCAAAAATTAGATTAGCAAATCTTGTAAATATGCCGGAAAATGAATTTGCTAAAATGATTAAGGGAATAGAAGAAAATCCACTGTTCAAAAAATTAATGTATCCAGAGAACTACAAAGAAAAAGTCATCGGATATAGAAGATTTCCACATACAGATATGTCCCAAAAGTTTTATGAGTTAAAAGAAGAAATTGTAAAAGATAGCAGTTTACCAGAAATTGAATTATTAATTGCAGAAAAAAAAGAAATTCTCAATTTAGCCAGAAAAATTGGTGAGGAAAAATTTAAGAAATATTTTTTATACTGTGAAGATTCAATATCTTTAAAACAAATAGCCAGAGAATGCAATCTAAGTATATCTGAGGTAAAGAAGCTGATGGAATTTGTGAATAATATTAGCATATACAATGAATTCTATCATCCATCAAACCTGTCTGTTGACAGTCAAATTCATTATACTAAAGTTGCTTCTATTAATAAAAATAGTTCAGGAAAATTGTTGATAAATTTTCTTTCTCCTCAGTATGTTCGTGGAATATATAAAATAGATTATGATAAACTTGAACACCTGAAGTCCAGTGGAAATTTTTCAGAGGAGGAATTAAAACAATTGAATGAATTAGTTAAAAATATAGAACTTATTAATAACCGAAAAACAACTTTATACAAAGTTATCCGGCAGATACTTGAAAAACAAAGAGCATATTTTAATTCTGGTGATATATCTGACCTCAAACCATATCAACAAAAAGAATTAGCAAAAGAAATAAATATAGACCCCAGTTTAGTGTGTAGAGCAATCAATGGACGGAGTATTGATACTCCTTTTGGTGAAGAAAAACCATTAAAGTATTTTTTTCCGGGTGAGAAAATAAAAATAGAAATTTTAGTTAAAAATATTATTCAAGATGAAAAAAACAAATTAAAAAGAAAAATTATAATTAAACCTTATAATGATGAACAGATTAAAAACATATTGGAAAGAAAATATAAAATCAGTATAGCAAGACGGACAGTTAGAGAATATAGAAATAAATTAGGCATACCATCTGCTATGCACCAAAGGTAATAATAATGACAGAAAACAAACAAAATCAATTTATAGCAGCTATTCTTAATAGTATTGCAGATGGAGTATTTACAATTGATAACAATAAAATTATAACTTCCTTTAATAAAGCAGCAGAAAAAATTACTGGTGTAAAGCAACCTGATGCTATTGGTCAGTACTGTTATGATGTTTTTCGTGCTGATATTTGTAGCACATCCTGTCCTCTTGAAAAAACATTGAAAACTGGTAAAAATATTATTAATCTACAAGTAAATATTTTAGATAAAAAAGGAAAGAAAAAACCAATTAGTATTACTACAGCAATATTAAAAGATAAAAAAAACAATGTGATAGGTGGCGTTGAGACATTTCGTGATCTTTCTATAATTGAAGAATTAAAAAAAGAATTGTACAAACACTATATTTTTGAAGATATTGTCAGTAAAAACAACAAAATCCAGAATATATTCAATATTCTTCCGGATATTGCTGAAAGCGACAGTACTGTATTAATAGAAGGTCCGAGTGGTTCGGGTAAAGAACTTTTTGCCAGGGCAATACATAACCTCAGTAGAAGGAATAAAAAACCTTATATAGTGGTGAATTGTGCTGCATTACCGGACACATTGTTAGAATCAGAACTTTTTGGTTATCTTAAAGGTGCTTTCACTGATGCCAAAAAAGATAAACCCGGTAGATTTGCTCTTGCTGAAGGTGGAACAATATTTCTGGATGAAATAGGCAGCATTTCACCTGCACTTCAATCTAAACTATTAAGAGTATTGCAGGAAAAGGAATATGAACCTTTAGGAGCAACTGTTCCTGTAAAAGCAAATGTCCGGGTAATAGCTGCTACAAACAAAAATTTAGCAGAACTTGTGAAAGAAGATAAATTCCGCGATGATTTGTATTATAGATTGAATGTGGTTAAAATAGAATTACCACCTCTTTCTGAAAGACGCGAAGATATTCCATTGTTGATAGAACATTTTATAAACAGGTTTAATTTAAGAAAAGGTAAAAATATCCAGAAGGTTTCTAATGAAGTAATGAATTTTTTAATGCAATATAATTTTCCAGGAAATATAAGAGAACTGGAGAACATTATTGAACATGCATTTGTGTTATGTAAAGGGCAGGTAATTGAACTTGAACATTTGCCTAAAGAACTAATTACAACAGCAGAGTTAACACAGAAGAAATCTAAAAATGAGTTAGTGGGGAAAAATCAATTTAAAAATGCAGAGATAAAGATAATTATTGATACATTAAAACGGAATAATGGAAATCGTGGTAAAACAGCTAAAGAATTGGGTATAGATAAAACTACTCTCTGGCGTAAAATGAAAAAATTGAGAATTAAGTATCCTTAAAAAATTCTTTTACAAAATATTTTTGCGCTGAAGATTTGTCATAAGGGATAGTTAAAGACGGTAAAAGAAAGAACTTTTTTGCCTTTAAAGAATGGTTAAAGGAGATTTCCTAAGTTAAGTCAAATTGTTTTTAAGAAAAATAATCGTAAGAGAAAATATAACACAGGGAAAGAGGGATAGTAATAGTTCAACAGAAAACAATGAAAGATTTGCATCAGATAATAAAGTAATTGATATTATGGCATGGTTAACAGGATATCCAAGAGAAAAAGTGAATTGGTTTCCGACAGTTGATCTCAAAAAATGTGTTAAATGCGGGATGTGTATGAATTGCGGGAAGAACGTTTATGACTGGACAAAAGAGGGTCCAAAGATCGCCAGACCTTACAACAGAGGTAGAGACAAACAATCAGCAAAAAATAGTTCCCGAGCAGGTTGATTTCTAAATATTATTGTTTTATTATTTTTCTGTTAAAATTTTATTTATACGGATGCTAGCTTCTTGAAGCCCATCTCTTACACTTTTTTTGCCCAGCCAGATTAAATCTAATTGTTCCTGCATAACAGATTCAATTCTGTTCCATTGTTTAAAATTAGGTACTGGAACAGCATAATCCATAGCATCAACAAGTACATTACGATGAAATCCATGAGTATTAGATGCATATTTTTTTGCTACAGATATTAATGAAGGTTGTTTCTCAAGTTTTTCTGCCATTATTAATTGTACTTCAGGAGTGTGTAAAAATTTCATAAATTTCCATGATAAATCAGGATTTTTTGTTTTTGAGTATATAGCATAATTTTCCAATCCGAGTATTGTAGCACGTTTAATCTTTTTAGGTAAAGGTGCTATATCCCAGTCTATATTTTTATTCAACTGTAAATTCTGAATCTCCCATGCACCTGAAATAAACATACCTGCTTTTCCTGTACGAAACATTTCCACATTTGATTTTGATTCAAGAGACAATACCATAGGAGTTACTTTATGTTTGAATCTTAAATCAACAAGAAATTGTATTGCTTCAACACTTTTTTCCTGATTTAACAAACACACATTTTTTGTATCATCAAATGCTTTTCCATCATTTTGCCAGATCCATGGGTATATCCTTGCACCCCAGAAATCTATTACACAGCCATACTGGTCTATTTTACCGTCTTTATTTGTATCTCTGGTAAGTTTTATACAAGCATTAAGATATTCTTTCCATGTCCAGGTTTCATCAGGTTCAGGTAAATTCTGTTCCCTAAAAAGTTTTTTATTATAAAAAAGAACATATACAGAAGTATATCTTGGTAAAGAATATAATATATTTTTGTATTTGCAGGCATTAATTAATTTCGGGTAGAACTCAGATAGATTAAAATTATTATCTTTTTTGATATAACCGTCAAGGGGTAATAATAATCCTTTAGAAGCAAATGGTATAAAGTATGCACCGTGGATTGACATTACATCAGGAGCAGTTCCGGCTACAAACATTGTTTGGAGTTTATCCATAGCACGTTTTGTAGGATCGTTCATATAAACTATTTTTGTGCCGGGATTTTTTCGTTCAAACTCCGCAATAAGTTTTTTGTTGAGATTGTATTCTTCAGCAGGTACCCAGGTAAAAAAAGTTATTTTTTCTATTGCAGAACAAATATTAGTGAATAATATGATAAAGAGTAAAATAATTGTATTAAATTTATTCAAATTCCTATGCATCGAGTTTATTATATTAAATTATATAACTTCCTAAAGTTGAAAATTAAAAAATTTTAATTATTTATTTCTAATAATATAGTAGCATTTTTTTAGTAATAAATCAAATAAAGAACACTTAAAGTACTGCTTTGAAAAGGTTAGAAAAGTAATGCTCTGCTCAACTTTACTTATAGCAGCATTACTTAATTTAATTCTATAAAAATATCTATAAAACCAAATGTTGCAATAATGCAATACTATGTTGCATTATGTTGCAATTCTGCAATCCTTACCAGACTTAATATTTCGTCTAAAAAAACTTCTTGTAATTAGAATTCTTCTCTAAAAAATAGTTCATTTTATGATTCATCTCCATAGGAATTACATCTTTGGCATAGAAATTGCACTATAAATAAATGGAGAAATTAAAAGTAACTACTCAGTCAATAGTGTCATTCCGAACTTGTTTCGAAATCTAAAGTCATTTAAAAACAGCAGATGTTGAAACGAGTTCACGATGACAATTTAGAACACGATCGAGTTAGTGGTTAGAACTAAAATGCTAAAAATAGCAATTCCAATATATGAAAATAGGATAGCACCAAGTTTTGATTATTCTCAAAAAGTCTTACTTGTAACTTTAGACAATAATAAAGAAGTCAAAAGAGAAGAAATATTACTGAAGGACTTGAATTCTTTACAAAAAGTAGTCCGTATTTCTAATTTGAGAGTACAAGTTCTAATCTGTGGTGCAATAAGTGCTTTTGCTCTTAGAATGTTAATGAATAATGGAATTAGAGTAGTTCCGATGATTAGTGGTGAAATTGACAGAATAATAAAATTGTATATACAGGGACAATTTGACATAGAAAAGTTTAGAATGCTCTGGGGTAGATTCTGTTGTCGTTTTCCTGGTAGACGGAAAGGATGGAGACACAGAATCCCACTCTGGTAGTGTATAAAAACTGTTCATTAAAAAAATGATTTTTCAATATAAACAAATTTTTCATAATAGGCAGTCAGGAAACTAAGGCAATAAATTAAGATGTTCTTTTGAAGAAATAAAAACTGGTGGAGGTGAAAAATTTTTCAATTTTAAAATTTCCCTTCGGGAAAAATAGTTTCCTGACTGGCACGAAATATAAAGGAGGGAGGTGATTAAAATGCCAGGTGGAGATGGAACTGGTCCTCTGGGATTAGGACCAATGACAGGAAGAGCAGCAGGTTTTTGTGCCGGTTACCCTGTTCCGGGCTATATGAATCCAATCCCGGGAAGAGGTGGCTTTGGCCGAGGTTTTGGATTTGGTCGTGGCAGAGGTTGGAGACACTGGTATTGGGCAACTGGTCTTCCCGGCTGGGCAAGAGCGGGTTATGGATTTCCTGCTTTTGGTGGTTGGCTAAATCCTTATTATTACCCTTATTATTATGGAGTGTCATATGGAAATCCGTATGCCCCACAAGTGACTCCTCAGCAACAAGCAGATATGCTCAAAGAACAAGTGAAAGCGATGCAACAAGAAATTAATGCGATAAATGAACAAATCAGCACTTTAGAAAAAACTGCTGCGGAAGAGAAAAAGTGATTTTTTGGAAAGCAGGGAGAATGCTGATACTAGTTAAGCATTCCCCCTGATGACAG
>Ga0272448_1005481_pt1 | contig 14025 bp, 11 predicted proteins | sample YNPCB0191_FD_202220 | JGI IMG/M metagenome (GOLD analysis project Ga0272448, IMG submission 202220) | Hot spring sediment microbial communities from Yellowstone National Park, WY, United States - YNP-CB-019-1 | ecosystem: Environmental > Aquatic > Thermal springs > Hot (42-90C) > Sediment...
AGGAAATGAGAGTCGTAGCGGTGATTGACAATACTGAGGTGATCCGCAGGATCCTGGAACACCTGGGACTGTGGTTGGCCAACGCCAGGCCGACTCCCAGGGCACATTCGCCCCCGGGGATCCGGCCGCTAACCGAGGACTCCTACTCACAGCTCCCGGCTCGCGAGGAACAGGATTCCTCCCAGGTCCCGCCAGCACACTGGGACTCTTGAGTTTCTCCGGCGGGCACGATGTGCCTCTCCTCTTGTCGCACTCGTCTGTTCATTTTCAGGTCGTCCGACCCGGTTTTCCCCCTGCTCTGACCGGAGTCTCTCCCGCGGCACTCGCCCGGGCGCAGTACTCCCCTTGCGCTCCCCGGGGCAACACAACATCTTGGGTGTTTTTTTCTTGACACGCAATTTCGTCACCTGCTATTCTCCGCCCGTCTGAAAGCAAGTTCCTATAAGCTTTACGTCTTTCCCGTCTACATTGATTCCCTCGTCAACGAATTCGATTGGTCCATGACCCAGATTTCCGCATCTGCGGCCGTCTGGGCCATCGTATTCGGGTTTTCGGCACCATGGGTCGGCCTGCTCATTGCGAGGTTCGGCGTCCGATTCACGATGCTGAGTGCGGCCGGCGCCTCGGCTCTCACCTTGCTCGGGATCAAGGCGACCCCGGCCTTGAGGCCCGGAACGTGGACAAGATCCGAGACGGAGTATAGAAGACCAGGCCCGAGAATGCCGGGAAGAAGCCGAGGCAAGTCCTGGGGGCCAAGCCGGGCAGTTCTCCTGGAGAATGATCCGGACGGCCTTTGAAGTGATCCTCAGCAGTTGACGTATTCGATCCCTTGTTGTATTATTATTTTAAAGGTGATGGAGTTCGCCTCGTAACAGCCCAAAGGCTGATAACTCCTGCTTCCAGGAACGGCTTTCCTGGCGGGAGTTATGAGAACAAACTCCTCCAGGGAAACCTGAGGGAGTTTGCAATGGCCTTTGTATCCAATTACCTGAACTCCGAACCTACCCAAGAATCTGCCTCTGATCTCATCCGCCATATCCGGAAAATCTGCGGCCGACTCCAGACCCTCTCTCTCAACCGCCGGATCGAGGCCTGCCGGGCCATCCTGCCCCGGACTCAAGTCATCGATATGGCGATCCTAGGCCAGTTCAAGGCGGGCGAAAGCTCTTTCCTGAACAGTCTGATCGGCAAGCCAATCTTCGCGGTCGGCCTCACCCCGGTCACCACCGCCATTACTCGCCTTCAGTTTGGGAAGATCGAGCGGGCCCACGTTAACCATTTTGACGGCCAGCAGACTCAAATGGATACTTCCGCCTCTCCAAGACCCAGCGGCAAACCGAGGACATTCGCCGTACGATGGAAGGCCTGAAGGAAAAGCTTGATCGTCTGTCAGCGTAAGAAGGACAGTGGGAGAATGTCTGTTATTTGGTCCGTACACGCCCGTGAGATCCTGGACTCCCGCGGCAGCCCAACAGCAGAAGTGGAAGTCCATCTGGAGGACGGATCTCTCGGCCGGGCCGGGGTCCCCTCCGGCGCGTCCACCGGTGTGCACGAAGCTCTGGAACTCCGCGATGAAGACAAAGATCGCTACGGCGGGAAGGGCGTCCTCCGCGCAGGGGGATACGTTAATGAAGAACTTGGCCGGGCAGTGGTCGTCCTGGACGCATTCAACCAGGCTGCCGCGGATCATGCGATGAGGACTTTGGACGCCACGCCGAACAAATGGCTGTACGGGGCCAATGCCATGCTCGGGGTCAGCCTGGCCGTGGCACGCGCCGCAGCCGTATCGGCCGACCTGCCGTTGTACCGGTATCTGGGCGGCGTAGCGGCCAGGGTCCTTCCCGTGCCCATGTTCAACATCCTGAACGGCGGGGTACATGCCAACTGGCAAGGAACCGATTTCCAGGAGTTCATGATCGCTCCGCTCGGGGCCCCCAATTTTCGTGAAGCCCTGCGCTGGGGCAGCGAAGTGTACCAGGCGCTCAAGGCCGCGCTCAAGAGCGGGGGTTATTCGACCGGTGTGGGCGACGGAGGCGCCTTTGCTCCGGTCTTGAAACAGAACTCCGATGCCGTCGAGGTCATTCTCAAGGCAATTGACAAGGCCGTTTACAGGGCGGGCGAGCAGGTTGCCATCGCGCTCGACCCAGCCTCCAGCGCTTTTTACGAAGCGGGGCTGTACAACCTGCGCATAGAGGGTCGCAAGGTCACCCCTGCTGAGAGGGTAGACCTTTGGGCCTGTTGGGTCGAAGGGTACCCCATCGTCGTACTCGAAGACGGCTTGGCAGAAGCCGACTGGGAAGGCTGGAGACTTCTTACCCGGAAGCTGGGAGCCAAGACCGAGTTGGTGGGTGAGGACCTGTTTGTGACCAACGTGGCCCGGATGGGTCCGGGCATCCAGGAGAACGCTGCCAACGCCGTAGGGATCAAGCTCAACCAGATCGGAACACTCACCGAAACGGTGGAGGCGATCGACATGGCTCGAAAGGCGGGTTGGGGCGCCATGGTCTCGCACGGCTCCGGTGAGACAGTGGACAGCTTCATAGCTGATCTCGCAGTATCCGTGGGGACCGGCCACCTCAAGACCGGCGCCCCTTGCCGCGGCGGGCGCGTTGAAAAGTACAACCAATTGTTGCGAATTGAGGAAGAACTCGGTGATGCCGCTGTTTACGCTGGACGCAAGGCCTTTGTGCGATAGCCAGCGTGCCAACTTATGGATGGTTGCCTGGCCGGCGGACCGTTCCGCCGGCCAGCAGTTCCCGATGGCCTCCTTCTCCCCGGTTGGAGTTATGAGCCGGAGGAAGACAGCCCACTCAGATTGGGAGACAAAGCCCCTGAAGGAGAGAGGATTCCCAACCCATTAGACTGCTCGACGGCAATGCAGGAAAGGGCCCTCCATGAGCCAGAAAACGTGTATCATTCTGGTGCGGCATGGCGAGACAGAATGGAACCGCACCGAGCGGTTCCGCGGGCGGGCGGATGTGCCGCTGAATACGACCGGTCTAGTCCAGGCTGAGGCCACGGGGCTCCGGGTGGCCGCCGCATGGCGAGTAGCCGCTGTTTATTCGAGTCCGCTCTTGCGTGCAGTGAAGACCGCTGAAGCCATTGCCAAACATTTCGCCCTACCCGTTCAGAATCATCCCGGCCTTATCGACATCGATTACGGCCAGTGGCAGGGGCTCTCACCTGAGGAGGCACGACAGCGCTGGCCAGGCGAGATCGACATGTGGTATAGGCAGCCGGAACGTGCCCGGATCCCTGGAGGCGAAAGCCTCGATGATGTGCGTGAGCGCAGCATGGCGGCCGTGAAGGAGCTCGGGATGCACCACGCCGGACAAGAAATTGTACTCGTTGGCCACACGGTCATCAACCGCATCATCCTTCTTGGAGTGCTACGCCTGGGAAACGATCGATTTTGGCGACTGAAGCAGGACACGTGCGCCATCAACGTGTTTGAAGCGGACCACGGCGACTTCACCCTGGTATCTCTGAATGATACCTGCCACATGCAAGGCAAGCGCCTCTGCCGCTTAGAGATCGGGGGAGGTGATATTCAGAACAGATAGGTGATGGAGTCCACCACAAACCGCCCGGTAGGGCTAATGACTCCTGCCTTGGCGAATGTTCGCTGGTGGGAGTTCGCGGGTGGACGAGAAGGACCGGAACTCCCATCAGGGCAACTGTACCTGAGAGGAGTTTTTTGCGTCCGGGGGGGCCACGTTGTTCGCAGGTGAAGAGAAATCGGTGAAAGTCATCCCGTCCCGCCAGGTCCTGCGCGGCGAGGCGCTGGTGAAGAGATACAGGCGCCGAAATGTGGTCAATGGAGTCAGTCTGGCCGTCCAACAAAGCGAAATTGTCGGTCTGCTGGGTCCGAACGGCGCTGGAAAAACGACTACGTTCCATCTCATCACGGGGCTCGTCCGCCCCGATAGCGGTGAAGTCGTTCTGAACAATGAAACCATCACCCGCTGCCCCACGTACGAACGGGCACGGCTGGGACTGGCTTACCTTCCGCAGGAGCCCTCGATCTTTCGCGGGCTCACGGTAGAGCAAAATCTGTTGCTTGTATTGGAAACGCTCCCATTGGCACGACATCAGCGCGAAGAACGGCTGGAAGAGCTGCTTGTAGAGCTGGATCTCGCCCCTTTGCGGAAGAGCAAGCCCCATCAGCTCTCCGGTGGCGAGCGCCGCCGAGTGGAAGTCACTCGCGCCCTCGTTAGGAATCCGGCCTTCTTGTTGCTCGACGAGCCATTTGCCGGGGTCGATCCGATTGCAGTGGCGCACATCCAAGACATCATCGTGAGGCTGAAGCAAAAGGGCATCGGCATCCTCATCACGGATCATAATGTGCGTGAGACCCTGGCCATCACCGATCGGGCTTACATTATCCATGAGGGCAAGATCCTCACCGAAGGGGATCCTTTCGCGATCGCGGACGATCCAAGGGCTCGGGAGATATTCCTCGGGGAAAGCTTTTCCGGGAACGGCCAAGCAAGAACATGAGTGGAGGCCAAATTGCGGAACTGTTTATTTCATCTTTGGTTGACAGACCTTTTTGGCCTTGAGGAGATGGAATCCGCTGGGAACCGCCCACAGGGCCTGTTGGCCCTTGCCAGGGGTATACCTGGTGGGAGCCTCTGTGGGCACGGCGGGCCAGAGCGAAGATCTCAGCGGAGGGACCGTACCTGATGGGAGCGAGGTTCATCTGTAATGGTCCGGTATTTCTTTCTGCCCGGCCTGCTGGAAGGTCTTTGCCCTCGACAGGTGTCCCTCCCGCGATCTGAAGGTGGACGAATTCTGGGCCCCCGAGGGGCGTGTCCAGAAGTTGATCCTCGCGCTCGGGCATCCGGAGCCTGCCACGCCGATTCGAGCTGCATGGCTCCTGGGTTTAGAAAGAGGCCCACGAGCGGTGCAACCCCTGATGGATGTGGTCAGGGCCACCACGGACGTCTCCATTGCAAGGGCTGCAGTCAGGGCTTTGGCGAGGATCGGTACGGGTGAGGCCATGGAATTTCTGCCGAACCTCAACGCACACCCAGCGAAGAGGATCCGGGAGGAGGTGAAAAACACTCATGGAAGAAGGAGACGAATCCCCGTTACAGGGAGAGGCTCGACAGGGCAGAAGAGGAGATGACATGAATCCTGGAACGGCAACCGCCGCGATACCAGAAAAGAGGGCGGTCAAGAACAAACGCTGGCTCAACCGCAATGTTTTCTCCTTTGGGCTTACGAGCCTCTTGAGCGACTTCTGTCACGAAATGGCCACCGCCATCTTGCCCCAGTTCATGCAAGCCATCGGCGCCTCAGCTGCCTCACTCGGGTTCATCGAAGGTGTTGCGGATGCCGTCTCCAGTTTCGTCAAGCTCGGCGCGGGATACCATAGCGACAAGATCGGACATCGCAAAAGATGGACCGTTTTCGGCTATGCGCTCACTGCGGTGTCCAAAGCGGTGTTTGCCTTTGCCTTTGCATGGCCCTTGATCCTGCTTGGCCGTGTGGTCGGCTGGCTGGGCAGAGGCATTCGAAGCCCTCTCAGGGACGCCCTGCTGGCAGAGTCGGTGAGCCCGGGCGACCGCGGGAAGGCTTTCGGTTTCCACAGGGCCGGGGACACAGCAGGCGCAGTGCTGGGGCCCTTGGTCGCTTTTGGCCTACTCAGTCTTATGGCCCACCGGCCCGAGCTGGTCAAACACCTGGGCAACTGGTTTCCTCGGCTCACGGACGCACCGGGCGCTCCGTTCCGAATGATTTTCCTCTTCACCCTCGTGCCCGGCGTCCTCTCTGTTCTCTCCATCCTGACGGTGACCGAGACGAGGCGGGCACCGAATCACGGTCTGCGGTTCTCCACCGTTCTGCGGGCCATGCCCAAGGAGTACCGATCCTTTCTGATTGCCGTTGGCCTCTTCGGCATGGCCGATTTTGCCCCGACATTGATGATCCTTCGGGCGACCACAGCTCTTGAGCCACAGATAGGGGTTCTTGACGCCTCGCGCTTGGCTACGCTCTTGTACCTGTTGCGCAACGTGGTATACAGCCTCGCTTCCTATCCCATCGGCGCCATGAGTGACAAATTTTCCAGGACACGCTATCTGGCAGTCGGCTATGGAGTCGCAGTAGTCACATTTCTTGGATTCGCCTTCGCAATCCCCTCTGTCTGGTGGTTCATCCTCTTCTTCAGCCTTGCAGGAGTCTTCATTGCCTGGGAAGACACGATCGAGGGAGTAGCCGTTCGCGACTACGTGGATGAAACTATCGCCGGGACCGGCTATGGAATCCTCAGCACGGTCAACGGCATCGGAGATTTTTTTTCCAGTCTCATCGTCGGCCAGCTCTGGACGGTGGTAGGCCCTGTGTGGGCATTCGCGTATGCAGTGGTCGTGGGGTTCGCAGGACTGATCCTCATGGCTCGAATCCGCAAACCGAACGGCCAGACAGGGACAGAACCGCGCCCCTGATCAGAACACATCATGGATCGTCAAGCTATGACATGCAGTGACCCCCACCCGTCCCAGCACGACCGGAGAAAGCTAAGTTTCCCCGAAGGAGCAGACTTCAATACCCTCGAAAGTTATACCAGAATCAAGCAGGCAATCGCTGCTGAAGTCCAGTCTTTGGAAATTCTTTTCAAAAGTCAAGAGAGCGCAGCAAATGCCGAGCATTGCCGCCAGTTGACGGCTAAACTCGCTGAAGACCGTTTCACCCTGGCCGTCATGGGGCAGTTCAATCGCGGGAAAAGCTCTCTCATGAATGCCCTCGTCGGACGCGACCTCTTGCCCACGGGATTGCTCCCGGTCACCTCGACAATCACAGCGCTGAAATATGGCCCGGTTGAAAAGGTGACCGTTTATCGGCACGAACGCTCCTTGCCTTATGAAGTCCAGCTGCAGAGTCTACGAGAATACATAACGGAAAAGGGCAACCCTGGCAATCACAAGGGCGTGTCGAGGGTCTGCGTTGAACTGCCAGCGCCGTTTCTCAAAAGAGCCCTAGACTTCGTGGACACTCCTGGCATCGGATCGGCCATACAAGCTAATTCGGCAACTACTAGCGACTTTCTGGCGCAGAGCGACGCAGTGCTTTACGTCACGAGCATGGAAGCCCCTTTAACCCAGGCAGAAGTCGCGTTCCTGCGAGGGGTTCGGCAGCAAGTGAAGAAGATCTTCTTCGTGGTCAACAAGAGGGATCTCGTCAGTGACGAAGAGTGTGACGAGGTCCTGCGATTCATCTCCCAGACACTTGAGCGAGAGCTCCAACTCGGCGAACTCAAGATGTTCCCTGTTTCAGCGCGAATGGGACTTGCCGCCAAACTCCGCGCCGATGCAGATGGCTATGTGCGGAGTGGGCTCCAACTTCTGGAAGATGCCCTGAACGACTTTCTCTCTCGTGAAAAGGGAACTACATTTCTCACTGCGGTTACTGATAGAGCACTGTCCCTTGCGATGAACGGCCTGCGCGACTTTGATCTCCAGAGATGCTCGGCTAGTTTGTCGGAGAGCGCACTCCAGGAGAAGCTTGAAGAACTCCGCCAAGAGCTCGCGCACCTCCGAACAGTGCGGCGTGAGCGTATAGCCCATCTGAGAAGACGCCTCATGCAGCGGGCGGCAGAGGCTGTTACCGAAGACCTTGCCACGTTCCTGGCGAATGAGGTTCTGGAGCTCTCCACCGAGTTGAAGAACACTCTCAATGCGTGCCGCTGGGAGCTCCCCTGCCGAGTCGCTAGACGGTTCGCATCCGGCGCACTGGCTCGCATGGAACAGACCCTAGGTTTATGGAAGAGCAAGGAGGTCAGCCGCCTCAACGATGTCCTTCGTGATGTACTCACGAAGGAATGGCCCGGGTTCGAGAACGAGTTGGAGAGGATCTCCGAGGCGGCAGTGCGCATTTTTGGAGCTGCCGCAAGCTATCGGGCCATGGACACGGCCCGATATGCAAACGAGCCGGACATTCGGCTTACGGCGCTGCGTCGCTTGGATCTTCATTGGAAGCCGACCATACCCTTCCTGCGAGCCTGGTTACCCCTCCTTGCACAGAGAGCGCACATTGCTCACGCATTGGCCGAACAACTCTCTCAAGTGATCAAGTCCTGTGCGGAGCTAACACTAAAGGACCTCCTGACGAGTGCAGGAGAGGCCGCAGAACACGCTGTGTCTCGTCTTACAAGGGTCGCCGAAGACGAGGAATCCCGGACGCTTCACCTCGTGGGAGAGAGAGATGGAAACGAGTGTGTGGAGCTTCCTGCCGGTCCTGGATCTCCGGTGGACTTCCGCAAGCAGTCCGAAGAGTTGGCGAGGCACCGGGACACACTACGCGCTCTTCGCGGACAGCTCATCCGACAGGCCGAGCCCTACAAAGAGAACGAGGAGCCACCTTGGCACCTTTCCGAAGGGCTGGCTCCAGGCCCGACAGACCAAGCAAGCCCCCAAAAGAAGAGAGATAAGACCCTCCTCGACCTCAAAACCCGCGGCTGCCCGGTGTGCGACTCCGCCAGTCATGCTGCTTTCCGCTTCTTTGCGCAATTCCAGTATGCCCTAGCGACCGACGAGCACGCACAACGCGCCTACGCCGAAGAAAGGGGGTTCTGTCCTCTCCATGCGTGGCAGCTCGCCTCGCTTGCTTCATCCCAGGGGATGAGCATGGCATATCCGAAGCTAGTGGAACGCATCGCTCGAGCAATTTCCAAGATTTCGCCCACAGGGAGCACCACTGCCAGGGAGGAAGTGCTGGCCCTGACGCAGAATCCCGAGAATTGCAGGGCATGCGCGATCATGCGCGAGGCAGAGGACCGACATATACGTCATCTGGCCACTCTTGTCACGGGACATGAGGGCCGCCGGGCATATTCTGACTCGCAGGGCGTGTGCCTGCGGCATCTGGGAGCCCTTCTTGGCGTGCTTGACGATAAGGAGACGGCGATATTCGTCCTGGCCCATGCAAAACAGCGCTTCACTGAGCTTGCCGAGGACATGCGGAGCTACGCCTTGAAAAGGTCCGCAACACGCTCGGACCTGATCCACCAGGACGAGGAGGACGCATTTGTTCGCGCCCTTGTTCACCTTTCAGGGGCGAAGGCGGTCTGTATGCCATGAGATTGAAGCGGGGACAGTAACAGATATGCACAGTCGCAGAAAGAAATACGGATTCAGGCGTAAGCGAGCAAAATTGCACGGTCCCGAAGCATTGGCGATACGGGAGCACATCCTGGGGCCGAGCCCCTGGGGCGGTCACGAGCACAACAGCCTGGGCTGTGAATTCTTGAAAAGGGGCGCCCTAGATCTGGCGATAGCAGAGCTTGAGAAGGCGGTTGCCATCAATCCATGGCAGCCGGTCTTCAAGATCAACCTGGCCCATGCATATCTTCAAAAGGGAAAATTCAAAGAGGCTTCCAAGAATCTGGATGAAGCTTTGGAACAGCAACCGCGCTCGGCTGCAGGCTGGTTCGCCTACGCGATTCTGTGCGAGAAGTTGTCCCAAAACGAGGACGCCCTGCGCTTCTACCGGAGGTGTCTGGAATGCTCCCCAGAAGGGCCAATTCGCAGACAGGCTGCAGAAAACCTAAACCTATTGCTAGGCTGCAGGCAAGAAGCGGAACGACCACCCAACTCGAGAAACGATCAACATGGCCCGCGTTGGAATGGGCCTGACTCTCGGACTCGAACATGAACGCTCGCAGTCTCATCCTGAAGATCGAAAAGGCGATCGCTCGTTCCGGCGTACTGCAGATTGAGGGTGAATTGAGATGACGGCGACACGACAGGGCGGAATACGATCCTCACTTCAAGGGCCCCCATAAAAACAAGAATGAACCGCCCCCAGCTTGACTGTTCTGCAGGGAGGGAGCCACGACATGCTGGGTCTTCCGGACTGGGATTCTGCCCTGCGCCTCCTGAACATTGTCATCATCGACCTGGCGTTGAGCGGGGACAATGCCATTGTCATCGGTATGGCCGCCGCGTCTCTACCCCGAAGCCAAAGGAGGTTGGCTGTGCTGATAGGGGGCAGCGCTGCTATTACCCTACGTGTGCTACTATCCGCGGTGGCCACGATCTTGATGCTCGTCCCGGGGCTTTCCATCATCGGAGGGCTGGTACTGATAGGGATTGTGCACCGGTTGCTCAAGCTCGACGTCGGCCGAAGGGAGAAAACGCAAGAGAGTAAAGGGGGCAAGAATCTTCGGGAGGCAGTCTTCGTGATTTTGGCGGCTGATTTCCTGATGAGCCTTGACAACGTAATCGCCATAGCGGGATCGGCTCACGGCAATGTGGTACTCCTGATCGCCGGTTTGCTGATGAGCATGCCCTTGCTGATGGCCACAGGCGGGGCCATCTCGCTGTTGATTGACAAAGTCAGGTGGCTTGTATTCGTCGGAGCCTTCGCCCTCTCCTTTAGTGCAGCAAGGATGATCCTAGGGGACCCGTTCATTGAAGCGGCTTGCCCCCGGCCAGCTCCTGTTGTCATGATCGTGGCGCTGCTGGTGGGACTCCTGATTCCCGCGGTCTTCGCCTGGAGGAACAACATCAAGCCTTGGAGAATTTGAGCGTTACGCAACCTTGCCTTCGGAGGCGACGCTTTTACGCCCTGGTCAGCGGAAGGGAAGTGGCCATGACACCCGTGAAAGGATCCGGGGATTCCCTCAACCCCTCTCAGCTGCGGCACCTTCGCACGACGTGCGAATATGCTGACAGACTTCTCCGCGAGATCGAATCCATTCTGTCAGTTTCTGATTGCAAGTCAACCTTTCCGAGTTACAAAGAAGATATCTCACCTGCTCAGGCAAGAGTCGTGCACCACTATATAGGCCGTATTCGGGCACACATGCTCCGTGTGCTCGAGAGCCATGGAATCCTGCCACCGGTCCCGCAAACTGGGGCCGCCCACGCTATCCGGGTGACGGTCAGTTTCGCGGACGTTGCCTTCGAAGAGTGCCGGCCGCAGTACATGCGGGGATACGGAGAGGTGCCGGAGTCTGCCATTCCGGAGCTGAACGGGCTTGTCGACGAGATCCAGGGGTTGCTCTCGAAGCTAGACGCGTTCCTGGCACAGGGACCGGGATGGGACTTGGCGCAGCGGCTTAAAGATCTCGAGCTGACCGGGGACGTTACCCAGGTGAAGGTGGTCGAAGACATCATCAGTCGTCACGGCCTTGTGGAGTTCCGGCATCTCCTCTCCGGAATTGTTGATCGTTTGGAGGGGGAACCGTTCGAGATTGCGTTTTTTGGGAAGGTGAGTTCAGGCAAGTCGTCCCTGCTGAACGCGATCGTTCAGTCGCAGGTGTTGCCGGTCGGGGTAACGCCGATCACCTCGGTGCCGACTCGCCTCACGTACGGCGTTAGGCCGAAGGGGAACGTGTGGTTTGCAGGTTTCAGCGGCGAGGAAGTTGCGATCGAAGAGCTGGCAGAATATGTCACCGAGCAGCAAAACCCGGGCAATTTCAAGAGCGTCACTCGGGTCGTCGTCGAACTTCCCTCGCCGAGGCTTCGGCAAGGTATTGTACTTGTGGATACGCCCGGAGTGGGCTCCGTGGCCGGTTCGCTCGCCGTAGAAACGATCTCGTATCTGCCCCGATGTGACCTCGGCTGCGTGCTGGTGGACGCCAGTTCGGCGCTCAGTCCTGAGGATCTCGAAATCGTGCGCATCCTTTACGGAGCCGGCATTCCGGCCTCTGTGGTGCTGAGCAAGGCCGATCTCCTGACTCCACGAGAGCAGAACCAGTCTCGCCAATACGTTGCCGATCAGGTCAGTTCGCAGCTTGGGGTGGAGCTTCCCGTGCAGATCGTCAGCGTCCGAGAGGGCTACGCGGCGCTGATTGCTGACTGGTTTGAACGCGAGATCCTCCCCGTGTACGATCGCCACATGGAAATGTCGAAGCAGGCACTCAGGCGGAAAATCGGGGCATTGACGGAAAACATCAGAGTAGCCCTGCAAAGCCGTCTGGACCACTCCGGGCAGGCGAGAGAGCTTCAGACTTCACGTATGCGGAAAGCGGAAGCGGATCTCCACCAGACAGCTGGGAGGTTTTCCGAAATCCGCGCAAGGTGCGAGGACCTCGCCGGAGAGATCGGGGGGCGCGGGGAATCGGCCCTCCGAGAGGCAGCGGTCCTCCTGGTGGAAAGATGCCTCGGGAGGCAGTGGCAACAGGAGGCGGCCCATGGCCTTTTCGTCCAGGTTCTGCAACGGCACGCCCTCGAACGGTGCAGCATTATCATGAATATCCTCAGGGCTTTTGCGGGCGAGACGGATACGGTTCTGGGAGAGGCCGCTGTCGCGCTGAGGCTTGGTCAAACTCCCGGCGACGCGGAGATTGCGGGGGTTCTCAAAGAGATGCCGACGCTCGACGTAGGCGGTTTCAAGCTGGAGGTTCGTCCCAACAACTTCCTTCTTAGGCTCGGAAAAGCGCTGGCAAGGCGGAGCCTCGAGCGGAAACTAAGGCGCCAGGTAGGCGAGCAGGTGGCCCTTGCCTTTTCCGTCCACGGCAGGATTGTCAAAAACTGGTCTGTGGAAAAATTGGGGGAGATGAAGAGGCGATTTGATTCCTATGCAGACACGTATTGCGCGCTGTTTGCTCGATTCTCCGGAGCGGAACCAAGAAACGGGTCTGCACGCGAGACGATTCACAGGGATCTGGAGATGCTGTCCGGCTCAAGGCCCCATGGGGAGGCGCCTGAAGTGCGGGATCCGACCAGAAAAGAGGCCTGAGGAGAGCCTGGCCCGCTGACCCAGGAATTATGGCCATCTGTTTTAGGGGACACCTGGAGTATGGATGACAGCGAGGTGCGCGAGCTTGTTCAACGCTTGAACTGCCTGCATGATCTGGAGAGCACAGCCGAGAAACTGATTGCATGCGGCCAGGGGGCCGTCGTGCCGCTTCGAAAATTCCTACTTGAAGGCAGGCCGAGCGGCATCTACCAGCCGAGACAGCACGCCGTGAAGGTCCTGGCCCGTCTGGGAGCGAAGACTGAGCTCATGGAGTATCTACGTTTACCAAAAGACATTTCCGATCCGGTTGTACGATTCGGCGAGGACGCTATCGAGAGCACTGCCGCCAGAGAATTGGCGGCATGGCAAACCGAGGAGGTCTTCCAATTGCTCCTCTCCGTTGCCCGGGATCGCTTACGGAGCGGCGTCGTTGAGGCTCTCGGAGAGTTCAGGCGTACCGAGGCGCTCCCCCTCCTCGTGAAGGCGCTCGAGGACGACGTGTGCCGTCCCGGCGCTGAGGAAGCGCTTCGGAAGCTCGGCCCCGCGGCCCGCGCAGTATTGGTCCGCTCGTGCCTTTCGCCATCTCCCTCTCCGGACCAAGAGACGCCATCGAGCCTCGACCGTCGCAGGAGCGCGCTGAGACTGCTTGCGGAGGTCGGAGTTGCGGAGGAGGATTGGAGAACCCTGCGGTCCCTGCTCGACCAGCAGGACCCCAAGCTTGCGATCCCGGCAGTGAAGCTCGCCTGCATCGCCGGCAACCCGGAAGATCGCATCAAGGCAGCACGGGTGCTGTTCCAGGCGTCCTCGGTTGCGGATTGCAGTTTGCTGTTGGATGTAGAAGAATGCCTTCTGGTGTTGTTGCGCAGTTCCGACGCGCCGGTTCGAGAAGAAGTGAGCCGACTCGCCGCCGAAGGGCACCTCCTTTCGGAGCGTATGCGGCGCATCCTGCAGCGCGTCCGAAATCGCCTGAGAGCTGACACACTCGCCTGAGCCCAGGATCCTTTACAAAGGCAGATCTCTATGCCGCGATCCGTCCCAACTTTGCCCCATCTTCTACAGTTTCTTTCCGTTGCGAAAATCAGGATGTAGCCCATTCAATAGGTTACGAACGTTTGGGGTTGTTTTGGGCCCACTGCATGGTGCCACTTTGAGCGGATTCTTGCGGGTTGCGGCACGTGCGGGAAGGCCTTTCAGGCAGCCGGGGTGGCCCTGCCTCCCAAAGTTCGTCGGGTCGTCTGAGGCCAAGGACTCCATCAAACCTCAATCCCGACAAACCCGCCTCATGGTGCCACGGCCAATTTCTCTTTACGCAAACCCTCTGTTTTCTGGGCATTTTAT
>Ga0272448_1005482_pt1 | contig 14025 bp, 13 predicted proteins | sample YNPCB0191_FD_202220 | JGI IMG/M metagenome (GOLD analysis project Ga0272448, IMG submission 202220) | Hot spring sediment microbial communities from Yellowstone National Park, WY, United States - YNP-CB-019-1 | ecosystem: Environmental > Aquatic > Thermal springs > Hot (42-90C) > Sediment...
TAAGGCTCACTACGTGAAAACAATCGGCGGATTGACGCTATCTGACAAGATCGAGGAACAGAAAAAACTTCTCATGCAGATGGAGGGCAGATGTCTCGAATATCAGAGGTGGCAAGACGCCATAGAGAAGAAGTATGATGTACCGCTCGATGGGATGCTTCCAGTCATAGCTGAACTTGCAACTGCCAAGGAGAGGTTCGGGTTGACGGTAGAGCATGTTCAGTCCACGGGGCAGTTCGTCTCGCAGATGGCAAAAGTGGGCTGGAAGCCAGAGACTCTAGCTTGGTATGTAGCGGAGCACTTCCAGACCCTGCTGGACTTGGACGCTCTTCACGGAGAGAAGCGAAGGATAAAGAGTGAAATTGAAGAACTCTGGAAAGAGAGAGACAGGCTCCTCCTTAAGGTCAAGAATTTAAGGGATGAGAACTCAAATTTAGAAACTGAAAACAGAAAAATTGCGGAGGAAGCTCACGCCCTAAAGGTTGTGAGAAAAACCACAGCGAAAATGTTGAGTAAAGATATGGAACTGTTGGGAAAGGCTGATATGAACAACGCCCTACTCGCTAAGATGTGCTCATATGGCGTGGACGCGCTTGTCGACGGCATACAAAATGATCCACGCTTCCAAGGGATGCTCATGGAAGCTTCGCTTAACCCATCCTTACATCCGCAGGTGACAACGTTCGCCGAAATCGTAAAGGAAAACGCTGAGCAAATAAAACAAAAAATAACAGCGCTCTCATTCATCGTCTCCATCGTCGAGAAACTGCAGGGGAAGGCTGAAGGAAGCACATCATCTTCAAACGATGAAGGCGATCGAGAAAAACGCCTCACACCATCTGAGCTACCCACAATATTTGAGCCGTTGGACCCCCGTATATTTGAAAACTTAGCTTCTGATAAGTACCTCGGCCCACGTACATCTAGCGTCAAAAGCCCTCAATGACTCTATCACATGTGATCAGATACGTGGAACATCCAACATGACGCATTGTTGGAATCACTGCAATTGGTCTCTGGGGACTATGTAGCTGGCATGCATCTCCTGTCAAACCTACTAGCTCAAGAATCAAACCTACTAGCTCAAGAATCAAACCTACTAGCTCAAGAATCAAACCTACTAGCTCAAGAACGACCAGGACAAAAGGTCTAACCAGAAAAGGCGGATAAATTGAAAGTCTTATTTTTCCTCGGCTTCCCTAACCCTTTTCCAGGAGCAGGCTGGACTAGGATAGGGTTTTTTGCAAAGCACTTTAAGGATAGAGGATATAAGGTGGCTGTTATCGGGATATTCTCTCCGAAAAGCTTGAAAATGGCTGGTTTTAGAAGCTGGAAGGGGATACCAATATATAATGTTATCCCAACCTTGTGGATTGAAAATTTATTCGCGTTGATATTTAATTTTCTCTCATCGATGATCCTAGCGCCCGTAATATTTCTAGCCCTGAAGCCTAAGGTTGTCATCTTGTCTCTGCCTACTGGTGAGCCTGCCGTCGGCGCATACTTTGCTTCGAGGTTTGCTCATGCGAAGATCGTGTTTGACGTGAGAGATGAATGGGAGGATTATGTTATCGGCAAGGCCTCATCAAAGGCATTTAAAAAAGTGTACAAAATGCTTAAGACTCTAATGGCGAGTCTATATGATAAGGCTGATCTTGTCGTAGCGGTCACATATCCTATCGCTCGAAGTCTCATGTTGAGAGGTGTGAATAGGGTAAGGATTGTACCAAATGGTGCTGACGTAAACGTCTTCAGGCCTTATGAGAAGGATGTTACTAGAATAAAGCTTGGACTTAAGAATGATGACTTTATCATCGTTTATGAGGGTGGCGTCGGAGGATACTATAGGCTTGATGTTGTTGTTAGAGCACTTGCAAGGCTCGATAATGAGGTTCGTAGCAAAATGAGATTGTTGATAGTCGGTTCCGGAGATGTACCTAACTTACTGGTGCTAGCTGAAAGGTTAGGATTAAAAGATAATGTTATCTATTTAGGTGTTGAGAACGATAAGGTTACGATTGCCCAAATAATCTCAGCTGGCGATATTGGCATAGTTCCATATGATGCTAATCCTTTATGGAAAAATTCAGTACCGGCAAAGTTTTATGAGTACTGCGCATGTGGTATTCCGGTTATAGCTACCGTTTACGATGACTCTTTATTGGGAGATCTTATCGAGAAACATCGGATAGGCGTTACATCTCCACCACTAGACGAAGAAAAACTTGCCAATGCAATTGATTGGCTATACAAGAACAAATTTTTTATAGAAACCGCTGGAGAAAGAGCTCGACAGCTTATTAAAGAAAGATTTGACAGGAACAAAGTTGCAGAAGAATATCTTAACTTGATAGGGAAGATACTAGAATGCCCATCAATTTGATGGTCTTAACGAGCTATTTTGCTATAAAACCTGAAGACATCAAGGGTGGAATAGGCTATAGATACGTCGGCCTTTATGGCTCATTGATAAAGAAATTGTTAGATTATTCTCAGCATTCAAAAATATTCTGGTACTCGAACACTGATAAAACTTTAAGGCTAATAGCATCAGGTGAGTTCAGAATTTTTGAAATAAGTATGTTAAAAGCTATATTGGTTGCCACCGTTTCAACTTTTAAAACCGGTCGGAATATGATTGTACTAATAGCATATCCTTACGCGGTTCCGACAGTAAAAGAGTTGCACGAATATCTTCTTTCTCTATTCATTCTAAAAATTTTATCACTAAGTGGTCGCGTGAAAACTATAGTGGACAACTTTGACCCCCCAGTTGAAGGGGCTTTCGCCTTTTCAGAAAAGCATCCTTCGTCGTTCTTAATTATTTATTATAGAACATTAGATTTAATAACATTAAGTTTTGCCTCTTTCATTATAGTTCTGAGCGATTTCTGGCGGCACTACATCTCAAAAATCTATCATCTAAAAACAAAAAATTTACTTGTTTGCCCAAATGGGGCATTAATAAAGCTTATCCCTTATAACCCTCCTAAACTCAAAGGACCGATTACAATCATATGCAGGTTCGGCATTAAAAGTAAAAGATATTGACAATCTTATCAATGCCTTGGCTTCTCTTAAAGAAAAGGGTTTATCAATAAATTTGCACATTGCTGGTGCCCAAAAAATTGATATTCCGAATTGGGTTAACATCGGTTCATATGATTGGCCCACATTTGTGAAAACATTGCTACCGTCTGCTGATATTTGTGTTATACCGTACCCTTCATCTAGAATGGCTTTTTATTATTCTTTACCAGCAAAACTTTTTGATTATATGGCAGCTGGCAAGCCCGTAATTTCAACAAAGCTTTATGAAGTAGGTAGAATCATAACTGCGTTTAACTGTGGAATAGTAGCCCAAGATTGGAATGAGTTTGCTTTTTATATAGAAAAATTCTATAGAAATAGAGAACTTGCCAGAAAACTCGGTTATAATGGGCGTAAGGCTGTGTTGGAACTTTTTGATTATGAATTATTAGCCGAAAAATTGTTAAAACGATTAATTAACACCTTCAAAGTGGAATCCTAATTAACATGAAAAGTGTGAGGGGTAAAAGTTGTTAGCTAACATAACAAAAGAGCATGAAGTAGGTTTGACGACGCCACCTTTGGACGACGGGAAGCTTTCGGAAGCGATCTTGTGGTTCTACCATAATGCGAAGCTCTCAGAGGCTATGGGGAGGAAGGCTAGAATGCTTATAGAGGGGAAGTTCGATAGGAATAAGATTGCTGAGGAATTCTTCAAGCTGGTTGAAGAGTGCATAAGCAATGGATAAGCAATTTCCTTTAATGGGAAATTTAATAATGGTTACAGCATTAGCTGTAGCCTTCTCGCTATTCACATTATGGTTGATAGAGTCATGGATAAAGTATCCGCTCTTCCTCTTCGAAATCTTCACAATAATACTTCTATACCTTATAATTAATGGCTATGAAATAAGAACGGTAGTGAAGTTTAGCTATAAACTAAAGCTTAACTGGGGGCTAGCAGTTGACGCTACATTAGTTTCCTCATCCGTGGCTCTCCTCGCTTTAGCCCCTTCACCCATAAATGGAGGTTTGATCCGTACAATCTTAGCCTTAATTTGCACATCATTACTTCCGGGATACGCGCTACTAAACGTGTCTGGGCTTATCCACTACTTCACAAGGCTCGAGGGCATACTCCTTTCATACATTCTCAGCTACGTATGCACGGGACTATTAGCCCTCGTTCTTCTACCCGTAGACGTAAGCCTTCGAGGAACAACAATCTTGTTAAGCTACATCGTGCTAGGTGTGCTTTCTATGTTGAAACATTGGCGTCACCCTCTAACCTTCACGAAAGGATCGCTCGCAAGAAGGATAGACGTACTAGTCCTCCTACTATCTACGGCATTCTACGCTCTCTCCTTCTACTTCACATATCCTGGCTTTGCATCACTACCAAGCACTGACATCTCGCGGCATTATGCCAACAGCATAGTCTTGTGGAGGACTCCAGAACTCTACTCTGAGTTTCAATACTTTTTAGCACACTTACACGGTTCGGTGTTCATCGCCCTCTCAAATGCTCCGCTAACAGTTGTTCAGACGACGCTTGTGCTACTAAACCTTATGATGCCAATAGCGTTCTATATTATGGCTAAAAACTACATGGAAGGTATTGATGCGCGTCTTCCAGCAATATCTACAATATTTTACTCTACATTTTCAGGCTTCGCCTGGATATACTTGGCGAGGCTGAAGCTTGAGGGTGTTCAAGGGTCTACTTTGAGCCTACTTAGCATGGTTAACGATAAGGCCTATAATGGTGCCATTTATCTTGCCCAGCCATTCCTATGGTTTGTGCCTCTGTCCATGTCATTTACGATCTTGATCGTGCAACTAGCGCTTCTTAAAAAATCGAATGTAAGCGAAAAAGGTTTCATGGCTCTCTTCTCGCTGCTCACAATAGCCAGTTTCATGGTCCATGTGACGGAGGCGGTAATATTCTCGCTTTTCATAAGCTTTTACGCGTTCTTTTCGAAGGGTGAATGGCTTAGGATTGATGGAGCCCTCAAATCGTCCCTGTTCGGATTCGCATTTTTAGACATATTTTATTTGACGTTGCAGTACGTATTCGGTAGCCCTCTGGGCTTCTCAACAATCACAACCCTCCTTCTCCCCACCTTCGTCCTCACCTTCATGTGCATGTATAGGAGGTTTGCTCAAGATAAGGTGAGAAGGTTTTTGTCCAGGTTTGCTGTTAAATCGCTTGCTACAGTAATCTATTACATTATCTCATTTGCCTACGTATTAGGTTTTATTGCTTGGATGGCGGGAATACCATCTTTCCACACTTGGATGGTCGTGGATGTAGGCTCAATACCGTGGTTCATCTATCCGATCTTCCTAGGCGTTACAGGCTTACTTATGATGGCAGGCCTCTGCCTTTTGCTTCAAAATTCTGGGGAAAGGAGGGTGATGATTTTTGTAGCTCTTATAATATTCTCGTTCGTCTTCGGCAAGACATTAACATTTGTCAACGTTAACTTTTTCGATACAGGCTACTGGGAGAAGCGTTTCACAGCCTACTACTTCTTAGCATCAGCCGTAATCGCCTCAATAGCTTTCGTCAGACTTTTTGAGGTTATAAGGGTGCATTGGAATGGCATTAAGAAAACATTGGTCACAGCGACAATAGTTTGCCTCATCACAATCTACGGGCTTCAATCTACGTTCGTTGTAGTGGAATATTGGAATACCGCGGCCTCAAAGCCTAGCCGAGAAGAATTTGATGCCGTAAACTTTCTAGCGAATACCATAAATAAGGACAAGTACGCTTACACTATAACCTTAACCGGATACTCGAACGACGTCCTCTCATTCTCCGCCCCACCATACAAGCTGACTGGAATGCAGATCATTTGCACGGCGGAGAACCCGGCGATGCCCCTTCTGTCAATGAAAGCCCACAATCTATCTCACGCCTACCTATACTTGCATAAAAGGGATTTCGACATACTGAACAGGTATGGGCAGAGCTGGCTCGCTAGACACCTTATACCGATGTTGCCAACCGTTTACAGGAATAGTGAAGTAACGATATATAATGTTTCAAGCGTATCGTTCCCCCAGCCGAATTCGAACACGGCCTTGGTGGTACCCTTCGATGGCTTCATAGACTCTAGGGAAGGGTGGCTTTACGCATATGATATTCTCTCCTTAGGAGAGTGCAACTATACAGTCGTTTACGACCTAGACCCTAAAGCGTTAACATATAATACTGTAATATTATCCTTCGACCCCCCGTCAAACAACACCCTCAAGGAGAGCTTTAAGTACGACTTCTCAAGCGAGTCAGGCTGGAAACCGATCTCCGGTACATGGCAGTACGTAGGTAGAGGACTTCAGGCTGGCAAGCAAGCAGAATATCAGGACGCCGTAATCCTAAGCCCCATCTCAGCACAGAACTTTACTGCTAGCTTAAGCTTTAATCCGTTGGAAGGAGATACTAAAGTGTTAAACTACGTTTCAATAATATTTGATTGGGAAAATGAGAAAAATTATAAGTGTGCAGGACTGCTATTTGACAGTAGCGGAGTGATATACGCTTATATTTCATCCTGCACAGATGGTAATGTAATAAATTATCCTCCATGGCCGGGGTTGAATACAGGCTTAAAGTGGCAACTCGGCAACTCCTACAACCTAACGCTTTCAGTTAGAGGGGAGGAAGTTCTATTGTGCGTCAACGGAACACAATGTTTATCCGCAGACACCATGGTCAGCGGTGGCAGACTTGGAATAAGAAGCACACGCTTCTATAAGGTTCTGTTCACATCATTCGAGGCGGATACCTTCAAGTCCCTTCAATTGAGTGACGTTGACAACTATTTGGATTACGTTAAAGCTGGTGGGCGTCTAATAGTTCTCAACACAAACGGCTACGGCTATTTTGCTGAAAGGATGCTAGCACATGATAACTCTACGATTGAAGCGCGCGAAGTCAGTGGAGCCTCGCAGAGCGTAGCATTGCCTGTAAAAGTGACCGTGCCAGCCTTCTCACCTAAGCATGGAGGTGCGGAGGCGATCGCAAACTATAAGTCTCAAAGCGGTTTTTCAGCATATGCTGTAAGGGAGGAGATTGGTTCAGGTGAAATAGTATATGTAAACGTGTATCCCATTGTTGAAACGATAGGGCAAACGCAGGAAAAAGCAACTTTTTACAGCCTCCTCGGAAGGCTTCTACAACCTGCAGAAGTACAACTTGAGATCTTCAGGTATGTCCCTCCACCGTTGACAGCTACATTCAAGGAAGTTGAAATGTCAGGAGACATTAGTGTTAACGCTTCAAGTCTCCTCTTCCCCCTCAAAGTGGACTTTGAAAATGTGAAGGTTGTGGATAATAGCGGCAAGGCTTCATCGATCTTTAATGTCACAGGATTGCAACTCTTTAACTACGGCAATGTATCCATTTCATCATCAAACCTAACATTGTCTGAAGGAAGGGACTTTTACTCGAAGCTAAAGTTTAAAGACGACGTAACCATAACATTCAACGATTCCTCCGTATCGGTGGCCTTGACAACCAAGGATGGAAACACCGTTCAATTTAACAATGTCAAGACACTTTCAATCAAAAACTATGGGCAAATAGATTTGTATGCACGTGAACCGACCATAAATGTTCAAGGCTCAGCCTACTTCAAGGAGCTATATTCATCAGACGTTATTTATCCAAGGACGAGAACTTGGGGACAGGATTTAAAGATTAATGGAACCGTAGCATTAAAAATGTACTTATCAGATATCTACAGTTGGGCCAGTTCATTCGACGCTTCAGGCGTATTTGAAAGAAGCCCTCCACTTCTCTCATACGACGAGCTCGCAAGCCTGCCCCAAGCGGCATTATGGAGCATCGTGCTAGCGCCAATCTTCATAGTATATATACTTATCACACATCATGAGAAGAAAGGTTAAGCCTCGAGCGTGTGCGCTATAAGACTTGATTTAGGGCTTCATACTATTGTGTATGTTATCCGGAAATTATTACACCCCTTAACAAGAATAGACTGGATAGTAAGGAAGAGTATACTGGGCGACTTTTGGAAGAGCGTATGTAGAAATTATGGATACGGTGGGATGGCAAAGCTTGATGATGGTAAAATCGTGCGGATCATCAGGTCCAAATGTCAAGCTAGAGTTACAAACAGGGATATTGCGGATGCGGTTTCTATATCGATCAGCAGGGTTCAGCAGCTGTACAGATTATACAAGAGAAGCGGTAGCATTCCGAAACTCAAAAAGGCGGGCAGAAGGAAAGAGGATATCACTGAAGAGGAAAGAGTTGTTGTCAGGTAGCTATTTGGTGTATACAAGGCTAATGCGTGCTATCTCGAAAAGATACTTCTTGCTCATGGTTATAGCATCAACCACAACAGGGTTCACAGGATACTTGTCCAGGAGGGTTTGGCGTTGACTGAAGAAAGAAAGCGTGTAAGGAAGAAGTGGATAAGGTATGAAAGAGAGTATTCAAACTCATTATGGCACGTAGACTGGCACCGCATAAAGGATGATAGATGGAAAGACCGATGGTCAATATGCTATGAGGATGATGCATCCAAGCTAATAACAGGATATGGCGTAAATTCTACACCAACCTCTGAATACTCTATAAAGATACTAGAACAAGCCATAGCAAAGTATGGCAAGCCTGCTTCAATAATATCAGACCACGGTTCTACATTCTACGCTGTAGAGTCTGATAAAAGGGACAAAGGCTTAACAGAGTTTGAAATATACCTGCTGAAGAACAAGATAAGGTTCATAGTAGGCAGGGTAAGGCATCCTCAATCGAACGGTAAGATAGAGAAATTCTTTCACATATTTGAAAGCAAGATAAGATACTTCTCATCCACAGATGAATTCATGCAATGGTACAATTGCATAAGGCCTCACGGAGCATTCAACATAACAAAGCTCGAAACACCAATAAAGATGTTTTACGCAAGGATGCCCCAAAGGGAGATGCTTATAGACCCATCACTGCTGCTCAAGGGGGTGGAATGATTTCGTGATAAAACATAGTTGTATCCGAGCATTAGCGCATACATAAAAACATCAATTTAGCAATAACCCAACATGTGGTGAGGCTATGAACTGGAAGAGCATCAGTGACTTAAATAGGGATATAAAAAGATGGATTCCAGAATTACCAGACGATCTAGACTTAATCGTTGGCATACCTAGAAGTGGCTTGCTTGTTGCTAACTTGTTAGCCCTATATCTGAATTTGCCACTTACCGATGTTGAAGGCTTGTGTGAAGGTAGAATTCTTCAAGCAGGACGCCGGTGTGAACGCGATGTTGATTTATCAAAGAAATGTAAAGTCTTAGTTGTTGATGATAGTGTAGCCAGTGGTTTCCAGATGCAACATATAAAGGCTCAGATTAAACGCCATAGACTTCCTCATCAAATTTACTATGGCGCACTGTATGTCACTCCACTCGGCACGAAGTATGTGGATTTCTGGTATGAACTCATCGGTCTACCTCGTGTTTTTGAGTGGAATGTTATGCACAGTGACATATTATTGAAAAGCTGTGTTGATCTAGACGGTGTTTTGTGTCGAGACCCGACAGAAGAAGAAAATGATGATGGTTTAAAATATATGGAATTTATAAAGTTTGTAAAGCCCCTTATCATACCCAGCAAGACAATAGGCTACATAGTAACTACTCGCTTAGAGAAATACCGCAAAGAAACTGAAGAGTGGCTGAAAAGACATAGAATAAAGTATAACTATTTAGTCATGTTAAACTTACCAGATAAAAAAACACGTCAAGCTTTAGGCATTCACGCCGAATTTAAAGCTGGTTTCTATAAATCAAAGAATACCGTGTTATTTATTGAGAGTTCATTATCACAAGCTATAGAAATTGCAAAAATAAGCGGGAAACCAGTTTTGTGTACTGAAACTTGGGAATTAATAAAACCTGGAAAAGTTGATGAAATTCGCTCAAAAATTAGACAAATGCCATCAGACATCGGCTTTCTGCTGAATAGATTTTTAATCGAGCTGAAGAATGATCCTATAAAAGCATTTAGGTTGTCATATCGGTATCTATTCATGAAAGTAGAAAACAAATTACTAAGATTTACAATAAGATTCAAGAAGCTATCCAAGTGTAGGCCAGGAGAGGATAAATAAAAAACTTTAGCCTAAGGAGAGATCTATTTTAGAGCCTATTATAGGGAAGTTCTCAACCTGACTCCTTCCGATGTTAAGGGAATTATAAATGTTAAATGTGGAAAAGGATAAATATCGAGTGTGCGAAGCGAAGAAAGGTACTCATGGAGTTTGAAATAGTATAGCAAAAAGCTAAAGTAAATGAGCTATGCTTTTTAGATATATTAAAGTTCTTTTAAATTCTCAGAGAATATTCAAGAACTGGTTAATATTAGGTGCAACTTATTACCTAGCTAGGAAAGGAGTCTTAAACAGCAATATTGTTAAGGCTCTCTGCTTTGATGGCTCTTCAATTCTTCTTCCTCTTGACGTTTACAGTAGGATTGTTAACTTATATTATGATGGCTTCATTAAAAGTATTGACTTTAATAGAAAAGTTGCTCACATAAAGTATATTGGCGAAATACCTCTTGAAGAACTTGAAAGTATAGATTCAACAACTCTTATCTATGCAAATGGATGGGAGTACTCTTCTGGTCTTTGGCATTACAAGAATTTAGTTTTTAAGCACTTGACTTGGTTTAGTAGAAGTTTTCTGCTTAAATCCTTATCCTTTGGAGGATGTAAACTTAACTGACAGAGAAGTTGTTGATGTTGGAGCTTACATTGGGGATTCAGTAATTTACTTCTTGTCTAAAGGTGCTTCCAAGGTAGTTGCTGTAGAGCCTCATCCTAAAGCATTCGAAGAAATGATTGTAAATCTTAAGCTCAACAAAATGGTTGAAAAAGTTACTGCTCTCAACGTTGCTCTAGGAGGTTGCAAAGGAAAAGTAAGATTACCTTCGGAAATGAGCGTGAACGAAGTATTAAGCTTAAAAGCGCTTAATAACGAAGGAAATATAGAAGTTGAAATGCTAACTTTAAAAGAAATTCTAAGTAAAGTTGAGGACCCTTATTTAATCAAATTAGATTGCGAAGGATGCGAGTATGAAGTATTATCTAAATCCTACGATAAGCTAAAGAAATTTGAAGTTGTTTTTGTAGAGTATCATTCGGGTTACGAGGAAATAATTAAAGTTATGTCTAAGGACTACGAATACCAAATGGTAAAAGATCCTCTTCTTGACAATCCAGAGAAACAAGGAATAATTAAGTTCAAGAAGAAAGCCTAGCTTTGATGAATTTTATCTTCGCTCATAAACTTAAGCTGAGTTTATTCTTACCAGTAGAAAGCAATAGAATAAAGTTTGGGAAAGTTTTAAATAATCTACTAAAAATTATATAACTAAAAATGGCGAAGGCTGCTACTAAAATTCTAAGTTGGGGTTCAAGGATTTTGCTTCTGGAGATAAAGCATAGTAAAAGAAGAGATTTCGACCGAAGTAAAAGTACTAGATGCAAGAATAAGTGCTCTAGACAAGTTAGAAGAGGGATTTAAAGCGTGCGCGCTATGGAAAGGCTCGTTAAATCCATCCAAGATAGGAGTTTACGCTTATCGGTCTTGGGCTCCGGCTATGTTGGTTTGCCAACCGCAGCCCTATTTGCTGACGCTGGTTTTAGTGTAGAGGCTGTTGATGTTAGGCGTGAAGTTGTTGACGCTGTTAATAGTTGTGTTTCTCCTGTGAGGGAGCCTGGGCTTCAAGAGCTCGTTGAGCGTAACGTCCTAGCTGGCAGGCTTAAGTCTTCATTGAATTCGCAAGTAGATCTTCGTAAATCAGATGCTGTTATAATTTCTGTTCAAACACCAATCTATAAGAGTAAGAAGCCTAACCTCTCATTTCTCAAGAAGGCTTTGAAAGAGGTTGGGAGGGGATGTCATGAGGGCATACTTGTCGTAGTAAGTAGCACGATACCGCCTGGAACAATGGCTAACCTTGTTAAGCCAACGTTGGAGGCTTTAACTGGTTTGAGGGTGGAATCTGATTTCTATCTGGCTTATGTGCCTGAAAGGATTGCGCCTGGAAGGGCTCTTCAAGAGTTCGTTGAAAGTCCGAGGCTCGTAGGAGGCATAGGCCCCAACAGTACCAGAGTCGCCTCCGAACTGTTTAAGGCGGTGTGCAAGAACGTGATTGAAACAGATGCTACTGTCGCTGAAGTTGCCAAGCTTGCGGAGAACACCTTTAGGGATGTAAACATTGCTTTTGCCAACCAACTTGCCCTAATATGCGAACACTATGGCATCGATGTGAAGAAGGTTATCAAATTAGCTAATACGCACCCAAGAGTAGCAATACATAACCCAGGACCAGGTGTTGGGGGACCATGTCTACCAAAAGATCCATATCTATTAATCAGTGGAGTTAAATCTAGTAGACGAGACTTGGTGAGGACTGCTAGGCGCATAAATGATAGTATGCCCAGTCATGTGGTGGAGATGGCACTTCTAGCCTTAAAGGATGCTGGTAAAGAAGTTAGGAATGTTAAGGTTACCGTGTTGGGTACAGCCTACAAAGCTGATGTAGCAGACTCAAGGTTAAGCCCGGCTAATCCGATAATACGGAGACTCTTACGCTTAGGCATAAAGGTCACCGCCTATGACCCATACTGCCAAGAATCTTTCGGTGCGGAAATGGCAAGAGACCTTCACTGTGCCGTAAGGGACTCGGACTGTATAATTGTGGTTACAGACCATGCAGAGTTCAAGAAAGTAGACCTAAAATTGCTAAGAAGTGAGTTTAAAGAAAAGCCCATAATAATTGATGCGAGGAGGGTGTTTGACCCAAACATAGCTAAGACCTTTGGCTTCAAATATTATGGGTTAGGCTACGGCTTCACGAATTAAATGCAAATAGGAAATTGACTCTGCACAATGTACGAACCATATACGAGTCATAAGGATATGGTTGTTGATGGGAGAGCTGCCGCTTTTGGTTACTTTTATCTTACTACTCAGAACATTTTGTCCATGCTTATTGGCGTTTTAAAACACTCTTTCCTCAGCAAGAGTGTCAGTCAGATTAATTTGAGTAATAGAATATTTGATGCTACTTGTCTCCTTTTTTAGCGCCTCTCAGACCTAGGCTTAAGTTAATCACCCCTACCATACTACGACTCATAAAACAGCAGAGGAAGTCACAAGGCCGTGGCTCAAGGAATGAGGTGCGCCCTCAAATACATATCAATCATAATGCTTCAACTATCCATTGGCGCAGTCCCAATAGCCAAGCCCATAATAAACCTAAAATGGAAAAAAGGAATAAAAGCCATTTTACACCAAATTATCAACAAGCTAGCGCGTGAGGAGATATCCACCTATGCTATACGCCCCGCTAAGCGGCTTGCAAGACTACAAGGGAAATGCCCACCTAAGCCACTGGTCCATAAAGCCACTGAAAAATACGTGAGTTCACAAGGGTAAGTCGCATGTACTAAAGGCGAAGGTAGGTACAAGGGAAAACTTCCCGTAAAGCTGTTCAGAAAGGCATTTCCAAGCAGAGGCAGCATCATACATTTGATCGCGGTTGAAGAGTTTGCACCACAGGAAAATGCATGCATTCACCGCAAATCAACTTTGGACACCCTATACAAAAGGCTTCCTAAGGGAGTTAAGGATAATGCTGGATAACGCTTAGAAGAAATGGAGTATGAAATAACGGAAGGGTAGCGATGACTCATACAATAGTCTGCTGCCTGCCAGGCAAACCCTCGCTTTACTATTGCTTATACCAATGATACATATGCGACTGGCGCTTATACTCAAAAGTGCCCATTATCCCCTTATCCTCCCCTACCCTCCGCTACCCTCCCTGTTGCCCCTCAATTATCCCCCATTAACTTTTTATTCTCCCCTTCCTATCCTTAAATGATAGCCTATGGACAAAGGAAAAAATGAGTTGGAAAGCATTATCGGAGAACTACGCGGACTCTCT
>Ga0272448_1005487_pt1 | contig 14023 bp, 12 predicted proteins | sample YNPCB0191_FD_202220 | JGI IMG/M metagenome (GOLD analysis project Ga0272448, IMG submission 202220) | Hot spring sediment microbial communities from Yellowstone National Park, WY, United States - YNP-CB-019-1 | ecosystem: Environmental > Aquatic > Thermal springs > Hot (42-90C) > Sediment...
TCGGCTTTGCCTTCTCAGCAGTAGCCGGAGCGCCGAATAGTCCGCCGCCGCTGCCGGACTCTTCTTCGCTTATTGCAGCCTCACGGGCGGCAATTTCGTAACTGTGTGTAATATGGACCACAGCCCCAACGCCGATGGCGATAAGCATTATGATCGCGCCGAGAGTGTAAGCCCTAAGTGGCATGCCGATCGGCGAATTGACGCTGTACCAGGGAATCGGCCTCGGCGGCGAGGTTTCGATGACCACCTTCGGCCGCGGCTTCTCCCAGGGCATATCAAATTCCAACGTAAAGCCGGTCTGCGGCGTGCCGGCGGCAACCGACGGTTGCGGCGTCTCGGCTAACGCCCTTTGCGTGCCCTGACGAGCTTGATACTCGGCGCGGATGAGGCTGTGGAGACGGGCGAATTGCCAGAAAAAGTTACGGGCAGCGGCCGATTGCAGAAGCAGCGTCTCCAGCTCGGCACGCTCGGCCTCGCCCATTTCGCCGTCGAAATGACGGTTCAGCAATTCCTCCAGTCTCTCTTGATCCATCTCAGGGATGTTCCTGGTGTTTGGCTTTTCGTTCCATACATTCACGCAGTAGCGCGCGGGCGCGCGACAGCGCCACATAGACGGCTTCCCGCGTCCAGTTCAACCGGCGCGCGATTTCCGCCGGTTTGCACGCTTCGCCGTACCGCAACTCGATGACCTGACGGGCACGTTCTGAAAGTTCGTTGATGCACTCGCGAAGAAATTCGCGGTCTTCGTCAGAGAACGCTTCTATAGGAACAGCAGCCGAAAGCGTGTCGAGCACCGCAGGCGAAAAATAGCCGACTGCGCCGGGCCGACGCAATGCTTCCAACACTTTGAACTTGGCAATCGCCAACGCCCAGGCAAGGAAATCCGAACCCGGCTGAAACTCATCCGCCTTGGTCGCCACAGTAAGGAAACACTCCTGGAGGACATCGTCTGCTTGATTGAAGTCCGGCACGAAGGCTTCGATGAAGCCGCGAATGGCAGCCACGTGTCGGACGAACAATTGCTCGACAAGCTTTTGCCGGCATGGAACTACATCCAAAAAGCGCCTGCTTCGTCCCTCCTTTTATGATGATTGGAAATTGCCGAACCTTAGCAGAAAATTTTTCTTTGATTACATTACGGCCAAAAAAAGGATGCACAGCGGCCGCTCGCAATTCCGCGACAATTAGAAAATGCCACCCTATTGGGGGGAAAGGTATAAAAGTGAATACAATTGTTTGGCTGAGATGCCGGCGAGATAAGCTCTCTTATTCGGCGCCGCTTTCTTTCGGCTCTTCGGGCGCCTGGTTATCCGCAGGAGGCGGTTGAGCGTCGGCGGGCTTTTCAGCAGGAGCTTCCGTGCGGACGGATTCGCCGGGCTTGACTATCACGCTTGCCGCATCATCTTTGGCTGCTTGGTCTGCTTGAGTTTCCGACTCTTTCTCCTGGGCCGGTTTGGTCTCCGTGGCAGGAAGACTGAGGATTTCGGCTACAGGAGTGCGAATTTTGAAGCCCTCCAGATCATCGGGCACATCGGCCGTAATGCGACCATGGTGGAGAATAGCCGTTTTGTCGGATTCGATCTCGAAATCCGCCGGCCCTTGAAGAATGATTTTCGCCCCGTTATGAAAGGTAACTTCCGCCAGTCCGGCGTGTAATTTCAATCTTTGGCCTGGTTGGAGATAGGCGCCCTTGGAAAGCTTGGCGTCTTTATCCCAGGCGCATTCGGCGGTATCGCTTAGTCGGGCGACACTTTTCTGCTCATCGGCAGTGAGGCTGACGATCTGCACAGTGGGAGTCTGGATGGTGAAGCCCTGTACGTCGTCGGGCACGTCGGCGGTCATTTTGCCGGTGCGCAAAGTGCTCACCTTATCCGAATGGAGTTCCAAAATCGCCGGACCTTGCAAAATCGCCTTTGCACCACAGGTAAACACAATTTCCGCCAGGCCGGCGGCGAGGTTGAGCGTCTGGCCCACGCGCAGTTGCGAGCCTTCTTTGGGGGCTATCGCGCCCTCCGCCCAGCGACAATCGTGAGTGCGGGTAAGTGTGGCGACATAGCGAGGGATCGTCGGTTTGGGAATTCGTCCATAAGGGTCAGCCGGTCTTGCCCACTCCCCCCAACTTTCATCCGGCGGAAGGTCCAGCGGAATTTTTCGGCCGCTTTGGGAAACTGACCCACGTCGGTCGGGCTTCTTTTCCGCGAGAAGCAGGTCATCCGGCGGCAACATGCGAACGTAACCTTCCGGCAGTTCGCCCTCGACGCTGGCCAGGTGAATGCCGCGCGCAAAAAAGCCCAACACAATGATTACGCCCGCAATCGTCAACAGGGTTAAACCGAAAGTCGATTGCGGTATGAGCCGCTCAATATAACGCCGCGTTGTTTCCATGAGCGCGCCTCCCGCCGCAAGGCAGCGAAAAAAACATATCCCCGCATGATGCCTATAACTGATACTATCATAACATCCTCTACAGGCGATTACAAGCATTTGCCGCATGCCATCCCCCAATCGTGGCACTATGCGGCATCCTCATAACCGGCATGGTTGCGTCCCGAAAAAGCCCTGCTCACTTTCCGCCGCGCCGAATCCGCCAACGGCCCAGCAAGCTACCCTTGTGGATATTGGCGGCAATATTCATAAAGAGCAATCGCACAAGCAGCGGCCACGTTATGAGCGTAAGGGCGGCCGTAAACCGGAATTTCCACCACTTCATCCAGCAATTGCAGCACATCGCTCTCCAGGCCCAATCGTTCGTTGCCTAGAACGAGTACGCTTCGCCGCTGGAAGGCAAAATGATACAGCGATTTCGCCCCTACGGCCTGCTCCAGCCCGACCAGTTGGAAACCTTGCTGGCGCAGCTTCTTGAGCACGGGCGGCAGGGTGCGATGAACTTCTACTTGAAGAAGATCGGCGGCGTCGCGGGCGATTTTCTTCGTCAGCTTTGCATGGCCGCAAAGCACCAGCCGCGTTACGCCGCAACAACCGGCCGCACGCGCAATCCGCGAAAGATTGATGTTGCTCCGCATGGGTGCACAGGCGACGATCAATTCTCGCGGTCGTTCCAGAGGCGATGGCGGCTTGTGTCGCTGTTGAATGAAACCCGACATAACCAGCCTGCTTATCCGCCGAGCAACGCCCGCAGGGATTGCCAAATTTGCGGTCCGATTGTGGGTGCGGCGCGCACCAGGTTCACGCCGACTCCGGTCAGCGATTCGCCGGCAATCAAACCGGAGGCTCCGGAAATCATGTAGTCGTCGCAAGACTTGGGATAATTTTTCAGCCACAACCAGCCTATCAGCGCGCCGAGAAACATGGAAATGGAGTTCTGGGGAGTGATGACGCCGGCCAGCCCGAAACCTGTGGCCGAAGGAATCCATTTCACATATTTTCTCGGGAGAAACTCTTCCAGCAACGAGATCAGAATGCCCAACAGCCCGCCGATAATCATGGCGATAACCGAACCTTTGGGCAAGTTCCGCACGCCCTCGGCCAGCACGCGGGCGACATTCAACCATACGGCCACAGCCGGCGCGGCAAACTGGTTGGTGAAAAGGTTGGTTTTGTGAGGATCGTCCGCATCGGCATCCACGTCCGCCGATGAGGATTGTGCAGCAGGCGCAGCCGGCTGTTGATTTTGGCCGACCCTGGTTTGTGTCTGTGCGGCAGGATCAAACGGGGGCGTACGCACGATAACCGTATAAACCGGCACGCAAATCAACACGCCGGCCAAAATGCCGAACAACTGCGCCAGAGTTTGCTTTCGGGGATTGGCGCCGATCAGGAAGCCGGTTTTCAGACTTTGCAAGAGGTCGGCGGAATGCGACGCCGCTCCGGCCGTAATGGCGGCGGTCATCAGATTGGTTTTCATATTTCCGGGATCGATCACGCCGTAGGTCAATTGGGTGATTTTGCCCATCGCGCCGATAGGCGTAACGTCGGTTTCGCCGGTGGCACGTGCGGCGACGATCGACAGCACGAAGGTCAGCAATACGGCCAGCACGCCCATCCACCAGACGATGCCGAAAAAACGCATGCCTAAATAAACGCAGGCGGCTCCCGCAAGCGTTACGCCGAAAATGAACCACGCGGTGGGCAGTTCCACGCTCATGGAGGCGTTGAAGTCTTTTTTTCGCCCCCCAAAGATAGCAGTCATCTCGCCTAACGCCCGACCGATCATCCGCCAGCGCAGCGCGAAGTTCGTCAAGCCGGCGGTCACCATCAGCGCGACGGCCGGCCAGAGAGTCCAAGCGGTAATGCCGCGAAAAGCCTTCGGCCCCGGCTCGATATGGATGATACCTGCCGCATCCAGAGAAGGAGCAAGAATGCCGAAGAATACGACCATACCCGCTAGCAGAGAAACGCCGATTCGAATGCCCATGATCGCTCCGGCGGCAATCATAATCGTCGAAGGTTCGAAGCCGATCGAATAGCGTTGCAGAATTTTGTCGGCAAAGTTGCCGGGGAATAAGGGATAACTATAGGGGGGCGCAAAGCCGGCTAACCAACGCCATTTTTCACCCAGCCAGAGACACAAGTCCGCCCAGGCTTCCGCCCAAAACTTCACTATCGTCCCGCAGACGCCGCACCACAACAGCGTTTTCGCCTGTTGCATGGCCTTGGCCCCGGTGGAGTGCAGGCTGCGCAGGGTCTCGGCCGTAGCGGTGCCGGAAGGAAACGGCAGTTTGTCGATATTGATGAGCTGTCGCTTCAGCGGCACAGCCATGAAGCAGCCGAGCGTGGCCACACAGCCCAACCAAAAAATAATCTGCCACGCGGTCATCGGCTTGCCCGTGCAAAAATAGAGCGCCGGAATGGCCGAAACCAATCCGGCGGAGGAAATCGCTCCGGCGGCGCTGGCCGCGCTCAAGATGGTGCAGTTTTCCAACATTGTCAGAGGATTTCGACGAACGGCAGGCAACATAGCCTCGAGCGACTTGAAAAGCGCGTAGGCAATCACGGCCGCAGTGATCGTTACGCCCAGCCCCCAGCCGGTCTTTAAGCCCACGTACAAGTTCGAGATCGACATTAGCGCGCCGATTAATAAGCCCGTAACAACCGCCCTAACGGTAAGCTGCGGCACGCGATCCGCACAATAAACATTCTCCAACCACCACGCCGTCTGCTCCTCTTCAGAAAGTCCCTCCGGCATACGGGACACGGCCGCAGGCTCGGCAGCGACAGGCGGTAAGCCCTGGGCCGGCTCCAGCTCATCTTCCGGCGGTGCGGCTTCTTTATGATAATGGTCCGTCAAGGCTCATTCCTCTCGTGAGAGTTGTAACGTGAAAGGGACACGGGTTATCTAAGAGGGCATAAGATACATCGCCGCTAAGCGGCAACAAGCTGAAAATTCTAGCCGCTTTGATTACTCATGCCAAGCCGCAGACGCGACAATTCTGCGCAGAGATTTGCTCCCGCAGGAATAATGTGTTAGCTTCTAAAACATCCTGAAAACCGCTTGCAAAGGACCAATGCTCTCTATGTGCCAGGCCTGCAAAACATGTCTGTTATTCCCAAGCAAGCTGGGGTGGATGGCCGTAGTCCTTGTGGGCGGGAAAGTCGCCCGACTGACCTTTGGGCGGAAAACAGCGGTCGCGGCACGTGCGGCGATCGGATGCAGCAAGGACGTTTTCCATCGCCGGAAACATCACCCGCTCATCCGCCGCTTGCAAGCCTTCGCACAAGGGACACCCGACTCTTTCGCCGACGTGGTTGTCGAGCTCCAGTCGCTGACGCCGTTTGAGCAGCAGGTGTTGAAGGCCTGTCGAGCCGTATCATACGGTCGGACAATAAGTTACAGCGCATTGGCCGCAGCCGTGGGACGCCCCCGTGCCGCACGTGCTGTCAGCAACGCGCTGGCGAAAAACCCCATCCCGCTCATCATACCCTGCCATAGGGTAGTCAGTTCCGCCGGCCGCCTGGGCCGGTATTCAGCCCCAGGAGGTCAGGCAATGAAGCGTTTTCTTCTCCGCCTGGAAGCGAAAAATCGGTCTAGACTTGAGTAGGGATTTTGAGTGTAATTCCCCGCCCTTGCGGTCGGCGGATGCAGGTCCCCGCAGCCTGCCCCACTTGACCGGCCAGGTCCGCAACAGCGATTTACCCGAAACCGAGTGATGTTTCCATGCCTGCCCTTGAAGAAATCATCTCGTGGGATATAGAACGTCGTGCAGACGGGGCGGTGCTTGTCCGCATCCATTCTACCGGTCGCTTTGGACGGCGCTTGCCGGATGCCGTCTTCGCTTTTCGGCCCGGCGACCCACAATACGACTTCTGGAAGCACCAGCTTCAGACGCGCACGGAAGAGGCAGCCGTCCCTGCCGACCGAGAGCCGGTCGCCGTGGCTGGTTGACAGCCCCAACGCGCATGGCGGATAATTATTTTGTGTTCGATTTGTCCGCCAATCTTTCGCCCACCCTGTACGATGGAGGGCCTCCAATGTTTCGCTTCTTCTGGATCGTATTTTGCTTTGCGGTTCTTTTGTGGGCACCAAGTAGTATGTGGGCCGATGAATTGCAGGTGGCGGCGTTTTCCTGCGATATTACCCCGCCGCTAGGCCAGCCGCTGATTGCCGGCGATCTTATCCGCACCATCGAGCAACCGTTGTTGGGCAAAGGAATCGTACTTCAGGCCGGAGAAGAGCGGTACGTGCTGTGTGCCCTGGATTGGTGCGTCTTGTGCAATAATCCGTATCGGAGCTTGCGGACCAAGATCGCGCGGGCGGCCGCCATTCCCGCCGGCCACGTGGCGCTGCACTGCGTCCATCAACACACTGCGCCGGCCATCGACTTCCACCCGCCGAAACGCGACAAAAATGCGTCCGCCAAGACTCCTGCGGCACAAGCGCCGGAAGAGCCGCAGTTGGACCCCCTGGTTTTTGAGCAGCTTGGCGATCGTTTGGCTGCTACGGTCGGCGAGGCCGTTAAACATTTGGAACCGTTCGATACCATCGGTGTCGGCCAAGCGAAAGTGGAGCAAGTCGCCTCCAGTCGGCGCATCAAAGACGCCGAAGGCAAAATTCCCGTGCGCTGGAGCTATTGCAAGGACGAAGCCGTTCGCGCCTTGCCGGAAGGCAGAATCGATCCCTATGTAAAAACGATTACCTTTGCACGCGGCGAGAAACCTGTGGTGCGGTTACACTACTACGCAACACATCCGCAGACCCGCTACCGCGACGGTCGGGCATCGAGCGACCTGCCCGGCGACGCCCGCGAAGCACTCGAACGTAAAGAACATGTGCCGCAGGTATATTTCACGGGCTGTGCCGGCGACATTACCCTGGGCAAGTACAACGACGGCACGCCCGAAAGCCGCGCGGCGATGGCTGCCAGACTTCTTGCCGGCATGGAGGCCGCCATAGCTGCCACACAGTTCGCGCCTGCCGGAACAGTATCCTGGTACCTCCGAGAACTGAAACTTCCCCGCCGCGAAACCCCGGCTAACGCACGGACCGAGGCTTATTTTTCGCTGGATCTGATCGCACTGCACATTGGACGAGCAATCATGTTGCACATGCCGGGCGAACCGCTGATCGAGTTTCAGCTTTATGCACAAAGCCTGAAGCCGGACGAGTTCGTGGCCGTCGCCGGGTATGGGGACGGCGGTCCCTGCTATATCTGCCCTGCCGCCGCTTTCGACGAAGGTGGCTACGAACCCAGCGCTTCCGCGGTCAAACCTGAATCCGAAACGTTGCTGAAGAAGGCCATCGCTGATCTGCTGGAAGCCAAGACATCTTCGGAACGTTAAGCGGCTCGCCAAAATTTTGTATCACGGCGGCGGGCCGCTACCGCTAACTGCCGCTCAAACAATTTCCAGCTTGCCGATTTTCACGCGGCAATAGAGCTGCCGGTGGCCGGTTTTGCGGCGGTAGCCTTTTCGGCGGCGTGTTTTTTGGATGGTGAGCTTCGGGCCCTGCACAATGGCGAGGACTTCGGCGGTAACGTGGACGCCGGGGAGAAACGGCCGCCCGATTTGCAGTCCGCTGTCATTACGACAGGCGAGCACCTGGTCGAATTTCACCTGCCCGCCCACCGGCACATCGCGGTAGTCGATGTCCACAACCTGGCCTTCTTCAACTTTCAGTTGTCGCCCGCCGTCGGAGATGATTGCATACATGGAAAGCTGTATCGTACTAAACAAACGATTTTTACAACGATGGAAAAGTCTTAGTATAGCCGAAAGTCGGGTTGTTTTTCAAGTGCTCTGCTGACGTGCCTTCGCGGGGTGGATTATACATCCAGATTGCGCACTTCGAGGGCGTGTTTCTCGATGAACTCGCGGCGCGGCTCCACTTTATCGCCCATGAGAATGCGGAACATATCGTCGGCGGCGCCGGCGTCTTCCATCGTGACTTGCAACAAGGTGCGATGGGCGGGGTCGAGCGTGGTTTGCCGCAATTCGTCGGCATTCATTTCGCCCAGGCCCTTGAAGCGCGTAACCTGGAGGCCCTTCTCACCGGCGGCGCGGACAGCGGCGAGCAGGCCGCGCAGATCGTCCAGGCCGACGCACATCTCGCCGCGCCGCAGCCGGTAGCGCGGCTCTTCGATGCCGGTCCGCTCCTGTGGAATCAAGCTGTCGATGTCGAAGCCCATTTCGCGCAAGGCGGCCAACCGGCTGTTCAGGGACCGCACCTCGTGCAATTCGATGATATGCAAACGACTGCGGGGCTGGGCGGCTGCCTCGCCTTCCGGAGCGTCGCTCAAATCCAGTTCAGCACCCTCTTCAGCTTCACGGGCAGCCAGAAACGCATCGAGTTGTTCGCGCGTAGTGAACCAGTGCTCTTCGCCGCCGACGAAGACATGATAGACCGGCAGCCGTCCGGTCGTCGGGTCGCGTCTGGCAGCGTGGTCCTTGAGGCTGATGCCGCGACGTTCAAGGGCGAGCAGGGCGTCTTCCATCGCCGCCAGCGTGCGACAGAGTTGTTCCATCTCCCGGCCCTGAATCACGCGACCATCGCCCGGCTCGAACGTCGAATCGCTCAGACCGGCTTCGAGAAGCTGATTCTTCATCTCCTCTTCAGTTTGCACGTAATAGACTTCCTTCTTCCGGCGCACGCGGAACAGCGGAGGCTGGGCGACATAGACGTAACCGCCCTTGACCAACTCGTACATCTGCCGATAGAAGAAGGTGAGCAAAAGTGTGCGGATGTGCGAGCCGTCCACGTCGGCATCCGTCATGATGATAATCTTGCCGTACCGGCGTTTACTGAGGTCCATTTCCTCACCGATGCCGACGCCGACGGCGGAAATTATGCTGCGCACCTCATCATTGGCCAGCACTTTGTCGTCACGGGATTTATAGGCGTTGATGATTTTGCCGCGCAAGGGCAAGATTGCCTGATATTCGCGCATGCGCCCACCTTCGGCGCTTCCACCGGCGGAATCGCCTTCGACGAGATACAATTCGCAGCGGTCCACCTCGCGGCTGGTGCAATCGCGGAGCTTGCCCGGCAGCCCGCCGCCGCTCAGCGCGCCTTTGCGTTCGCGGACCAGTTGTCGGGCTTTGCGGGCGCTTTCGCGGGCTTCGGCGGCCAGGAGGCCTTTTTGGACGATAATCTTCGCGGTCTTGGGATTTTCCTCGAAATAGGCGGCCAAATAGTCGCCGACCACAGAGTTCACCAGACCTTCGATTTCGCTGTTGCCCAGCTTGGTTTTTGTCTGGCCTTCGAATTGCGGTTCGCGCACGCGCAGCGAGATGACGGCCGTCAGCCCTTCGCGGCAGTCGTCGCCGCTGGGAATCAGGTCTTTATACAGTCCGGACTTCTTGCCGTAAGCATTGATGGTGCGTGTGATGGCCGCACGAAAACCGCTCAGATGTGTGCCGCCTTCCGTCGTGCAAATGTTGTTCACATAGGAATGCACGTTCTCCGTGTATTCGTTGACATACTGTAGGGCGATTTCCAAACCGACGCCTTCATACTCGCCGGCAATGTAGATAATGTCCTCGTGAGCAGGTTCAGTAGCGCGGTTCAGGTATTCGACGAATTCGAGGATGCCGCGATGATAACAGTAGGCGGCCGACTCGCCGGTGCGTTCATCGCGGAAAAGGATGCGGACGCCGCGATTGAGGAAGGCCAGTTCTTGCAGCCGCCGCGAAATAATCCCCGCCTGAAAATTGGTATTAGGAAAGATCAGCGGGTCCGGCTTGAAGGTGGTCTTCGTGCCGGTGCGGTCGCTACGCCCAATGCGGCGCACGTCGGCCAGGGGCACGCCACGGGCATACTCCTGCTGATAAACATGGCCGTGGCGGCGGACTTCGACTTCGCACCATTCAGAAAGAAAATTGACGACCGTAACGCCTACGCCGTGCAGCCCGCCGGAAGTCTGATAGGCCCCCTTCTTGAATTTCCCGCCGAACTTCAACACCGTCATTACACCCTGCAAGGTCGAAAAGCCGAGATCAGGGTGTTCTTCCACCGGGATGCCGCGACCGTTGTCTTCGACCGTGACGGAACCGTCGTTGTTGACGGTCACGGAAATTTCCGTCGCGAAGCCGGCCATCGCTTCATCAATGGAGTTATCCACGACCTCAAACACTAGATGATGCAGACCGCGTGTCGAGGTGTCGGCGATATACATGCTCGGACGCTCACGGACGTGCTCCAAATCGCTGAGGTGCTCCAGGTCCTTGGCGCTATAGTCCGCGTCGCCTTTGGCAGCGGCCAAATGATATTCGTTTAATTCGGAGGATACGATTTGTTCTTTTCGCTCGTCGTTCACGCTAGTCCCCAGCCGTCGAAGAAATGTCAACCGTACCGGTGCGGAAACGCAAGTTGCGAATTTTCACTGCCGGCAGAAGCCGTGCCAGCTTCTTGACCAGCATGGGCTTCTGAAACGTCAATTCCTGAACCAGAATCGAGTTGGCTGTGATGACCTCCAGTGTGCCGCGGCGAATCGGCCCCAGACGCGTAAACTGCGCCGCCCACGGCCCGACGGCCTCGCGCCAGGCGTCCTCCAGCTCTGCTGAAGCCTGTTCCCGCGCGAACCCGTGCCGCGCCATCAGCTCGCATAATAGTTCGCTCATTGCTTTAGGACCGTTCGGCATGGTTGCTCAGGCCGCTTTCACGCTGCCACCGCTTAGCGCGCCAAAGGCATCACTACATAAGCATAGCCGTCGCTTGTGCGACAAATGGCTGCACTCTGGGCGTCGAACATGGTGAAAACAAATGTTTGCGCCGGGTCCAGTACCCTCAGAAAATCCGTAAGAAATTGGGGGTCTAAAGTAATCTTCTGCTCGGCGCCTTCATAAGTGCAAGGCAGTTCGATACGGGCTTCACCTAACTCGGAACCGTAGGCCGCCAGGGTTACTCTGCCGCTGGAGAAACCGAAATCCACGCCGCGATGCTCCCGATCCGTAACAATCGCGGCCTGGCGCACGGCGGCGTAGAACGGTCCGACGGTCAGTTCTATCTTCAACCCGCCTTCCCTTTGTGGGAATACGTCGCGCCACTTGGGGAATCGCCCTTCTACCAAACTGGAGTACACTGTAACGCCGGCGATATGAAACAACACATCGTTTTCACGCGCGGCAATCAGCAACGTTTCTTCATCCTTGCCGCGATCCGAAATCACACGCTCGACAAGTTGCATTGCCCGCGTCGGCACAATGGTATTCGGCGCTTCGCCGGCGCGTTTGCCGACCGACTTTACCGGCCCTTCCTGGCAGGTCATACGGCGACCGTCAGTGGCCACGGCAGCCAGCACGTTGTCGGCAACCTCCAACAGCACCCCGCCCAGCGCATAGCGCGTACTTTCCACATCCGTCGCAAACACCGTACGGCGAACGACTTCGCGAAAGAATCGGGCCGATACTTCGTAATGCTGTTTTTCCTGAAACGTAGCCACCTCAGGAAATTCGCTGGGATTGGCCGTCGGCAATTGAAATTCGCTATGTTGACCGCGCACCAGAAGCTTCAGCCCATCCGATTCCAGTTGGAGGGTTTCGTCGGAACTTTCGGCCAGTATCTTGCCGAAAGACTCTCGCGGCAATACCACACTGCCCGACTTATCGGCGACAAAGCCCGGTACGCTGACGCGAATGCCGATTTCCAGGTCCGTACTAATCAGCACCGCGGCGCTATCTTCCACCTCCAGCATAACGTTTTGCAGAATAGGTTTGATGCTGCGCGGCGCAGCGACGGCGGCGGCTAACTGAAACGCCCGATGCAACTTCTCTCGTTCAAATGTCGCTTTCATAGTTCTACTGCTTCCTTTTGTAAAACTTTAATCAGCTTTTGTATTATTATCACCAACTGGAGTGTCGATAAGTACCTCAACGATAGTGCTTAACTTAGCTTCTCAAGCCATGTTAACGCTTTCCCGGCAAACAGGGAATAACGTTTCGTTTTTTTGTCGCTATCTTTGTGTTCGTTTGTCGATAACTGCTTCCTTTTTAGGTCGAATTATGCTTTTGACTCACGGTTGGCGATAGGATGCAAAGTTGTTGACACGTTATCGCTAGGTTTTCCACAATGCGGCTTGCAGCTCTTTGATGGCGGATCGCAAGGATTCCTCTTGTTGCATACGTTCTTCTATTCTGCGGCAGGAGTGGATTATCGTCGTGTGATCCCGCCGGCCGAGATAATGCGCAATTTGCGTAAATGATTCCTCGGCGTTCTTCCGGGCAAGATAGGCGACGATGCCTCGCGCCGTAACCAGCGTGCGATGACGCCCCGTGCTACAGAGATCACGCACGCGAAGCGAGAAATATCGGGCAGTCGCTGCGGCAATCTCAGCCAGTTGAGGCCGCCGGGCGCGGTGCTGCTGGGCAAGGTAGCGCCGCACGTCTGCCGGCGCGAGACTTCCGGCGTTCTCTTGCTGGGCTGCTATGATCTGGTGTAGCACGTTGCTTAAAACCGGCATGGGGCCTTCTACGGCTCTGGCCAGCATCTCTGCAACTTCGTCTGTAATCTTTACGCCTTGTGCACATGCTAGGTGGCGAACCAGCGTCAAACGGGCTGCGAATCCCGGCGCCGACAGACGCAACAGCAGCCCCCCGCTTAACCGACTGCGCAAACCAGGCAGCACTCTTTTCAGCTCAAGGGGCGACGCCGCCGTCGTTACTACTATCCAACTGCCTTGACCTAGCAGAACGTCAATCGTATGGAGTATCTCTTCCTGGGCGCTAAGATTCGCTGTGTCCTGCGACGCCAGGACGTGTAAATCCTCTAAAAACCAATACGACGCGCTGCGATGCTTGCTCCGAAATTCTTCCAGCGATTGGGTTTCCAGGGCCTCGGCCAGATCGCGCGCAAAATCCACCCCGGTCGTGCATATCACGCGCCGCCGTTTGGTTTTGCAACCGGCGGCCAGGCCTTCCACCAACCGCGACTTCCCCACGCCGCTAGGCCCATACAACACCACAGGGTTGAAGCCGTTCGGCGATTGTTCCAGGACCGCACGAACCGCCGGCAATACCAGCCGATTCTCCGGCCCTACGACAAAACGCTCCCTTAGCTCACCCAGGCGATCGCTTGAGCCGTTGCTGGGCCGACCGCAGGGCAAAGGTAACTCCACGACTCCGTTCAATTCTCTTTCCGGCACGTGAGAAGGTCCTCAAACTGCAAAACAAAAATTGTACCAGCCATGCGGCGTTTTGAGGAGGGGCGGAACAGCCTTTCTTACACGGCGACCGCAAGCGGAAGTAGTTACCGGACTTAGGGTTTCGTCAATGCAAACAGGCGCCTGTGGCGACTCGCCTGACAACGCCGGATGTACGCTCCGCCAGACGGGCGAGCGAAATCCCGGCGACCAATCTTGCCATGCAAGCCGGAGATATTAAAATGGCTTATGTAATACGCTTCAGCAAGCACTTTTCCCCGATAGCTCAGTCGGTAGAGCAAGCGGCTGTTAACCGCTGGGTCCCAGGTTCGAGCCCTGGTCGGGGAGCCATTATTCCCGCGATATGAGCGGGGTCGGGTCCGGGTAACCCGTACCAGACCTCAACCGTATCGCGACTGTGAACGAGCACCTTCTTCACCAACTGGCGGAGAAGGTGCTTCTTTTTTGCATTCTCCGCCGACGCCAGGACCTCC
>Ga0272448_1005488_pt1 | contig 14018 bp, 11 predicted proteins | sample YNPCB0191_FD_202220 | JGI IMG/M metagenome (GOLD analysis project Ga0272448, IMG submission 202220) | Hot spring sediment microbial communities from Yellowstone National Park, WY, United States - YNP-CB-019-1 | ecosystem: Environmental > Aquatic > Thermal springs > Hot (42-90C) > Sediment...
CCGCCTGGTGACGGCCAATGGCATCTTGCGCGGTATCTGGTTGCCGGCGGGGGAACACGTGATCCAGCTATGGTACGCGCCGCTCACCTTCCAGGTGGGACTGGCGGCCTCTGCGCTGGCTGGGGTAGTCGGCGCGGGGGTGTTGGTGGTGGCCGGGGCTGTCCAGAATTTTAGGAGGAGAGAAGCGACGGGATTTCTCGCACCGCCGTAAACAGGCGGTGCTGGGCTTTCGGCTTGTCCAGCACCGGCTCTTCAGGCCGGTGCGGAGTAAACCTGCCAAAAATCTGGGACAGACCCTGGTAGCCTGGCGGCGCCCGGCCCTCGGGCGGGGGTCACCAGGGCGCTGGCTTCAGCGGCCGAGATAGAGGTATTGAAGGGCCAGCCCGTGTGGTTGGTTGAACAACGCTGCGATCTTGTTGAGCGGATCGGCCGGGCTGAACAGGCCCAGCATAGATTCCAGCCAGCTGCGCGGTTCCCGGTATTCCAGGACGTTGGGTTCGCCCACTATGCCGCCCAGCTCGCCGGCCCGCCGGATGGCATCGGGTAGATTGCCCAGCTCATCCACCAGCCCCAATTCCTTTGCCTGTTTGCCGGTGTAAACGCGCCCATCGGCCAGCTGGCGCACCTTGCTTTCGCTCAGTTTCTCCTTGCGGCCGTTGGCCACCACCTGAACGAAACCCTGGTATGCCTCGTCAACCACATCCTTCCAGAGCGCCTTTTCTTCTTCGGTCATCGGCCGGAACAGGCTGCCCTCGTCCTTGAACTCTCCGCTCTTGATCGTGGTGACTTCGATGCCGTATTCCTTGAGCAACTGACTGATGTCTATGAACTGGCTGATCACGCCGATGCTGCCGGTCAGGGTAGCGGGATTGGCGTAGATCTCGTCGGCCGGCGCGGCAATGTAATACCCGCCCGAGGCGGCCAGCTCGCCCATCGAGACCACCACCGGTTTGTGCATGGCCTCCAGCTGCTGGTGGATCTCCTGCGAACCGACCACACTGCCGCCCGGGCTGTTGACCCGCAAGACCACCGCCTTGATGTTGGGATCGGCTTCAGCCTGCTTCAGGTGTTTGACCACGATGCCGGAATAGGCTATGCCCTGGTCGCTGAAGAGGCTATTCGTCGGCTTGCCGGACACAATGACGCCATCCACCAACACGATGCCCACCGAGGGGCTGCTGGCCGTGTTGGCGGTCAGGTTGACGTTGCCCAGCGACGAAGTCGCGATCGCCAGGAGTATCCCGCAGCCGCCGCAGATCAAGACCAATACTGCTAGCGCGCCCAGAACCATCCAGAGTAGTTTGGAGCCACCACTCATTGCCGGTTTACCCGTCCTTTCCCGCGCACGCGAGATTCAAGTCGTGCAAGCCAGGGTCACCCTCGGCGGCCAATGCCACGTTGGCCCTTGCTGCCGGTCGGCCCGCTCCTCCGGCACCACCTGCTCAGAGCTCCCAACACCACCGGTCTGCGGTGGTGCTGGGAGCGTGGCTGTAACCTTCCGGTGGGACCGGTTCTGTCCTCGGAAGTCTACCTGCTCGAGGCGGCCGGGCAGGTCTACTTGTCCAGCAGAGCCGTGACGCCAGGCAGCTCTTTGCCTTCCAGGAATTCCAGGGAGGCGCCGCCACCGGTAGAAATGTGGCTCATCTTGCTGGCCAGGCCGCTCTTCTCCACGGCCGCCGCGGAATCGCCGCCGCCGACGATGGTGGTGGCGCCTTTCAACTCGGCCAATGCCTTGGCAATGGCAAAGGTGCCCTTGGCAAAGGGCTCGATTTCAAAGACGCCCATTGGCCCGTTCCAGACCACCGTCTTGGCCGGGGCCAGCCGGTTGGTGAAGTGGGCCACGGTGGCGGGGCCGATGTCCAGGATGCGCCAGCCAGCGGGCACCTCGTCCACGGGCACCACCTTGGTCTGTGCGTCGGCCTCCACCTTGTCGGCGATCACGCAGTCAACCGGCAATACCAGCTTGTCGCCGGCCGCCAGAAGCAGCTGGCGGGCGGTATCCAGGACCTCATCTTCCACCAACGAGTCGCCCACGTTCAAGCCCTTGGCCTTGAAGAAGGTGTTGGCCATGCCGCCGCCGATCAGCAAGGTATCCACCTTGGTCAGCAGGTTCTGAATTACGCCGATCTTGTCGGAGATCTTGGCCCCACCCAACACGGCCACGAACGGCCGTTCGGGTGCGGCCAGCGCCTTACCCAGATAGGTCAGTTCCTTCTCCATCAGGAAACCGCTCACCGCCGGCAGGTAGTGGGCGATGCCTTCGGTGCTGGAGTGTGCCCGGTGAGCCGAGCCAAAGGCGTCATTGACATAAATCTCGGCCAGGCGCGCCATGCCGGCGGCCAGCTCGGGATCGTTCTTGGTCTCGCCCTTCTTGAAGCGAGTGTTCTCCAGGACGATGACGTCACCGGGCTTGGCCGCCCGGGCTGCCTGCTCGGCCTTTTCGCCCACGCAGTCGTCCACGAAGGTGACCGGCCGCTTCAGCAGTTTGCTCAGGTGTTCGGCCACCGGTTTCATGCTGAAGGCCGGATCGGGGCCATCTTTGGGCCGACCCAGATGGCTCATCAGCAGCACAATGGCGTTGTTGTCCAGCAGATACTGGATGGTGGGCAAGGCGGCCACGATGCGCCGGTCGTCGGTGATGACGCCGTTCTTGATGGGCACGTTGAAGTCTACGCGCACGATGACGCGCTTGCCTTTAACGTCTATGTCTCGCACGGTCTTCTTGTTCATGTGTCTACCTCACGCAGGTCTGGCATAAGGCCTATCAAGGGGCTTCCGAAGCCTGAACGACTTCGGAAGCCCGCCAGCAAAAGCCTTATGAAGTCTGAGCGTCACAGGGTATGTGACGGCTACATCTTGGAGGCCATCAGCTGGATCAGGTCGGCGGTGCGCACGGAGTAACCCCACTCGTTGTCGTACCAGGCAACCACCTTGACCATGTTGCCCTGGCCGCCCAGCACCATGGTGAAGGGCAGGTCCACCGAGCTGGAATGCGCATCGCCCTTGAAGTCAATGGAGACCAGCGGCTCGTCCACGGCTGCCAGGATGCCCTTGAGGGGGCCGGCGGCGGCATCGCGGAAGGCCTGGCGCAATTCCTCGGTGGTCGTCTCCTTCTCGACCAGCGCCGTGAAGTCCACCACCGATACGGTCGAGGTCGGCACGCGCAGGGCATAGCCATCGAACTTGCCCTTCAGATCGGGAATGACCAGGGCCACGGCCTTGGCCGCGCCGGTGGTGGTGGGGATGATGCTCATGGCCGCGGCGCGCGCCCGGCGCAGGTCCTTGTGCGGCAGGTCCAAGATCTTCTGGTCGTTGGTGTAGGCATGCACCGTGGTCATCATGGCCTTGACGATGGTGTAGCGGTCGTGGACCACTTTGGCCGCCGGCGCCAGACAGTTGGTGGTGCAGGAGGCGTTCGAGACGATATGGTGATTGGCAGGGTCGTAGGTATGTTCGTTCACGCCGATGACGATGGTCTTGTCCTCGCCCTTGGCCGGGGCGCTGATGACCACCTTCTTGGCACCGGCCTCGATGTGCTTGATGGCATCTTCGCGCTTGGTGAACTTGCCCGTCGACTCCAGGACGATATCCACACCCAAGGCCTTCCAGGGCAGCTGGGCCGGGTCGGTCTGCATGAGCACCTTGATCAGCTTGCCGTTGATGCGCAGCCCATCTTCGACGACTTCAACGCTGCCATTGAAGCGCCCGTAGTTCGAGTCATACTTGAACAGGTGCGCCATGGTGGGCAGGTCACCGATGTCGTTGACAGCCACGACCTCCAGGGTGTTGGGGTAGAGGTCCATCATGGCCTTCAACACTTGCCGCCCGATGCGGCCGAATCCATTGATCCCTACTTTGACGGTCATAGTTTGAGAAATCCTCCTTACAGCAATGTTAGTTTTTCAGTAACGTAGCGCGTAATACGCAGCTCACGGGCTGGCAAGCGCCATTGCTGACCGGCGCGCTCGCGGCATTACGTCTTTACGTTGTTGGCATACCATTCCATCAGCGTACGGGCCAGCTTGTCCGGGTCGTGACGCCAGGGGCGTTGTTCATCCACCACATCCGCCAGTATGAGCTGATAGCTGGCACCCGGGGGGATGGTGGGCGCCACCTGGGTGAAATTCCAGTCGGCGGGCGGCTGGCTGTTGAGGTTGGAGTTGGCCAGCACAAACGGGAAGAGCTCCGGCTCGCTATGGCGTTCGAGTGCTCTTACGTGATCCCCGACGTCGAATCCCTCGGTTTCGCCCTGTTGCGTGGCAACGTTGCACACGTAGACCTTGAGCGCGTGGCTGGCACGCACCGCGCGTACGATATCTTCAACCAAGAGGTTGGGCAACACACTGGTGAACAGACTGCCCGGCCCGGCGATAATCAGATCGGCATCCAAAATTGCCCGCACGGCAGGCGGATAGGCCGGCACATCGGCCGGCTCCAGATAGACGCGCTCGATCGGCTGCCGCGCCTGGGGAATGGCGCTCTCGCCCACCACCCGGCGCACCGCCGACGTCTCATCATCTACCAGGTCGGCGTTGAGCGTGACGTTCTCCAGGGTTGAGGGCAGGATGCGGCCACGAATGGCCAACACCCGTCCCGATTCGACCAGGGCTCGCTCAAAGCTACCCGTCACGCCGGCCATGGCGGTGATGAACAGGTTGCCGAAGCTATGTCCATCCAGGCTGCGCCCGGCGTCGTTGCCGGTGGGTGGCGAGGCGAAACGGTACTGAAACAGCTGGGTGATCAACGCCTCATCGTCGGCCAATGCGGCGATGCAGTTGCGGAAGTCGCCGGGCGGCAGTACGCCCAGCTCACGCCGTAAACGACCCGAGCTGCCCCCATCGTCGGCCACGGTAACGATGGCCGTGATGTGGTCGGTATAGCGTTTCAGGCCTCTGAGCAGCGTATTGAGGCCGTTGCCGCCGCCCAACACCACGACCTTTGGTCCCCGCTGGCGCTGACGGTGGCGATAGACCACATCCACCAGGCTTGGACCACCCGGGGGCACAACGGCCGCCAACAGCGAGTGGCTGAGCCGGTAGATGGCGAAGGCTGCCACCCCAAGGCCAAGCAGGGCGACGCAGACCGTGCGTGCCCAACGCGGCAAGAATGATAAAGTTAAGGTGCGCCACACCGGCGACGAGACCAGTGTGGAGGTATAGACCTCATACAGGACGTGGGCCAGACCCAGGCCAAGCGTCGTGATGCCCAACAACAACAGCAGCAGCCAGCGTTTCACCCCCAGGCCCGGATAGAGCCACTTGTAGGCAGCTGTCCGCCTGCGCATCATGTACGCGTCATCCGTTCTCCTAGCCCATCTGTCCGTTTGTGTACTATATCACAACTTGGGGGTGGAGTCAAAGAGGTCACTGGCTGATGGGCGTGGTAGCGGTTGGGGTGAGCGCAAGCAAGGTCGCGTCCTCGACCTTCTCGTACACGCGGTCCAACACCTGACCGCGCTGACCCAGTATCCCCATGCTTTCGCCGTTGACGATGGCTTCAACCCCGCCGGCATTGCCGACCCGCACGGCAACCTGGCGTTCACCATTCCAATGTTTGCGGTCGCCGGGCTTGAGGATGCCCTCGAACGTCTTCGCGCCATCTACCAGAACCTGCACCCAGGATTCGTCGGTGATGACCAGCTCGACGCTGACGCCCGTATAGTACATTGGGGTGGGCGTAACGGTTGGCGTTGGGGTTTCGGTGGGTGCCGGCGTCGGTGTGGGCAGGATGAAGGCCATGTCCGCGGTCGGCAGCGCCGAGATCACGGATGCACCTTTGTCCTTGGGCAAGAGGGACTCGCCATACAACAAGATCGTGCCGCCCACTATGCCTACCAGGATCAGCACCATGGCCAGGCCGATCAACAGGTCGGGCGACACGCGCGGCGGCGGCTTCATGGAGATGCTCTTGAACAGGATGCCCTGTTCGGTCAGGGTGGCCCCCGAATCGCGCACCGGTTGTGGCACGCGCTGATCGTACAGGCCCAGCACGTAGTTCACGTCCAGGTCCAGCACGGCCGCGTAATTGGCCAGGAAGCCTCGGCCTACCGTGGGATGGGGCAGTTGCCCCCATTCCTCGGCCTCCAACGCCTCCAGGTAGCGCCTTTTGATATATGTAGCGGCCTGGATGTCCTCCAGCGAGAGACCCTTCTGCTCGCGCGCCTGGCGGAGCAGTTCTCCCAGCTCACCCACCTGGCATACCTCTGTCCTCAATAGGTTCAGCTGCACATCATAGGGCGCCAGACACCAAAAGTCAAATGGATTCCCCGAACCCTCTCGTTCCGCATTGCTAGCCGCTGGCAGTCGTGGTACAATGGCGCCGCGACTCCCGGCGGGGCATAGCGCGGCGTGGCCGCGAAATTGCTTCGGGTCAAGATCGGGACTAATCTATGCTATCAGCCAGCTGAAGCACAATCCCTGGCACAGTTGCGCTGGCAGAGAGGAGCAGGCAACGAGAAAGCAATGGAAGAAACCGAGAGCTCGCAGGAACTAGGCATCGGGGGGGTGGCGCCGGCAGAGGCAGGCAGCTATGTGTTGATCGCGCGCCTCGATCGGCCGGTCAAGATCGCAGTGGGGCGGTTAGGTACCTTTGTGTTCGAAGCCGGTTGGTACGCCTATGCCGGCAGCGCGCTGGGCCCAGGTGGGCTGGCGGCTCGCCTGGAGCATCATTATCGGCGCGACAAAACCATGCAGTGGCACATTGACTTCTTGTTGGCCCACGCCGAACTGGTCGAGGTGTGGTGGGCAGTGGACAAGAAGCGCAAAGAGTGTACCTGGGCAGCTGCCTTGCGCTCGGTGCCGGGCGCGCGGGTGCCTGTGCCCAACTTCGGCGCGTCGGATTGCAAATGTCTGACGCATCTGGTTTACTTTACTCAGCCGCCTGTTTTCACCAACTTCGCCCGAGCCCTCTCTGATCTCGAGTTCTAAGTTCCCTGGCCCAGCAGGGCAGCCGCAAAGCTCTCACCCGGCCCGCTCCAGGCCACCCCCAGCCACGCGGCGATGGTGGCGGCCACGTCGGCAAAGCTGGCCCGGGTGCCCAGGTTGGTGCCCGGACGCACGGAAGGACCCACGGCCAGGATGGGCACACGCTCGCGCGAGTGGTCCGTGCTGGGCGTGGTGGGATCGTTGCCGTGATCGGCGGTTATCATGAGCAGATCGCCTGCCCGCAGGCTGGCCAGCAAATCGGGCAGCTGCCGATCGAAGGCCTCCAAGGCCGCCGCGTACCCGTGCGGATCGTTGCGGTGCCCATACAGCATATCGAAGTCAATCAGATTGGCGAAGATCAACCCGGTCTGGACTTCGGCCAGGTAACGCAGGATGGCCGCCACACCGTCTGGGTTGTTGGTGGTATGGCAGCTGTGGGTCAGTCCCCGGTTGGCGAAAATGTCTTCGATCTTGCCGATGCCGACCACAGGTTGACCGGCTGCCTTGAGCACGTCCAAAATCGTATCTCGGTCGGGGGCCAGCGAGAAGTCCTTGCGGCGTTCGGTGCGGACGAAATGGCCCGGTTCACCCTCAAAGGGGCGCGCGATCACCCGCCCCACGCTATGTTCACCCGTCAGCAAGGCGCGTGCGATCTCGCATATGCGATACAGCTCCTCGACCGGAATGACCTTTTCGTGGGCGGCGACCTGGAAGACGCTATCCGCGCTGGTATATACGATCGGCCAGCCGGTGCGCATGTGCTGTTCGCCCAATTCCTGGATGATGGCCGTGCCCGAAGCCGGGTAATTCCCCAGCGTGCGGCGCCCGATTCGCCGTTCGAACTCGGCGATCAGGTCGGCCGGAAAGCCGTGTGGATAGGTCGGGAAGGGGCGGTACAACGGCACACCGGCCAACTCCCAGTGTCCGCTGGTGGTGTCTTTGCCGGCCGAGGCCTGGGTCAACCGGCCGTAGGCGCCCAGGGCAGCCGGGGTGGCCGGCACCCCCTGGATGTCGGTCAGATTGCCCAAACCCAGCCGCCCCAGGTGGGGCAAGCGCAGCCCGCCCACGGCGCGAGCCGTATTGCCCAGGGTGTTGGAGCCCTGGTCGCCGTAATCGGCCGCGTCCGGCGCATCTCCACACCCCACACTGTCCAGAACAATCAGACAAACCCGACGCACTTCTGCCATAGCTGCTATACTTGACTTGTCGCACCGCCGTGAACAGGCGGTGCTGGGTATTCTGCTCACCCAGCACCGGCTCTTCAGGCCGGTGCGGAACCAATTATACCTCAAGGTTACTTTGATGTATAATGTCATCCTTGCCATGTCCGGGCGGCGTGGGCTATCCGCTGGAGTTGGATTGTTCAGGAACCGGCCACAGAATTCCGAGACTGCTGTGAATACTCATCCATGAGAGTCCTGCTGTTGTCCAAGGCGTGCGTGGTGGGCGCCTATCAGAAGAAGCTGGAGGAGATCGCCCGCTATCCCGACGTCGAGCTGTTGGCTGTGGTGCCGCCTGAGTGGCGGGATGAGCGCGGTGTGCTGCGCCTGGAACGAGCCTATACGTTTGGTTATCGGCTGCACGTCCATCCCATCGCCCTCAACGGTCATTTCCACCTGCATTATTATCCGGGTCTCGGCCGCCTGATACGAGAATGGCAACCGGACATCGTGCACGTCGAGGAAGAACCCTATAACCTGGCCACCTTTCAGGCGGTGCGGGCTGCCCGAGGCGTGGGGGCCCGCGTCGTCGTCTTTACCTGGCAGAACCTGCGGCGGCGTTATCCGCCACCTTTCAGCTGGATGGAACGCTATGTTCTGGCGCGCGCTGACGCCCTGCTGGTGGGCAATAGCGAAGGCATCGAGGTGTGGCGGGCCAAGGGATACCAGGGGCCCATGGAGGTCGTTCCCCAGTTCGGCGTTGACCCGGACATCTATTGTCGGGTGCCCCGCCCCTTTCGCCAGAGCCGGCCGAGCGTGTTGTTGCGGCGCGGCACGCGGCGACCTTCCCGCGAAGAGATGGTGATCGGTTACATCGGCCGGCTGGTGCCTGAAAAGGGGGTAGACGTGTTGTTGGAGGCCGTCAGCCAGCTGCGCGGACCGTGGGAACTGCGCATCCTGGGCAGTGGGCCGGAGCGCGACCGCCTGGAGAAGATGGCGCAATGGCTGAGTATTTTGCCCCGCGTGTCGTTTGACATGCCCATTGCCTCAACCCAACTGCCTTACTACTACAGCGGCCTGGATGTATTGGTGTTGCCCTCCCGCACGCGGCCCAACTGGAAGGAGCAGTTCGGGCGCGTCCTGATCGAGGCGATGGCCTGCGAAGTGGTGGTCGTCGGCGCCCGCTGCGGGGCCATTCCCGAAGTGATCGGGGATGCCGGCTTGACTTTTATCGAAGGCGACCCGGCCGACTTGCGCTGGCACTTGCAGTTACTGCTGGATGATGTCGATCGCCGTCAGGAACTGGCCAAACGCGGCCGACAACGGGTGCTCGACCACTACACCCAGGCGCAAATAGCGGCGCGCACGGTGGACGTCTACCGTCGCACGCTTGAGCCGGGCGCCCTATGATGGCAGCCGGGGCCAGAGGTCATCCGGGCGAATCCGGAGCGCGCCAGAGCGTGCCCGGTGGTGTCGCCTGGCGACGTTCCTGCCTCAAGCCCCAGACGCTGAGCAACAGAGCGGCGCCTATGACGAGCGCCGTGACGCGAAATGTGTCCTGCAAGCCGCTGACTTGCGCGGCGAGCGCGGCGGAGGTCACGTTGCCAGAGATGAGGTCGGGCGAATTGGAGATCACCCGACTGGCCCACAGGGTGCTCAGCAGGGCGATGCCTACCGTCTGGCCCAGGGTACGCGTCAGTGACAGCAATCCCGAGGCAACCCCCAGCCGATGGCGCGGCGCCGTTCCCATGATGGTGCTGTTGTTGGGCGACTGGAAGATGCCCATGCCCAACCCCAAGGGCAAGAAGCGCGCGATATAACCCAACGCGGTAGTCCCCTGATCGAGTGTGCTCACCGCACAGTAGCCGATCAGCAACACGAACAAGCCCAGGACCGTGATCGGCCGGGTGCCAAAGCGGTCTGAAGCCGCGCCGGCCAGAGGCGCGATCGAGCCCATGGTGAGCGGCACGACCGCCAGCAGCAACCCTACCTGGCGAGTATCGTACTGCAGCACGTTCTCCAGGTAGAAGGGCATCAAAATCGTGGTTCCTGCTATGCATACGAAAGAGAGGAAACCGGTGATCAGGTTGATGCTGAACAGGCCGTGCCGAAAGATGGTCAGGTCAATCATGGGCTGCGGCACCCGGCTTTCGATGATGATGAAGGCCAACAAGAACAAGGCCCAGGCTGCCAGCAACACCTGAGTCTGCCACTGGCCGAAACCGTCCAGCTGGCCCAGGGTCAGGCCTATCAGCAGGCAGATCAGGCTGGTAAACAGCGTGAGTGCCCCCGCCAGGTCGAAGCGCTGGCGCCCCTTGGGCTTGAAATCTGGAACGAAGCGCGTGACCATATAGATGCCCACCATGCCTATGGGCAGGTTGACAAAGAAAATCCAGTGCCACGACAAAACCGAGAGCAGCAAGCCACCCAGCGTCGGCCCGACCACGATGCCTACCGACACCATCGAACCGCCGATGCCCAGCGCCCGGCCGCGCTCAGAGGGTGGAAACGCCTCGGTGATGATGGCGGTGCCAAGGGCCATGATCATGGCGGCGCCGATTGCCTGCAGGACGCGAAAGCCGATCAGCCAGTATATGTTGGGAGAGGCGCCGCAAAGCGCCGAACCGACGGTAAAGATGGCGAAGCCGGTGGTGTAGAGGGGCTTCTTGCCGATCATATCCGCCAGACGGCCCACAGTGAGCATAAGGGTGGTGACCGTGAGCAGGTAGGCCAACACCACCCACTGGACCACGGCAAACTGGGTGGCCAGGTCTTGTTCCAATGTGGGCAGGGCGACATTGACGATGCTGCCGTCAATGGTGCTCAAGAACAGGCCGGTCGCCACTGCGGCCATCACGTACCATTTGCGGCTGTAGTCAACTGTGTCCGACATGCATGTCTACTCGGGCGGGTTGATTTGGAAACTTAAGTATAGTCTCAACCCGGGCCTTTTACCAAATCCAGACGCGGCCAAACTTGACAGCTGCCAGCTTAGCGTGTAGAGTGTCGGGTTGTGCTGTCCCGACTTTGAGTATCCCCTTGCCGAGGAATGACGAGTATGTTCCCCAGATTCCTGACGGCCAGCCAGGCAGTGGAGTTGGTTGAAGATGGCGATATGGTAGCCGTGGGAGGCTTTGTGGGCGTAGGCCATCCCGAAGCGCTCACCAAAGCCCTGGAGGCTCGCTTTGTCCAGACAGGCCGCCCACGCCATATCGGCCTGGTGTACGCGGCCGGCCAGGGCGACGGGGCCGAGCGCGGCCTCAACCACCTGGCGCATGCCGGCCTGGTCAAGCGCGTCATCGGCGGCCACTACAACCTGGCACCCAAGCTGGGCCGTATGGCGCTTGAGAATCAGATCGAAGCCTACAACCTGCCCCAGGGCGTGATCACCCACCTCTTCCGCGACATCGCTGCCGGCAAGCTGGGCACCCTGACCCACGTCGGCCTGGGCACCTTCGTTGATCCGCGCCACGAGGGGGGGCGAGTCAACTCGATCACGCAAGAGCCACTGGTCGAGCTGGTGACCATCGCCGGCCAGGAGCGCCTGTTGTACCGCGCCTTTCCCATTCAGGTGGCCTTTCTGCGCGGTACCTCGGCCGACGAGCGCGGCAATGTCAGCATGGAGCGAGAGGCAGCTTGCCTGGAAGCGACGGCCATCGCCCAGGCTGTCAAGAACTCGGGCGGTCGAGTCATTGTCCAGGTCGAGCGCCTGGTGCAGGCCAACACGCTGGATGCGCGCCTGGTCAAGATACCCGGTATCTACGTGCACGCCATTGTGGTGGCCGAGGATGCGCACGATCATATGCAAACCTTCGCCGAGGCTTTCAATCCGGCTTACTGTGGCGAAATCAGGATGCCGACCAGCCGGGTGCGCCCGCTGGAGCTGAACGAGCGCAAGGTCATCGCCCGGCGCAGTGTCATGGAACTGCGACCGGGTGATGTGGTCAACCTGGGCATCGGGCTGCCCGAGGCGGTGGCCGTGGTTGCCAATGAAGAAGGGTTGAGCGATCAGCTGACCCTGACCGTAGAGGCCGGCCCCACCGGCGGCATCCCGGCCGGCGGGCTGAGCTTCGGTGCGGCGCTCAACCCGGAGGCCATTCTCGACCAGCCCGTGCAATTCGATTTCTACGATGGTGGCGGGCTGGACCTGGCCTGTCTGGGCATGCTGGAGGCCGACCAGTATGGCAACGTCAACGTCAGCCGGCTGGGCGGACGCCTGATCGGCTGCGGGGGGTTCATCAACATCTCGCAGAATGCCAAGCGCGTCGTCTTCTGCGGCACCTTCACCGCGGGCGGCCTGGAGGTGGCGATTGCCGATGGCCGCTTGACCATCAAACAGGAAGGGCGCATTCCCAAGTTCAGGCGCCAGGTCGAGCAGATCACCTTCAGCGGTGCCTACGCCAGCCAGGCCGGCCAGTCGGTCAAGTACGTCACCGAGCGGGCCGTGTTTGAACTGAAGGAGGGCCAGCTGTGGCTGACCGAGATAGCGCCCGGCATAAACCTGGAACGTGACATCCTGCAGCGCATGGAGTTCAGGCCGATCATCGCTCCAAGCCTGAAGACGATGGAGGCGCGCCTCTTCGGGACGCAACCGATGGGCTGGCGCCCTGACTGTTTCAGCCGGTGATGTGTGGGATGTAGCAGTTGTTGTAGTTCTTAGCACGGAGATCGCAGAGAATTGGTACGCCTTCGAGATGTGGTCATTGTCAGTGCCGTGCGCACCGCCATCGGCAGCCTGGGTGGATCGTTGGCCAACGTTCCGGCGGCTGAGTTGGGCGCCTGCGTGGTGCGCGCCGCGGTCGAGCGGGCCGGCCTGGAGCCGGCGCAGGTAGACGAGGTGTTGTTGGGTTGTGTCTTGCAAGCCGGCCAGGGGCAGAACGTGGCCCGCCAGGCGGCCCTCAGAGCCGGGCTGCCCGATCGGGTGCCGGCTACCACCATTAACAAGGTGTGCGCTTCGGGACTCAAGGCGGTCAGCCTGGCCGCGCAGGCCATTGCCTGCGGTGAGGCCGAAGTGATCGTGGCCGGCGGCACCGAGAACATGTCTATGGCGCCCTATCTGGTGCCCCAGGGCCGTTTTGGCTATCGGCTGGGCCACGCCAGCCTGGTGGATGCCATGATCCAGGACGGGTTGTGGTGTGCCTTTGACCAGGTACATATGGGCGAGTCGGTTGAAAAGATTGGGCAGGAGTTCGGCATCAGCCGCCAGGCGCAAGACGAGTTCGCCCTCGCCAGCCAGCACAAGGCGCTGCAGGCCTTGCAGGAGCAGCGCTTTGCCGCAGAGATCGTGCCGGTCAGGGTGACGCTCAATCGCGAGGTGCGGCAGTTCAGTGTTGACGAACACCCCCGGCCCGGCCTGACTTTGGAGAAGCTGGCTGCCTTGAAGCCGGCCTTCCGGCCCGACGGCACGGTGACAGCCGGCAACGCCTCGGGCATCAACGATGGTGCGGCGGCCCTGGTATTGGCCGCCCGCGGCACGGCCGAGCGGCTGGGGCTGCCGGTGTTGGCCCACTTCGTGGCCGGCGCCTCGGTAGCTCTGGAGCCGGGGCGCTGGCCGCTGGGGCCGGTGGAGGCCACCCGCAAGGTGCTGGCGCGCGCCGGTTGGCGCCTGCAAGATGTTGAGCTGATCGAATGTAACGAGGCGTTCGCGGTGCAGACCCTGGCGGTCATCGCCAGCCTGGGGTTGAACCCCGCCATCGTGAACGTCAACGGGGGTGCGATCGCTCTGGGCCACCCTATCGGCGCCAGCGGAGCGCGCATCCTGGTGACGTTGTTGTATGAAATGCACCGACGCGCGGCGCGGCGTGGGCTGGCCACCCTGTGTGTCGGCGGCGGCCATGGCATGGCCGTGCTGGTGGCTCGCTGAGTGCGCGTTTGAGTATGTGGGGTGGATAAGGAGAGCATCGGATGCGGCTGAAGGACAAGGTGTGCATCATCA
>Ga0272448_1005489_pt1 | contig 14017 bp, 23 predicted proteins | sample YNPCB0191_FD_202220 | JGI IMG/M metagenome (GOLD analysis project Ga0272448, IMG submission 202220) | Hot spring sediment microbial communities from Yellowstone National Park, WY, United States - YNP-CB-019-1 | ecosystem: Environmental > Aquatic > Thermal springs > Hot (42-90C) > Sediment...
TTGAGGATGAAGAAGGGAATATTATAATTAAGAGAGTTCAAAAAACCTTTAAAGCGGGGGGACTTTTTAATCCTTTTATTGCTACGCTTATCACAGGTAAGGTTAGAGCAATGATACATCAATTAGAACACAAATATAAGGCAATGCATACTGCTACAGATAGTATTAAAACACAATTACCTGTTTCGGGATGTTCAAATGAACTTGGTGGATATAAGTTAGAAGTAAAAGGTGATTGTTTAATATTGCGAAACAAGTTATACTTACATTTTGATGAGAATAAAAAATTAAAGAAATATGCTTTACATTCCTTTTGGGGAGATATACCTACACTATTGCGACTTTACAATAACAAACAAAATAAATACAAAGTTCCGCACTTATATAGAATAAGGGAAGCAATAAGGCAAGATAAAAAGGCATTAGCGACTATTGAGACAGAAAGAACTCTAAATATTGATTGGAGTAAATTTAATTGGAAAAAAATTGATTGGAGAAAATACGATTTTTCAATTATAAAGAATTTTGATATTGAAGATATTTATAATGAAAATTTAGAATAAAACTTTTTATGATATAATATTATATAAAGGAGAGTGTATGGGAAAAAATAAAAAAAATCAAAAATCAAATAAACCAAATCAAATAAATCAACAGGAAGTTCCTGTAAATGAATTAACCGAATTAGACAAGGAACTTCTTAAAATAAAAGAAGATACAGAGAAGAAAAAAGCAGTTATTTCTGAAGCAAAGAAAATATTAGAAGAATACAAGAAATTACGAGCGGAATTAGAACTTGAAGAACAACAATTAAAAAGTAAATTCAATCAACAAAATATTGAAGAAATTGATACGGAAGAAAATAATGAAGAGGATAATATTGAAAAAGAAGATATAAAACAACCTGATTTAAAAGAGGAAAGATTTACTCAATTATTAGAACAATTCAATCAGAATAATGAGGGTTTTATTGAAATTTATAGAATAAAAGAGAATGGAATGAGAACCAAAATTGGTAAATATCCTATAAAAGATGTTGGAACAGATATTGATTTTGTTGCACAAAAATTCGGTGGTGGGGATTATTTAATTGTATTAAAAGATAGCAAAGGGAGATTTCAAGGTCAGATTATGGAAAGTTATGATGAAATGGCATATCCAAAACCTTCTACATCTGTTGGAAATGGAAATCCTGTAGTAATAAACACTTCACAGAATGAAAGTTTGGCACAGGTTGTTGCAATGATGGAAAAAAGTTTTCAACAACAATTAGAGGCACAAAAAGCAATGGCACAGCAACTATTAGAGATTACAAAAGCAAGTGTAAGTTCATCACCTATTAAATCTTTAAAAGATTTAGTAGAATTAAAAGCATTGCTACAAGAAAAAGACACAAACCCTTTAAAGAACATTGAAATACTTATGGGACTATTTACTAAAGGAATGGAATTTGGTTCTACATTAAGTCAATCTAATAGTGATGATGAGAGTTTTATTGGACTTATTAAAGACCTTATTCCAATGATAATATCACAAAAGAAAGCAAGTAGTGTTGAAGAGGCGAAGCAATATATTCAATCAGCATTAAAAATAAATCAACCACAAAATAATCAAAATCCACCACAGATTTTAGAACAAAAAACAGAACCAAATCAAATAGAATACAAAGGAGATGATATGAAAATAAGTGGAATGGGAAATCTTATATTAAATTTGTATAAGGGAGAGTTATTAAAGTTAGCAAATATAAATTATAATCCTGAAGAAGTTGCTGATATGATACTTCTTAAACTTCCACAAGATTATTACGGAATAGCATTAGATATTGCAAAAAATCCTGATAGGTTAAAAATAGTTTATGAGTATCTACCTGAATTAAAAGAATATGAAAAATGGGTTGAAGCAGTTTTAGATAGTGGAAAAGATAGATTGATAGAATATTTTAAATCTTTAAATGAAGAAGTTGAAAAAGAAAAGGAAAAAGAGAACACAAAAAGCAAGAAGGAGAAAAAATAATGAAATTAGAAAAGATTGGTTTATCAAGTGGTGATAAAGGGATTAAAGAAATTTTATTAAAAATGAAAGATGTAATTATTAAAAGCGATATAGAAGATAAGGACAGAATAATTAAAAGATATGCAAAAATGATTATATCATCAATTCCTATTAAAGATGAAATAGGACAGATAAATGCGATATTGCAGTGGGTAAGGGAGCATATTAGATATACTCCTGATATATATCAAGTAGAAGAGATTACACCACCACATATATTATTATCAATGTATGAGAAAGGTAATTTAGGTTTTTCTTCTGATTGTGATGATATGGCTTTACTTACTGCTTCACTACTACGAGCGATAGGATTTAAAGTTAGATTAGAAGCAGTAGCAGTAAAACATAAAGATAGATACGACCACGCAAGGTTATCTGTTTATTCACAAACACTTAACAAATGGCTAACTTTAGAACCCACATCAAAATCATTACCTATTGGACAAGGGTTTAAATCGCATAGGAATATTCTTGCTGTGGAGTTATAACTTGACAGAAAAACAGGTTTATGCTATAATATTTTTTAAGAGGAGTGCTTATGGCATATGTTCCTGATATGAATGAATATGAAGATTTTGGATTAGGGATTATTAAACCAATGCAAAATACGACTGCTTATAAATATATTATAAAAGGAAAATTGGTAAATAGAACAACTTTTTATAATGAACTTGAAAAAATATATAAAACAAATCCTCAATTACAATCAATAGATAAAAGGTTAGGAGAATTATATCAAGCATATAAAGAAATGCAAAATCTTGAAGAAGAAAAAAGAAAATTGAAGGATAAAATTGCTAAAGAAAATAATTTTGAAATAATAAAGGTATATTTTAATAATAAAGGAAAAGTTATAAAAGAGGAAAAAATATTTTAGTGGAGGAGTTATGGCATATGTTCCTGATATGAATTATTCACCCGAGATGGGAATAAAAATAAAGTTTGGAAAAGATTTCTTGAGTAAGATTGGTGATATTGCTAAATCAGCAATTACACCATTAGTTCCACAAACACAACTTGTTAGTGCATTATCACAAGTTAAAATAAAAGCAGGAAAGAAAACAACCAAACCACAAACAACTATACCACAAGAAACCATACCAACGGAAACCACATCGGAAGAGAAAAAAATTTTTGGACTTGATAAAAAAGTGGTTTTAATAGGTGGTGGAGTAATTGGGGCGATAATTTTTATTAGTTTAATGAAGAAAAAATAAAAATTTTTTATGAAAGATGATATAAAGGATTTAATTAAAATTTTTGCACCTTATATTGTTTTAGGTGCTATTATTTATATTTATAGAAATAAAATAAAAGAGTTATTACCTTTTAAAATTGATACACAAGAATATAAAGAAGCAAAAACAAAATTAGCAAATGAGATTAAAAAAGAAGGATTACTAAAAACAGGAGCAAATATATTAAAAGGTTTTGCTTATACAATTTACGAACCACAATATAAAGACGCACAATATTTTAAAAATCAACAATGGATAATGGACTTAAAAAAAGGATGGAAAACAAAGGAGCAAGTTCTTAAAGAAATAAAAGCAACAGGATATAAAGTATTACCTGAACTTGATAAATTATTAAGAAGTAAATAGAGGTATTGTATGAGTGTTTTAGATACATTACAAGCAAAAATAAAACAAGAACTTGCAAACTTTATGGCTAATCAAAATACTCTTTTAAATTTAGGAAAGAAAATTAAATATATTCAAGACAACCAATTGAAATCAGAATTACAATCTTGGTATGAAAAACTATATACAACTCAAAAGAATTTAGAAACACAAGCAATGAATTGGATTGACCAACTTTCAAATATACAAAAAGATATTGAATTTAAAAAGAGGCAAAGCGAGCAATCTACACTTGCTATAATTAGTTCTGATATTGGAGAATATACTCAACAATTGCTTAATCTTACTAATCAAGGGATTAAACTTTCGGGACAACTTCTTAATCAAAATAATGAAGTAAAAAGATTTCAAGATAGTGTAGCACAACAAAAAATTATAGTTCCTGATACTAATGAAATGTTAATAAAGATGTTATATGGAATTGGTGGAATTATAATTTTATATTTTTTAATTTCATCTAAAAGGAAAAAATAATATGTTTGAAAGAGGAAATATAAATAGAGCAATTAGGGATGTTCTTGCAAGAAGAATAATGCCTAATGTTTTAAAATATTATGGAGATGAGCGAGTTGCATATCAAATTGCAACAAAAATGATTAAAGAAGGTATGATACCTGATAAGAGTGATAAAAAATTTTGGAAAGAAGTTGAAAAAGAATATGAAGAGCAGGTTAGTATGATAAGAAATCCATATATACCACTTGAAATTATTGGTAAAAGTGTAAAAGCAATTGAATACTACGATGTTGAAAAAGCAAAAGCAGAAGGATTAAAAAATCCTTATCTACATTGGAGACACGATTTTAAAACTAAAGATGCTGTTTTGTATGGACTTCCTGATGGAAGTTTGTGGATAGTTTCAAAAAGTGGTAAAAGATTATGGAAAAAAATGTAAAACCACTTGACACAAGAAAAGTTTTCTGATATAATTTAATATATGAAAAACCAAATGGTAAATAAAGGAGAGTATATGAGAAGAGAAAAACAAAATTATTTAATAAATCCTGTATTTGATAATCCTTTTGAAGTATTTTCTGTTCCAAAAAGAAGAGTTCTTGCAGAGATAGATAGTAAAGGAAGATTTAAAAAAGTTGCAACAATAAGAAAAGGAAAAAAGAGTAAAGCAAAAAAGATTTCTGATAGTGAAGCAAAAAAATTATTATCAAAAGTTTTAAAAACGAAAAAATCTCATAAAAAAATCACAAAAAAATCTCATAAAAAACATATGATAAAAACTCATAGAAAACATACAAAAATATATCCATCAATGATAACTCATAAAAATCCACTTTTATTAGTTGGAAATCCAAAAAGGAGAGGTGTTATGAAAAGAATAAAAAGAGGACATAGAAATCCTATGCTTAAGTTATTAAAAGAAAAAGAAGGTAAGGAGTTAATAAACCTTGCCATAGATGGTAGTGTTATTGTTGGTGGAACATTGATTGGTAAATTTGCAATGGACAATCTTTCAAAGAAAATAACACTACTCCAAAAACCTATTGGTAAAATAGGTGGTCATTTAGTTCTTGGTTCTGCTGTTTATGTTCTTGGTTCAAGAATAAAGAAGATACCAAACAGAATTACAAGATTACTTGCTCTTGGTATAATACTTCCTGCTGTTGTTGATGTAATGGATATGGTAAAAGCAAAAGTTAGTGGTGTTAAGGAAATAGGTGTTGATGAAAATGCTTATTTACCTGAAACATCTGCTTATGTTCCTGAAACATCTGCTTATGTTCCTGAAACATCTGCTTATGTTCCTGAAACATCTGCTTATGTTCCTGAAACATCTGAACTTGGTGAGGATAGTGAATATTAAAGATTTTTAAAAAATAAAAAAAGGAGTGTAATATGGCAATAATAAGGTTAAAAACAATGGAAAATGGCATAGCAAAAAAGATGGCTATGCTTGACCTTGATGTAGTGAATGGAACAAAAGAAAAATTAGTCCATTCGCTCTATCACATAAAGAGAATAGTTGGTGCTTCTGATGGAAGTGCAACACTTCCTGCTGAACTCAATTATTTCTCAATAAAAACAGGTGCAAATGATGATGATGGAAGACCAACTACATATGCTGATATAAATATGGATAGTGCAGGGATGATATCACAGGGATACTACTTTTGGGGACAGAATATAAGAGTAGTTGCTCTTCCTGATAAGGATGATGAGACACCATTTATAAAAGGTATAGATAAAAATAATTTGCAGAAATTCTTTGTAAATGATATTGGGAAGATACTCTGTGATGGAGTTGTTTCAATAGAGGTTGCAGATAAACCTCTTGTCAGACTTGCACCGCTTATATCATTCCCATCAATGGTTGGAATTGATATTCCATCAATACAAGGTGATGGTTCATTTGCAAATGCAAGTTTCAGAAATGTTGGAGAAGTAAGACCAATTGACCTTTGGCTTGAAAATAATATAACTTTCAAGTTTAAGGTTAATTTCTTTGGAACACCAAAGAAAGTATATCAATCATTCAGACTTGGCTTCTTCATTGATGGTATTCTCTACAGACCAAGAGCATAATCTTGGTTTTTGTTCTCTATACACTCTCGGGGGAGTAGGACAATCTACTCCCCTTGAGTGTCAAAATGGAAATTGAGGGGTTATATGAATAATATTTTTACATATAGCAAAAAAATAAACTTGAATGCAAATGAAAGAAGAGATGAAACTTTAAAAATTGAGGCAGATAGCGATTTTATTATAGAAAAAGTTTATGCAATATATGATGGGTCTTTTAAAGTAAATTTTCTTGATACTACATCAAATTATAATTGGTTTTCTGATAGAATTAGAGCAGAAAACTTTTTTGGAACTCCTCAATATCCAAATGAACTTATAAAACCTATTGAATTATTAAGAAATACCTTAATAAAAATAGATATAGAAAATTTACTTAATACTCCAAATAATATTGAAATTGCTTTTGAAGGATATAGAATTTATGATAATCCTATTACAATAGGAAAAACAAGATATTTTGCATATGTAAAAGATATTACTATAAGTCCGCTTGATATGATTAGTGATAATATACTTACAAGCGGTGATACAGATTTTATTATTCATAGATTGATTGCTACAAAAGAAGATGATTATTCTGTTGAATTAAAACTTTCTGCTTCAAATCTTGGTGGAAAAAGATTGAATAATGAATTTTGCAATATTGATAATATTTTTGGTTCTGTTTTAAGACCTAATATAGTAAAACATCCTTTAACTATATCTAAAAATTCCTTAATACAAATAGATGTTAAAAACCTTTTAAATAAAAGTGAATATATTCAACTTGTTTTTGATGGTGTAAAAGTATGGAGTTAATATGGCTTTACCAAGAGTTAGTAATGAACAATCTACAAAAGAGGCATTAAAATATCTTGAAGTATCACCCGAAACTATACGACTTAATTTTTGTGAAGACACTCCTGTTCATAAACTAATTTTTAAATTAACACCTGACACGCCTATAAGAATAACTAAAATCAGTTATTCTATTGGTTCAAATGATTTATCTGCAAATGGATATGTTAGTGTTATTATAAGTAGAGTAGATAATCCTAATGTATGGGGAGTTGCACAAGTAAATTCACAAATTGTATTTGAGAAAATGGTTGGTGGAAATACTATGGATAATGGAGATGTTAATTATTTTAATCAAATTGTAGTTGGACAATATGAACCTTTATATGTATATCTAATAAGCAACTTACCTCAAGGAGTAAAAGCACTTGGAAAACTTGTTATTGATTATATTCCATTACCAATGTAATATGGAGAATTTATGAAAATAAATATAGAAAGTTTCACAAATCCTATAACAGAAGATGTTCTTCAAAAAAAGGATTTTCAATATCCAAGTGGAAATGTAAATGTTGATGTAAAAATACCTGATGAAATTAAAAATTATATAATTCAAATATTACTTAATACAGATGATATAAAGCAAAAACAAGACGAATTGAGAGATAACATATTAAATGTTTTAAATAATATTACACAATTGTTAGCAACAGCAAATATGTATTTAGAGAGTTTAAGTAATATTACACAATTATTAGCAACAACAAATATGTATGTAGAAAGTTTAAATAACTTTTTAAGAAATCAACATTAAAAATATGAATAAAATAAATGAACTTGAAGAAAAATTTAATGAACTTGATAAAAAACTTGATAAGATTATTCTCATTAGTGATAATATTCAAACAAATTATATTAAGTTTTATGATGAATTTAATAATTTTAAAAAAGATATACAAACCAAAATAACAGATTTAAGATTAAAACAAATTGAGATAGAGACCAATTTGCAATGGATACAAAAGTTAAAAATTGGTATATATGTTGGTGGAAGTGGTATTGGACTTGTAAGTTTAATTGAACTTATAAATTATTTTAAGAATTATATAAAATGAAAAGAATTAATTATGAAAAGGAGTTAATTATGAAAAAAACAATATTAACATTATTAGCAATAAAATATATCCTTCTATCTTTATTAGAACTTCCTTTGTTTTGTCAGACACCATTGATAACTAATAAAAATCAAATAAAACAATCAGTAAGAGATGAAATTGTTTCAACTTCAAATGAGTTTAAGAACTTAAAAAATGATGTTGCAAATTCTACTACTACATTGAATAATATAATAAATAATGTGGCTACACAGGTTGCTAATGATACTACTACATTGAATAATAAAATAAATAATTTGGCTACACAGGTTGCTAATGATACTACTACATTAAGAAATGATTTAATAAATGAAAGACAAGAAAGGATACAAAATGATAATGATTTAAATTCACAAATTCAAAATATAGTAAGTAATGCTACAAGTCAATTCTTGTTAAAAGGTGGGGATACTACTAATGGAAATTATACTTTTAATGGGGGAATTGCTGTAGGAAACCTTGGAATTTGGACTTCGGGGAATATTACTTCTCTTGGAAGTATAAATGCTTCTCAATACCTTCTAAACGGAAATCCTTTACCTTTAGGTGGATTTTCTTATCCTTATATAGGAGATTATCTCCATATTGGAGATACTGACGCATATGGTAGAAAAAGATTATGGTTCTATGATACAAATTCCGTTCTTAAACTTGGTGGTGCTATATCTGATGGTGATGGTTTAAATGCTGATAGTGAAGGTATTGTTGTTATAAATAATTCACAAGATAAAATGGCAATAATAAAAGCAGATAGATTAGGACTTACAAGAAGTTCTGATAGTTCTTATTACTATTTTGGAGTTGACCCTGATAAACTTTTTTATAAATCTACAGATACAACAAATACAAGATTATATATAGATAATAACACAGGATATATTGGTATTGGAACAAATAATCCTCAAGCAAAATTAGATATAAATGGAAGTTTAAGAATTGCTGACGGAACACAAGGAGCAGGAAAGGTTTTGACTTCAGACGCTAATGGTTTCGCAAGTTGGCAAACAATACCTACAGGAAGTGGCAGTAGCAGTGGTGATAATCTTGGAAATCATATTGCAACTACTACGCTTAATATGAATGGATATCCTATTACAAATGATTTATATGTAAATAATGGAACAAATATGTTTTTAAAATGGGGTATTGGACAAATTGACCAGTCAAATATAAATGATTTTCATATATATGTAGCAACTATAACATATGGAACAGCACAATCGGGAAATACTGATACATTTCAAATATTTTCATCATATGATAGCAGAAAAGATAGTTATTCGGATTATATTGGTATGGACAATGTAAAATATTCTTTGTGGTTAGGAATTGATAGTTATAATCCTATTACAGATATGCAAACAACACAACAACAACCTTTTTATTATTATGATAAAATTAATGGAACGGGTTTTTATATAAATAATAATTTTGGTGGTAAATTTGGTGCTAATTATGAAATACTCACTGAAAGTAATTTAAAAATAACAGCAAATAATATACATATAACAGAAAATGGAAGGATTTATACACAAGATTGGACTGATGTTTCTATTGATACAAACTATTATTCGGGAACTTTTCAATATAAAGTTATAGGAGACCAAACTTGCATAAATGCTGCAATTACTTGTATAAATACTAATGGCTGTTCTGCCGATAATTATCTCTATGCAATAACTCATTTGCCTAATCAATTTGCACCAAATATACAGCAAATAACACATCAAACTACTACATATACACAACTTCCTTATACTTATAATTCATATACTATAGAATTTATTATAGTAAATGATGGATATATTTATCCAAATAAATTATCTTATGGACAAGATGGTTATATAGATTTTTGTTTTAGAAATAAATTATAAGGAAATTGCTTATGTTTTTTAATAAGTTTAATAGATTTCATAAAAGAAACTTTTTGAGAAATCCAATTGATAGTTCAGAATTTCATAGATTATCAATAGATGTAAGAAATCAAATGAATTTACCTCGTAATTTATATAAGCATTTTATTATATCACCTTATAAAAAATCATATGATAAAATAACAAATATCAATAATATAAGAAAATTTGAAAATTATTTAATGAAAGATGGATTTAACTTCTATAAACAACTTGGTTTTTATATGGGAGATGTTGAACCTTCTTATATTGTTGAGTGCCCGCTTTTTAATGCTATAAAATACGGAAATATGTTTAACCAAGATAGTATAATTGGATTAAATTATGATAGTATTAAACCTTCTGTTTCTGATACTGCAATATATATTGATTTAAAAGAAAGAAGTTGGACTAAAATGAAGATACAAAGACAAGTATATCCAATGAGTGTTGAGGAATTCTTTTTTAGAGAATTGGAAGGGAGTTATGTTATCTATAAGAGATTTTATTACTTCTATGAGTTTGATAATGTAAAAGGTAATCTATAAGGAGGAAGTATGGATACAATATTAGCAATATTAACAAAAATTGGACTTGGAAAAATTATTTCATTTCTGCTTGGTGGTGTAATTATATCACCAATTGTTGTTATATTGAAAAATAAACTTGTTAATAAGTTTGATGAAGTTGTTGATAATGAACTTAAAAAATTGTTTAACCCTAATATAGATGACCCTCAAGAGAAAAAACTTGTTGTTGATATAGTGCAAGCATTGGTTAATTATGCTGAATATAAACTACCTGATAAAATGGGAAAAGAAAAATTTATGTTTGTAAAAACTTATCTTGAAAAATTTATACCTGAAAAATATGCTAATGAAATTGTTGATTTGATTGAAGAGTGTGTTCAAAGATTAAATGATGAGTTGAAGAAAAATGCAAAATAGGAGGAAAATATGGAAATAATTAGAAATGGATATGAACTTGTTGATTACCTATATGATAATTATTATATTGATGAATTAAAAAATTTATTTGAAAATTATCTTGTTGATATTGAAGGTATGAATTATTTTGAAATAAAAAGATTTTTTGAAAAACACCCTTTTGAAAAATATTTAAAAAAAATTAACAGAAAAAATTGGATTGATTTTAAAAATTATTGTTATGAAACTTATACTACATATTTTGAAGGAGACCCTGATTATATAAAAAATAATATAGAAAATAAAATTGCCCCTTTTGTATATCTTAATTATATAGATGTAATTCTAATATTAAATGATTATTATGATTATAATGAATATGAACTTGATATTATACAAAAATTTTTTGATAAGAAATATCATAGATATTTTAAAATTTGGAATGAAGATATACCTCTTAAAGAATTTGAAAAAGAATATAAATATATAATTTTGTATAGAGGTGGAGTGGGACATAAATATAATATATATGGATATAAACCTTCCATAATAAAAGAAAAACAATATGATTGAAATAATTAGAGAAAAGAAAACTACTCGTTCTATTCTTGGATATATGAAACATAATGACCAATTTCTTTGCCATACACTTGAAAATGCTTCTAAATATATTCCTGCAGGAAATTATAAACTCGCTATGACCTATTCTTCTAAATTTAAAAAACTTATGCCTGAAATACTTAATGTTCCTAATAGAACAGGAATTAGAATTCATAGCGGAAATATACCTGAAGATAGTGATGGATGTATATTGGTGGGTGAAAGAGAATTTGGTGTGGATGATTTTATAAAAAATAGTAAAATAACTTTGGCTAAAATTTTGCCTATACTTGAAGATGAAAAGGAAATTGTTATAAAGGAATTATTTTAAAATATGCTACCACAAATTTATAAAAAAGAAAATTTTTATGATGACCTCATATTAAAATATGCAAAGCAGTATAATATTGAACCTGCTTTGCTTAAAGCGATTATTACAATTGAAAGTGCTTTTGATGAGAAAACTTATAGATATGAACCACATAGAAATGACGCTTCGTATGGATTAACTCAACTACTATATCAAACCGCTAAAAATCTCGGTTTCAAAGGAAAACCTAATGACCTATATGACCCTAAAATAAATATTAACTATGGTGCAAAATTTTTAAGTATATTACAAAAACAATATAAAAATCTTGATGATGTTATTGCTTCCTACAATATGGGGTTTCCAAGACCTGCTTCAAGAACCACTTCAATAATAATTAGTATCTATGGAAAACCTAAACCTGATTGGAAATATGCAAATCAACCTTATGTGGATAGGGGACTTGCTTATTATTACTACTATAAAGCAAAATTTAATAACGATTTGGCTAAAGCAAATTTATACAGAGACTTGATTTGGAACCAAAAACATAAGGAAGTTATTAAATTAGAACAGGGAAATAATATAATGAAATGGATACCACTCCTATTAACTATCTTACCTCTACTAATATTCTTAATACCTAAAAATAAATCATCAAATCAATAAATTTTATTCCCCCCTTCTTAAAAAGGCAGGGACTACTCGCTTGAGTAGTCCCCGAAGGAGGACTGTTTGGAGGTTATTTTTAGTGGGATATAAGGATATGCTGTCTTAAATGAAATCTATTCAACTCGCTTATACCAAGTTTCACCACTGCTAAATCTTGCAAAAACTTTAATTCTAACAAAATGTTTTGATAATGTATCCTCTAATATATTGATAACTTTATTAAAAATTTTTAAAAAATTTTTATCTTTAAATATCTCAGAATTCTCATTATAATCATAATCTATATTAAATGCCTCATAATATCCATATGCTTTAATAATTAAAATATCTAAAAAATCATTATCACCCTCAATATTTATACGACCAATTATTTCTCTATTTCTTTCCAGTTTATAATCTTCTGTAAAATACGCTATATAATCCTTATATTTAATATTCAATTTTTTTAAGTCATCTAAAAACTCTTCTACTTCTGTATTAGCATCTTCATATATAAAATCTACTTCCTCTTCCTTAACATCTTCTAAATCCCTAAAACTTATTGGAACATATATATAATCTGCTTTGTATCTAAAAAAATTTCCTGTTGCCATAAAAACCCCCTATTTTATTGTATATTCTATCTCTCGCTTAATTTCATATACTTCTGAAACAATTTGAATATCCCTATTTCTATATATTATTATATAATAATCCATTTTGTCTTCTTCTAATATACTTTCCATATATTCGGCAACTTGTTCCATCTGTTCATCTGTCAAATCTGATATATCATCAAACTTCAACTCCAATATATCCGCTACATCATATATAAAATCATACCACTCCGCACTTGTTATAACATATGCTTTTTGAAAATTCATAAACTCCTGATAAATATATTATATCATATTTCGTATATAAATTCAATATTATTTTACACATATAATATCCTTAACACTCCAATCAAGGTTATAAACATATTCACATTTATATCCATTTGAAATACATTTATTACATTCTTTCAAAATTTCATCATTACTTAATTTATTGTAAGATGAAAAAAATATTGATAATATAATAAGTTTCTTAATCATATTATTTCTCCTTTTTGTTTTGTTTTTGCAATTTTCTCTTCAAACTATTAAACCTATATTCAATCCAAAATATAAATCCCTCTATAATATCTCTTCTTGCTTCTTCATAATCTACCCAATCAAAATTACCATCATACTCTTCCATTGCTAATTTCAATAATTTAATTATTTCTTTTTTGTTCATATCTCCCCCCTTTAATAATTCTATACCTACTCCCATAAATTCTCCTTATGGTATCTTTAAAAGAACATATTTATATATTACAAAAAATATTTACAAGTTGTCAAGTAAAAAATAAAAATTTTCTATAAAAATGAAAACCCCCCTCATATAGAGGGGGGTGCTGTCTTGTGGGGAAAGATGTTTATTTGAT
>Ga0272448_1005490_pt1 | contig 14011 bp, 10 predicted proteins | sample YNPCB0191_FD_202220 | JGI IMG/M metagenome (GOLD analysis project Ga0272448, IMG submission 202220) | Hot spring sediment microbial communities from Yellowstone National Park, WY, United States - YNP-CB-019-1 | ecosystem: Environmental > Aquatic > Thermal springs > Hot (42-90C) > Sediment...
ATGCTTCCGATCCTCGGCGTCGGCTTCTCGCAGACGGCCACCTGCAACGCGCCCGTGGCCGGCGGCGGCTGCTCCTCCGGAACCAACGAGAACACGGCCTTCCGGATCGGCGTCGACGGCGACCGCGTGCCGATCCCCACGCTGGGCAAGCCCGCGGTGCCGATCGTGCCGGGAATCGGCGGCGAGGCGCTGAGCTTCTCGATCGACCCGAAGATGCGCATCGGCCAGTCGCAGAGCATCAACTTCACCATCCAGCGCGAACTGCCCGGAAACATGATCCTCGAAGCCGGATACGTGGGCCGCTGGAGCAACGAACTGCCGCAAAATTTCCAGCTCAACAGCATGTATCTCCACTTCAAGGACCAGGCTTCGGGGCAAACCTTCGCGCAGGCCTTCGACGGCGTGGCGCTTCAGTTGCGGCGGGGCGCCCGGCCGGCGGATGTGACGCCTCAGCCGTTTTTCGAGAACCAGCTGCGCGGGCTCGCCCAGTGCAACCCGAACTGCACGGCCTGGCTGGCCTCCGCGCAAACGGTGCGCTTCGTGCAGGGGCAGGTGAACAACCTGATCAACGCGATCAACGCCGTGCGCCCCGGCGGCCCGTTCTACTCCCGCCAGGTGCAGGACCTGTTCGTGCGCGGCTCCGGCGGCCGGGCCAACTATAACGCCGGGTTCCTCAGCCTGACGCGGCGCATGTCGGGCGGCCTGACCTTCACATTGAACTACACCTTCTCGAAAACGCTCGACCAGTACGGGTTGAACCAGGAAAACATCGGCGTGTCTTCGACCCCCTACGATCTGGACGTGGATTACGGCCCGGCGATCTTCGACCGCACGCACGTTTTCAACGCCCAGTACTTTTACCAGCTGCCCTTCGGCGCCGGCAAGCGGTGGCCGCTGCACGGCGTGGCCGACAAGGTTCTCGGCGGCTGGTACATCGGCGGCATCTTCACCGCCAACTCCGGCCTGCCGCTGCTGGCCGGCACGCACACGCAAGTGTTCGGCGGCTCCCAATTGTTCGGCGGGCTGGCCGCCGGGGCGGTGCCGATCATCCCGCAGAAGTACCCGAACTCAGCCGTCACGGGCCTTCAGGTGACCGGGTCCGTCGGCTCCGCCGGCAACGTGACCGCCACGCAGAAGGGTTCGCAGGTGAACCTGTTCTCCGATCCCGCCGCAGTGTTCAACAGCCTGCGGCAGATCGAGATCAGCCGCGATTTCCGCCACGGCAGGAACGTCTTCCGCGGCCTGCCGCGCTGGAACCTCGACTTCTCGCTCGGCAAGCGAACCACCATCGCCGAGCGCGTATCCGCCGTGTTCAGCGCGGACTTCATCAACGCGCTCAACCGCAGGGAATTCGCCGACCCCGGCCTGAGCCTGTTCAATCCGGCGGCCTTCGGGGTGATCACCTCCCAGTTCGCCTCGCCGCGCCAGATCCAGCTCGGCCTGCGGTTCGAGTTCTGACCCCGGCCCACGCCAAACGGCCCGGGCGCATCCGCGCGCCCGGGCCGTTTGTCTTTTCGTCCGGCGCCGTTCCCGCCGCCATGCCGCTGTGCGGATCAGCGGAGCGGAGTCTCGCCCGCCACATTCTGCCGCCCGTTCTCCTGCGTGGAGCGGCTCAGCCAGACAAACACATACAGCAGCAGCACCGGCAAGGAATGCAGCAGCAGGCGGTCGGCTGCTGTCGCCGCCTGCCAGTCGGCGGCGGAGGTCGAGCCCCAGATGGCGGCAAAGTCCGCTGCCCACAGCAGCAGCGCCGGCGCCACAGGCCAGAGCGGCGTGCAGGGCCGTTGCGGACGGAAGACAAAGAACAGCACGGCGGCGAACAGCACCGGGTGCGCGGGAAACTCGCCCAGCTTCCACAGGGCGGCCGCGAAGCCCGACAGCGTGTCCACGAACCGGCCGAAGCTCAAAAATGCGGCCGCGCTCCAGAGCGCCTTCGGGGGCGCCAACAACGCATGAAACAGCGCCGTGAGGGCCAGCCCGGGCAACGCGCCGGCAAGCCACCACGCCGCGCGCGTGCGCGCCGCGGCCGCAAGCGCCGCCCCCAGGAATATGCAGAACGCCAGCCCCTCGTTTTTGGTGAACGCCGCAAAAGACGCCAGCGCGCCGCTCAGGGCCAGCGCCGGCGCGCTCCACCGCGCCCGCCCGGCTGCCGCCGCCGCCACGGTCGCGGCCAGCACGAACAAGGCCAGCGGGACGTCGGCGTACTGGCTGGGCGCCATGCGCCACAGCGGCGTCGTCATGAAGAGACAGGCCAGGCCGGCGGACATCCATTGCCACCCGGCGCTGGCCGCGAGGCTGCACGCAAAGAGAGCGGCCAGGGCGAGGCTCGCCAGGAACGCGCCCGCCTGCGGCGCAGCCTGCTCAAGGCTTCCGCTTTCCACCCACGCCCGAGCCACCGCCGCGGACCACAACAGCGGGTATTCCGGATGGGTCTCGGTCAGCTCCGGCGAGACGGCGTTGCGCCACATGCCCTCGTGCGCCAGAAATTTCGCGCGCGCGTTCCAGATCGCCCAGGCGTCCCAGTCGCCCTGCGGGTTGGCCCGCAGGTAGATTACCGTCGCCGCCAGAAACGCAACCAGGCAGCCGGCCGCCGCGACGGCGGCCATCCACGCCCACGGGAGCGGCGCTGCGGGTTCGGGGGGCGGCATCACGTCGGCGCGCCGTCTGCGCAGGAGCCACGCCAGCACGCCGCCCGCCAGCACCGCTCCATCGGCCGTCCACGCCGCATCGGGCGGCCGGAGACCCGCCCAAAGCAGGGCGAAAAACGCAGCCGCGGCGGCGCCGGCGCCGAACGCCACGCCCAGGGCGGCCTCCGTTCCATAGCGGACCCAGGCCGGCTGGCCGTCCGCGCGGGGAAACAGGGCGCGGACCCAGAACCAGCCCGCCGCAGCCGCGGTGATCCACGCCAGCACGCTCATTGCGCCTGCTCCATCTTTCGATAAAGCACGACGAAGCCGCCGAGGTCCTGCTCCAGCGCCAAGCCCCGCTCCCGCCCCTTTTGCGCGAAGTCTTCCTGTTTGACGAAAATTCCCAGCCAATATCTGGCCTGATTCGCGGTTTTTGCGTCCTCTTTCAGCACAATTCGCGGCGCAAGCGCGTATTGTGCGGCAAAAAATGCCGCTTGGCCGGCCGGCTCCGTGAAGGGGACATTCGAGAAATAGCCCACGCGCTCACCGGGCGGAATCCGGTCGAAAATCCGGCTCAGCCGCGCTTGCAGGCCCATCACGCTGTACGGATCCGGGTACTGCGAAGTGAACTGGTCCGTGAGGCCGAACTGGATGAGCGCGTTATAGAGGGAAACCGCGGCAAGAGCGGCGACGGCAGCTTTCGCGCGCCACGCGGGCGCGGGCCTCGAGGGTTCCTTCATGGCAAGCATCAATCATAGCAGGGGGCGGCCGGGCCGGATATCAGAGAGCGCGAGGTCCGCGGCGAACCGTTCAGAACGGCCGTTTAGGCGCCGGCTTCGGCTTTTCCCCCACGAAAACGAGCGTCACGTCCACCGATTGCGACTTCTCGTCGACGCGGACCTCGTGTTTGATCTCGCGGAGGTAGTCGAAGAGGTCCATTTCACGGATCCGCTGCACAAAGGTCTCGGCGTAGCCGCCGCGGTACGGCTCGCCCGGCTTGATCGCCCAGAGCTTGCGGATCACCGGTTCGGATTCGAGGTCGAGGCCCTTGATCTGGAGCCGGCCCATCGCGTACACAGGCCCGGGATCCACGTCGACGAAAAGATCCACGGTCCGCCGGTCGTCGTACAGCCGCCGGGACGCCTTGTAAGACGCCTTCATGTGGCCCTTCTCGCGCAGCCTGTCCAGGATCCGCTCCACGCCCTTGCCGATGTCCGACATCGCGGCCGGGCCGCCGACAGGAAATTGGCCGGTCTCCATGATTTCCTCATCGGAGAACGGCGTGCCCCGGACCTCGATCCTGCCCAGTCTGAACTGAGGCCCTTCATCCACCTCCACCGTGACCACCACCCCGAAAATCCCTTCCGCCGGGGCGGCGCTGATTTTCGGAAAAGCAGCTTTCAAATGGCCGACGGCGTCATAATAGGGCCGGATCTGGTTTTCCAGCAAAAAGCGGAAATTCGGCTCGAAAAACGGGGTGCCGACGGCGAGTTGAACCATCTGTTTCCGCAAATAATCGGCGCGCAGAACCTTCGTTCCGGTGAAATGAACGTCGGCGATATTCGGCGGCGGCGCCTTCGGCCCGAGGACAATGGCGAGCTGGTCCTTGCCGACCAGCATTACGCGGCCGGCCATCGGCCCGGCGGCGCCCTTTTCGGCGGCGAGCTTTTCGAGGATTGCCGCCAGCCGGCTCAGCACGGCGTCCGACGGCGGCAGCGTGTCGCGCATCAGGGGGAATTCCTGCTTCGCCCGCGATGCGAACTCTTCGCGCGCCACCGGCACGCGGTCGAGAATCCATGGCAGGAACTGCGACGGCTCCCCCAGTTCGAAGGTGATTTCCACCCCCGCCGGCGGGACCGGCTCGTAACGCCAGCCGACCGTCTCGAAGCACCCGGTGGCCAGCAGGCGGTCCCGGGCCCGCTCCAGGTCCTCCGTGCGGACCGGCTTCTCCAGCTCGAGGCCGATCAGCCGGAGCACGCTCGCCGGCGAGCCGTCTCCATCCCGAAAGTGCCTGAGGCCGGCCACCTTCACGGCGCGCAGGATTCCCAGCCCCGCGGCTGTCTGCGCTTGCGGCGTGGCCTTCGCCGCAGGGGGCTGCGGCCGGGGCCTTGCTTTCGGCGCCTGCGCACAGAGAGGAAAAGCCAGCAGCAGCGCCAGGGCGGCGTGATACCTCATTTGCTTCCATTATGTTCGAAAATGCCGGATGTTAAACTGGGATAGATGTCCTACGATCTCATCGTGATTGGCAGCGGACCGGGGGGCTACTCCGCCGCCATCCGCGCCGGGCAGTACGGCCTGAAAACCGCGCTCATCGAAAAGGATCCCTATCTCGGCGGCACGTGCCTGCACGTTGGCTGCATCCCGACCAAAGCGCTGCTGCATACGGCCGAGGTCTGGGACTACTTCCGGAACCCGGCCGCGCAGGGCATCGCGTGCGAAAACCCTCGCCTCGATTACCCCAAAGTGCTCGAGCGGAAGTCGAAGATCGTGACGACCCATGCCAAGGGCATCGAGTTCCTGATGAAGAAGAACAAGGTCGAGGTCGTCAGGGGCTACGGGCGGCTGCTGGGGCGCGGGCGCGTCGAGGTGCTCTCGGGCAACGAGTCGCGCACGCTGGAGGCGAAAAACATCATCCTGGCCACGGGCAGCGAGGCGCGGATGCTCCCCGGGCTCCAGCCGGACCAGAAGACCATCGTCACCAACGTGGAGATTCTCGCGCGGACGGAGATTCCGAAGAGCCTGCTGGTGATCGGCGCGGGCGCGGTGGGCGTGGAGTTTGCGTCCATTTTCCGGCGGTTCGGCAGCGAGGTGACGATCTTCGAGATGCTGCCGCGGCTCGTCCCCGTCGAGGACGAGGAGGTGAGCAAGGAGCTGGAGCGGCAGTTCAGGAAGCAGGGCATCACGTGCGAGACGGGCGCCAGGGTCCAGCAGGTGGAGAGAACCGCAAGCGGGGTGCGCGCCGTGGTCGAGTTGGCCAACGGCAAGGCGCAGTCCTATGAGGCCGAGATGCTGCTGGTCGCCGTAGGCCGCAAGCCGAACACGGAGAACGTCGGCCTGGAGAACACGCGCGCGGAACTGGACCGGGGCTACGTGAAGGTGGACGCCTGGCAGCGCACGGCCGAGCCGGGGCTGTACGCGATCGGCGACATTGTCGCCGGCACCCCGCAGCTGGCGCACGTGGCCACGATGGAGGGGCTGGTGGCCGTGGGCCACATCGCAGGCAAGAACCCGCGCCCCATCCACAAGAACCGCATCCCGGGCGCCACCTACACCGAGCCGGGCATCGGCAGCGTGGGACTGACCGAGAAGCAGGCGCGCGAGCAGGGCTACGACGTCAAGGTCGGCAAGTTCCCGTTCGCGGGCAACTCGAAGGCGTCCATCCTCGGCAGCCACGGCGGCTTCGTGAAGGTGGTCGCCGATGCGCGCTATGGCGAGATCCTCGGCGTCCACATCATCGGGCCGCACGCCTACGAACTGATCGCGGAAGCCGTGGCGGCGATGGAAGCCGAGGCCACGGTGGAAACCATGATGTCCACCATCCACGCCCACCCGACGCTGTACGAAGCCGTGGGCGAGGCCTTCAACAGCGTGTACGGCCTGGCGATCAATGCGTAGTCTCGAAGTCCACGAGCTCGGCTGCATTCCCTACGCCCGGGCGTGGGAGCTGCAACGCGAGCTGGAGCGGCGCCGCAAGGCGGGCGAGATTCCCGACCAGCTGCTTCTGCTCGAGCACCCGCACGTGTTGACGCTCGGCCGCAACGGCAAGCCGGAGCATCTGCTGGTGGGGCGCGAGCGGCTCGGGCAGCTCGGCATCGAGTACTTTGAAATCGACCGCGGCGGCGACATCACCTACCACGGGCCCGGCCAGATCGTCGGCTACCCGATCCTCGACCTGAGGGAATGGAAGCGCGACGTGGTGGCCTATGTGCGCGGCGTGGAGGAGGCGGTGATCCGCGCGCTGCGCCGCTTCGGCATCGAGAGCTGGCGCGAGGCCGGCGCCACCGGCGTCTGGACGCGCGCCGGCAAGATCTGCGCCATCGGCGTGCACATCTCGCGCTGGGTGACCACGCACGGCTTCGCCCTGAACTGGACCACGGATCTGAAATACTACCAGTACATCGTGCCGTGCGGGTTGCCGCGGCCGGTGACGTCGATGGAAGCTCTGGGGGTGCGGCCGGAGCGCAGCGCCGTGCACCGGGCTCTCATCGAGCATTTTGCCGAGGTTTTCGATTACACAACGGCGCCAGTGACAGCCGGCGCCCGATGAGGAAGAATTCAGACAGGAGAACGACACCATGGCCGATGTTGTCATGCCGCAGATGGGCGAAAGCATCGTCGAGGGGACGCTGACGAAGTGGCTGAAAAAGGTCGGCGACCGCGTGGAGCGCGACGAGCCGCTGTTCGAAATTTCCACCGACAAGGTGGACACGGAAATTCCTTCCCCGGCCGCCGGGATCCTGACCGAGATTCTCGTGCAGGAAGGCTCGACGGTGGCCATCAACACGGTCGTGGCGCGGATCGCGGAGGAAGGCGCCGCCACCGCCGCTGCGCCGGCGGCTGAGGCTGTCCCGGCCGCACCCGCCCCCGCCGCAGCCGCGCCCGCGGCGGCGCCGGAGCCGGCTGCCGCGGCCGAGGCGGAAGAGGCGATCGGCCCCGTGTCCCCGCTGGTCCGCAAGATGGCGCGCGAGCACAACATCGACTTGCGCCAGGTGACCGGAACCGGCGCGGGGGGACGAATTACAAAGCAGGACATCGAAAACTACCTTGCCGCGCGGCAGGCGGCCGCCGCGCCGGCTGCCAGGCCGGCTGCGCCAACGCCTGCCGCGCCAGCGCCCGCAGCGGCACCGGCGCCTGCGCCGCCATCCGCCGCCCCGCTGCCGCGCGTCGAGCCGGCCAAGGTCCGCGTGGAGCCAATGTCGATCATGCGCCAGAAGATCGCCGAGCACATGATCCATTCCAAGCACACCTCGGCGCATGTGACCACGGTGCACCGCGTCGACATGACGCGCATCGTCCGCCTGCGGGAGCGGATCAAGGCGGACTTCCAGCAGCGCTACGGCTTCTCGCTCACCTACCTGCCCTTCATCGTCCGCGCCACGGCCGAGGCGCTGCGCGCGTTCCCCATCTTCAACAGCTCGATCGAGGGGACCAATATCCTCTACTACAACGAGATCAACATCGGCATCGCGGTGGCGCTCGACAACGGGCTCATCGTGCCGGTGATCCACAACGCCGACGAGAAGAACATCGTCGGCCTCCAGCGCGCCATCGTCGACCTCGCCTCCCGCGCCCGCTCGAAACAGCTCAAGCCGCAGGAAGTGCAGGGCGGGACGTTCTCCATCACCAACTTCGGCAGCTTCGGCTCGCTGTTCGCCACGCCGGTCATCAACCAGCCGCAGGTGGCCATTCTCGGCGTGGGCGCGGTGGAGAAGATGCCGGTGGTGGTGGAAGGCGACGCGATCGCCATCCGCCACATGGCGCACCTGGCCCTCACGTTCGACCACCGGCTGATCGACGGCGCGCTGGCCGACCAGTTCTGCCAGAAGGTGAAGGCGATCCTCGAAAACTGGAGCGAGGACGTTCTGTAGCCCGCCATTTGCGCGCGCGGCGTCTGCACGGCGGGCGCCGCGGCGCTACCATGAGGCGAGGCGATCCTCATGGTCACCACGGAACAGGTCTTTCTCGAGTTCTCCATCGCCAAGCTGCGGCAGTACCTGTCGCGGATTCACGCCTGTCTGGAGCGGCTGGACGAAGAACAGCTCTGGCGCCGCGCCAACGAGTCATCCAATTCGATCGCCAATCTGTGCCTGCACCTGGCGGGCAACGTGAGGCAGTGGCTCATTCACGGCGTCGGCGGCGCGCCCGACGTGCGCCAGCGCGACGCGGAATTCGCAGCGCGCGGCGGCCCCGGCAAGGAGCAGCTGGCGGCGATGCTCGATCAGACCGTCGGCGAAGCCTGCGAAATCCTGGAGCGGCTTCCGCCGGAGCAGTTGCTTCGCATCATCCGCCCGCAGAATTACGAGGTGACGGTGCTCGAAGCCATCTACCACGTGGTCGAGCACTTCTCCGGCCACACCGGACAGATCATCGCCGCCACCAAAGCCATGACCGGCGCGGATCTGGGCTTCTACCGGCACCTGTCCGGGGCGGCCGCGGCGCCTCCCCCGCCGCCGGGCCACGAGATTCCCTGAGCTCAAAAAAGGATCCCTGCACGCCCTCGGGCGGCAGGGATCCACGCAAGCAAGGGGGGTCGGGAAATCTCTAGAACAGGTTCCAGAGGAACTGGTTGTAGACCTCGTGGTGGTATTGCACCTCGGGCGTCTTCACGAATGTGCCCAGCAGGCGCGGGCAGCGGTCCGCGCTGGCCTGCTTGAGGTCTGCGTAGCGGGCCTTCACGTCCTCGCCCAGCAGCACGCCGGTCCACTGCGACTTGCGGAAGTTTTCGATGGCGTCGTAGATGTTGTCCGGCAGATACCGCTCCGCCTGGCGCAGGTTCTCCATCGTGGACTTCTCACCCTCGAGCCCGGTGCGGAACAGCGAGTACAGAACCATGTAGGGGTTGGCGTCCGGCCCCACGGACCGCACTTCCACGCGCATGCTGCGCGCGTTGCCGATGGGGATGCGAATCATCGACCCGCGGTCCACGGCCGAGGCCTTGATCTGGTTCGGCGCCTCGAAGTGCGGGTCCAGCCTGCGGTAGGCGTTCACGCTCGCGTTCAGGATCAGGCAGATGTCGTTGGCGTGAGTCAGGATGCGGTCGACGAAATCCCAGCCGAAGGCGCTCAGCTGCTCTTCGCCCTGCTCGTCCCAGAACAGGTTCGTGCCGTTCTGGCTGATGGAGACGTTCGTGTGCATGCCGCTGCCATTGACGCCGACGACCGGCTTGGGCAGGAAGGACGCGGTCAGCCCCATCCGCGTGGCGATCTGGCGGCAGATCAGCTTGTAGAGCTGGATCTGGTCGGCTGCGGTGACCACGTCGGCATAGGAGTAGTTGATCTCGAACTGCGACGGCGCCACCTCGGGGTGGTCCTTTTCGTTCTCGAAGCCCATCGCGCGCTGCGCCTCGGCGGTGGCGTCGATGAATTCGCGCAGCGGGTCGCCAGGCAGCGAATGATAGTAGCCGCCGGTGTTGACGTATTCAAACTTCTTTGTTTCGTGGTAGGTCCGCTCGGCGTCCACGCCTTTGAACAGGAAACCTTCAATCTCGTTGGCCGCGTTGAGCGTGAACTTCCTTTCCTCGTAGAGGCGCGCGGCGTAATTCTTCAGCACGCCCCGCATGTCGGCCGAATACTGGGAGCCGTCCTTGTCGCAGACCAGGGCGAATACCAGCACCTTGCCGGGGCCGAAGATGTCGGCGGGCGCCCAGTAGAACGAAGGCCAATCGACCGTCAGCCGCAGGTCGCTCTCCCGCTGGGCGGTGAAGCCCCGGATCGACGAGCCGTCAAAGGTGAGGTTGTCCCAGTTCTTCACCAGGAACTTCTTGTCGTAATCGAGCATGTGGAGGCGGCCTTCCAGGTCGCTGAACAGCACGGTGACCGCCTTGATCCGCCGCTCGTCGGTCAGGTATTTCAGCCGTTCCTCCTGGATGACATGAACGGGCACGCGGTTCTTCCGCTGCTCCTTCGCCTTGAGGTTCAGCTCCTCAAGCTCGGCATAGCTGAGCATCAGGAATTCACGCAATGAAGAAGTGGGCATTTCCTTCGGTTACTCCTGTATCGTTGATTCGCGTGTGTTGAGGACCCTCTCGTCGTGGAGAGCGAGGACCGGTTGAGACGCCGTTTGCGCTGCCGGGACTCCTCAACCTCTCCGGCGTGCGCCTCAAGCTTACTGTCATTATGCTTTCAGCCCGGAGGCGCAGCGCAACGCGGAAAGGCCAAAATCCCGATCGCAAATTTTTATCGGCCCGGTCGGAGGAATTGATCGGAGCGAAAAAGCCGCTGTTTCGCAAGCACTTGCACAGGACGCCGGGACGGACAGGCCGGAGCAGGACTTCTGCCCCTCTTGCCGGGAGGTCTGCTAGACTGGCCCCGAAGCCGCTGCCGGAAGCGCAACGGCAAGCCACGGAGCCAGTCCATGACGCCAAAGCAGGTTCTCGAATACGCCCGCGAACACGGCGCCCGGCAGGTGGATATCCGCTTTACCGACCTGCCCGGGCTTTCGCATCACATCTCCTACCCGGTCTCGCAACTGACCGAAGCCAGTTTCGAGGAAGGCTTCGGAATCGACGGATCGAGCATCCGCGGCTGGGCGGCGATCAACGAGAGCGACATGCTGCTGATCCCGGACCCGTCCACCGCCTACATGGACCCGTTCTTCGACGTCCCCACCTTGTGCATGGTGGGCGACATCCAGGACCCCATCACGCGCCAGCGTTACGACCGCGACCCGCGCTGGATCGCCCGCAAGGCCGAGCTCTACCTGCTCAATACCGGCATCGCCGACGCGGCCTTCTTCGGCGCGGAAGCCGAGTTCTTCATCTTCGACAACATCCGCTTCGACCAGAACGCCCAGAGCGGCTTCTACTTCATCGACGCCGAAGAGGGGCGGTGGAACTCGGCCCGGGAACAGAACAATCTCGGCTACCGGCCGCGCTACAAGGAAGGCTACTTCCCGCTGCCGCCCACGGACCACTACCAGAACCTGCGGGCCGAAATGACGGAATGCCTGCTGTCGGTCGGCCTCGACGTGGAGTGCCACCACCACGAGGTCGCCACCGGCGGGCAGGCCGAGATCGACATCCGCTACGACACCATCGTCCGCGCCGCCGACAACATGATGTTGTTCAAGTACGTCGTGCGCAACGTCGCCTACCGGCGCGGCAAGACCGTCACGTTCATGCCCAAGCCCCTGTTCGGCGACAACGGCAGCGGCATGCATTGCCACCAGAGCCTTTGGAAGAACGGCCAGCCGCTGTTTGCCGGCGACGGCTACGCCGGCCTGAGCCAGCTCGCGCTGTGGTACATCGGCGGGCTGCTGCATCACGCGCGCGCGCTGTCGGCCATCATCGCCCCGACCACGAACTCCTACAAGCGGCTCGTGCCCGGCTACGAGGCGCCGGTCAACCTCGCTTACTCGCGGCGCAACCGCTCCGCCGCCATCCGCATCCCGATGTATTCCGCCAACCCCAAAGCGCGCCGCATCGAATTCCGCCCGCCCGACCCCTCGGCCAACCCCTACCTCGCCTTCGCCGCCATGCTGATGGCCGGCCTCGACGGGATCCTGAACCGCATCGACCCGGGCGAGCCGCTCGACAAGGACATCTACGACCTTTCCCCCGAGGAGCTGCGCGGCGTTCCCGCCATGCCCGCCTCGCTCGACGAGGCGCTCGAGTGCCTCGAGCAGGACCATGAATTCCTGCTGAAGGGCGACGTGTTCACCGAGGAGCTCATCGAGACCTGGATCAATTACAAGCAAAAAAACGAGGCCGACGCCGTGCGCCTCCGGCCCCACCCCTACGAGTTCGCGCTGTACTACGACATCTGATCGCGGCCATGCGGGGCGTGATCGAAGCCGTGTGCGTGTCTCCGGGCGGGCTGCCCAAGCTGCCGGTGCCGGCCGCGCGGGCGACGCCGGCAGGGCTGGAAGGCGACGCGCACAACCACCCGCACATCCACGGCGGGCCGGACAAAGCGCTGCTGCTGATCTCGGTGGAATGCCTCGGCGAGCTCCGCGCGCTGGGCTTTCCGGTTGCGCCGGGCGTGCTGGGCGAGAACCTCGCCACGCGCGGCATCGACTTCGCGCAGCTGGCCGCGGGCATGCGCTTCCGCGCCGGGGACGCGTGGCTCGAGCTGACCAGGCTGCGCCGCCCCTGCCGGCAGCTGGAGCCGCTGAACGCGGGCCGCGCCGGCGCCATTCAGCAGCTGTTGCAGGCCCGGCCGCACCTCGGAGGCTGGTACGCGCGCGTGCTCCTTGGCGGCGTGATCCGCGCGGGCGATATCATCGAGCTGACGGAGCAGGCCGTCTGAGCTTCGCTTGGCCCCGGACCTCACAGCGTTGGAAGCCATCGTCCCGCCCGAGTTCCGCCCGGGCCTCGCGCTGCTGCTCGGGCGCGCCGCCGACCGCGCCTTCACCATCGACAGGATCCGCTCCCTGCACGCCGCCCGCCCGGCCGAATTCCAGCAGATCCTTTACGCGCCGTTCGGCATGCAGGCGCTCGTGGCCATCTTCTCCGCCAGCCGTTTCCTCGCCGCCGAGGTCGAGCAGCACCCGGACTGGCTTCTCGAACTGCTCGCCTCCGGCAGCCTGCACCGCACCTGGATCCGCGAAGAGTTCGACGCCGCGCTGGAGGCGTGGCTCGCCGGGACGGAGGAGGTCCCGCCGCCCGTGCAGCTGGCGGCGTTCCGGCGGAAACAAATCCTGCGGATCATGTTGCGGGACACGCTCGGCTTCGGCGGGCTGGCGGAGATCACCGAGGAGCTTTCGCTGCTGGCCGAGTCGATCCTCGACGCGGCGTTCGCCCGCATCCGGCGCGCGCTCGTCCGCCGCTACGGCCCGCCGCCGGAGGGCGCGCGCTGGGAAATGTCGATTCTGGCTGCGGGCAAGCTCGGCGGCCGCGAGCTGAACTATTCCTCGGACATCGACCTCATCTTCCTCCACTCGGGCGCCGGCGAGACGCAGGGGCCGGAACCCGTTTCCGCCGCGGAGTTCTTCCGCCGCCTGTCGCTCGAAATCACCGGCCTGCTGGGCCAGGCGACGCCGGAAGGGCTCATCTACCGCATCGACCTGCGCCTGCGGCCCGAAGGCCGCCACGGCGCGCTGTGCCCGCCGCTTGAAGCCGCGCGCCGCTATTACGAAACCCGCGCCCGCGACTGGGAGCTGCAAATGCTCATCAAGGTCCGTCCCGCCGCCGGCGACCCCGGCCCCGGCCAGGCGCTGCTCGACGCGCTTCAGCCGCGGATCTATTCCACATCGCTCGACTTCAGCGCCATCGACCGGATGGCCGAAACGCGCGAGAAGATCGACCGCAAGCTCCTCGGCCGGCGGCGCGCCGCGGGCATCGACGTCAAGCTCGCGCCGGGCGGCATCCGCGACATCGAATTTCTCGTGCAGTGCCTCCAGCGCCTGTACGGCGGCCGCGAGCTCTGGCTCCGCAACGCCTCCACGCTGCAAGCCCTGATGCGGCTGCGCGACAAGGACCTGCTGTCCGGCGCCGAGTGCTCGGCGCTGGCCTCGGCTTATCAGTTCCTGCGCACGCTCGAGCATCGCTTGCAGCTCGAAGAGGACCGGCAAACGCACTGGCTGGCCGCCGACCCGCAGACGCTGGCGCGCGTGGCGCGGCGCATGCCTGCGGACCTGGTCGGCGAGGACCCTTCCGCCGAGGCGCTCTGGCAGCGGCTTGAGTCCCACCTGGCGGCCGTCCGGCTGATCTACGACCGCATTGTTTC
>Ga0272448_1005492_pt1 | contig 14010 bp, 16 predicted proteins | sample YNPCB0191_FD_202220 | JGI IMG/M metagenome (GOLD analysis project Ga0272448, IMG submission 202220) | Hot spring sediment microbial communities from Yellowstone National Park, WY, United States - YNP-CB-019-1 | ecosystem: Environmental > Aquatic > Thermal springs > Hot (42-90C) > Sediment...
AAAGACGGGTCAATAGCCTTCAGCCACCCTCAAGGGCAGCATGACGACACCTTTTGGGCTACAGCCCTCGCCATATACTGCACCGTAAAAATGACGCCTGAACCATATTTGGCGGTGATTCCACGCATAGCAAGAGAAAAGCTGCAAAAACTGCGGAATAGGCTCCGCAAACACCAAATAACGGGCGTTACAAGATGAGACGCAGAGAGTTTTTCCGCATAAGCCAAATAAAACGCAGATACGACCATAAAACGGGCAAATTCATAATAAATATAGGCTATGAAACTGCTGCTCCAGATCCCACAGACCGTGTTGTGGGCGTTGCTGAAGCCTTCGGTTTAGGCTTAGACAAATGGGAAAAGTTCATAATTTACGATAATGTTGAGCTTCGGATAGGGCCGACGGACATTGTTTATATTACGGGCGATAGTGGTTCTGGCAAGAGTGTTCTGCTTAAGGCTTTGGAAAAAGACATACGCCAAGATTTGGGTTTAAGCTGCATAAACATTGCTGACATTAAACCTGAACCAAACAAGCCTCTGATTGAAACGGTTGGCAAAACGCTTGAAGAAGCCTTAGAGCTTCTCAGCAGAGTAGGCCTAAACGATGCCTTTCTATTTTTGCGCAGTTATGAACAGCTTAGTGATGGACAAAAATACCGATACAAAACTGCTAAGATGATTGAAAGTAATGCGCAGTTCTGGATTATGGATGAGTTTGCAGCAACCCTTGATAGGGATACAGCAAAAATTGTAGCCTACAACCTTCAAAAACTTGCAAGACAACAAGGCAAAGCTGTTTTGGCAGCAACAACCCACACAGATCTCTTTGAAGATTTGCATCCTTCAGTTCACATTCATAAGCGGTTCGGCAAAGAAATAACCGTAAGCTATTATCCAAATGTTCCAGCCAAAGAATGCAGCCTCATTCGAGAAATGCGCATAGAAGAAGGCACAACCGAAGATTGGCGTAAACTCGCAGCATTCCATTATAGAAGTCACAAAATAGCTGGACCGAGAAAAATCTTCTGCTTAAAGCGAGATGAGGAACTATGTGGAGTAATCGTTTATGCCCATCCACCGCCAACATGCTTTGGGAGAAGGCTTGTTCTGCCAAAAATGAGTATGAAAGAGCTAAATGAAAAATTAAGCATAATAAGCCGTGTTGTTGTGCACCCAAAATATCGAACAATAGGTTTAGGCGTCAAACTTGTGAAAGAAACCTTGCCGTTAGCTGGAACGCCTTACGTGGAAATGCCGGCAGTCATGGCAAAATACAACCCTTTCGCAGAAAAGGCTGGAATGAAGAAAATAGTTGAGCAGCCACCGCCAAAGGAAGCATTAGCCATAGCCGAAACTCTGCGGAAGCTCGGATTCAACATTCACCTATTAGGAAGCGAAAAATACGTTTTAAGCAAGCTGCAAACCTTAAACTCAAAAGATGTTGCAAAAATTAGGGAAGTCTTCATTAAAAATTGTCACGCAAGGTTGATGAAATACTTCTTCTGCCATATGCCATTCGGAAGAAAAGAAGATTACACAAAGGCAGTAATTGAAGCCAGCCTCGAAAGGCTCTCACATCTAATCAAAGTATGCGGCTTCTTATTGCAGACGAAAGTTTACCTATCTTGGGAAAACGCCAATAAATGCACAAGCAAAACGATAACCAACATACGTTCAGTTAGACATTATTAAAGGAAAGTTGACTTTTCAAAATTGTGAATTATATTAACAAAATGTTTATCGAAGTTTGTTCTTCTTAAAGGAGTATAAATGAAATCAATAAATTAAATAAATTAAATATATTTTCCACTTTTTTATGTTTAAGGTTTAGTTTGTAAGATTTGTGGAACTGTTGTTTCTTGTGATATTGGTTTAGCAGGCGTGGACTCAAACTTTGAGCCTGCACGTCTACACATGGGACAGTATCCTAACCTTTGCACGTTCAGTGTGTGTTTATTTATGTGGTCAAACACGCTTTTGGAGCTTCGCCCCATTTTAGTTGCAATTGCACTCATCCCCAGCTCTTGCTTAATGTACAACTCAATTATTTCCGCGTGCTCTGTGTCGCCGAGAGTTTTATATTTACCTCTATAAGCACCAGCTTCAGGCTTCTCTTCAAAAGCCACTTTAAGCCGTAGTTTAGACAAAATGTCTTCGCCCTCCAACTTATGCCACGCAGGATAGGGGAACACCCCTACACCTATGTGTCCTTTGCGTGTGAGTATAATAAACTGTCCAGGCTTCATGTTCTGCAGAAAGCTTGGTTGCACATAGCGATAGATAAACCACAGTTCCCGTGGCAAGCCTCCTGACCCTTGACTTTTGAAAACTGTGAAGTCTGCAAGTGAGCGGACATCCACATCTAAACTTGTCATGCGAACGCTGTCTAAGCCCAGGCTGCATCCCACGTGTCTTGACTCTCTCAGCCAATATATTAGAAAAGCTTTGGCCGCCTGCTGGTTCTCCACAACCTTTAAGCGACTATACATAAGGGAGCTTGCCTCCCTACAAACTGTGAAGATTGTGCGGTGCCAGTGAAGCCTGTGCCAAAGCTTGTCGATAATATAGTTGCAGCTCATGTATTCCGCATCTAAGCTTCGGTAAAGTGGAGATGAATTTATGATTATGTCATGCTCCGTAAAGTCTGGGAGACTCAGCTTTGTGTATGGTTTTACAGAAACGCTGCCAGGAGCTTCTACTATGGCGTTTTCATCTGAAAGAAGCAGAATATGCTTCTCTTTAGCCCACTTTGAACGCAGCCACGCTAAGTTTTCTCCAGCTCTACAAGCAAACAGGTCTAATACACAGTTTCCGTTTTGTAAATGCTGTTCAGCTAAGTGCTCTAAAAGTGAACTTTTGCCAGCTCCACGAACACCCAACGTAAGCCACACGTACGGACGGCTCCAATTTACATTTTCATTTCCATAAAGCCAACCTATCTTCACAGTTGAGAAGTTCCTCCTTTAGATTTAGTTTTTCCTCCACCTATCACAGACAGCATTGTCTCCCATGTTTCTTTACTAATGTAGCGTTTGAAGATTTCACGGAGGAGCTGACTAGCGTATGGCATAGTTTTAATTATATATTCACTTTTAACCTGCTGAACCACACTTAAAGAAGCCAAACCACTACACAGGAACCCTGCAAACTCGCGGAGGTAACTGTTCCACAGTTCCTTCCCCTCCTCTGTGTTTTTGTCTATGGCTTTAACTTGTCTAAAAAATTCTATCCACTCTTCAGTTTGAGCAAACTCCCATATGCGGTTTACAAAGAGACCAAGATATTTATCCGCCTGTGTGATGCTGAAGCTCCACGGGACAGAAGCGTACCTTCCACGCATGTGGGGAAGTGGAGGTTCAAGTTCCACAACATTTGAAAGCGACACAGCAACTTCGTAGAGTCCTTTAATATATTGGATTTCCTCTTCTCCCGTGGCAACCACTTGTTGTTCCTCTTCAGGTAACAGCATAAAAGCTTCAAGGACCATGCGGATTTTATCCAAGGGCTGAGCGAAGACGGCTGCAGCAAGGTTTGAGGCGAGAATTTGTTCTAGGTCTCCACGCTGTGGTGCCCGTATGGCTGCTACAAGAGTATCCTCAAGCGCTATGTCTTCTTCACTTTTCATCTCTTCCTCTTCAATGTTTTCTTTTTCTTCTTCATCTTTTTCACTCATATTTTCGCCTCTTTTAAAATATGCCTATACCACTTGTGTACATGAACCTTGATAACATAGCATTTGGGGGATTATCATATTCGTAGCACTCAGACTTAACCGGCTGCATAGGACAGTTGCATTCGGGACAGTTTAACGTTTTATTCTTGCTCATTGACCAAACACCTTCCTTTTCCAATTTTCAAACTCTTGGTTTTGAAGCCAATACTCAAAGAGAACCAGACAGAACCAGATGGCAAAAAGTATGATGGGTACATCCCAACGCTTAAGCGTGAATACACAGTAGCCTGTGATTGCACCAGCCAAAGCTGTAACAAAAACAAACCATTCATCAAATCCCATGTAACCGTTCATTTTTCCTCTTCCCCCTCTTTTAAATAGCCCATGTGTAAACCTTTAATGTGCTTTTGGAGACCAATTTCGTTGACGAAAATATCCTGACAATATGGACATGTTATCCAATTCTCAGAATATTTTTGCTGTGTTATCTCTAACTGTGGCTTATTTTTGCTTATCCTTTTAGAATTGAAAAGCAAATCTGGCTTATTTTGCTCAAGCAAGCTTACAATTGGCTCAGTTGGCATCTTATCACCTTGTCTTTCTTTATTAGAAGGAGAAATTTTTTCTAATCTGTCTTCTCCAATTGGCTTATCATTTTTTACAGCAGAAAATTCCTTCACGTATAAATTTTGATAAGGTGATAAGATGTGATTTAGAAAAGTTTTAAGCTCCTTTTCATAAAATGACTTATATTCTTTTATATTTTCTAAAAGGATAAGCTGTTTAGGCTTTTCTCTATCTTTAATAAGCATATAACTATATGGCTTGGTGGTTTGAATTTCACTTAAATATCCAAGGTTAGCTAGAGTCTTTAATATTCTAGCTGCTGTAACTGTAGAGACTCCAAGCTCCTGAGCTAATGTATTTTTATTCCACTTTTTCCAAGGGTCTTGGCTATTTTTTTCAATAAACTCTAAAGCCTCATTCTGTCTTTTCTCCACCCTACTAACTGTTTCAATGATGCTTGGAGCTAGAATATTCATAGCTCTCTCAAAATCTTCAGCACTAGCAACCACAAACTTTGAGCCATCTTCCTTATCTTCAATAATTATCCTTTGCCTCTGATGGATAATAGCTAGCACACGAATAAAATTCAAAACCCTTTCAATTTGGCTTCTCAACGCCACTTTCTGCTCTTTCTTTATGGCTAACTTTTCAAGCTGCAATAGGCATTCTGGTGGGAAAACAACAACTTCAACGTTCCATTCAACTAACTTTAAAGCATTTTGAAAATCCTTCTCTGAATATGGCAGTTTTGAACTGACATCCAATCCAAGCTTTTTTCTCAGCCCTTCTGGAAGCATGGCGTCCCTAAGCTTCTTAGCTAGAACACGTCTTGTCAAAGCGTCGGAGTGGTTAAGGCTAATCTTCAAAACTCTACGGTAAAGGTCTGCATGTATATCAATATCGCTTTCTGTTGTGACAAAGTTTCGTGCATTAGTTTTATGTCTTCCAAGCATCATCTTGCCAGTTTCTTCATCCCTCATTGGAAAAATTGTTTCAATACTTTCTCCTTCTCCAACACTTCTTAAGCCGATTGTGCTTGTTTCTGACCGCATACCTGCAATTTCATAAATAACCAAGGTGCCAGCGAACTCTTCAGGAATATATTTCACTGCTTCAGGAGTGCTTGTTGTAAACTCAAAAAGCCACTCATTTGGAATTAAAGGTTTAATGGCTCTTATACTTTCATTTTTTCCACTGCCACTGAAGCCAGACAAAACACCGCTTATTGGATATCTGGTTTGTCCACTACATATAATTACAAAATTTGTTAATAAAGTATTGTCTTCTCCAATAAGCCTACATCTTCCAAACTGGACAACATAATCCAGAAGTTTAGGGTCAGTTAGCAGCTTCTCAGCTCTTTCCCTCTCTTCCTGAGTTAACAATTTATCCGCTTGTTTTAAAACTATTGGACACTCTTCTTTTTTGCAGAACTTTGATAGAATGTCATCACTGCAACCATAAACATAGCCATGCTCAACAGCACTTTTAACGATAGTATCTAATTCTTTCCGGTGTAGTTCTGGGGTGTTCAGTTTATTCCAATTCTTTAGAATTTCTCCTCTTACTGTTTCAGGCTTATATTGCTTAAAATTTATGAAGTAACTTGCTAGTCTAATACCACACTCATTTCTTAATCCTTCCTTTGTTCCTCTCAACATAGTCCTGATGCATGGCGGGTCCTTACCCCTGTAGGGTTTCTTGGACAGCTCAGGCTTGTCAAACCATGCTGTTGGACTTGGTTTCTCAACTTTAATACCAACCTTTCCTAAAGCCTCATAAAATAGGGCTTCAATGTCTTCAACAGCTATTGGGTTGCTATCATTGAACTTTTTGTAGTCTTGACTTGGAGCCATAATACAGAGTTTAGCTTCTCCCAATAGTTCTAAGCCGCACTCATTGTGATATATTGAAACAGTTGGGGGTTTAGTATGGCTGAAATAAATGTAATGTAGTCCGCCACTAGGTGTCTGCTCTATTTGAGTTATAGGTAAAAACTGTAAGGCTTGCTTCCCTTTTTCAATTACTTCATTTGGTAAATTTTTAACGTCAAAATCTATGGCTGCTATGTATGTTTCATTATACAATCGTTGTCCACAGATAATGGCGAAACCATCAGCTTCCTGCCAAGGTAAAGCTTCAAAGTTCAGTTCAGTCTGTCGCTCATTCTGCCATTGACTCCACTTATGTAGAGGCTCTTTGCCTTTAAGCAATACAATGTTGCAGCCTACAAGCCAATATTGTTTTGCAGCGATCTTTAACTCTTCATCCATAATAAAGTCCTCCCATTTCGTTGGTGTTTAAGAACGTTTAAATCAATTTTCTGGGAGAGGATTCTTTCAATTTCAGCTTTTAAGTAGGGTATATCAAACCGTGAACACAGGAAAGTTACATAGTCTGGGCTTACAATATAGTATTGTCTACGTATATGAGGTGCAAACCAATGATTTGCAATGTAGTTTTGAATCAGTTTATGAAATGCGAAGCTTTCTTGTTCATTTAAATCATACTCCGGGGACAAAGACCATAAATCAACAGTTATTTGGGCATATTTTTGAAGTATTTTAATTTGTAGGATTGGACGCATGAATGAACCTCCTCTTCAAACTCCGAAAAATAATCACAGGTTCACGTGTCCCCACCCAATAATAGTGGCGCCAACTTCTCGCCGTGAAATATCCATTATGACGTTGAAGGAAATCTAGGAAGATTTCAAAGAGGACATGTTCTCTGTCAATACACATTTCAAATGGTGGTTTTAAGGGGTTAGCTGGTTTCCTCCTAATCCATCTTAATATATCTAAAGCCTTTTCATTTGGTGGAGCATAAAGACGATACTCTTCACTCATCACTTATCCCCGTAACTTTTGTTCTATCTGGTCAAGACGCACAAGTATTTCTTTCAGCGTGTCTTTTTTGACATATTTTTTGCAGGCTTCACGATAATGGCAGATTGAGCAGTTATTTGGTGGTAGTGCCCTAGGAAACAACGAAAAGCAGCCTGGTAGTGTATTAGCTTCCATTCTGTAGAACCTCCAAAAGTTGCTGAAGGGATTTAATGTATCCAATTACAGTTTCATGCAGTTTGTTTTTGTCGACTTCAAAGATGTGGATTGCTTCACAGTTTAGGACATAGCCTTCTAAGTCATCCCTTAAAATCTTTAAAGTGAAAGGTGCATTTTTATATATTATTTATGTCTTCATATTTATCATAGTAAAGTTTAAATATTTCCATAATATAATCTATTTTGAAATATTAACATAAAGGTGGAAATATATGGGTAGAGCAACAGCAGAAGTAAAACGTAAACGACTAGCAAGTTTATACAAATTTATAAACGAAAAAAGACGCATCACTGTAGAAGAAGCACAAAAACACCTTGAAGAAATGGGACATGGAGACATTGACGAACGGCAAATACGTAACTATTTATATGACCTAGAAGCATTAGGGTTAATCATACACGAAGAAGGAACAAAGACATATGTATTGGAGAAAATACCAAAAAAGCGTCAGTTTACCACAAAAGCAGACCATGAACTAGCACTTGAACACAGCAAAAAGTTACTTTTTAGCACATCTGAAAATCAGCTTTTCGACCTAATGAATCCAGAAATGTGGGCTGATGAGCTAGCATTTAGTTGGCGTCATGAATTATTACGACAACATTTAAAAACCGGCTACTTTGATGACATTTACCTGCTGCTGGAAAAGTATAAACGCATTACACCAATTCCTCCACAATATCAATTTGAGCCTGAACCTAAACGCCCTCCACACATGCCAGCCCCACCCCTAATTAACATTAAATTGCCTTCATCAGGCATAATTAAACACGGGGAGAAAATGGAGAAATCGGAGCAAAAGGAAGACGAGAAGATTGTGGCTGCAAGAGAAAAACTAAGAAAAGAAATCACCGAAAAACTCTGCACTTTGATGTATAAGGTTGAGCATGGTACACCTCTTGAAGGTGAGTGTGACTGCTGTCCGCATCTACACATAACAATAAAGGAGTAATGAGGAAAGTGGGCAACAAACCTTAATCCAACTACACTCAAAAATTAAGTAATACAAAAAATGTCATTCAGTCTTCATAAGCTTCTGAACTAACTTTTTAAGCTCCTCAATTTCTTTTAACGTTTGCTGTTTAAATTCACGATGTTCATTTTCAAGCTGCATTAAACGGGCTTGAAGTTGCGTATTTAAGTTTTGAAGGTCCTGATTGTGTTTTTCTATTTGTTTCAATTTCTCCTCAGCTGGATGCTCCTTCACAAAAATCTGCAGCTCATTTATTGCTTTTTTATAGGCTTCCCCTAAAAACTTTTCAGGGTCCGGATATTTGCGGTAAACCTCAGTTAAGTAGCCATGATGACCCATTAATGCTTCAGCCACATCCACCCCAGCCACGCTTCCAACCATACCTCTAAAATATTTTCGCAACACATGAGGCCTTATAAGGAGCCGTCTAGTTCGTGGGTCTATCTGTCCATTACCAGTCTTCTGTAATGCGTTTCTCCACATGGCGCGAGCGTTAGCACTGGTGAATGGAAACAGTCTCTGGTCTTCCGCACTTTTTGCATACATGTGGCTTTTTCCAGCTGCGGCTTTCAACCAGCTTTCACGCACCTTCAACCATTCGTGGATAGCTTCAACACATTCGGGGGTGATAAAACACAGTCGTTTCTCACCAGTTTTAGTGTATTCAGCACGTATGTGAATTATTGGCGGGTCATGGTCTAGTTTTAAGTCGTCCAGTTTAAGTTTTAGGGCTTCGCCAATTCGCATACCGCTTGAAACTAAAGTGATGAACAGAGCTTTCCCAGCTGCTGGTAAATGCATCATCACACTGCGGAGGACAAGTTTATTTGGAACAGTCTCCTCACTTACAGGTTCATTACCTTTTATTCTGCCTCTTAATCTTCTCCAGAAAAGCTGTGGTAACTCTATACCATTTTCTAAAAGGAATATTTTAATGGCTCCAAGATAGGTTCTTCGTGTTTTAGGTGGTGTGTCTTTAATGGTTACGGCGAAGGCTTGAATGTCCTCCATGATTTGTTGAGGCTTCCCATTTCGCTCCTGTAAATAACGGTCTGCAAACTCTTCGAGTGCGGATACGTCTGTTTTATATATTGTTTCAAGGTACTTTTTGATGGCTGCCTTATACACGTGGATAGTGCTTTTACTTTCAAACTGGTTTAAATATTCCAAACTTTTCATATTTGTCTTAACCTCCTGTGGGTAAATAAATAATATTAGGGCTTTGTTAAATAAAAAGTTTACTATTCCTTAAACATTACTAACAAAAAACCAATAAAATTGACAATATTAGAAAGGAAGATGGTTCAATTATGATGCGTATCTTATTTTCTTCTTGTTTTGCATTTTATTGTTGCATAGACGGCTGTTAAAATCGTTACGAAGGCTGTATAGATTATGAGGGTTTTTGCTTTTGTATCCACGGGGATGCTGTAGCCTCCGACAGGGACTGTGGATACTATAATTCGGGCGGTGTCTGATTGGGCTGTGTTACCTTTAGAGTCTGTGACTTTTAGGTATACGTAGAATATTCCGCTTGTTGAGGGAGTGAATGTCCATGTTTCTGATGTTGCTCCTGAAACTGGATTGCCGTTAAGATACCATTGATAGCTATATGGCGGGTAGCCTCCGGAGACTATTGAGGTGAAGGTTACAGGTTGACCTACGAGTATTGTTGCGGAAAGTGGGCTTATGGAGACTGTTAGCGGCGGTGGTGGTGGCGAGACTAAGACTGTTCCGTCATGTGTATCGTGTGCGATATGTTCTCCATTACTGTTTAATAAATCGCTGAATGTGATGCTGATAGGTGTAGTGCCTAAAGATATTGCTTTAAAAGTGAAAGTAGCCAAACAACCGCTTCCGTCAACCCCGGATACTGGTCCTAAAACTGTGCAAACAAGCCTATTCACTTTATCAGGTGAAACTCCAGCATCCATGATAGCGGTGGCTCCTCCAGCCTTAAGGAACGGTCCTTCTGTGTATCCTTGAAACTCTAAGATACTTGGATTCCACTCAACAGTAACTACCCAAAGGTAAAGGTCAATGACATCTGAAACATTCAAGTCGATTGAGAAACTCGTGCCAATGATTACTTCTTTGAAAGAAGGGTCGATTGCAATAGATGTTGCACTTCCATAGCCAGCATGAGAAGCAAGAGCTACGATTAGTAGCAAGCAAACACCTGTCAAGACAGCAGTTTTTCTAATCAAAGTTCCCAGCATCCTTTCCGGTTATTGATGGTTTATTATGCAGGATACTCATATTCCAACAGAATCCACCGAAGTTCCAGGGGGTTATTTGGATTCCAGTAAGATAAGCACACGTCAACAAAGTAGTTGTATTGTTGGTTATCCACAATTGCAAAGTCTATACTATCGTCATATAAGACTACAGAACCAGGCGCTTCTTGAATACCAGTTCTTACTGATGCCAGGACTTTTGACTGAGACGTCCCGTATAGTTCAACCCTTTTCAGCTCAACTGTTATTTCACCTGATGTGTCATTGTCATAAAGCTTGGCAGTCATGTTTGTAATTTTGACTCCGCTTGGCAAATATATAGGAGCATAAAAGTCACCACCTCCTTGCAGGAATGCCCAATTCCCACCAGGGAATGCTGTTGGTGAAATAGAAATGTAGCCTTTCTTTGGTATCCTTGCCTCAAGAGCTTCTACTCTGGATTCAAGTGCAATTAGTGAGGCGTTTAGGCTATCTATTCTTGACAGAAGTTCCAGAAGCAGGGCTGTTTTGTTAATGGGTGTTCCTGAAGATCCATAAGCCCTTGCAAATATATAGAGGTCATTGTAGTCTATGTTTCCGTCATCATTTAAGTCAACCCATGGGTCATATCCATTTGTTCCGCTTCCTGATGTTGCTATTCCGAAGAACAGTGCACATAGAAACAGACAAACCAACGTTATGCCTAATATTTTATATTTTATTTCCATATTTTTCTCCTCTCTTCTCCTTTAGACAAAATAAAGATGGTTGCCCTTTCAATTAAAACTTATGGAGAAATCTTCTATCGCCTTAAACATGTTTTCTGTAGTCGAATTGGAATCTCATTGTTGCGGATTTGTATTTGAAAAAGCTTCAGGTGCTTTGATGAGATGCCACTCCGCAAATGTTATGCTTTAGTAAAGCAGTTTCTATTATTAAGAGCGTGTCTTTAACCGGACTTGATGAATCGTGAAAACGACTATCATATTGGCCGGGACTGTTAAAGATTGGCTTGACCTGGAGAAGTTTCTCAAGCAAAGAAAAATAGAATATTCATCAATCATGTCAAAATATTATCGGAATTTGCTCGCTGTTGTCTGGATGATGCATAGATTTCAAAAAGGAAAGCTTATTGATCAAACGCCTGAACAAGTTATGGAAAACATAGACGCCCTATTAAATGAGTCGGAAGAGATTAAAAACCATATTCAAAACGTCTACATCATAATAGATGCAGATTTACCTACATGTGAAATACTTCCTTTATGTAATTGGTATACAACTCGGAAAAGAACACGAGAGAAAGAGTGTAAGGCTAACCTAAGTGAGAAGTTAAAAAGGACTTTTAAAAAATTGCTGGGCTTAACGTATAGTGAACTTGTTCCGTTTCAGGTCTCAGTAATTGGTGATGGCACCTATATTACCCTCGTTTGGGATATATTAATAAGGTCAGAACTTACTGACGAAGAAAAGAACCAACTGCTGAATATTGCAGCGAAAAAATATTTGACAGTTGAGGAGAGCTTGTTAGTCTTAAATTACACTAATAAGAACAAAATCCATGTCCAGCAGATATAGCGAAAAACCAACATCTTCTGAGATTTTGTCACTTGAAGCATCTTAAAGCGTTCTTCTTTTATCGGCACTATACCAAGACGTTTAACTTATTTTACTGGTTCGCCTGGCAGCCAATTAAATGCCACAATTTTCCCGTTTCTTGCATCAACCTTTGCGGAAAAACCTTTCCTACCTGGCTTAGATGATAGGATTCCAGTTTTTACGCTAACCTCAATATATCCCTCAACCTTATATATAGGCAAATTTCCCCAAGTATCGACATCAAATTTCTGGAAAACAATATGTTTTAGACTGAATCCACGAAACTTCTTGCTATCTTCCAAAATCCTATTTCTAATCACTGCTTCAACTTCTTTCTGACTCAAAACTTCAGACATTTAATATCACCACTAATCTTCAATTTGGTTGTTTAAATAAAAATAAACTGGAAAGCCTATAAAAATTTCTAAAAGGATGTAGGAAGTTCAACAGTGTTCTTTTAGTTATCGTTAAGGAAAAGATGGTTTCTGTGCTTCTCTTTTCACGTGCCAAACTGAAATATTAAGCTTCTTTGCTTTGAAGTTTCACATGAAAAATTCGCATTTCTGCACTGTCATGTGAAATCGGCATTTTTAGGCTTTAATTTTTCAGTTGGAAGTGATTCTAAGTCAAATTTAGAAAATTGGCTAACTTTCTTTTGAGGTGATGCGGAATGCCTAAATTTAGAAATAAAGTGTTTAAAAGTATCCTTCTGGATAAAGACGGGTTTGAAATAACAATCCAGCAAGCGTTAGCAAAAATTCGAAGACTCAGAAAAGCCAAAGCAAAAGACCCAGAGTTGTTCGAGCTTAACGGTGGAAGTCTCGACTTGCTTCTGCTATATCAACATGTAGAACAACTGAAAAAGTGGAACGGACAGAAAAATGAAGTTGAAGTTTTAAGCGAAGCCCAAAACAAACTGTTAAACTGCAAAATTGAAAAGGTAGCGCCTGACACCTATCCCTGCGGAGTATTAATAAAAGCTTTGGAGGCAGCCCCATAATGCCAAAGTATTTAATTGAAATAATCCTTGTAGTGGAAGCCAAAAACCAGCAGGAAGCCAGAAACATCTCCGATTACATCCTAAACCTTCCCATACCAGACAAGAAAATCGAAAACGCCATAGAAACCATGAGGTATGAGGAAATTGTCCAAATCAAAAACCCAAGAACCTAAACTCTGCCCAAACTGTCCCCTAATCTCTCTCCTGCCAATAATAACTGCAAACAGAATCTGCTACACACGCGAAAAAGAACAGCTAACACCACACAAAATCTGCCAGCAACTCAGAGCCCTATGGCAAAAACACCCATACATAACCCTCGAAGGATGCCCCTACTTTTCCAGAACAGAAAGGATAGACTTCTATGCCAAAACAGAAAACACGCGGTAAATTCTGGCCCCAAGTCAGAGCCTTAATCTGGGAAAAAGCCCAAGAACTCTACCAAATGGAAAACGCAAAAACAATGAAAGACGACTTTAAAGGCACAACAGCCACCAGAAAAGAGCTAAGAGAAGGCGGATACTTCCAAACAGCCAAACTAATAATACTACGCGAATTATGGCTACAGAAAAAAGGCTTACCCTCAATCGACGAAGAAGAAACCATTAAAGAAAATTTTATACCGCAATTTAAAAACCAGAAACCACAAAATAATAAACGTAAAGGAGGGCGAAAAGAAAAATGCCAAAACCAGGAATGACAGGTATATGCCTAAAAACAGAAGTCGCAGAGTTGCTCAGAACTAAAGCAAAAGAAGCCAACATGGGAATAAACGACTACCTAACATTTCTTTTAATGGAAAAACCCTTCAATGGTCCTTTCGAGCCGGAGACGCGGGTCCGAATCCCGCCCGGAGCACTTAATTTTAAGGCTTATTTTGGGCGTATTTTGGTTAAAAAGCTTAATTTTGACAC
>Ga0272448_1005493_pt1 | contig 14008 bp, 14 predicted proteins | sample YNPCB0191_FD_202220 | JGI IMG/M metagenome (GOLD analysis project Ga0272448, IMG submission 202220) | Hot spring sediment microbial communities from Yellowstone National Park, WY, United States - YNP-CB-019-1 | ecosystem: Environmental > Aquatic > Thermal springs > Hot (42-90C) > Sediment...
ATTCAGTGACCGCCTGCTGTAACAATTCTGTCTTTGCATACTTAAAATCAGAAGTGTATAACAGATTGTGAAGCCCGTTTCCAATGTGTAAATGAACCATTGCACTTCCTAAGATATGGCCTGCATTATAAAGAGTAATCCTGACATCAGGAGTTATGTCTGTAACCTCATCGTATTCCAAGGTTATTGTGTGCTTTACCATTTCTTTTACATCTTCAACATCAAACAAAAGTTTTCCTCCTTCTGATTTCATTATTTTTATGAAATCAAGAAGTGTCAAAGCAGCCATGTCCCTTGTAGGAGCTGTGCAATAAACAGGTCCTCTGTAATTGTATTTATAAAGATAAGGAATAAAACCGCAATGATCAAGGTGAGCATGGCTTAGTATAACAGCATCAATGTCATGAATATTGAATTCAGGAACTTCAAAATGAGGATATGCATTTTCATCCTTTACAGCAACATTAACCCCACAATCCAACAAAACCCTTGATTCAGGTGTCTGCAATAGAATACAGGACCTCCCAACCTCTCTTCCAGAACCCAAATATGTTAACCTTATCCATTCCTCCCTTCTCTCTCTAATCCAACCATCATATATCCTATGCCCTACCTTGTCCAAGAATTTTCTTCTGTAATCTGAGTTTAAATATAGGACTGTTCTTATGTTATTTATCAACCTTGAATTAATAGCAGGCTTTCTCTTTATTATTGGAACCCATAAGGTCTTTTCCTTTATCTCTCTGAGTAGAGAACCCTGTTTTCCAATTGCCAATCCTGGTTTTTCAGCTTCTATATTAACTATAGACCTTTGAGTTTCAAAGAATATGTTGCTTGTTTCTGCTTCCTCAGGCATGAGTTCTTTTATTACAAACTTTGTCTCTTCCACTGGCATCAGTATGCTTGGATCTGCTCTCAATTCCACCCTTTTCTTTATACTGTCAACTACCTGTTTTATTAGGCCATTGTTGTCAAGAAAGAAATTTTTGTCTTTTGTGTAGAGAACAATGTTTGCCCCTTCAAAAACAGCATCGCTTATCTTTTCTTTTGGCAAAAATTTCATTATTTCATCAATTATGTTTGACATAAAATCACACCAAGTTTTTTGTTTTTGTTTCTTTTGTAGTTCTTTCTTAGAATTTTTATTTTGATAAAACTCTGGATTATAAAAAGATGAATCAAGCTTGTATAATGCTTGTTTACAATCCTAAACAAAAATATCTTTAACAAAAAAACTAAAAATCAAATTTTGTTTCTATTTCCTTTTCCAAAACCCTCTTGAAACCGTCCTTGGTTATTGTTACTATATCAATACCACTGCCTGATGCTATATCTCTTTGTAATGCAGCATTTAAAACCTTAACAGCTAGTTTTACACCATCCTCAACACTCATATTCTGCTTGTATAATGTTTCCAAAACCCCATAGGCAACCACTGAACCTGAACCAGAACAAACATAATCTTCGCACTCTGTTACAGTACCATCAGGATAAATATCAAACAAATGAAATCCTTCCTTGTCTTTACCTCCCATTATGAATTGGGAAACTCCTGGAATAGCACTGAAAGACCTTACATTTGAATATACCATTCTTGCAATCAGATTTGCTGCTTCCCTAACAGAGATCTCCTGTTCTGTCCTTATGTTCTTGAGATTTAATTCTGCTTTTGTATATCTCAATAGTAGTTGAGCATCAGAAACAGTTCCTGCCATTGTTACTGCAATTGAATCAGTAAGGTTGTATATCTTTCTTATGTTCTTGTCAGCAACTAGGTAACCTGTTGTTGCCCTCTTATCAGTAGCCAAAACAACTCCGTCCTTGCAAATAAGTCCTATAGTTGTAGTTCCACTCTTAACCACATCATTCATTTTAATCACAGAATTCTTTTTGTTATTTTAGGTAATTGGCTACTCATATTTAAATCTTATGTTTTGTTTTTAAATATTCTGCATTACTCCCCTATTGGATTTCTATCTTTTCTTTCTCTTTTTAATTTTAACATTCTCTATTTGTTTTTTCTCTTTTTTTGTTTTTTTCTTTTCTTCCCTGCTTTTCTTAGTTTTCTTTGTAATCATTTTCTGCTTTGTTTTTTCCTTTGGCAACTTAAATTTATTTTCCCTAATCTCAGCGAGTTCCCTTTTCAATCTTTCAATCTCCTCTTCCAAATTTCTTATGGTGGATTCATTGTTGTGCTCCTTAACAGAGGAACCGCACTCAGGACACTTGAAATCAAACTCAAATGCCTTTTCAAAATCAAGCCTTACACAGGCATTTGGGCAGATAAAAAATTGATTGTTCTTTTCTCTTTCTAATCTCTCCTGAAGAATCTTCAGTTTTTTTTCCCTCAGTTGAGTGTATAAAAACTTTGCTTGAACAGGATTAAAGGTCCAGTAGTATATATACCAGCCCTTTTTTTTATCTTTCTTTCTCTTAAATGTTACAAGATTATTTTCCAAAAGCCTGTAGAGTTTTTTTCTTATGTCCCTTATTTCCAAATGCAGGTCTTCAGCTATTTTGAACTCAGAAACATTGACCTTATCCTTTATGTTGAATATTATGTTTAGAGTGTCCTCTACAGAGAGCATTCCTGCAACATCCTTTATGATTTCATTTGAAACATTCATTTTAAAATAGATTAAGCATTACTTAACACTCTTCAGCCATTTTTCAAGACACTTGAAACTGCAAAAGTGTCTGATATCACTCTTATTTTTAATCTTCCAGAATGTAGCCAAAACAAGATAGTTCTCACTCTTGTTTATCTCCTTCCCACAATAGGAGCACTTTTCATTCTTTTTTTCTTTCCATGTTTTTCCAATTTCTGGTTTGTTTATCTTTTGAAAGTATTTCATGATACTGCACCTTCTTTAATGTCTTTATTATGGATTTTTCAAACCCATAAAAAAGAATTATGTTCTGCGCTAATTCAATTCTTATGCTTGAAAGTTTGCGCGTTTTTAGAACTCTTTTTAACACAAGAATTTTTTATTTATAAATTTTGCGGTTTATAGAAAGTAATACTGAATATAATGCTTAGAATAACGCTCATAATGCTAAAAAATATTGAAAACAACCTTTTTTACTTTCTGGCTTTTTCTATCTTTCCTCTTCTAAGCATCTCCAAACTCTGGTCATTTACCTTTATTACTTGCCATCTTATCCCTGATAAATCTCCCTTAGAACGTCCCATGTGCCCGTTTATTGACTCTATTATAACCTCGTCGTGCTCGTCAATGAACTTTGAAGCTCCATCACCTGGACAAAAAGCAGTAACCTGCCTGCCATTCTTTATAAGTTGAACTTTAACGCACTTTCTCATTCCAGAACAAGGCTGTTTTGCCTCTATTTGAACCTTTTCAAGAACAATCCCCCTTGCCTGTGAACACCCTTCTAAAGGATCAGAAATCTTGTTCAGGTTAAGAGCCCTACGAGTAAACCATTTGTTATTCCATCTGAACTTTTTCCTTCTTTCAAGCAACTTTCCTCCTGCGTTTAAACCACGGGTCTTTTTTGCCATTTTCATCAAAGAGAGTTTGGAGGTTATTTTTAAATCTTTTGGTTTTTGAAATTAAAAAACACTTGTTAATCTTGAAGCATAGTCAAAAACTAATTTTAAAAAATATTAATCCAATTTTTTATTACCTAACCCTTGCATTGTCTGAAATTTCAATCATTATTTCTTCAGAGTTTGTTTTTAATGGCTTGCCATTGTAAACAACTAATTTGTTTTTTGTTGTTAGATTCATCCTTGAGAACTCTTCAATGCTAATCTCTTTCTCAGGATTATTCTTTATCCCTTGAACAAAAACTCTTTCTCCTGCATTGGTTTTTGGTGCTTCAAGGACAACAACCCTTTTTCCATCATCCGCTGCTAGGAGCATTCCCTCACTCTTAATGCCTCTTAAAACTGCTGGTTTTAGGTTTGCAACTATGATTAAATGCTTTCCAATGAGTTCTTCTTCTTTGTAATGCGCTCTTAGTCCAGCAACCAATTGCCTTTCCTGATTTCCAAGATCTACTTTCAAAACATAGAGTTTTTCTGCATTAGGATGTTGCTTTACATCCTTGACAACTCCTATTCTAAGATCAACTTTTGAAAAACCATCTGACAATTCAGCATTCTCTGTTTCATTACCATATTCTTTTTTAGCATTATCCTCAAAAATTCTATCCAATTGTGTCCTTTCTATTTTTTTGAGAACAATTTCTGCCTTGCTTATAGAGTGGTTTTTCAATTTAAAATCAATATCATCAAAGCTTAGTTCAGTGCTTAAATTCATCTGTTTTAATAATTTAAAGGAATAATCAGGAAGTATTGGTTTTATTAGGATTATCAGATTCTTTACTAAGTTTGCACTAAAGCTTACTATTTCAATTGCCCTTTTCTTGTCTTTTTTTAGCAAATTCCAGGGTTCATTTTCTTGGAAGAATTTATTGCCTAAATCACTTATAAATATCAATTCCCTAACAACATCTCTAAAATTGAAATTCTCATAATCTTTTATTATCCTTTCCTTATGAGTGTTGAATTCCCTTATAAGCTCTTTGTAATCATCTTCATTGAACACTCCTGTTTTTGAATCGAAATTGTTATTTATAAAACTCAGAATCCTGTAAGCAAAGTTTGCTATCTTTGAAACAAGTTCTGTGTTTATTCTTTCAATGAAATCCTTAAAATCAAGATTAACATCTGATAGTTTGTCTGAAGAATTTGCAGCAAAGTAGAATCTTAAAAATTCAGGGTTGATTCCTGTGTTCAGGAATTGTCTTGCTGTTATGAATGTTCCTCTCGACTTTGACATCTTCTCATTGTTAATATTAACATAGCCATGGACTATTTCTTTATATGGCAGATTGAAATCAGCAGTCATCAACAATGAAGGCCAGAACAGGAAGTGAAAATAGATTATGTCTTTTCCTATAACATGGATTATTTTTGAATTCTTGCTCTTCCAGTAATCTTCATAATTGAGATTATTCTTCTTGCAATAATTCCATGTGCTTGCAATATATCCTATAGGAGCGTCTAACCAAACATAAAAATATTTTTTTGGATTTTCAGGTATTTCAAAACCAAAGTAGGGCTCATCTCTGCTAATGCACCAATCCTCCAAACCATTTTCAACCCAATTCATTATTGAATTTACTATTTCTTTCTGAAGTTCCTTATTTTTTAACAACCACTCCTTGAGTTTCTGGCTAAAAGCGCTGAGTTTGAAGAAGAAGTGCTCGGTCTCTTTCAGAATAGGGCTTCTTTTGCAAATACTGCAATAAGGATTTATTAGTTCTGTTGGCTTATAAACAGCACCACACTTCTCGCAAACATCTCCATATTGGTCTTCAGCACCACACTTAGGGCATTTTCCCTTTACAAATCTATCAGGTAGAAAAAGCTTACAGTTCTCGCAGTATAATTGTTTTAATTGTTTTTTGTAAATAAAACCTTTTTCAAGGGCTTTTTTAAAGAAGAACTCTACAAGTTCCTTGTTTTCAGGGCTGTGAGTCGTGTAGTAATTGTCAAAGTTTATATAGAATTCGGAAAAATCCTTTGAGTGTTCATCATAAAACTTTGAAATTAATTCCTCAGGCATTATTCCAAGTTTCATTGCATTTACCTGTATTGGAGTTCCGTGAGTGTCAGCAGCACAAATATAGATTGCAGATTTTTTGTTCAGTTTTAGAGCCCTTACAAATATGTCTGTTGTTATGTACTCTAAAAGATGCCCTATGTGTATCGGGCCGTTTGCATATGGAAGCGCTGCTGTGACTAAAATCCTTTCACTGGGTCTATTTTTAAATTCCCTTTCCTCTTTCTTTATTTTTCTTGCCATTTTATTAGGATTCAACTGATTTTCTGTTTTTATTGGTGTGTTGTTTCAATATTATTTAAAGCTTTTCAGATAAAATTAACCACTGATGAATAAACACAAATTTTATATATTAATTATTGCAACCAAAAACACATGCATCTAAATAAAACCAACAGTATGCATAGAGAAGAATACTTGTCAAAAGCAGTGAATGATGCAAAGGAATATCTTTGCAAGAATTTTTCAGTTGAATTCAACAGAATAAAACCAGAAACAAAAATAAACTTTCCTGAAGTTATTGTGGGTTCATCACAGAATTTTGACACCCAAACATTCACTCATAACAAGATACTAATAGAACTTCAAATACCGAAGAAGATATTTGTTAGCTATCCTGTTGTAAATGGCATAACATACAAACCATTTTTTGAAAATCCTGAGTTTAACTTGGAGTTTGTGAGTGATCATGATTATGTAATAGATCTTGACAACAAAATGTTCAGAAAGAACTCATATTTCATTAGTTTGGTTCACGAACTAGCTGAGATATTATTTTACAAAAAGTTTTATAACATTTTAAGTTCTGAAGTTATAAACTCATCAAAAGAGAATCTTGCTCACGGATACGCACTCTTTTTTGAGATGCTAACCATAGATTTCATGTTAAATAAAAGTAGGGAATTATGTGAAGATGACGAAAAAGATTTCAAAAACTACTCAATCAAAAGGAGAAGCGCTTTAAAAAATAGAACTGTTGAAAATGAGCACTATATCTTATTTAACACTATTTATCAACTTTCTGAAAAGAACATTTACAGATTCCAAAAGAGTGTGGAAGCTCATCTGCCTGATTTGATTCCAATACTTAGAGATCACAACCTTAAAGATGAGAACAGCAATGGGAATCTTGAAAAAAGAATAAAAAATATAATTGGAAAAAAATCAAAAGAGTTTTAAAAAATCATTTTACATCCTTCATCTTCTGCGTTACATAAATCTCATTTCCACACTTTTCACACTTGAAAACAAGTGCTAAAACCTTGCTCTTCTTTTCCTTTCCCTTTGCTTCATCAAATTCCTTGAAATAAACATTCTTTCTCACAAAAGGAACCTGCAATTCCCCTTTGAAACCGCAATGAGGACACTTGTATTGAATATTGGCAATTAATTTATTTTCATACTCATTTGCACACATTCTAAAACCACATTTTTGGCACTCATAATAATCTGATTTTTTCAAAGGTTTACCGTGTTTATCCCTTGGTTTTTGAACATAACTGCCACATTTTGGACATTTAAGTTTAAAAACCCAAACCCTTACAGAACCAGAATCAATATCCCTATCTGTATAATAATAAAGTTCTTCAGCGCTCTTTGGTTCAACAAGCATTCTTCTCACCTCAAAGATTTTAAAACACTATTTTATTTAAAAAATTAACGATTACTCTCTTAAAGACAATTTTTGATATTTTTTTAAAAATAAATAAGTTTAAATTTAAATAGTAATCTTAAAATTTTCTTAAATTTTTATCATTATAAATTTTCTATTCAACTCTCACTTTTTTAAAAACTAAAAAATTAATGGTGCCCAAATATTTTTTTAGCATTTTTGGTTTGTTAATAATTAATAATAGCATAAAATTGCATATATTCTCATAAATTCGCATAAAAGATGATTTGGTTATATAATAGAGTTGAATAGAATTTTCTGTCTTTACTGTTATGTTTTTTAAAAATTAGAAATCAAACAATAACAAATTTTTAAATATATTTTATGTCATTATAATAACAAAATATATTTTATATATGTTTTATTATATTAAAATTATTATGATATTATTAATTAATATTATATTTTCTGAAATATTTCTTATGCAATACTATTATAATTAAAACATATTATCAAAATTATTAATATTCTGTCATAAATTTGACAAAATATTTTAATCAAAAACAATATGTTTATAGTTTATTAATCTTGCGGAATAAAGTCTTAGTATTATATTAACATCTTTAAAGTAACAAATAGAAAAATTTATAAAATACTCCTATTTCAAAAGAGCATATGAACTATTATATTCAACAAATTAAAGATTATATTCAAGAGATTAAAGATTATGCAAGAGCCAATGATATCAAAAATCAATTTAACATACTCATATCTTCTGTTGAGCATTTATATAAAAAGGATTCTGAGGAATACTTAAGAATAATGGATTCAAAATATATTCTGATTAACGAAAAGTTATTAGAACTGCAAGATATTTTGAGTAAATACAAGGATCAGGTTAATAATAACAATAAGAAATATCTGCTAGAAGATAAAATAAAAAATCTAACAGAACAAATTATGTGTAAAACTTTCAAGCTCTTTTTAGCCCATTAAATTTTATTTCAATTAATTTATTTAATTATAAAAATTAAAAAATATAATAAAAAAGTATATTAATATAGAAAAATTTATATATTTCTTATGTTTTTGTTCACTAAGGTACAGGTTAGTTAACAGGTTTTAATTGATTTTTTACCTTAGTTAACATAATCTTTTAATAAAAAATAACTAAAAAACTAAAAATTTAAAAGAATAACCTTAATTAACAGATTAAATTGGTGTTTTTATGAGAAGAGCTGCTCTTTATGTAAGGGTTTCAACAGAAGAACAAGCAAAAGAGGGTTTTAGCATAAATTCTCAGGTTATGGATCTTACAGAATATGCAACAAAAAACAATATGGCTGTTGTTAAAATATTCAAAGATGAAGGAATTTCAGGAGCAAAATTTGAATCAAGGCCAGGGCTTCAAGAGATGCTTGAAGAATCTGATAAAAAGGGCTTTGATGTTCTCTTAATATATTCTTACAGCAGGTTGGGAAGGGATAATTATGAAACAGAAGGCATTGTCAGGAGATTAATGAAGCTTGGAATAGAGGTTATAAGTTTAAAAGAGCAATATGGACAGGACCCTGTTGGGGTTCTCATAAGGCAGATCATTGGTGCTGTAAATGAATTTGAAAGAAAACAGATTGTTGAAAGATTAAAAGATGTTATGAATAACAAGGCAAAATTAGGTTACACTCAAAACAGGCCTCCTCTGGGTTACAAGATTGTCAATAAAGAAACTGTTGTTGATGAAGAGAAAAAACAAATAGTAATAAAGATATTCAAAATGAGGGCTGAGGGTAGATCGTTGAGAGAAATTTCAAAGGAAACTGGAATAAGCCATGTTGGAATAAGAAAGATGCTTAAAAACAGATTTTATCTTGGATTTGTGGCATTCAACAATACCTTTTATAAAGGAAAACATCCTGCAATAATTGATGAGAATTTATTTAATGCTGCTAATTCTAAGGGATGATTTGTTAATTTTTAATACAATAAACAACAAGGATTATATAGATGCTTATTGTAAAATATGATTAAAATTTTTAATCATTAATAAAATATATTAATCATATATAAGACAAAAACTTTTAATCAAAGATAATAATATTTAATAATAAATTCTGATGTTCTCTCAAAGCGAATCTGTTGTGCTCTACTTATGAGTTTTTAAATTATTTTTAATCACTTTATAAAGATAATAGAAACTACTAAAAAATTATAATAAATATTTTAAAATCAAATAAATTTTTATTATTTCATAATATAGATTACAAATAATATATAAAAAACATTATTTTAATTTATAATTAATATAAAATAATTTTCATAAAGTATGTATCTTAAATATATATTAAATATTATATAAAAGCATTAAAAAATAAAATTTTGTAATTTTTAGAGTATTGTAAAAAATAATAAATAAAAAGAGAACAGATAAAAGATCCAAACAAAAAAATAATATGAAAAAACAAATTATTTATAATTTATTCATAAAAAGTGAGAGATTAAAAGATATTTTAAATTTGTCTTTAAGAGTTTTTAACACTTTTTCACAAAAAAATAAAAAATATAAAAAACTGAAAAATTCAAAAATTTTTATTTGTATTTTAGGCACCATTAAATTCTTTAAGATATTTGAAGATTGCATAGAACAAAAAGAACAGAAACAACAGAATATAAAATTTTAATAAAGTGTTGTGAAAAGGCAAACACAACAAGCAAAAAATAAATAAAAATAAAAAAAGGTAATGAAAAAGTGAGTTTTAATTGAAAATTTTTTAAAATAGGATACTTAAAAAACATCCTAAAAAGCAAAAAAAGTAAAGATGCAAATAATTAAAATTAAATTAAAGTTAAAATCGTTATTCAGAAGAAATTAAAGATTTTTTCAGAATTCTAAAAATTTTGCATGTTCTTGCTTAACTCTCGACTCAGCTTGATTAATCCTGATTTTGCCTGAATCTCTCTAAACGAGTCATCAAGTTTTATTAAATGCCTGTCTTTTACTTCTCTTCTTATTATTGGAACTCCTTTTTTAATGAGTTCCTGAACAGCATTGATTATAAATTCTTCTTTGAAACCTGTTCTTTCTGATATTTCTTTAATCTCTAAAAAGTCCTTTTCAGTGTAAAGCAAGAGAAAGATTTCTTGTTCCTTAAGATTAAGTTCTCCTTTTTCATTATTGTTATTCCTTAGGTCCATAATAGTTACATGCATCTCTTCTATCTTTTCATTCAACTTCTCAATCTTTGATTCAAGTTCGTATATATAATCATAAAGCGATTGAATCTCTTGTGTGTTTTGGTTTATTGAATTCAAATGTTCTTCCATCTCTTCCTTTATCTTTGAGAACGATTTCTTTAGTTTTTCATCTCTGCTGTTGTTGAAACCAAACATAAAAGACCCCTGCTTTTCCTTAATCTTTCCTACTTAATCCTTTTAAAAAATAGAACAAATTTATATATTTTTATATTCTTGATTTTATATAGTCATAAATTCTAAAAAAGAAATTATATTTTGAAAAGGATTATTAAAAGATTAATAACATGTTAGTGACATATGCATGTGCATTTGTTGCATTCGCCCAAAGCGCCCTGCTCAAAAAAGCTATTTTTATAACGAAGCTGTTCTGATTCACACCTTACTGCACAGAATTGCTTGCACTGTCCTTCGTCTGCTATGCTCTGAAGCACATAACCCTGGATTGTTCCGCAACTATGTTCTACAATTGTCTTTGTATTCCTTGAATCCATGTAGAAATATTTTCCTGCAAAAAATAGCACCAACAAAAAAACTCCTGCAAGAACAAGATAAAAAATTTTCTTATTGTTATCTTTGGATTTTTTGATCGTAGAATGTTTTATTGATAAGTTAACAAAAGGTTTTTTTGACAAGTTTTTTTGGTGTTTTACTTTCATTAAACAATTAAAATAAGTTTAAGTTATTAAATTTTTCTTTTTTGCAAAAGAGAAATCTTTATAAATAGCGCATATTTCCAAAATTAGGATTTAAAATGAAGATAAACATTCTTAATGAAGAAAAAAAGAGGATGGAGTTTGAGATTGAAGGTGAGAGTCACACTTTATGCAACATTCTTAGACAAGAACTTTTAAATGATGATAATGTCAAGGTTGCTGTTTATAGAATAACACATCCTTTACTTAAAACACCACATTTTTTGATAGAAACAAACGGCTCTGAAACTCCAAGGGAAGCATTGGTAAAGGCAGCCAAAAGAATAATAAAAACAAATGAAAAGTTTGTAGAGGCATTTTCTTCTGCATTTAAAAAATAAAAAAGAAATATTTTAATATTAAGAAATTTTAGTTAGTTTTTATGATAAATTCTGAGGATAGGAAAAAACTCTTAAAACTTGCAAGGGAATCAATAAAATCTGCATTTGAGAACAAGGAACCAAAAGTTGATAATAATATTAAAAATAAGTTTTCTGACAAAAGAGGGGTCTTTGTAACCCTACAGGAAAATGAAGAACTAAGGGGCTGTATTGGATTTCCAAGACCTTATTATCCTCTCTGGCAAGGAATAATATTTGCTGCAAGAAGTGCCGCTTTTGAAGACCCGAGATTCTTTCCGTTGAAAAAAGAAGAGTTTGATAGGATTAAAATAGAAATTTCAGTGCTAACTGTTCCAGAGCTAATAAAGGTTAAAAATTCAGAGGAATACTTAAACAAAATAAAGATTGGGGAAGATGGACTAATAATTGAAAGCGATTATGGTTCTGGACTTTTGTTGCCCCAGGTTTTCACAGAATACAATTGCACTCCAGAACAGGCACTAATAATGCTTTGCCAAAAAGCAATGTTACCAATAAATGCTTGGAAGGACTTAAGAAACAAAATTTATAAGTTCCAAGCAGAGGTTTTTTCTGAATAAAAAAAAGAAAAAACAAAAAAGCACAAATTTTATTTTTTGGTAACTTTCTTTTCTTTTATAACACTCTTTGCAATTAAGAATACAACAAATGCAATTATAACAAAGTTTATCAGATCTCCTAAAAATGCCCCCAACTGATAACTATTTTTCCCAAGTTAAAGGTTGCTGTTCTCCAAGCCCCGTTTGGAATGAACGGAGTTATTATTGGCATTATTATGTTATCAACTAATGATTTTACTATTGTTGTAGCTGCAACTGCCATTATGAAAGCAATTGCCATGTTGATAACATGTTCATACTCTAAAATAACTTATTGCGAGTATGGTTGTTTTGAAGGAAAATGCCAAAACAAAACATGCAATCCGGTTTGGAAGTGTGTTAATAGCAAAACTCTAGGAAAATTGTCTTCTGATTGTAAATGAGAGAAATTTACTTATTGTGGAAAAGGTTGTATCAATAATGAATGCTTGGATTTAGTGCCTATTGAGCCAACACCAGAAATCCCATTTGGTAACGAAAATGCAGAATCTTAAAAACCTCTTTTATTTTTCTTTTTTAATTTTTATTATAAATGTTTTCTTGATTTTAAACAAATAAAAATTAGTTTAGGATAAGAAAACAGAATTCTCATATAAAAAGAGTTTTTAAAATCAAAAACCGAAATCTTTATATATTAGTAGTTATAAACAAAAAATTGCATTTTTCTTATAAATAATAAAAAAACAAAAAACAAATAAAAATAAAAAAAGCGGGGTGAGTTTAATGCCACAACAAATACAGCCAATATTTATCCTTCCTGAGGGAAGTGAAAGAACAACAGGGAGAAATGCACAGAAGAACAATATAGAAGCTGCACAACAGGTTGCTGACACTGTAAGAACAACACTTGGACCAAAAGGAATGGATAAGATGTTAGTCGATACTTTAGGAGATGTTGTTGTAACAAATGATGGAGTAACTATTTTAGAAGAGATAGAGATACAACATCCTGCTGCAAAGATGATGGTTGAGATTGCAAAAACCCAAGAAGACGAGGTTGGGGATGGAACAACAACAGCTGTTGTTCTTGCAGGAGAACTTCTAAAGAATGCCAATGATTTGCTGGATAAAAAGATACATCCTACTGTTATTGTAAAGGGTTATAGAATAGCTGCTGAGAAAGCACAGGAAATTTTAAATAGGATTGCAGAAAAGGTAAGTGAAAATGACCATAACATATTAAAGAATATTGCTATGACTGCAATGACAGGTAAGGGTGCGGAGCATTCAAAGGAAAAACTCTCACAACTTGCTGTCGAAGCTGTAAAGAGTATAATTGATGATGTCAATGGAGAGAAAAGGATTGATATTGATAACATAAAGATTGAGAAAAAGATTGGTGGTGGTGTTGAGGATTCTGTTTTGATCAAGGGATTGGTTTTGGACAAAGAAAGGGTCCATCCTGGAATGCCAAAGATTGTGAAGAATGCAAAAATTTTGTTGTTGGATTCTGCTCTTGAAGTTAAGAATACAGAAACAGAAGCCAAGATTCAAATAACAGACCCTTCTCAATTGCAAGCATTTATTGATATGGAAGAAAAGATACTAAAGGAAATGGTTGATAAGGTCGTAAAAACAAAGGCAAATGTTGTATTTTGTCAGAAAGGAATTGATGACACTGCACAGTATTATCTTGCAAAGGCAGGGATTTATGCTGTTAGAAGGATAACCCGCTCTGACATGGAAAAGCTTGAAAGAGCAACCGGAGCAAGAATTGTTTCAAGTTTGAACGATGTATCTGAAAAGGACCTTGGATTTGCTGGTTTAGTAGAAGAAAGAAAGATTGGAGATGAAGCAATGACCTTTGTAACGGAGTGCAAAAATCCAAAGGCAGTTACTCTGTTAATCAGAGGAGGAACAGAACATGTTATTGATGAAGTCA
>Ga0272448_1005495_pt1 | contig 14006 bp, 8 predicted proteins | sample YNPCB0191_FD_202220 | JGI IMG/M metagenome (GOLD analysis project Ga0272448, IMG submission 202220) | Hot spring sediment microbial communities from Yellowstone National Park, WY, United States - YNP-CB-019-1 | ecosystem: Environmental > Aquatic > Thermal springs > Hot (42-90C) > Sediment...
CGCCGGTCCAAGTCAGGAAGTTCACGTCGTCAAGCGCATAGCCATCCGGGTACAGCCCCCCGTACCTGCTGTCGTAGATGATCCCATCAGGCGCCATGACCCGTATTACGTCGGCGTCCACTCCTGTTGAGGCAACGAATGCGGGGATTATCTGCTCCGCGTCATAGGTGTCCCACGGGATGGCACCGGCATCCGGAATATCGGATGTTTCGTCGGAAGGATCGCTCTCGCCGCAGTCGTACACCGCTTTGACGGTGTAGAAGTACTCCTGTGCTTCCTCAAGGCCGTTCGGCAGGTCTGCGCCAGTGTCCACGCAATAGACGATCAGGCTGCTTGGCGGCACGACGCCGTAGAACAGGAGATAAGAAAGCATGTCGTCATTGATGATCGGCGAGTAGTAGACAGTGGTCTCGATTGGCTGCCCCGAATAGTTCTGCCCGCCGGGTGTCGTCGAGCGGTACACTTCGAAGTCTGTCGCCTCTGGTATGTCGGCCCAGTATATCGCGATTCTGTCGCTTCCGCAGGCGAGCACATCCAGCACCCTCGGCCTTGGATCCTCCAGCTCGATCCGCGCCTCCCGCGACAGCCCCAGTGATGGGGCCGTGGCCGTGATAGTTGCCAACCCCGCGTCGCTGCCCGGGGAAAGCGCCGCCGTGGCTGTGCCGGAGCTGTCGGTCGTGACAGACTGCGTTTTGAGGCCATTGGCGAATTGCCCTAGGTCGGTCTCGAGATCGACCTGGATGCTCTCATACGGAGCGCCTGTGTCGTAGAAGCATACGACGGTCAGGTTGGCAGGATCGGAGCAGACGTGAACGGTTCCCGTGTCTGCCGACAGACAGAAAACGACCTCCGACAGCGTCTCGTCGGCACCAACGTCAACATGCCCGTTCTCCGGATATACGCGTTCCTGGCCGTCGATATCAGCCTCGCCCTGGGGCAGGTTGTCGCTGTCTCCCGCGCCAACACAAGGGGATTCAGTATCGATGTGGTATCCGTCGGACAGAAACCCCGGGTTCCTGCTGATGTTATGATAGGTTGCGGATGGCTCCTCGCCAGCGGGGTAATTGCCCCATGTGTTGCCCCAAACGTCATTGTGCGATATCGAGGGTGTTGCCCCGGTCGGCCACCATATCCCCTGTGAGTTGGAGGCCACTATGTTGTTCACGATATTCGGTGAACCGTCCGCGACGTAGATTCCTCCGCCGGTTGAGGCCGTATTGCCTGTGAGCGTATTGTTGACGATATCCGTCTCGTCGGACTCGCAGGTTACGTAGATCCCGCCGCCGCTGCCATTGGGACAGGCGTTGCCCTGGATCACGTTGTCCGAGATACGCGCCGACGAGGAGTCGCAGTATATGCCCCCGCCGGCAGTGTCTGCCGTGCAGCCGAGGATCATGTTGCGCGTGATGACGACGTCGTCACCTCCGGTGACATAGATGCCGCCGCCAGAGCCTTCAGCCGAGCAGGGCCCCCACACCTCGTCGCTGGTGATTGTGTTGCCCGAAATCGTTGGGGACGAGTCCTCGCAGTAGATCGCGCCTCCCTTGCCGGAGCCGGTCCACGCAGCGTAACAGGCCTTGAGGACGTTGTGCTGGATGATCGGCCCAGCGCCGTTGTTATCGCCCGAGATGTAGATGCCTCCCCCGGCGTAGCGGGCGCAGCTTGCTATGATGGTGTTATTAGCCACAGTGAGATGAGGAATCGGTGCAGTAGACTCCGCCTCCGCAGTCGGGCATCCCAGCGGCCAGCGTGAAGCCGTCGAGCGCGGTGCCCGAGCCTACGCAGTCGGCAGTGACAACGGGCGCGGACGAGGGGCCGGTGAGCGTGGACGGATGTATCAGCCAATCCCGCTCCTCGCGCGCGCACTGGCCGAGCTCGAACCCGCCGTATACCGCTACCCCGTCCGCAAGTGAGAGGCCGTACTGAGAGACGTCGTATTCGCCTTCTGCCACCCACACCTCGCTCTTGTCTTCTGAGGCGGCGGCATTGACGCCCTGCTGGACTGAATGGAACGCCGTTAGCCAGGAGTGTCCGTCGTGTGTCGTGCCGCAGGAATCCTCCGGTCTGATGAAGATGACGGAGGGAGATTCCTGCAGTTCGAGTTCGACGGCAGCCGCGGACTCGGCGTAGTTGCCTTCCGTGTCCGTCGCGCGGATGCGGATCGCGACCTGGGAGGGCAGAGGGCAAGGCAGCGTCCACTCGCAAGTCCAAAGCTCGGTGGTCTCGTTGTAGGTCGGGGCCGGGTCGGCGCGCACGCCGTCTATCCATAGATCAACGTGATCGATGCTCGCCCCTTCAATCTCCGTTGATGCGGATATCTCGATCACCTGGCTTGTCTGGCACGGCTCGATGGTCCACGTCGTGCCCTGTGGCGACTCTATGATCACGTCCACGTCCTCCGATACGCCATACTCGTACGCGCCGATATCGATGCACGGTCCCGGATCGCAACCCTGGTCGCGCGGGTGCCCGTCAAGGTCCACTACCACCTCGACCGGCTGTGCGTCGTCCCAATAGCCCGTGTTGATGCAGAGCGAGCCATAGCAGAGCCGATAGTCGGGGTCCTGGGGATCAGGTTTGGCGAACTCCGGGTCCTCGCTGATATCGTCATCGCCGAGCGTCTTTTGCGGATTGTCCGATAGGTAGTAGTCTCGGACACTGTTCCCCCAGAGATGGTTGAAGGCGGTGTAGGGGCAGTCGTATACGCCGTAGTCGCAGCCCGTGACGATGTTGCTTATGCAGTTTCCCAGCAAGCGGTGGATGCCGTGGGAGCCAGCCGACCCGTTGCCCACGATAGTGTTGCAGCGGACATCCGCTCTGGAGTTGTATATCCCGTACTCGTCGAAGTCCATGAGCAAGTTGTTCGTGATCCACGAGTACCCCGGCTTGTTGTCGGAGAGACTCACGCACCTGTCTGTTTCCCTAATGACGTTGTGCGAGATCCAAGCCTCGTCCCCGGACACCCCGATTCCGCTGCCGCCGTTGCGGATGGTGAAGCCGTCCACCTTGGCGAAGTAGAGCGTGACAACACTCCCCTGCGTACCCTGCCCGTCGATGACGGTCAGGTTCTTCCACCATTTGGCGTCCCTGCGATCCGACTCCGTTCCGTCGAAGCCGCCGTAGATGGAGACGTACTCCGTCGTCACTGTCTCGTGGTAGACGCCGGCTCTCACCCAAACCTGCGCCGGGAAGTCATTCATCGCCGCATTTACTGCGGCCTGTATGGTCTTCTTCGGGGTGAGCCAGCTCTTGCCGTTGTTGTTGTCGTTGCCGATGCCTTCCCGCCCGTCCACGAAGTAGGGGTTCTGGGTCGGCCCGGTCAACTCGGCCCTGGCGACTGTCTGGGCAAAGGAGAAGGCTATGGACAGAATGAGCGGAAGGATTATGCGCTTCATCTTACTCGCCCTCCCCTATTGCCGCGTTGCAGGCCGCCTGCAGCGCGCGGACCTCGTAGCCGAGCCTCATATCTGGGAACCGCGTGGTCAGGTCGTCCGCGATGGCCTTTGCGTCCGATACGCGCCCGGCCTTGAGCAGGGCCTTGCCCTTCCAGCACGCCGCTTCCGGCACCAATTCGAGCCCGCAGAGAGCGTTCGCCCTCTCCGGGTTGACTGTGAGAAGGCGGGCGTAGTCCGGCCTGGCCTGCTTCCACTGTGCGTCTTTTTCAGTCAGCGTGGTTCCGGGCACGTCGGCGAGAAACGTGTCGAACGCGGCTGCCGACTGCGCCCAGCGCTCGTTCTGGTACTCGCAGCAGGCAAGTTCGAAGAGAGCGATCCGTCTGTAGTACGGCTCGGCGGACTCCAGCCGGAGCACCGCCTTGTACTCGGCCCAGGCCGGGTCCGGCAGACCCAGCCGCAGAAACACTTCCCCACGGCCGATGTGAGCCCGTATTGCCCGTTGGGTGTTAGCCGGCCTGGTGACGGGTTCGAGAGCCTTCGCCGCTCTGCCAAGACACCCGGCATCCAGGGTCTTCCAATACTGGCTGATGTAGGCAAAGCCAAGCTCCATCCGGCTGTCCTCCGCCACGTCCACATCGACCTCACTCAAGGCCGCCGACTGCTCGAACCTGGAGATAGCCAGTTCCACATCGCCATGGCGCAGGGCGCAGTGGCCGAGCTGGTGCAGGCCCTCCGCCGCCTCTCTCGTGCCGGGATAGCTCGTGACAAGCCGCTCCCAGTCCTGGCGCGCATCGTCGCCGAGTTTGTCCCGAAGGTAGCTGGCCCTCAGTAGAGCATCGGCGGCGCGGTTTGAGCCGGGAAACGTGTCTGCGACCTTCAGAAACTGATTCATCACCTCACTTGCCGGCGCGTTTCTCAGTAACCCGATATAACCGCGGAGCCATTCGGCGTCCGCGTCCGTGTGCGTCCCGATCGCCGCCTCAAGCAAATCGGCGGCGCCTGTCTTGTTACCTGCCCTGGAAAGCTCTTCCGCGGCACTGCGAGCCTGGTCGTAGTCGCCGGCACATACAGCCGTGCCGAGGGAGACTACGGCCAGGAGTATCAGAATCCAACTGCAAGTCTTCAATGCCTTTTCCCCTTTCCGTGGTTTGCAGCACTACAGATGGACCGCGCTACCTCGAAAGGGGGGCCGCGCCGATGATGCGGCAAATGTGACGGGGGGGTACAAGCGTGACATGGGCGCAACCGCGCCGCCAGAAAGCCGGAGATCGCTCCGGGTACTGCTCGTTTGCCGGGCCATGATGGTTCCTCCTTATCGTGAGAGGGCACTCCGGTAATGCGAGCTTACTGCATTGATAGCATGGAATCGCGCAGTTGTCAACGACAAGCGCGATATGTTGTTGACGATGACCGACGGGCGAAGGTTGCTGTCTAGTGGTTAGAGGTGACTCGGGACGGAGCCCTCCCCCAACCCTCCCCGACGCGGATAGGGAGCAGGCTGCGGCTTCACCCCAACCCGCGAGTTCAGCCCATCGACAAGCTCATGGCACGCAAGGAATATACAGGGGCTACTTATTGTCGTTGATACCCGGCCAGCCGTAGGGCGAGCAGGAGATCTTGCGCTTGATGCGCGCCAGCGCGTTATCGACGGACTTGGTCTTACACTGCAGCTCGGAGGCGATCTCGCGGTAGCTCTTGCCGACCTGATATCCCGACAGCACCCGCCACTCGAAGTCGCTCAGCAGCCGCCGCAGCATGTGCTGCATGCGGGAGGCATCCTCGCGGCGAAGCACGAGCTCCTCGGGATCGACGGTCTCGTCGGAGACAAGTATCTCGGCAAGGTTCCATTCGGAATCGTTGTCGTCGGACGGGTATTCCAGCGACACGGAGGTGTTAAGCGGCGCCTGCTTCTGGCGGGTGGCAGTCTTGATAGCGGTGATCACATGGCGCTCGATGCAGATGCGGGCAAACGAAAGAAACGATATCTCCTTTTCGGGCCGGTAGTCAACGATGGCCTGCCACAGACCGATCATACCCACCTGCAGCAGGTCCTCTTTCTCCGCGCCCATGAGGAAATAGGATCGGATTTTGGTGCGTACAAGGGATCGATACTTGTAGAGGAGGTACTCGGAGGCTTGCTCGTCGCCGGCTTGAGCGATCCGCACGATATCCTGGTCAGACAGAGCTACGTAATGCGACTGCAAGAGACTGCGCTCTTCGGTAGCCTGGTCCTGCACGTCGTTCACCCCTCAGTCCTCGTGTTCGACATCGATTGCCAGCTTGGTCAGCATAACAGCGGCTATCCCAGCCGCGAACGCCGCCGCTGCCGTAAGGGCGACTGGAAATTCAGCCAGGGTCTTGTCGCCCAGCCGCACTCTCAGCGTCTTGGGCCGCCCGCCTGAAATGGCCTTTTGAACGTCCTCCAGCAGTTCGATGAACACGTCCAACGCGGCATTCACGCGCTCGGCCGCTCTCACGAGCGCCTGCTCGCTGCTGCTCTCGGTCGTGCCGGAGCTCTCGAGATCGTTACTCATCGCCCTCACCGCAAAGGATTATATAACAATCAAACGGCGGTTTGCAAGGACTTCCAGCCCATCTTTTCGTGATTATTGCGCGTGGTATAATGAGACGGGCGCCCGGATATGGCACAACTTGATCGGGAGACTCGTATATATGAGCATGAGACTGACGCGCAGCTTCATTCTTTCAATCTCAACTACGTTTTTCTGGCTCGCGTGCACGGGCTTGGCCGGCGCGGCTGCGGTGACGGTGGACGTGGCTGCCAAAACCGCGACCGGCGATTCATCCACGATCGAAGTACCCAAGCCCAGGATCAGCGGTGAACAGGTCGGGATACTCATAAAGAGCACGATTGCCGAACCTCAGGTCGTGACCATCAAGTACGTCGGACTCAAGCAGCAGGACTACGACGTCTACATCAACAAGGAATACAAAGGCGTCCAGCCGGCCGCAAAGCTTCAGGAAGGCATCCAATGCCGCATCGAAGGCCGCGTGGTGGATCCGGCGCTGCTGAGATGCCTTGCCGCCGTCAACGAACCGATCAAGAAGAAATACGAGCAACTGCAGCGTGTGCCTACCAGCGAGGCCAAACGAGTGTGTGGAACACTGAGTCAGGCTTGCGGCTGGGTCGCTTCCGGACTCGGTCGCGATCAGGCGTGGAGGTCGGCGGCGGTGGTAGTTGCGCCCGCAGGCAAGGTTCTGGACAACATGTCGTTTCTTACGCGGGAGGACGAATACGGCACAGCCCGCGCGGTCACAACCGCCTGCTGGCTGCTTCAGCAGGCCAGGGATCGAATGTATCACGTTATCAACGACCCGATTCTGCGCAACGACACCGTGGCCGCACTGACGCCCGTAGACTTTGCGGCAACCTACTCAATCAAGAACGGCAAACCACATATCGACGCCAAAGTCACGAACAACTGCAACCTGCCCATCAGCGGAGAGATAACCTGCGGTGCTCCTGCGGGTTGGAAGACCAACGCCAAGAAGCTCAAGTTCGCCAAGCTCGAGTCCGGGCAGGTGTTCACCACGTCGTTCGATCTCATCGGACCGACGAAAGCCGCTCCACCGGACAGCGTTCCCGTTGCGGCAAGCATCACCGTTACCCAGGACATCTATACCGCCAGTCTCAAACTGAGGGTTGTCGCGACCAAGCAAGCGGCCGCGACGGCAAACTGATGAGAGGCCGTGTGCTCGGGTCGATGCTGAGCGACCTTCGCGAGATCGGCATTCGCGATGGCAACTGCCTGATCGTGCACAGTTCGTTCAAATCGCTGGGGCTGGTCGACGCTTCTCCCACGGATGTCATTCGCACGCTGATCGAGGCGGTCGGCGAGTCCGGCACGCTGATAATGCCTACCTTTACCTACTGCTACGCCGGCGTCTGGAACGTCCGGCCATACAACCCTGCTACGTCCCCATCTCGACTGATGGGCATACTGCCCGAAACGCTGCGATCCTACCCCGGCGCGCTGCGAAGCGGCAGTCCAACCTACTCCGTCGCCGCGTTCGGAAAGCATGCGGGGCTGCTTACGGACGGCAAAGAGGACGTGGGCGGACTGGGAGCGGGGTCGTCCTTTGAAGACGCGTACCGGCTCGGCGCAAAGATTCTTCTGATCGGCGTTGGCAACAACCGCAACTCAACGATCCACTACGCCGAACACGTCTCCGGGCTGCCGTTTGGCGACATTCCATATCGCGCGTTTTGGGGCAGAACCGCCGTCGCCGAACGTGATGGAAAGGTGGTCGAGGTTCCAATCAGCGATTTCCCCGGCTGCAGCACGAATTTCGGGGCAGTAGACGAGTTTCTGGTCGAGAAGGGCCTGATGAAGCACGGCGTCGTGTGCTCCGCAGGATGCCTTGTTATGAACTCCCGGCAGATCGTGGACGCAATCGCCGCCCGCCTGCGCAAGACGCCCGATTGGCTTTTCTGCGACGCCATTACCTGCGAGCCATGCACACTGCGCCGCCGCAGACTGCGTGAACGCGGGCTGCTCCAGCCCCCGCGCGGAAGCACCGCAGATCCTTAGCGCTCCGCGGCATCGCGCAACCGCCTGTCGACACACGCAAACTGTGCCCCGTTTGGGTCACGATCGATTCAGACCGGGGCTGCGGCCAATTGCACGGCGTTCGCGGGGGGTAGAATGCTCTTGGTCAGCTCCTGGCTCATCCTGCCCTTCCCCGGTCCGAGGATTCCACGCCTGATCAGGTCTCGACGGCGGGCGTCGTACGGCATCAGATCGTCGCTGTCCGTATGGTATAGGTATGCAGAGGTGAAGTCTTGCGCGAAATCGAAAGCGAGGAGGCGGAAAGTCGCAGTCTCGCGGCCTGGCCGCTCGCATCTCGGCGTTGCCACGTCTGCGACCCGCACCGTCCGGCCTCAGGGAATGGCCGGGGACAGCATCAGCGCGGCTACTGCCATCACCGGAGCCGGAATCAGAGGCGTCAGCGCTCAGAACACGGATCCCCCAGACAAGGACTTCGGCGTGTGTGGGAAGAATCATGCCGTGTAACCGAAGGGGGTCAGCTATGTTCGGGCTTGAGAAAACGCTTTTTGTAGCTGTTCTGGCTGCGTTCGGGGCATCGTGCGCGTGCGCGGAGGTAGGCCGGGCGGGAATCGTCAAGGCCGGGCTGCCGGGCGAAGATGCGGCGCTTGTCACGGCGCTCGCGCAAGAGGTTATCAAGGCGGGTTACAGCGTGATGCCGCTCGACGCGAAGGAGCTGTGCGACCCTGCGATTTTAAACGCCCAAACGTTCGACCTGCTCGTGCTGCCCAACGCGGCGGACCTACCGATCAAGGCCGTCGGACCAATATCGGAGTATGCCAAGGCGGGCGGTGATATCATCGCCCTCAACGCGCCGCTCTGGCAGAGGCAGCTCATCAACGTGGACGGCCGCTGGACCACACGCGACGATTATCAGCGCGACAACGCGGGCAAGCTGCCGCCGCACGTGCTTTTCGAGTTCACGGACGACCTCATCAAGAGCTGGCACAGATCTTCCAACAACATGGCCAGCCCAACCACCTGCGAGACCGTCGCCGACGGGCCGGGGCCGAACCAGCGCGCGCTGCACGTCGCGATAAGCGATCTGACCGGCTGGGACAATTTCGGCGTGACCGGTCTCGATAACCCGTTCCCCAAAGGCCACACGCTCACGGTCTTCTCGGCCAGAGGCGACGGCAACACCAGCCAGCTTGCCATTGAATGGGACGAAAAAGACGGCTCGCGGTGGATCGCAGTGGTTCCGCTCTACCCCGAGTGGCGGCAATACGTGCTCACGCCCAAAGACTTCCGTTTCTGGATCAGCGTTCCCGGACGAGGCGGACGCGGCGATTCGTTCAATCCTGAAAACGCCGTAGGCTTTTCGGTCGGGCTGGCGTTCACGCACACGGAAAACACCGGCGGACGGCACGAGTTCTGGGTCGGGCCGGTCGGAACCGCGCCCATCGTTGGGCCGGCACATGATGTGCCTGCCCAACAATGTGACCTGGGCACATTCGACCTGCCTGCGTTCGAAACGCTCTGCCCAAGCTACAAGTTCTTCGACGTGCACGGGCCGGTGACTCTTTCGGTGCGGCAAGATCAGGCGATTGTCTCGACACGTGAGGCCATGCCCAGGCTCGCGGCGGACGCGAACGTTCGCTCACCCCAGCCCAGACCGGGCGGCGGAGGTTTCGATAAGCGGCGCGATTGGCGGTTCATCCCCCTGGTTGAAGCACGTTCGGACGACGGGCAGTGGCGCGGGACGCCGGTGGCGATGATCGTCAATGCGGACGGCCCATACAAGGGCGCGGTGTGGGCGTCGTTCGGCTTTGCGGGAAGCGATATCTACAAAAGCCCGGCGATGCTCGCGATGGTAAGGCAGATAGCCGCCAGAATGCACGACGGCGTCTTCATCGTCGACGGAGGGTCGAACTACTATACCTACTTCAAGGACCAGCCGGCGCAGATCGGCGTGCGGATCGTGAACTTAAGCAGTGAAGAGCGACACGTGCACGCGACCGTAGAGCTTCACGAGAACTCGTCCGCGCAGGCGGCCTACACGCGCAGTTGGGAGATCGCCAAGCTGATGCCGGGCGAAATACGGACAGTATCGGGCGGGCTGACGCGAAACTGGTCAAAGGACGGGACCGGGCTGCAAGTGCACATCACGGAAGCCGGCGACGGGCAAGTCATCGACCGCGTCACCCAGACTGCCTACACGTGGGAGCCGAAAGCCGAAAAGCACTTCGTTACGATCAAGGACGGCGAGTTCATGGTCGACGGCAAGCGCTGGCGCGTACACGGCGTCAACTACATGCCCTCATCGGGGATCGGAATCGAGGACGGCGAGTACTTCGAGCATTGGCTTGGCGCGCGTTCCTATGACCCCGAAATCATCGACCGCGACCTCGACCACATCAAGGACATGGGCCTGAATGCGGTCAGCATATTCATCTACACGGGTTATGAGAAAGATCAGAACCTGCTGGATATCCTGCGCAGGCTCGATGAGCGCGGCATGAAGGCAAACGTCGGGTTGAGACCGGGGCTACCCTTGTGGTTCGAGTGGAGCAAGATCGGAAACATCATCGAAAGCATGCGGCTTGCCCAGAACGACACCGTCTTCGCGTATGACATCGCCTGGGAGCCGATGTTCGGCACGCACGAGGAGCGCAAGCGCTACGACAAACAGTGGGAACAGTGGATCGTCGAGCGGTACGGCAGCATCGAGAACGCTGAGAAAGATTGGAACTTCACGGTCCCACGCAACGAAGACGGCACCGTGACCAATCCCCTGCCGGAGCAAATCGACACCCTACCCTCCGTCTCCTCCGCTTCGCAAGGCGAAAAGATGGGGGTCGGTGATTGGCGGGTGATGACCGCCGCCTACCGCCGCTTTCTTGACACGCTGCTCTACCGGATGTATGGCGATGCGCGCCGGCTGATTCGAGAAATCGACCCGAATCACTACGTCAGCTTCCGGATGGCCGAGGCGGGCAATCCGAACTACCGATGGGGAGGCCGAATCCCATACGATTTCCCCTACCTGGCGGCGGCAGTGGATATTCTCGAACCGGAGGCGTATGGTCGGATCGGCGATTGGGAGAAGGTGAAGCCGGGATGGTTCGAGTTCGAGTATGCGAAGTGGGCGGCGCCTCATAAGCCGACGATATGGGCGGAAATGGGCGTGAGCACGTGGGACATCTCGCGGATGATCGACTCGCCCCAACGAATGGACTTCCAGGCAATGTTCTACAGGGCTTTCTACCGGCTCCTCATTTCGACCGGCGCGAATGGAGTGTTCTTTTGGTGGTATCCGGGCGGGTTCAGATACGGCGAGAACAGCGACTACGGCATAATCAACCCCGACGGCACGGATAAACCCGTGACAAAGGTCATTCGCGAGAACGCTTCCAAGTTCCTTGATGGTCCGGCGCGACCGTCGCCGGATTACTGGATCACCATTGACCGCGACGCCCACCCGGACGGCATCGCGGGCATCTACGACGCCGCAAAGGACGAGTTTTGGAGGGCGATCGATCAAGGCAGGTATCCCGGCCTGAAGACGGCGGGGACCGGCACGGATTCGTCGAATTGCCCCGATCTCGCGGTCGGAAACGTGCCCTGGACAGGCAGAAATCCCGCGAAATACCTCGACGCCGTGTTCGACTCCGTGGAAGTCAAGAACGCAAATGGCGAATGGGTGAAGGTGAAAAAAGGCGGCGTTCTGAAAATGGAGCCCGGAAAGCCCGTAGCCGCGCGCGTCGAGTTCACGAATCTTGGCGAGGCAAAGCTGCTCGCCGGCGGAGTGAACCTGGCGTGCTATCTCGGCGACAAGCGCGCCGGAGCGGTCCGGCCGCTGCCGAACGATGTCCCGCATCTCGCGTCGGCTGCCGTCGATGGATGCAAGATCGTGGAGCGTGCTCCGAACGTGCCGACAAAGATTACCTTGACGTTCTCGACCCGATCGAGAGACTTCGGCGAGCGGTTCACCTTTACCATAGAGCCATAGGAGAATAAGATGGCAATGAATGTGGGCGGAGCGATCACGCCGGCGATGAACCATACGGAGCGGCTGCTATTCAAGCCGTTCGCGATGCAAAAGTGGCTGGCGTTGGGCTTCGCGTCCCTGCTTGCGGGCTGCGGCGGCACAGGAAGCTTTCATGTCAATCTGCCATCGAACAGGCTGCCCCGCGATATCCCGTTTGACGAGATTGTCAAGTGGGTCATCACGCACATGGCACTCATTGTCGTGGGAGTTGTACTTCTCCTACTGGTCGGGCTTGCGCTTTTGTGGCTGGGATCGGTGTTCAAGTTTGTGTATATAAACCTGCTCACGCGGGATCCGCGCGCGATTCGCGACCCGTTCGGCAGGTTCATCAGCTTGGGCACGTCGTACTTGCTGTGGGAGTTGGCGTTCGGGGCAGTGACGCTTACACTGATGGCGGCGCTGATCGGAGCGCCGCTTCTGGCCGCGTTCGCTCGAAGCCCCGGCGAGTTTGGCGCAGCGCAGGTTCTGGCGGTGGCCTGGGCAGTGATAGTCGGAATCGTGATCGTGCTTGCAGCGACCGTGGTCGGCATATTCGCGCGGGATTTCGTTACGGCAGCGATGTTCGTGCGCAACGTTCGCGTCATCGGCGGATGGCGGATCGTGCTGCCGATAATAAAGGCCAATCCGGGGCAGTGCGCGCTGTATGTCCTGATGCTCATCGCCATCGCGCTAGTCACCGGCATCGGTTCGTTGCTTGTTCTTATCGTCGTGGGAATCGCGTTTCTGATCCCGGGCGGGTTGTTGGCGTTGATCGGCTGGGCGATCTACTCGGCGGGCGGATGGTCGCCGCTGTTGGTCGGATACTGCGCCTTGATGGGACTCGCGCTGGTTCTGGCGTTCAGCTACGTGATGAACTGCGCAACGCAGCCGTTTGTCGTCTTCCGACGCACGTTCGCGCTGGTCGTTGTCGGCCAGGCCGATCCGGCACTTGCTACCGTGCCCGGCACACTGCCGGAAGGACGGACCGAAGTTGGTTGATCTTCTTGAAACATCACTGAATGACGCGGGCCTTGTGCAGTCGTTTTCGGGCGTGAGGACCATATTCGGCGGCGGTCCGGACATATCGCCCGAACACGAGGCCCTGGCGTGCGCCTACGGCTACTGCTACCTGCGCCAAGTTGCGCCCAAGGACAAGGCTACGCTGCTGCTCGGACGCGACCCGCGCCCGACCGGCACGGCGTTGGGCCGAGCGCTGGTGCGAGGGTTTCTTGCGGGTGCGGCGGAAGCCGGTGCGCACCTGCGAGTAATCGACCTCGGGATCATCACGACGCCGCTGGCGGAAACGGCCGTGAGGTCGCTGCGGGCCGACGGCGGAGTCATGGTTACCGCCAGCCATAACCCCTTGGAGCACAACGGGTTCAAGTTCCTGACCGGCTGCTCGATGGTCGATCCTGACGCGGCCCCTGCGGGAGCGCTGCTTTCCGCGCCGGCAATGGCCCGTGTCATCTCGGACGTTGCGGCGCTTGGCCGCGACGGGCACGCGGAGTACCTGAAGCATATCGAGCGCGTCACGCCCGACGTGGTCGACAAAGCCTTGACCGAACACGATAACGAATCTCCACGTATTCAGGCGGAGCGTGCATATCTCGACGTAATCGGCCGCGACTGGGGCATTGCGCCGCACTGCCTTAAGCCTCTAACGCTCGGTCCGGCGCTTCTGGACCCCAACGGCGGCGCGGGATGCGGAATTGACGCACGGGTGCTGGAACACTTCGGGGTGCGCGTCATCGAAATCAACGCGGAGCTTGGCTATCCCGAGCACGCAATCGACACGGACGGCATCGATCCGGCGAGCGGCCGTCATATGCTTCTTCGGGTCGCTCGCGCGGCTGCTCGTGAGCGCGCGCATTTTGGAGTCGCGTTCGACTACGACGCCGACCGGGGCAATCTTGTTCTGCCCGGCCACGACGAGTCCGCAATCATCCCTCCGCAGCGTGTGACGGCATTCAACATCGCACTGGCGCTGGCCCGAAGACGGCTGCAGGGCGCGCGCGAGGGCGAACTTGCGGTCGTTATCTCGGATGCGACATCGCTTGCCAGCGAGCGGGTGGC
>Ga0272448_1005496_pt1 | contig 14002 bp, 13 predicted proteins | sample YNPCB0191_FD_202220 | JGI IMG/M metagenome (GOLD analysis project Ga0272448, IMG submission 202220) | Hot spring sediment microbial communities from Yellowstone National Park, WY, United States - YNP-CB-019-1 | ecosystem: Environmental > Aquatic > Thermal springs > Hot (42-90C) > Sediment...
TCATTAGACGAAATCTGTCCACTGCAGCATCCCACTCAAAACGATAAAGCAATTGTTACTCAATACGAAATGCACTCGATTGAAGATTTAGGCCTTTTAAAAATGGATTTCTTAGGACTAAAAAACCTTACTATTATTGAAGATACTTTATCAAGAATTTATGTTGTGCAAAATAAAAAAATTGATATTGAAAAACTTCCCTTAGACGACCAAAAAACTTTTCAATTGCTTCAAAAAGGACAAACTGTAGGCGTGTTCCAATTGGAATCGCCCGGCATGCAAAAATATTTAAAAGAATTAAAGCCCACGGAAATAGAAGATATTATTGCAATGGTTTCTTTATACCGTCCTGGACCAATGCAGTTTATTTCAGATTACATTGCTGGCAAACATAAAAAGAAAAAAATTGAATATTTACATCCAAAATTAAAAAAAATTTTAGAACCCACCTATGGCATCCCAGTTTACCAAGAGCAAATTATGGAAATCGCAAAAGAATTAGCTGGTTTTACTTTGGCAGAAGCAGATGTTTTAAGAAAAGCTATTGGGAAAAAAATTAGAAAACTATTAATCGCCCAAAAAGAAAAATTTATTGAGGGTTGCAAAAAAAATAATATTGAAAAAAATATTTCTCAAAAAATTTGGCAATGGATTGAACCTTTTGCCCAATATAGTTTTAATCGTTCACATGCTACTGCCTATGCTTTGGTAGCCTATCAAACTGCTTTTTTAAAAACCCATTTTCCCGTAGAGTTTATGGCTTCTTTATTAACTTCAGAAAAAAATGATGTTGAAAGAATTGGCTTTTTGATTGAAGAAGCGAAAAAAATGGGCATTGAGGTTTTGCCGCCAGACGTTAATGAAAGTTTAGAAAATTTCACTGTTGTTCCAGAAGAAAAAAAGATTCGTTTTGGATTATCAGCTATTAAAAATGTTGGCTGGAATGTTGTCCAAGAAATTGTTCAAGAAAGAAAAAGCAATGGCCCTTATTCATCAATAGATAACTTTCTTTCCCGACTGGGACCAAAAGTAACCAATAAAAAATCAATGGAAAGTTTAATCAAATCCGGATTCTTTGACAACTTAGGCGAGAGAAATCAGCTATTATTTAATCTAGAAAAATTGCTGGATTTTGCAAGAGAAAACTACAAACAAAAAACCAATGGTCAAAAAAGCCTTTTTGATAATTTTAAGTTTAGTAATCGCTTATCGTTAGCTCCAACAAAACCCGCCTCTCTCAACGAAAAATTAAATTGGGAAAAAGAGCTTTTGGGGCTTTTTGTTACTGCCCATCCGTTAGAAAGCTACCAAAAAATTTTTGAAAAAAAAGCCCTGCCCCTTGCTAAAATTTCAAGTAATATTATAAATAAAAGAGTAAGGGTAGGCGGAATTATTTCTGAAATTAAAAAAATTATTACCAAAACTGGCCTGCCTATGCTTTTTGTAAAATTAGAAGATTTAACCCAAAAAATAGAAGTAATTGCTTTTCCCAAAGTAATTGAGAAAAATCCAACCATCTTTCAAGAAAATAAAATTGTTTTAATCTATGGCAGGGTTGATAATAGAGATGGCATTCTAAAAATTATTTGCGAAGACGCAGAAGAAATTCTCGAGGCTTAAAATTTAATTTCCTAAATTTCATAAAATAATATGGCAAAATCAAAAATAGAAAATATTCGTCATTCTTTGGCTCATATTTTAGCTCAAGCAGTCCAAGAATTATATCCAGGAACTAAATTTGCTATTGGGCCAGCAATTGAGAACGGTTTTTATTACGATTTTCAGTTCGCCAATATTAGCGAATCTGAAAGCGAATTTAAGCGAATCAGCGAAAACGATTTGCCAAAAATTGAAGAAAAGATGAGAGAATTGATAAAAAAGAATATTAAATTTGAAAAAAAATTTATTTCCAAAGAAGAAGCAAAAAAAATTTTTAAAGACCAACCTTATAAGTTAGAGTTAATTAAAGAAATTGAAGGAGAAAATGTTTCAATTTATGAAAGCGGAAAATTTATTGATTTGTGCGCCGGTCCCCACATTAAATCAACCAAAGAAATACCGCCAAATAGTTTTAAATTAATAAAAATTGCCGGCGCTTATTGGAAGGGCGATGAAAAAAATCAAATGCTAACCAGAATTTATGGTTTGGCTTTTTCAAATAAAAAAGAATTGGAAGATTATCTGTTGAAAGAAAAAGAAGCAGAAAAAAGAGATCATCGGTTGTTGGGTCAGAAATTAGAATTATTTATTATTGACGAAGAAGTAGGAACCGGTCTTCCTCTCTGGACGCCTAATGGCGAAATTTTAAGAAAAAATATTGAAAATTATTTATATGAAGAACTTTTAAAAGAAGGTTATTTGTGGTTACGCACGCCCCATATTGGAAACTTGAATTTGTGGAAAACTTCTGGCCATTGGGAATTATATCGCGAAAACATTTATTCCCCTATTAAAATTGATGAAGAAGAATATTTATTAAAGCCAATGAATTGTCCGTTTCATGTAAAAGTTTTCAAATCTAAAATTCGCTCTTACAAAGATTTGCCAATAAAATTTGCTGAATTTGGCACAGTTTATCGCTACGAAAGGTCAGGCACCTTGCATGGCTTAACTAGGGTGAGAGGTTTTACCCAAGACGATGCCCATATTTTTTGCACACCGGAGCAATTATCCAAAGAAGTAGAAAAATTATTAAGACACGGTTTGAAAATTTTAAAAATATTTGGTTTTAAAAATTTTGACATTTATCTTTCCACCAGACCAGTAAAATATGCCGGCACAGAAGAGGTATGGCAAAAAGCAATGCATTGTCTCCAATATGTTTTGAAAAAATTAAAATTAAAATATCAAATAGATCCAGGCGGCGGAGTTTTTTACGGTCCCAAAATTGATATTAAAATAAAAGATGCCCTTAATCGACCTTGGCAATGTACGACCATTCAGGTTGATTTCAATTTGCCAGAAAGATTTGATATTAACTTCATTAATCAAAAAGGTAAAAAAGAAAGAGTGGTAATGGTTCATCGAGCCCTATTGGGATCATTAGAAAGATTTATTGGCGTTTTATTGGAACATTATGCTGGTGCCCTGCCTTTCTGGCTTTCTCCTGAACAAATCTGGATTATTCCCGTTGGTTCAAGACACAAAAAATATGCAAAATTAGTTAATCAACAACTGAAAACCTATAACATAAAAACTAAAATAAAAGACGATAACGAAACAGTTTCTAAAAAAATTAGAGAAGGAGAAATCCAAAAAATTCCCTATATATTGGTAGTTGGCGACAAAGAGGTAAAAACAAAATCAGTAAGAGTAAGGGAAAGAAGCAAGGGAGATATTGGAATGATAAAATTAAATAAATTTATGGAAAAAGTTAAAAGAGAAATAGAAAAAAAATCTTAAGCGCTAAATCCTAAAAAAAATCCCAATAACCAAAATTCCAAATCCCAAAAACATTTGGAATATTGGAAGATTAGAATGTAAAATTTATTTAATGACAGAAATATCTCCCCCAACTAAAAAATTAATTAATCAATATCAGACCTGGTATCAATCCCTAAATTCAAAAGAAGAAATGCCTACTATTCATGTAGACGAGGTAGCATCAGCTATCGCCTCTTTTTATGAAAAAATTAGAGGAATAATAGATTGGAAAGAAGAGCATTTATTAAGAAAATCTGCTATTGAAAGAATTCTCAAACAAACCCTATTTTTATCAACTGACATAAAAGAGATGGCGGAATCCCTGGTTTTTGAATTAATCCGTTCTGGCCATTTTCCCAATGATAAGATTGAAGAAAAAAAGATTGAAGAGGTAAAAAAATCTCTTGAAAAATATCTTTTTGTATTCAATCAACTTTCGCTAAATTCCGAGGTTTGTTCTAAAAAAATAAAAAACAAAATTTATGATTGGTTGCTTGCTTTAACTGCTTGCGAAATAGAAGAAATCTTATCCTCTTCCATTAAAGAACTGGCTTTGATTGAATATATGAGTGAATCGCTCACAGAAAAAATTGAAGTTTGGCAAGGGAAAATCATTCAGAAAAAAATGCCAAAAGAAGAAAAAGAAATTCAGGTTTATATAGCGGTTCAAAGAGCCCTGTTTAAATTAGATGATAATACCATTAGCTATCATCTCTTAACAAAAAAATATCCTAATTGGTTTAACCTTTTAGAAAGTCAATTAAAAGAGATTGGCAAAAATATTTATTTCATTTGGGAAGAGATAAATAAAAATTTGCATCATCCGTTGGCAGAAAAGTTTTACAAGGTTTGTGAAAAATATGATACTGTCTATCTGATTTTAGGAGATATAATTAGCCAAAATCCTGTGGAAGCTGAAAAAAAAATCAAAGAACCAACCCTTTTAGAAAATCTTATTAAAGATGCCTATCAAGCAAGGTTAAAAAAATTAAAAGGAAGATTATTAAGAGCTGCTATTTACAGCACCATTTCAATTTTTATCACCAAGATACTTTTAGCCTTAGCCATTGAAATTCCATTTGATAAATATTTTTTAGGGGGATTTAATAAAAGCAGCCTCCTTTTTAACATTACTATTCCTCCCCTACTAATGTTTCTTTTGGTTTTAACAATTAAACCACCATCAAAAGAAAACTTGAATGTCGTTGTTATGGAAACAATAAAAATTATTTATGAAAAAGAAAAAAAAGACAATTATATTATTAAGGTCCCGAAAAAAAGGTGGGGATTTTTAAATTTTTTAATCTCTCTCTTTTATTTATTTTCTTTCATTCTTTCCTTTGGAATTATTATTTGGGGATTAAAAAAATTGCACTTTGGAATATTGTCAATTATTATTTTTTTAGTGTTTTTTTCCTTAATTGCTTTTACTGGTTTAAAGATAAGACAACGATCAAAAGAGTTAAATATAATGGAAGAAAAAACTGGATTTTTAGGTTTTTTAATAGACATCTTCTCTATGCCTTTTGTTATAGTAGGACGTTGGCTCTCCCAACAATGGTCAAGGTTTAATATTATCGTTGTCTTAATTACTGCTTTAATTGATATACCCTTTCATTTGTTTGTGGAACTTTTAGAAAATTGGCGAACATTTTTAAAGGAAAAAAAAGAAGAAATCCATTAAGCTTAAATTAATAAAAAAATCAAATAGAAGCCAAGCAAAAATGGCTTTTTTAATTGAAAAAAATAAATATTTTGGCATAATAAAAAATATGAAATATAGTTAATTTCCGCCAAAGCAAAGATTGACAAAGAGAAATTAAATCTTATGCGATACTATATCATTACTTACGGATGCCAGATGAATAAATCAGATAGCGAAAGAATTGCCGCGATTTTAAAAAATACTGGTCATAAAAATACTTCAAAAATTGATGAAGCTGATTTAATCGTGGTCAATATGTGCTCTGTTAGACAATCAGCGGTTGATAGAGTATTGGGGCTAGACCAAAAATTCTCAAAATTAAAAATTAAAAATAAAAAATTAAAAACTGTCTTAACTGGTTGTATTTTGAAAAAAGACAAAAATAAGTTTAAGAAAATGTTTGATTTAATTTTAGATATTAAAGATCTGCCTAATTGGCCAAAATATTTAAAGAATTACAAATTAGGTTGTAATTCTGTAAGGAAAAGCGATTATTTTTCTGTTACGCCAAAATACCAAAACAATTTTCTGGCTTTTGTTCCCATTTCTACAGGCTGCAATAATTTTTGTTCCTATTGCGTTGTGCCTTTTACCCGAGGAAGGCTCGTATGTCGTAATTATCAAGATATTGTAAAAGAAGTTAAAGATTTGGTTAAAAAGGGATACAAAGAAATTTGGCTTTTAGGACAAAATGTTAATGACTACCGTTCGCTAATAAAAACGAATAAAGCCACAAATTTTTCCCAATATAATATTCGTGATATTCGCGCTCAAATTAGTGAAAATTCGCGAGAGATAAATTTTGCCGCTCTTATTAAGATGGTTAATGATATTCCAGGAGATTTTAAATTTTTCTTTACTTCGCCTCATCCAAAAAATTTTTCTGATGAATTAATAGAAACGCTGGCAAAGGCTAAGAAATTTGGCAAAATTTTAAATTTACCCGTTCAATCAGGAGACAACAAAATTTTAAGAAGAATGAATAGGAATTATACAGTTAAACAATACAAACAGTTAGTAAATAAAATCAGAAAAAAAATTCCTGATATAAAAATCTCTACTGATATCATTGTTGGCTTTCCTGGTGAAACAAAAAAACAATTTAAAAATACAGTAAAACTATTTAAAGAAATAAAATTTGATTGGGCTTACATCGCTAAATACTCACCCCGGCCCGGCACGGCAGCGGAAAAATTAAAAGACAATGTTTCTTTGGCAGAAAAAAAAGATAGAGAAAGAATTTTAAGAAGCATTTTGAATCAATAAAATTTTTTTATTAATTATTTCTAATGAATAAAGAATTTAATAAAAAATTAATTGTTGTTTTGGGTCCCACATCTTCGGGAAAGTCCGACGTGGCGGTTAAATTAGCAAAGTTAGTTAAAGGCGAAGTTATTTCTGCCGACTCTCGCCAAGTTTATAAAAGAATGGATATTGGAACCGGGAAAATAACAAAAAAAGAAATGAAGGGTATTCCTCATTATCTCTTAGACGTTGTTTCTCCCAAAAACAGATTTACCGTTGCTCAATATCAAAAATTAGCTTTTAAAGCAATAGATAAAATTTTTAAAAAAGGAAAAATTCCAATTATTTGCGGAGGAAGCGGTTTTTATATTCAAGCTGTTATTGATAGAATTGTTATTCCTAAAGTAAAACCTGATTGGAAATTAAGAAAAAAATTAGAAAAAAAGTCAGCCAAAGAGCTTTATACCATATTTAAAAAATTAGATCGACAACGGGCTAAAAATATAGATAAAAAAAATCCCAGAAGATTAATCCGAGCTATTGAAATTGCAAAAAAACTTGGCAAGGTGCCTATTCTAGAAAAAAACCCTTTACCTTATCCCACCTTAATAATCGGAATAAAGAAAGAAGAAAAGGAATTAAAAAAGCTAATCAAAAAAAGATTGCTAAAAAGATTTAAAAAAGGAATGGTAGCTGAAGTAAAAAAATTAAGAAAATTAAGGGTTTCTTGGAAAAGATTAGACGAATTTGGTTTAGAGTATCGTTGGGTGTCTAGATATTTAAAAGGAGAAATTGATTATCAAGAAATGGTCCAAAACCTTCAAAAAGATATTGAAAGATTTGCTAAAAAGCAAATAACCTGGTGGAAATCAGATAAAAGAATTATTTGGTTAAAAAACTATAAAGAAATAAAAAAAATGGTAAAATCTTTTTTAAAAAAATAAAAAGGAGAAAAATCTCCTTTTTTGCTATGTTAGAAAATTATTTCTAGACACCATTTACAATCCCTTTCAAATCATTTATCAAAAAAGGCTTGTTAATAATATAATCAACGTATGTTGGCTTTTTTATTTTTTTGTCAACAATCAATATTACCTTTTTAGCCAATTTAGCCAACTTTCTTATTAACATTAGATATGTTTTTTTCTGAATATCCAAATCAATTATCACCAAATCAAACATTTCTGTTTTTTTAATTTTTTTAGCACCATCTAAATTAACCATAATAATTTCCATCTGATCTTCCTTGATAACCTTGTATATAAGGGAGTTCATCAGAAAATTATTACCGACTATCAAAACTCTTTTTAACATTTCCTCCTCCTTTTTTTATTTTTTTTATTTTTAAAAGAGCAGTATTTTAAAAATTTAAATAATTATTCCATTTTTGTCAATATTTCGTTCAAAATAGCAGCAACGAGGTGTGGATTTGCTTTGCCTTTTGTTTCTGCCATCACTTTTCCAATTAAAAACTGAATAGCGTTATCTTTTTTATTTTTAAAATCAGAAACCGCTTTTGGATTTTCTGAAATTACCTTTTGAGAAATTTTCTTAATGATTTCCTTGTCGGTTATTTGACTTAATTCTTTTTCTTCAATAATATGAGAAGGATCAGCGCCGGTTTTAAACATTTCTTCAAGAACATTTTTGGCAATCTTTGATGAAATCTTGTCTTCAAAAATTAAATTTATAAATTCAGCGAAATTTTCTGGTGTAATTAAAAAATCTTTGTCTATTGCCAATCCTCCCTTCAACAATCCTTGTAAATCAGTAATTATATAATTCGAAGCCAATTTTATTTCTCTGACAAGAGCTTCTCTGGGCAAATGCGGCGGCAATTCGGAAACAACTTTTTCAAAATATTCTCCCAAACCCTTATTATAGACAAAAAATTCAATTGATTTTTCATCTAGTTCGTATTCTTTCGCAAATCTTAATCTTCTTTGTTGAGGCAATTCAGGCACTTCTTTAAGTATTTCATTAAGCAATTCTTGATTAATATCTAAGGGCGGTAAATCAGGCTCTGGAAAATAGCGATAGTCATGAGCCTCTTCTTTTTCTCTTTGGGAAAAAGTAATTTCTTTTGTCCCGTCCCAACCTCTTGTTTCTTGCAACACTTTACCTCCCGATTCTAAAATCTTTTTTTGTCTTTCTATTTCATAATCAATTGCCCTTTCCACCGCTTTAAAGGAATTCAAGTTTTTTATTTCTACTTTTGTCCCTAAAATTTGAGATTTGAGATTTGAGATTTGAGATAAACTAATATTCACTTCCACCCTCATTTGACCCTTTTCCATATCTGCTTCAGAAACATTAAGATAGCGCAAAATTAAATGAAGTTCTTGGGCAAACCTTCTTGCTTCTTTACCAGAACTTAAATCCGGCTCAGTCACTAATTCCATTAAAGGAATGCCGGCTCGATTAAAATCAACCAAAGAACAATCTTTTTCATGAATCAATCTTCCAGTATCTTCTTCTAAATGAATTCTTCTGATTCTTATTTTTTTATCGTTAATTTCCAAAAAACCATTTTGACATAAAGGAGTGGAGTATTGAGAAATCTGATAACCCTTTGGCAAATCAGGGTAAAAATAATTTTTCCTTTCAAAAAAAGAATGGGAAGCAATCTGGCAATTTAAAGCTAATCCGGATTTTATTGTTTTTCTAATCGCCTCTTTATTAATGACTGGCAAAGTTCCTGGCTGAGCCGTACAAATAGGACAAATATTAATATTAGGATGTTTCTCATCCGGGTCGTTTTTGCAAGAACAAAACATTTTTGTTCTTGTTTTCAATTCAATATGAATTTCCAAACCAATTGTAGCTTGATATTCCATATTTTTAATCTCTTTATATTGTATATTAAAGATAAAAAAAATAAAGAGGCGACGTTGCCTCTTTTAAAAGAAAATTATGTTTGAGTCATATTCTCTTCCCTATTTATCATTTTTATAGTTGGTAAAAATTTTACAACCGTTATCCATTCAATTATTTTTTTGTGGGGGTATCTTATTATTAAATCCCTGCGCAAAAATTCTTTTGACGCATGTCCGGCCGACTTTAAATATTTTTTGCTTAAAGATGAAATTTTTGTCTGGAGCGTAAAAATTACATCTGCCTTACCTAACATTTTTCCTGTAACATCTTTTACCTCCACTGAATGGTCAAGGTCAAAAATTACATATCCTTCTAAAATCGCAATTCCTGTTTTTCCTTGAGAAATCTTGTAAAAATAATTAGAATCTACCACTAACGGATCGCCAAAATGAGCATGCATGTCTTTACCTCCTTTCTGTTCTTTTTTTCTCTTAATTCTTTAAAATCTCTATTTCCTTTTTAATTTTTAAAAAAACTTCTTTGATTGATTTTTCCCCATCAATTATTTTAACATTAGAATATTTTTTCTTCAATAGTCGATATCCATTCCAAACTTTTTTTAATTTTTCTGATTCTTCAAAAAACTCTCTTTTCCCTCGATTGACATCGATTCTTTTTAAACAAATTTCCGGCTTAACTTTTAATAAAAAAATTATATCTGGCATTAAAAAGTTTTCATTTAATTTTATTAGCCAGTTAAAATTTAAATTTAAAGAGCCGTAAGCAATAGTAGAAAAAAAATATCTGTCAGAAACAACCCATTGCTTATTCCTTAAAGCAGGTTCAATCACATTTTTTAAATGCTCCGCTCTATCGGCACAAAAAAGAAGCTGTAAAGCAAGGGGATCAACCTTAATTTCTTTTTTTAAAACCTGTCTGATTAAAACACCAATAGGCGCCTGGTTGGTAGGTTCTTTGGTTAAGATTACTGAAATCTTCTTTTCTTTTTCCAAAAATTCTTTCAATAATTTAGCTTGGGTCGATTGGCCCGACCCATCTAAACCCTCAAAAACAATAAATTTTCCGGAATAAATATTTTTTTTCAAATGGAAAGGTATACTGCGGTGTTTGTTTGGGATCCTGAGTGGGGTTGATATTTGCATGCTCTACTTTTTCATAAACTTGATTAAGTTTTTAGCTTAACCTATCCGATTGCTCAAAAATAATAAATTGTCCAATTTTTTCTGAATCAAATATTTTTTATCTAAAAATAATCTTCCAAAGAAAACAAAAAATCAAATTTCCTAGATAAAAAATTTTGTATATTAATTAATTATATATTTTTTTTAAAAAACAAAAAGGGGCAAAGCCCCTTTATTTGAATTTTTAAATAATAAAACTTTTGTATTTATTTTCTAAACCGCTATTTTGCACGCTCAACTCCTTGTATTTGGCCAATTCTTTTTTAATCATTCCAATAACGTTTCTGATTTCCCATTGACTAAGCTCGGATTCGGATTTAAAAACTTCAATCATACCTGCTCCTTTCCCATAAACCACTGACTTTGTCTCTTGTCCTAACAAAAGAAAATAAACAAAATTTGGATCTTTTCTTTCAATCAGTTCAAGTTGTTTTTGTTTGGCTCTTTTGGCTATTTTTTCTCGATAAACCTCCCTAATTTCTTTGGTAAAACTTGGTGGCACAACAAATTTCCCCCGCCTCGCAATTCTTTCTAATGGTTCAATATCCACCATCAATTGTCTTTTTTTTACTAATTGAGCATACATTGCCAAACTTCCTCTCAACTCCATTTTAAAAGATATAGAATGAACGCTTCCTGAATAACGAAAATAACCTACTTCTTTGTTTCGCCTTTGACCCCACAAATCCCATTGCGAAGGTAATTTTTCTTCTGGTATTTCAAAACCAAACCTTTCTTTGACCAACATTTCAATTTTCTCTCCAATTTCTTGAAGCTCTGACAAAGACTTATTCTTTAATTCATTTGCCAATTTTAACAAATATCTAGGCGGAGCAAAAAATATCATCTTCGTCAAAACACCTCCAGGTAACAAATATCTGGCATCTTGCTCTGGAATCCCTGCTCTCAAAGCTTTTTCATAAATTTCAAAAATCTCTTGGCCAAAAAACTCTAATTTTTCATTAAAACTGCTTGCTTTTACCACTCTAAAAGAAGCTTCCATTCCTGCTCCAAAAACCAGGTTTTGGACATTAACATTCCGGAAAAAATAAATTACAGCAAATCGTGAAATATCTTCTAACGTTATAGCATAAGGCAAGACATCGCCAAAAATCAGATACCCCTTATTTTTCATAATTTGATTAACAAAATCTTTGGCTTTTTCTTTGTTGCTTTTAGTTTCTTCGTACAGACTAAAAACATCTCCTTTTTCAAATGGCGTCTGAGAAATCTTTGCTGCCAAGGTAGCCAAAATAATAGGATCATCTTCAATCATTTTTACTTTTACCATTTCTTTTCCTCCTCTCTTTATTAAGTTTTAAAGTTGCTTTTTGGTTTACAAATTATTATCGTATTATTTTGTCATAACTGAATTTTCTATTTTTATTACAAATTAACTATTAAGTTTTTCTTTATTATTTAAATCTTGACCGTATTGGTGTTTGTCGTCTAAAATATCTCTTTCTTGCCAATCTTTAATCCAATCTTCCACTTGAAAAATTTTAAATCCTCCTTCTTTGGTAGCGCAAATTGCCCTTTTTAAACCAGCATTAATAATCATTTTTTTGCAAATAAAACAAGGAAAAGAATCAACCGTATTGTCCTCTCTATTAGTTGCCCAAATATAAATATCGCCGTCCAAAATTGAAGCTCCTGACCTGGCGGCATTAATAATACAATTCATTTCGCTGTGAACTGAACGGCAAATTTCGTAATTTCTACCATGAGGAATTTTTAATTTATCTCTCAAACATTCATTTCTCTCTAAACAATCTTTGGTCTTTCTTGGTGCCCCGACATAACCTGTAGCTAAAATAACATCATCTTTAACAATAATCGCTCCGCCTTTATTACGAAAACAGGTTGATCTTTTACCAACCTGCTTAGCAATGTTCAAATAATATTCTTCTTTTGAAGACCTCATTTTTTACAAAGATTCTTCCAGAGAATGGTTCTCCGTAAAGAGGAATTATAAATTTTAAATTATAAACGGAATCTAAATTACTAAATTTCTAAATCCTAAATTATAAACCATAAATCCCAATAATATTTTTTCTTTTTTAAATTTTGAATTTGGAATTTTGTTTTGAATTTAGAATTTCGGATTTAGGATTTAACATATTATTCAACAATTTCAATTCCCATATTTTTAGCTGTGCCTTCAATAATCTTTATTGCCTTTTCTATATTGTCGGCATTTAAATCTGACATTTTCTTTTCAGCAATTTCTTTCAGTTGCGATCTTTTAACCTTCCCTACTATTTTTTTATTGGGAACACCCGAACCTTTTTCAATACCTGCTGCCTTCTTTAATAATTCTGAAGCCGGAGGCGTCTTTATTCTAAAATTATAAGTTCTATCTTCGTAAATTGTTACTTCCACAGGAATAGTATATCCAACCTGATTTTTGGTTGCGTCATTAAATCTTTGGCAAAATTCTCCAATATTTAAACCGTGAGGCGCCAGAGCTGGACCCACAGGCGGAGCTGGCGTAGCATGACCAGCGGAAATTTGTAATTTTATGTTTGCTTTTATTTTCTTTGCCATAATTTAAAATTCGTTAACTCGCTAATTGATCAATTGTCCATTAGCGAATTAAAGAGTTAACGAGTTATAATTTTTTAATTTGTAACGAATCTAATTCTACTGGAGTATCTCTCCCAAACATATTAATCAAAACCTTTATCTTTCCTCTTTCCTCATCAATTTCTGAAACCTTGCCTTCAAAATCCTTAAAAGGACCATCGTTAATTTTTACCAAATCTCCAATTTTAACATCTATTTTATATGGCGGTTCTTCTACCTCCATTCTCTTTTTTAAATTTTCAATTTCGGGAAAAGATACAGCCACCGGTGTAGTACCCGCTCCTACAAAACCAGTTACGTTAGGAGTATTTCTAACTACATACCAGGAATCGTCAGTGACAATCATTTCCACCAAAACATATCCGGGATAAATTTTTTCTTCAACTACTTTTCTTTTACCATCTCTTATCTTAATTTTTTTCTCTTTAGGCACAATAATATTAAAAATTTTATCTTCCATACCTAATGATTCTACTCTCTGTTTTAAAGCTTTTGCCACCGCATCTTCGTAACCAGAATAAGTATGAAGCACATACCATTTTTTTTCTTGAGGAAGTTGTTGTTTTGGCATAAGTTTTATTTACCTTTTAATAATTTTATCTAATAAAAAAGCAAATAAAAAGTCAAAAAAACCTAAAAAAAACGCTACAGCTAAAGAAATACTAATAACAATTAAGGTATATTTAAAAGTCTCTTCTTTTGTGGGCCAATTCACTTTTTTCATTTCCAAGCGAACTTCTTTCAAAAAAGTAATAATTTTGTCAAAAATTTTATTATTTTTCATGATTTAAAAACGCCCTTTCGGGCTTCATTTTTATGATAGAAAAAAGAAAAATTTTTGTCAACCCTTTGTAGGTTCGCCAAACATCAATAATATCATAAAGTATCTTTTGTTAATGATAACTCTTTTAGTTTCTCTTGTAACTTCTTAAAAAGAGTTCAAATAGCAAGAGAAAGTATACGGCTCTTGAAAATTGTAAAATTTTTGCCATTCTTTTAGTTTGTCATTAAAAAGCTTAAATAA
>Ga0272448_1005497_pt1 | contig 13999 bp, 12 predicted proteins | sample YNPCB0191_FD_202220 | JGI IMG/M metagenome (GOLD analysis project Ga0272448, IMG submission 202220) | Hot spring sediment microbial communities from Yellowstone National Park, WY, United States - YNP-CB-019-1 | ecosystem: Environmental > Aquatic > Thermal springs > Hot (42-90C) > Sediment...
CGCTTGGCTTGTATCACACTTACTCGTTGTCCAATAGCTTCACGAGTTGGATAGGACTTGACGGCAAGCCGATTCTGCTGTGGTGGGCCGTGGCGCTGTACTACACGCACTGGCTGTTCGGAGGATTCGTGACGCTGCCGTGCACTGAGTACATCGCCGCGTGCATACCAATGAGCCACAGGGGCCGCCTGACGGGCTACGCCTACAGTGCCGCAGGCTTCTTTGCGATCGGCGCCGCGTTCGCGGGCAAGTGGATCATCGAGCACGTGCCCCACCCGGCCGCGTTCGGTTACGTGCTGCTGATGGGCTGGGTCCTCATGCAGTTCGGCTACACCTGCTCGCTGATCGCGAAGGAGAGGCCGACTCCGGTGGAGAAATCGCCCAGACCGTATACGCGAGAGATGTTCCGTGCATTCTGGCACGACCGGCCGTACGTGAAACTTATGGTGTTGTATTTCCTTTACAACACCCTGTTCCAAGGGTCTACGTTCAACTTCATCAACGTCTATGGCCTGAAGCGCCTGCACATGGCTCTTGCGACGGCGGCCATTATGATCGTCGTTTCGAGGATATCGCAGTTCATAACCAGCACGCCGCTTGGGTTGATCAACGACAGGCTATCGCCGAAGCGGACGATTCCGTATTTGTTCGGCATGTCTGCCCTTGCCTGGCTTGCGCCGCTGGCAATTCCGGGTCACCTTGGCGTGTATGTGGCGATTGCCATCTACACGATGTTTACCACGGCGATCACGTCCGCCCAAACGGCGCTGGTCTGCGGTCTGCCGGCCCCCGAACATAGGGCCGGGCACTTTACGATCCAGATATTCGTCTGGTATATAGCGATGTCAGTCGGGCCAATGATAGTCGGACGACTATGCGACGTCGTCGGCTACCACGCGGTTTTCGTTGCGATGCTGATCGCATCGGTGGCGCTTTTCCCGTTCGCAAAGCTGATGCTGCGGACTTTGCCGGATGACATCAAGTCATACAGTTAGCTGAGGTCTGGAAAACAGGGACAATGGGTGAAGCCGACGAAGGCAGCGAAGTCTGCAGGCTCATCATCGTTGATGACGAGCCGATAGTTCATCGAATGGTGGCGCAGATCATCGATCAGAGCGACCTGCCTGTTACAGTGGCGGGAGCGTTTGCGTCGGGGCCAGAGGCACTAGCTGCGGCCTCGGAGCTTTCTCCCGACATCGCCCTGCTGGATATACAGATGGACGAAATGAACGGCCTTGAACTAGCACACAACATCTCAGAGAAGCTCGGCTACCGGCCGATCGTCATCTACCTGACCGCTCACCGGAGCTTCGATTACGCCCAGGAGGCGATGAGGCTCGGGGCGATGGATTATCTGGTGAAGCCGATCCGCCGCGCGGACGTGCTGGCTGCGCTCGGCAGGGCTGTAAGGCGCGTGGAGGCTGAGCGCCTGGAACGCATAGAGCGCGAGCGTCTGCGCAATCAACTGGGGTCGGTGCTCCCGGCCGCAGTGTCGCATGTCGGTCCCGCCGAAGAGACGAGGCAGAGAAGCATTGCCCGGGCCGCCAGGGAGTTCGTCGACGAGCACTACGCCGAGCCGCTGTCGCTTGCCGACGTCTCAGATCATCTTAACCTGAGCCCCGGCTACCTTGGAGCGATCTTCAAGGCCGAGTATGGCATCCCGCTCAAGGCATACCTCAGGCGCGTGCGCATTGCGCGCGCGAAGGAGTTGATGCGCGATCCCAGGATGAATCTGACCGAGGTAGCGCTCCGAGTGGGTTTCGAGGACATCAGCTACTTCAGCCAGTCATTTCTTCAGGAAACCGGCGTGCGCCCAAGCGAATACAGAGGAGGTGGACGACGTTGGCCAAAGTAACGCTCGCCGACATAGTTACGCTGCCGGCTTTCGAGGAAGCGGGCGACCTGTTCTACCGCGCGACGAATATGACGATCTCCTTTCCGGACCGAAACGGCAATATCGTCTTCTACCCGGACAAGGAGCGATCGCAGTTCTGCCAGTTGATACAAAGGACGGAACGCGGCCGCGAACTGTGCCGTCTGTCGGACAAGGCTGCCGCGGAGATCGCGTTCAAAGAACGGCGGCCGATGTCATATACCTGCCATGCGGGCTTGATAGACGTCGTCGTTCCCGTCCTGTTCGGCGACGAGAGGATCGGCTGCTTCTACAGCGGCCAGACCCTGCTTTCGCCGCCGACCCCGATCGGCTTTCAGGACGTGAAAGCAAGAGTGGCCGAACTAGCCCTCGATGAGGACGAGCTGTGGAGGGCCTACAGCACGGTAACGCAGGTGGATTCCTACAAATTAGAGATGGCGGTCGAGCTGCTCGCGATTATATCTAGTCACCTGGTGCGCAATGAAATGGAGCTCAACCACGCACGCGAGTCGTCGCGGGAAGCGATCCGCAAAGCAAAAATGGAGCGAGACCTCCGCGAAATGGAACTGCGCCTGTCTCAAGCACAGCTAAACCCGCACTTTTTGTTCAACTCGCTCAATCTAATCCTCGGCGAGGCGATCAATGAGAACGCCTGCCGGACCGCGCACCTTGTGGAGGAGCTGTCGGTGCTGCTGAGCAATGCGCTGACCAGCATCGGCAAGATGGTCCCACTGGAAGCGGAGATGATGAACGCAAGCGCCTACGTGGAGATCTTCCGGGCGCGGTTCGGCAAGACAATCGAGTTCACCGTCGATCTGCCCGCGTCGCTGCAGCGCTTCAAGGTACCCGCCCTGATACTCCAGCCGCTCGTCGAAAACGCGCTCGCTCACGCGTTTCCCACGTCACCGAACGCGTTCCGCATTCACATCTCCGCCAGAACCACGAACGGTTTCGTGGAAATCGCCGTAAAGGACAGCGGCGCTGGCATGAACCCAAAGAAGCTCGCCCAGATATCGCGCACGCTCAGGTCGAAGCAGCGTGTCACCAAGCTGACCGGCCTGCTGGGGCTTAAACAGAGGCTTCAGTACTACTACCCCATGCCTGCCGAACTGCGGGTAGAGCAGGATTCGGAAGGACTCACGGTAACAATGCGCATCCCAGGGCCGCAGAACTCGTCAAGCCGAGCCCAAACCGGCTAGCAGCATCCGGATAAGGTGCAGTCTTGCGCCTCTCAATGGGTGAATTCGGAGGCTCGGCGTCAAAGATGAGAGCTCTGCACGCGGATGTCAACGTCCGCCCGCAGGTGCGCCACTCACGGCCGGCTTGTGTGCACCGCCTGTGCCGGGGGAAACGCAAGCTGTGCTCGCAACAACAACAAGGCCCCGCCAGCGGCGCTGACGGGGCCAAATAGTTGTGAGAGTTTGGCTCCCCGGCTTGGACTCGAACCAAGAACCCCCTGGTTAACAGCCAAGTGCTCTGCCAATTGAGCTACCGAGGAGCGCTTTGACGTGTGAATTATACCAAGGATGCAACGCGCATGTCAATACTTTCTGCTCGCATACGGCCCCGCTGTTTGTGCTACAATAGTGGTCAAATGGGTACCAGTCATTATGTGCCCGAACGGGAGTCTTTCAAGCAAAATGACCAGTGAACTACAGCTAGCTCTTATCGGCTGCGGCGGGATGGGGACCAAGCTCGGACAGTCCCTCAACGCCCTCGAGGGCGCACGAATCGCCGTGTGCTGCGACATCGACCGGGAACGCCTGTCCAAGGCAGCCTCCGAGCTTGACGCCGACGACGCCGTGATCGACTATCACGATGCGCTCGCAAACCCTGCCGTCGATGCCGTAATCATCGCGACCCCCAACGATCTTCACGCCCAAATGGCAATCGATGCTGCCAATGCCGGCAAGCACGTCTACACCGAAAAACCGATGGCGCTTTCAGTTGCGGACTGCGACGCAATGATCGCCGCGGCCGATAGCGCCGGCGTGAAGCTGATGGTCGGGCAGGTGCTGCGCTATATCGGCAACTTCGCCAAGTCCAAGCAGATTATCGACACCGGCGAGCTCGGCAAGCCGTTTGCAATCGAAGTCGATCGCATCAGCAACGCCCCCTTCCGGCCCGGCTGGCGGTCATCGAAGGCTCGAACCGGTGGAATGCTGCCCGAAGTCAACGTCCACGAGCTCGATTTCATGGCCTACGTGCTGGGCGAACCGATCTCCATCTACGCGCAATCCGGCCACTTCGGCGACAACAACTACGACTTCGATGACGAGTTGTTCGCGATTGTTCGTTTCCAGGAAGGCGGCATCGGCTCGCTGCACGCAAGTTTCTGCGCTCGGATCGGACGCTATCATACCAAGATACTTTGCGAAAAGGGCGCGATCTTCTTCGGTCACGCGCCTGGAGAGGCTATCGTCCAGCGCTCGAGCGGCGATCCGGAGCCACTGGACGCCAGCGACATTCCCGATCCGCACAAGCGGGAACTCGGCGAGTTCCTGGAGGCAATACGCACCAATACGGAGCCCAAGATCACCGGCGCCGACGGCCGCCGCGCCATTGGCATGTGCCAGGGTGCGGAGATTTCCGCGGCAACCGGTCAAGTGGTCAAGCTGCCGCTGCATTAGGGAATAATCCACACCGGCGAACTTGTCGTTACCGAACGCAGTGAGGAATCTGCTCGATGTACGTTTTGAAAGGCAGATTCCTCGCTTCGCTCGAAATGACGCGGGTGCAAGCCCAAAGGGTGAATTACCTGGAACGCACCGCCACACGTAGCTGGAGAGCGCAAGATGCATTCGGCAATCGGAACAGAGGCCGATCCAGTCCGGGAGACCGTCCGGCAAAATGCGGCCGGCCCGGCGCCTACCTAGCCGACCTGCGCATCAACAAGACCGAGGATAAGACTGTGGTGATCGCGGTCGTCAGGGCGCCGTGGGCCTATTCCCCCAACCAGACCGCGGCCATGCAGGAATCTCTCCCCCGCACGCGCCCGCCGATCGAACTCCACATCCGCTCCATCATCCCAAGAGAAGCTACGCCTAAAGGCTGGATTAACCGGCCGCCTCCGCAGGCGCAAACGCAGTTCAGCCCCGGCCCATGATCTCCGAACTCCACCACCGTCTTCTGGTCAGGTCTGCCGACGACATTTGCAGTAGAAATGCGGTCTGCCACCCTGCATCTTGGATTCGTCACGGGATTTGGAAGTACGCTTCGCGCTTTCGACTTTCGACACTCGACTCCTTTCATTGACACTCCCCTCACCGTCAGGTATACTTTGTCTGGCCGCCAGTCGGCGGCCGAGGACCTCGTTTTGACCAGGCCGGAGCCGATGAGACGCGACCGTAACAGGCATTCAGATAGGCCGGGCGATGTCGTGAGCGAAATCCTCCACGATGTGGGTGACGAGCTTGCCGCAGTGGTTTCGGTGCCGGGTGAGCTGACCTACCGGACTTTCACCAAGTTCTTTGAGTTCATCGGCGAGACGGCGATGCTGCTCGGCTCGGCGCTCCGATTCATCCTCCGAGGCGCCGTGGATGTACGCGATACGGTCAACCAGATGGCGTATATCGGCGTGGCATCGCTGCCGATTGTGCTGGTGACGGTCGCTTTTTCAGGCGCGGTGCTGTCGCTGTATATGTCCCAGCTCGTCGTCAAGTGGGGGGTCGGCAGCTACACGGGCGGGGTGGTTGGCATATCGATCGCGCGTGAAATCGGGCCGGTGTTGACGGCGGTGGTCGTTGCGGCGAGGTCCGGGAGCGCGATTGCGGCCGAGATCGGAAGTATGAAGGTCACGGAGCAGATCGATGCGCTTCGCGCGCTGGCGGTGAGTCCTGTGCGGTATCTGCTCGTGCCCCGGCTGCTGGCCGCGATTATCGTGCTGCCGGCACTTACCGCGCTTGCCGACGTGATCGGAACGCTGGGCGGCTACGTCGTTGCGGTGGTCAACGGTGTCGCCAGCGGCGGCTTCATCAGCACGCTCAAGGCGCAGGTGGTGCCGTACGATGTTCAGATGGGGCTGGTGAAGACGATTTTCTTCGGGATCGTGATCGTCATCGTCGGCGCACAGCAGGGACTGCGGACGACAGGCGGCGCGACGGGTGTCGGTAGATCGACGACCAACGCCGTCGTGATCTCGATCGTAATGATCTACATCTTGAACTTCTTCCTGGCTTACGTAATGTTCGGCGGCAGGACGGCGCACCCGTGATTGCGGCAATGCAGTTGTCATATAGGGTCAGCGGGCACTCGATCCTGCGCAGGGTGGACCTGACCGTGGAAAAAGGCGAGACGATGGCGGTCATGGGGATGTCCGGCGCAGGCAAATCCACGCTGCTCAAGTGCATAGCCGGACTGCAGAGGCCGACCGGCGGCCGGATGCTGATCGACGGCGTTGACATCGCAAGGATGCCTGAGGAAGACCTGGACGGTATTCGACGGCGGATTGGAATGGTGTTTCAATACGCGGCGTTGTTCGACTCGCTCAACGTGTATGAAAACGTGTCGTTCGGCCTGCGGCGGCACAGCAATCTCAGCGACGAAGCCATCGCAGAGGTCGTCCGCGCCAAGCTTGCGATGGTTGGGCTTCCGCGGACGGAGGCTCTCATGCCGTCCCAGCTTTCGGGAGGCATGCAGAAACGTGTCGGTCTGGCGCGGGCGCTGGCCATGGATCCCGATATCGTGCTGTATGATGAACCAACCGCCGGCCTTGATCCGATCACGTCCGCGACCATAGCCGACCTTATCATCAAAACCCGAGACCAGGTCGGGGTGACGTCGATTGTGGTGACGCACGATGTGCCGACTATCAAACGCGTGGCGAGCAGGATTGCGATGCTGCACCGTGGAAGGATAATAGCCGTAGGTACGGCTGAGGAAATGGAGAACTCGGACGATCCCGCCGTCAGGCAGTTTATGACGGGCTCGACCGAGGGACCGATACAGATCACGCAATAGAGTTTGACGGTTCGATGCTTCAATTGCATGATCGTCATCGGTGGCGATTTGGTCGGTCGGACTTGCCACCCGTCAAGCCCGATATGAGGGTGATGTAACGTGCTGCTAAGAAGCGAGGCGAAAGTCGGTCTGCTGGTCTTTGCCGCGATTATCGCTCTGATCGCGATGTATTGGTTCCTGCGCGGCTACACGCTCGGAGCGGGATCGTATCCCGTGTATGCCGTGTTCTCCGACGTGCGCAAGCTCGACAAGGGCGCTGACGTGAGAATGGCGGGGGTCAAGGTCGGCCAGGTGTCGAACATCGTGCTGACCTCGGCCAGCCAGGCGCGTGTGGACATGAGTATCTGGGGCGGCGTATGCATACCGGTTGACTCGCAGGCGAGCGTCACGACGGGAGCATTTATCGGAGACAACTACGTCGAGATCCTTCCCGGCCACAGGCGAGAGTGCCTGAAGGCCAATATGCGCGTCATCAGCAAGGAACCGATGAACTACGACAAGCTTATCAAAGATGTAGGTCACCTTGTCGGCCAGTTGCAACTGGCGGCAGCGGGGCTCAATTCCGTGCTGGCAGACAAGCAGACATTGGCCGAGCTCAAAGATGCAATCAAACAAGTGGATCTGGCTGCGAAGTCCGCAAACGGCATCATCCTATCGGCGAAGGCCATTCTCGATGATTCCTCGCCCGAGATTAGAAGAGCGCTGGCGAACGTTTCTAAGGCAACCGGCGACGTTGCAGACATCACCGCGCGGCTGGACAAGTTCGTCAAAGACGATGCCCAACCCGACGCAGGCGCGATTCTGGCGCAGGCAAAGGAAGCCATGACAAACCTCAACGATTCCATCGTCCACGTCAAGGGCATGCTGGCCGACATCGACGCAAGGGCGAGCGGCTACGGAGACAAGATCGACAGCGCGCTTACCAAGGTGGATGCGTCCATGCAGCAGGCCCAGGAGATGATGGGCAACCTTAACACGGCCAGCGCCAACGTAAAAGAGCTTACGTCCGATCCGGAAGTCAAGGCCAACATCAAAGCGACAATCAAGAACGCTGCGGAGGCGACCGCGCAGGCCAACGCGCTTCTGGGCAGCCTCAACCGCCGGTTCGGCGGCCTCGGCGGCGGGCCGATCCGAAAGGCCTCTATACCTGACTACGGCTTCACGACCGACTCGCTGTGGAACACGAGTGAGGGCACGTATCGATTCGACGCCAACTACACGCTTGCCGGGCTGGACGACACGTTCTATCGCGTGGGAGCGTTCAATATGGGCGAGACCACGCGCGCCAATCTCCAAGCAGGCCGCATTATCACCGACACAACCGCGCTGCGAGCAGGGATATACGCGTCCAGGGTCGGATTCGGAATAGATCAGAGGATAGGCAACTGCTTTCTGCTGTCAGGCGACGGGTTCCGACCGAACGACCCCCAGTATGACCTGCGCGGCGTGCTCACGCTCGGTGGCGGGTTCGGCCTCTACGGCGGCTGGAGCAACGCGTTAGGCGGCAAGCCGGATGTCTTCGCAGGCATCCACTATTCGCATTGAGTACTTGATATTGAATATTGTGCGCACCCGGCAGCACCTCATGGTCGATATTCAATATGCAATCTACAATATGCAATTGTCACGGAGTGATTCATGAAGGTTGTTCTCACCAAAGACGTCAAGGACCTCGGCAAGGCGGGTCAAATCGCCAACGTTGCCGAGGGTTACGCTCGAAACTACCTCTTTCCGCGCAAGATGGCAGTTCCCGCCGATGCGGGCACATTGAAGCAGATTGAGACCAAGAAAAAGATCACCGAACTCAAACTGGAGCACCAAATCGCCGAGGCGAAAGAGATTGCCGAACGACTCAAAGGCACATCCGTGACGGTCAAGGGCAAGACCGGCGCAGGAACAACGAAACTATACGGCTCGATCACGCATCAGGACATTGCTGACGCCTTGCTCAAACAGCATCACATAAAGGTGGACAAGCGAAGCATCCACGTTTCCGAACCGATCAAATCGACGGGCACGCACGAGGCTTCCATCAGACTCCACCACGACGTTTCGGTAACGATTACCGTGGAGGTAGTCGCCGAATAGCTGCGGAACGTTCCAACATTCCAACGAATATGGCCATCCAGCTCTCGCCAACCGAAAGAGTGCCGCCGCAGAACATCGATGCCGAGCAATCGACTCTGGGATCGATGATGCTGGAGCGCAGCGCCCTCGAAAAGGGTATGGAGATCCTCCAGACCGAGGATTTCTACCGCCCGGCGCATCAGCTCGTCTTCGACGCACTTATGTCACTTGCCGAACGTGACGAGCCGGCGGACCTGATCACGCTCCAGGAAGAGCTGCGCAGGCGCGGCAAGCTTGAGGAGTGCGGCGGAGTGGAATACCTGATGTCCCTTGTGAACTCCGTGCCCACCGCGGCCAACGTCGAGTACTACGCCAGAATAGTCGAGCAGAAGTCCATCCTGCGCAAACTGATCACGGCGGGCACGCGAATAATCAGCCTCGCATATAACGAAAACGAGGACATCGACACTGTCACCGACGAGGCCGAACGGCTCGTCTTTGGGGTAGGGCAGCGCAGGATCGGCCAGTATTTCCGGCCGATAACACCGCTTGTGAATCAGACGTGGGAGTGGGTTGAAAAGCGCTACCACGAAAAAGGCGAGGCAAGCGGCGTGCCAACCGGCTTCCACAAGCTCGACAGCATAACATCCGGCCTGCAGCCGTCGGATTTTGTCGTCATTGCCGCTCGGCCTTCGATGGGAAAGACCGCCCTTGCTCTCAATATCGCTCTGCATGCGGCCACGAAGAGAAAAGAGACCGTCGCGATTTTCAGTATCGAAATGTCCGCGGAGCAACTGGTCCAGAGGATGATCTGCATGCTGGCCAAGGCCAATGCACACCGGCTTAGGACGGGCAGATTCGAAGATGAGGAATGGCGAAAGATCGCAGAGGCGTCGAACGACCTCTACGGCGCGCCGATCTATATCGACGACACGACGGACATCACCCATCTCGGCATGCGCGCCAAGTGCCGCAGGCTCAAAGCTGAACACGGGCTGGGGCTGGTGGTCGTGGACTACCTGCAGTTGATGCGCGCGAGCGGAAAAAACCTCGACAACCGCAATCAGGAGATATCGGAGATCGCGCGGGGGCTCAAGGGGCTGGCCAGAGAGTTGAAGGTTCCGGTCATTGCTCTATCGCAGCTCAGCCGGGCCGTGGAAAGGCGTGAGGACAAGAGGCCCATGCTCTCGGACCTGCGGGAGTCGGGATCGATCGAGGCGGAGGCCGACCTCGTGATGATGCTCTATCGCAAGAGCTACTACGATCAGAAGCCGATCGCCGAAGACGAAGACGAATCTTCTGCGAGCTACGCGTCCGACGGCAAGCGAGACGTGGATGTAAGCGAGATCATAGTGGCCAAACATCGCAACGGCCCAACGGGAACGGTCAAGCTCGGTTTCGTCAAGGAGTTCGCGTCGTTCGAGAACCTCTACGAAGGCGCGGAGGAATGAGAACCGTTGCCGGGAACGGCCGTTTCGAGATTTCCGATGTAATCAGACCTCGCCGTTGGTTCGGATGCAACACGAAGCGATAGTGCATGCCTTTGCTCATAGCCGAAATCCCAAAACAGCGTCTTGGAGGATAGATTGAGGGTTCTCGTCGTTGGCGGAGGCGGGCGCGAGCACGCGCTGGCCTGGAAACTCGCCCAATCGAAAAAAGTAGACAAGCTGTATGCGATACCCGGAAATGCAGGGATCGGACGCATGGCCGAACGTGCGCCCGGCAGTGTCACTGATGTCGCCACCATCGCGAACTACGCTGAGCAGCACTCTATCGACTTGACCGTCGTTGGTCCGGAGGCTGCGCTCGGAGCAGGGATCGTGGACGAGTTCGAGCGGCGCGGACTCGCGATCTTCGGCCCGACCAGAGAAGCCGCGCAGATCGAAGTGAGCAAGGTGTTCTCCAAGAGATTGATGATCGAGCACGGTATTCCCACAGGCAGCTTCGAGGTCTTCGACGAGCCGGACAAGGCCGAGGCTTATATCGAGTCCGTCGCCGGCAAGTCGCCCCACCCCATTCCCGTCAAAGCCGACGGAGAGGCCGCAGGTAAGGGCGCGATCATCGCCCACAGCAAAGCCGAAGCGCTGCAGGCAGTCGATCTCATTATGAGAAAGCGCGCGTTTGGCGCGTCGGGAGACCGTATAGTTATCGAAGAGTTCCTGGACGGTCCTGAGGCCACGTATATGTTCTTCGTGGACGGCGAGTCGTTCGCGCCTATGGTTCCCGCACAGGACTATAAGCGCGCCTACGATAACGACCAGGGGCTCAACACGGGCGGAATGGGCTGCTATGCGCCCGTGCCGGCCATGCTCGAACAGGATCCGAAATCGGGATGCAGCGTGGCTGAGGCCGTCGTTGACACTATACTGAGGCCGACGCTTAAGGCGCTCAAGTCCAAGGGCATCCACTACAGGGGTGTGCTCTACTGCGGGCTGGCGCTGACCAGCAGTGGGCCGAAAGTGATTGAATTCAACGCCCGATTTGGCGATCCTGAGACGCAGGTCGTGATGCCGCTGCTGGAATCGGACCTGGCCGAAATCTGCCTGGCGACGGCCCTTGGAAGGCTCGACAGAGTCCCGGTTACCTGGTATGATAAGAAGGCGGTTTGTGTGGTGATGGCGTCGGGCGGCTATCCTGGCGACTACGAGAAAGACAAGGTCATTACGGGAATCGACGAGGCGGAAAAGCTCGGCGCGATCGTGTTCCACGCGGGCACCGAGATGAAGGACGGGCAGATCGTGACGTCCGGCGGTCGTGTGCTCGGGGTGACTGGCGTCGCCGACTCCTACCGCGAGTGCATTGATATCGCCTACGCCGGCGTCAATGCGATCTCATTCGACAAGGCACATTTTCGCCGCGACATAGGCGCGCGGTTGTTGTAGGGGTGCTCCGTAACCAGCACTTGGAAAGGGACGGGATGGCAGGAAAAGTCGCAATTCTGATGGGCAGTAAGTCCGACGCCGATGTGATGAAGGGGGCAGCTGATGTGCTTAGCGAGTTCGGCGTCGATAATGAGACGTTCGTCATGTCCGCTCACCGCAACCCCCACCGCGTCTTCGAGTTTGCAGCCAACGCGGAGTCAAACGGCTTCGAAGTCATAATCGCGGGCGCAGGGATGGCAGCGCACCTGCCAGGTGTGATCGCCGGCATAACGACGCTGCCCGTGATCGGTGTGCCGATGCAATCCAGGGCACTCAGCGGCCTCGATTCGCTTCTTTCCATTGTACAAATGCCGTCGGGTGTGCCGGTCGCAACGGTGGCCATCGACGGCGCCAAGAACGCCGGCATTCTCGCCGCGCAGATACTCAGCACAAAGTACCCGGAACTGCGAGAAGCGGTCCGGAGGCACAAGGAATCGCTCGCGAACAAAGCATAGTCGCGAGACGGGCGAAGACCCGAAACAAGAGGTCAGAAATGATGATAGTAGCCTGCGCAACGTCGTTCCGAACGGATGCTGCGTCATTACGAACGGATGTGAGGAATCTGTTCTAAGCGTAGTAGAAAGCAGATCATTCGGTCTCCGACCTCGCAATGACGGTCCGCGGCAGGCTGTTCTCGTGAAGAGTAACAAGTTACACCCGAAAGAGCAGAGGGAGATGCGCGCCCCATTTCTGGGCTTCGTTCCTTTCGGGCTTCGGTGATCAAAAAGAGGACATGTAGTGATCGAGCGCTACTCGCTTCCGGGCATGAAGGCCGTCTGGAGCGAAGAGAACAAGTTTCAGAGCTGGCTCGACGTCGAGATCGCGGTTTGCGAGGCTCAGGAGAAGTTCGGCAGGATTCCGCCGGGTGTGACCGACAGGATCAAAGCCGGAGCGAAATTCTCCGTCGAGCGTATCGAGGAAATCGAGCGCGAGACTGCGCACGATTTGATCGCGTTCGTCAAGTGCGTCACGGAGAACCTTGGCGACGAGGGCAAGTATCTCCATTACGGCGTCACCAGCTACGACATAGAAGACACCGCAATGGCGCTTCGCATGCGCCAGGCGCTCGACATAATAATAGCCGATATCGAGAAGCTGCTCGAGGCGCTCGGCACGCTCGCAAAGACGCATAGAATGACCCCGATGATCGGGCGGACCCACGGCGTGCAAGCGGAGCCGATCACGTTCGGGTTCAAGATGGCAGTGCACTACTCGCAGCTCCAGCGGGACCTTGCCCGGATGAAGGACGCGCGCGAGCAGATCAGCGTGGGCAAGATATCGGGCGCGGTCGGCATATTCGGCAACATCGACCCGGAGATTGAGGATTACGTCTGCAAGCTGCTTGACCTGCGGCCTGCGCCGATATCGACCCAGATTATCCAGCGTGATCGGCACGCGGCGGTGATCGCGCGGTTGGCGATCCTTGCCTCGACCTGCGAGAACTTTGCAACCGAGATGCGCAACCTGCAGCGGACGGAGATACTCGAAGTCCAAGAGATGTTCCTGCCCGGCCAGCGCGGTTCGTCGGCGATGCCGCATAAGCGCAACCCGTGGCGCTTCGAGACGATCTGCGGGCTGGCAAGGGTCGTCCGCGCGAACGCCATCCCGGCGATGGAAAACGTCGTAAGCTGGCACGAGCGTGATCTCACCAATTCCGCCGCCGAGCGGATCATCATCCCGGACAGCTTCTTTGCGGTCGATTTCATGCTGCAGTCGCTTACGAAGCTTATCGAAAGGCTCGAAGTGAACGCCGACAACATGAAGCGCAATCTCGAAATGATGGGCCAGCTCGTATTCAGTGAGCACGTGCTGCTGGCGCTGATCCAAAAGGGCCTCACCCGGGAGGAAGGCTACAAAGTTTGCCAGCGCAGCGCCGCCAAATGCTGGGATGAGCACATTCCTTTTCGCCAAGCCCTGGAGCAGGATCCCGACGTCCGGCGGCTTCTCACGCCTGCCGACCTCGACGCCTGCTTCGATCTCCAGCATCACTTGAGGAACGTTGACAAGATATTCGAGAGGCTGGGGCTCTGACGCAGATGGCTGTAAGACTACATCCACATGCCCTTGAGCGTTCAGGTGTTTCGGGATTTGAGTGGAGCAAGGCGGAACGGAAATCCCGAAACACCGAGGGAGGTTGGTGCTTATGCTTCGGGTCAAAAAGCCTCCCGAAGCATAGGTA
>Ga0272448_1005499_pt1 | contig 13995 bp, 9 predicted proteins | sample YNPCB0191_FD_202220 | JGI IMG/M metagenome (GOLD analysis project Ga0272448, IMG submission 202220) | Hot spring sediment microbial communities from Yellowstone National Park, WY, United States - YNP-CB-019-1 | ecosystem: Environmental > Aquatic > Thermal springs > Hot (42-90C) > Sediment...
AGCTTTGCCTTAAGCCGCTCGAACTCCTCATTCTTGGCCTTGAGGTCTGCAACCTCGTCTTCCAGCTCGGCGATGCGGCTCTGCTCACGAGTTATCTCCGCGCGATCGAGTTCAAGCCTATGGGAGAGCTCCTGGTAGCGCTGTGACTTCTGATCGGAGGCTTCCTTGAGCGGTTTGAGTCTGTCGAGCGACTGCTGCGCTGACTTGCGCGATGACTCGGCCTCCTCAAGACGCCGCTTCGCCTGCGCGAGCGTGGATTGGGCGTCCTTTTTGCGCTGCTTGATTTCTTTTGGATCGCCAAGCTGCTTTTCGAGGGAATCCACGGCCTTGGAAATCGCAATGCGCTCGGCGTTGGCCTGTTCACGCGCCTTGATGAGGCGGTCGTAGCCGAGCATGCGGGAAATTGCAGCGGCGCGAGCGCGGCCGTCCATCGCGGCCATGAACTCGAGCTCTTTTTGGGCGGTGAAGAAACTGGTGAAGAAGGCCTGATAGTCCATACCCAGCAGCCGCGCGACCCCCGCATTGACCTCTCGAGTGCCGCTGTGCAGCGTGCGACCCTCGGCTTCCAGAGACGCCTGCCCCCCGGAACTGTCGAGTGAGCGGCTGACCTTGTAGTTCGCCCCGCCCAGTTCGAAGATGAGCGCGACCGATGCGCGCGAGCCTCCCGGCGCGGCGGTGCTGCGTACCGTGTCGTTGTTTCCACGCAGGGCGGGACTGCCGTAAAGCGCCCACGCGATGGCCTCGAGAATCGTGGTCTTGCCGGCGCCGTTTGGGCCGATGATCCCCGTAACGCCGTCGGTGAAGTCGATGACGGTGGAAAGGTGCTGCCTGAAGTTGGTCATTTCCAGCCTAACCAGTTTCATGCGCCACTCTCCTGCCGCGCCAAGTAATCCCTACCCAGGGAAATAAGTCTCTCTCGGTCAACCTCTCTGGGCACTTCGTAGGCACGAGCGAACTCGTCCCATTCCTCTTCCAACGGCCTCGACACACCGGCTGCGCGCTGATCGCTTGCACGAGCCGATCTCGACGGCGGACGAAGCTGAAGCTCGAAATGCAGCGCCTCGGACCGAATCGCGCGAACGAGCGACCAGTCGAGGTCCTGCTGGACGCTCCGAGGCAAGTTCTCGATCACCAGCCGCACGATCTTCTCCGCGTGTCCGCCGGGAATGCCTTCGACGCGACGCTCGATCATCGTGTTGATGTCGGCCGCGGTTAGGTCTTTGGCGTCGATTGGGCGCAGGTCGATCACCCGACGGGTCTCAACCTTGTGGAACGCGAGCAGCTTGCGCGCATCGAGGTCGTATTCGATAAAGCCTTTGGCCCCTCGAAGCTGGTCCGGGACACGATGTCCCGGACCAACTTCACTAACTTCGGGAGTTGCCGGATCAACTGGGGCGTTCGCTTCGCTCCAGATGCTCGTAGAAGTGTATTCCAGCGAGCCGGCGTAGTAGGCGTTCGGCGCAAGTTCGGTGAAGCAGTGGTAGTGACCGAATGCGACATAGTCCCAGGCATCAGAGATCACCTGCGAGCGCTGAAGCTCGAAGAGGTCATAGGCATGACGGACAATACCCTCGACCGTGCCGTGCGCGAGCAGGATGTTTCGCTTGCTTGACGGGTCCGGCTCGATCTTTAGCGAGGAGAGGTGCGGCAGCGCACGATGGCAGAGGCAGAATACAGATGTGTCCAGGTTTTTGAGCGGAACCTGAACATACTCCGTGTGCGCAACGTAGATTCCCGGCAGATTGCCTAACAGGTCGAGTATGCAGCCGGTGTCGGCAGAGCGCGGGGAGTCGTGGTTGCCGCCGATGATCACAACGGGCGCGTCGGTCTTGGTGCGCAGCGAGGCGAACTCGCGAAACGTGTACTGGATCGTGAGATTGCTGGGACGCACGACGTGAAACAGATCGCCCGCGATCAGGATCAGATCGGGCTGAATCTCGGCGACCTTGGCCAGCGCAGACTGAAACGCCTTGAAGACGTCCGCCTCACGCCGGTTGATGCCCTGGCTCGTTATTCGATTGTAAGCACGATACCCCAGGTGGGGATCGGCGATGTGGGCGATTCGCATAGTGTACGCGGCCAACAGCTATCAGTTATCAGTCAATGCTTGAAATCCGATTTAGAGTAGCGCCTGGGCAGAAAGGAACCGATCCAGGATCGCCGGATTCCCTCCAAGGCTGGACCGCAAATCCAATCAGAACACGCGTTGTCGGTCATCCCATCTTTCTGCCTTTTGTGCCAGGTCACCTTCAGTCTTGAAACGGGTCTTTCGGGTCCGGATCGGAAACGAATCCAGCTATCGGTTGCGATGCGTCTTCGAAACCGCGCACCTGGGCCTTTTTTCGGACGGCGCTGCGGAAGAAGGCCATTGGGTCGTCGGGAACGCGCTGGATCGTCACGTTCATCGCGCGCACGATCTCGTCGGGGTCGGATGCGGCGGCAACCACGTCCTTGACGTCCGCGCGGCTGACGCCGCCATCCCGGCCCTGTCGAAGAGCCAGACCATTGAGGTTCCGGTAGACGGCCTCGTCGAGCGGCAACTCATCCGCAGGCGGAAACATACGAACCCCGTCCGGACCGCGCAGGATGTTGGGCCGCGGGAATTTGACGAATATCGGCTGGTTGAAGTGCGGGTGGCGGATCATAAGCTGGCCCTTCGACAGCGTCGCAAGCTTCTCCTTCGTGGCCGGTGTCAGCACCTGATAGCCAGGGGTAGCGAGCTCGTCCATATCCATGCGGCCGTAGAGGCATGTCGCGGAGTTGCCCACGATCCGCTTGTGAACCTGACTCCTGAACTGCTGCGCCGAGAACAGCACCAGCCCAAGGTAACGACCGCGCTCGGAAATGTCCAGCAGCGTCTGCTTCAGGTAGGTATCCTGGCCGTCGGAGGGCGCGTACTTATTGAGCTCGTCCACGACCACGATTACATGCTTCACGCCAAGGTTGCCCTTTTCGAGGTGCTCGCGCAGCTTGCTGACCACCCGCGTGAAGACCAAATCCTGCGCCTGCTGATCAAGCTTGGCAACATCGATCACGTAGACCGCTCGATCCTCGAACTGCCCCCACGGCAGGTCGCTGGTGAACTCGTCCGGACTGATCAGACCCTTATAGCGCCTGCTGAGATTGGAGAGGCGGTTATAGACCTTGCGGATGGTCGCATAGTGGTGCGTTTTCCACTCGGAGCGGTTGCTCTCCTCCATTTCACGCAAGACCGCATCGAACCACCGGTCGAGGTCCTGGAAATTGCGAACCGTGAACTTCTGCCGGTTCACCTCGCTAGTCTGATCGACCACGCGCTGGCGGATGTACTGAATGAGCGCGTCGGCCTTGGCGTCAACGTCGTCACGATTCAGCACAACTTCGGTGTATTCGAGTATGTCCTGCAGCCCCCAGGACATGGGAGTCACGGAGCCTACGAGATCGGGATGCGTGCGAAGCGTGTTGAGGTTTACACGGTCAAACTTGTACGGCGCATAGTACTTGACGTTGCTGAACGGCTCGCACGGCACTCCAAGTTTGTTATACTTTTTGACGTCTTCTTTTGCAATACCGCCGTCGGCAGGGAAGTCCAGAAAGAGCATGTCGCAGCCCTTTACGTTGAAGCATACGACCGCTACATCCTCCCGAAAGTGCGCGAAGATGCTTTGAAGGACAAACTCGATCGAGCTGGTCTTTGTTGCAAGCCCGGAAACGCCCGTGATGTTCAGGTGCGCAGCCTCCGGGCCGAGAAGGAACTCGGAGTCGAGATAAACGGGCGACAGCAGATCACCGTTCTGGTAGAGACCAATGGGTATCTCCGATTTGCCGATGTAGCCGTCCATCCGCAGCGCCCGCGCCACCGCCGCATCATCCGCCAGGTATACCGGCCCGACCGGCACCGGCTGAAGCGGTTCCTCGGGATCAACACGCAGCACGGCGGCTTTGTAGCAGCGCACCTCCGGACGCACAGTTGCCGCCTCGGACAGCGGGTCCCCATCCGAACCGATGTATTCGTGCAGAGCGGAATCGAGATCGGTGAAGCCGTTTCCTTCCACCACCACACCGTAGGTCGTGCGCGAGCCGCCGTTGGTGACAACGAGCGTTCCTATCCCGACCGACGGATCGTTCTCACCGGTCCAAAAGTAGAATTCGTACGCAGTACTTGGCCTATCTTTCGTTGCTACTACCCGGCCTATTGGAAGTCTGTCTATCATGCCGTCCTCCGCAGGGATCACAGACCCCAGGGGTTCTATTCCGGGCGTGATTGCGAACCACGCCCGATCACAAGTGATCACAAGTCAAGCCGGAGCATCCGAAACGCAGACTTGTTCTTTTTGGGCTGACCCGCTGAGGGCACGTCATGCCGACCCCAGCGATGCCAGACGCATCAGCCTAGCATCCAGGCTCGTGTGCGTCGGCGCAAGGCTCTTCATATAGAGCTCGCAGTCGCGGATCGGGTAGATCATCTTGTCCCACCGCGCGTCCGGCAGGCTAAGCGGTGCCCTTTCGGCCAGAAGCCAACGGGATATCTCGTCGATCATGCCGAGAATGCGCGCGCATTTCGGCGCCTCCACTCGCACCAACCCGAAATACGGGTCGCGGCCCTCGCTTGGATGCATTCTCAGATACCAGCTATATACCGGACGCGGGCCGCTTCTTGGCCTCGGCACGAACGCCGCGCTCCTCTCACCCACCCTCAGACCCAGCACCACGCACTGCTCGTCCCACGCCAAATACTGCGTGCCGTGACTCTTCGTGACACCGACTATGTTGCCATTCTCGCCGTAGTCCGCCGCCAATCCGCCGTCAACGAGCAGCCAATCACCGTCGTGGTTCTCACACACCCACTTCGAAGCAAGCGCGCTCTCAATCCGGCCGCGGACGGTGCTGATCTTGTCGCGGGCAGCTTCAACGAGCGCAAGAGGGTGCTCGACTATGTCGTCGTCGCCCGTATCGACGCATCTCACGCCGCTTATGTCAAGTCCGTGCCGCTCGGCAAGCTTGCGGGGGTAGTATAGCGCCTCGTCGACTTCGTGGTAGCCTGGAAGCGTGCGCATTCGCTTGTCCGGGCCGCGCATCCGAATCGCCGCCGCCACATAGCCGTAGAGTATCGGCACGGGCGAGTTTATGTAAATCGGCCCGCGCGGGCGCTGCATACCGTCCATGAAATACGCAAACTTGCCGCCTGACGGCCCGCCGACATCAATGGCCCGGATATCGCCCTCGGCAAGCTCGCGGCCGGCCTGGGTCGGTTCGACCTCGGCGCGAGTCGGCACCTCATCGTTGGTTGGCGACTGGCCCAGCACCACGCGGACGTCCGCGTCCGGCAAACGGCGGATGAATGCTTCGAGACTGCCCAGCAGATCGCTCACTTGCGCGTTCCTTCCCTGCCCGAAAGCCATGCAAGAATGTACCACCTTAGAAGCCGGCGTGTCAATACAGATGAGCAAACGTTTGTTTGCAGCGCAGGGATATGGGGAACACGGTACAAGGGACGGAAGGGAAGGCGAATGCTATGCGATACGGATTTTTGGGAGCAGCAGTGGTTTCGTTGTGCGCTTTGTTATGGGTCAGTGCGCTTGGACAGCCTGAGACTTGCGGCGGGCCTACGGGCGTATGTCCACCGACCGGGACAAAGATGGGGCAGTCCGACTATCAGCGGACGCCGCGCCCCGAGGTATACGGGCCCGCCGCGCCGACATGCGTGGCCACGACGCCGATGACTCCGGCTGAATCGACGGCTCCGCAGACCACGCCGTATGCAGAGCCGGCGGTTCCGGCGGCTGCGGGGCTCGGTCCGGTCACGCCGCCCGAATCATCGAGGATAGCTGTGGACGAAAGGTATATCTACGTCTTGCAAGGCGACGAGGTGGTCAAGATCGACAAGAACGATCTGCGGGTTGTGGCGCGGACCAGGATCAGGCCGACACGCTGAAGACACGGTCCGATACGGCTTAGCACCCGCGAGAACTCGATTCCTACCGCCATTTGAACTTCCGTACGGCTTCGGCGACGGCGTCAACCGCGGATTCGGGCGTGTTGCTGGGAAGAGGGCTGCCGAACGAGACTATGAACGGTGCGCCGCGGCCGGACTGGCGTATCTGGCTGTGGACTTCGCGGCGTATTTCATCGGGATCGTTTCGCTGCAGCATGTGCTCGGAGTCGAGGTTGCCAAGAATGCAGCGGTTGGGGCCGAATACCTCGCGCACCTGAGCGACACTGACCCCAAAGCCCTTGCGCGGCTGCTCGAATGCAAAGGCGTCGATGTTTAGTGCAGCCTCATCTGCCAGAATTGGAGCGACATCGCCCTCGTTCCAGAGAATTACCTTGAGTCCGGCAGCCTTTGCGGCATCGACGCTTCTCGCCTGATATGGCAGCGCGAACTTTCGGATCATCTCGGGCGACAGCACATCGGCAGAGGCCCATGCATCCGCAATGAACACGGCCTGCGCGCCGGCATCCGCGAACTCGCGCATCCGTAGGTCGTCGCATTCCTCGAACCGGTCCGCAAGATGCAGGAAGAAGCGCTCGTCGTCCATCATAGCGGTCATGGCCCGCTCGAAACCAAGCGCATAGCAGGCGGCGATATAGCCGGGTATGCAGGTGGGAAGAACCAAGACGCGTTCACCAATTGCTTGTATTACGGCCTTAAGCCCTCTGAGTCGGCCCGGATCGTTGCCGCCGGGCTGGAAGCGACGGTCGATGTCCGCAATGGTTTCGAGAGGCGGAGGCGGTTCGACAGCGCCGCTGGGCACATGACGGAGCGTGTAGCTGGACTTGATGAACTCGAACTGTTCGCCCTCGAAGAGCACGACCCACTTGTCGTCGGTCTCGTCGATGAGAACGCCGTCTTCGGCGCCTGCGCCGAAACTGTCGAATATGATGATGTCCGGCTTGTGGCGCTCGTATGCGGCGCGGTACGCGTTGACCCACGTTTCGAAGCCGCCCAACGCAAGCTGCCAGGGTTCTATGCCGGCGCACTTCCAAATATAGTCGAAGCCCCAGTTGAGCATCAACCAGGGCAACCGCTCGGCCGGTTTTCCCGAGAGCGCGTCAAGTGCGAGTTGTCGTCCGGTGGAAGTCATTGGGTCCGTCCCGTATTAAGTGTTTGGTTGCCAGTCTGCTCGATCCAGCTTCGTGTCCACTCGACCGCTTCGAGCTGCAGGTCGCATATCACGCTGGAGAGGAAGATTATTCCGTCGATCCTCCCGTGCGACAACTGCCGAAGGCATTGCTGCGCCGTAAGCCCCAACCAGCAATGCCGCCAAGTAACTCACGCCGCCGAACCTGCCTCTTGTCATTCCGGCCATAGTGTTCTGTCCTTACGACAGCCCTATCCCATCATCCCGAATGCAGTGGGGAATTTGCTTTTCGTCCGTCCGTTCTAGAAAGCCGATTTCTCGCTCCGCTCGAAATGACGCGTGAGCAAGCTGTAAAGCGCAAATTACTTAGACTCTGGGTGTCTGTTCAGTCTTTCGGGACAGAACTCCGCTAGCGCTGAGTAGACCGCCAACGAAGGTCGTATCGAAGCGCGGTGGAGCCTTGACCGCCCTTCGATACGCTTCGCACTCAGGGCTAGCGGGGTGACATTCCCAGAAGACTGAACAGTCTCGACTCTGGGCGCATGACCACTTGGACTTGGCACATACGGCGACTTGAGCATACGGTCTGCTTCGAGCATGGAGACCTGGGTTCCTGCGCGGCGGCCGGACTAGGCAAATCACTCGCCGCGTTTGGCCTCGACCTGGTTCCATATTCTAGGAAGCGCCGTGCCGGCGGGTTCGGCAACCCAGAAATCGGCGTGGCGGGTAAGATGGCCCTCCGTCGGATTCACTTCCACTATGGTCGCCCCGTTGGCCGCGGCGCGCTCGGCGAATCCGTAGCCGGCAGATACTTCGCCGGATGTTCCGACGATCAGCATCAGGTCACAGTTTGCCGCCGCATGCGCTGCGGCTCTCAAAGCTTCCTGCGGGACATACTCTCCGAACCAAACGATGTTTGGCCTGCAGAGCTTGCCGCATTGGGGACAGCTTGGAAGCGTGGCCCGGTCAAACTCATCGGGAAAGTCGAAGTCGCGGGTATCGTAGACGGTCCCGCATTCCAGACAGCGCATGCCCCAGCAGTCACCATGAATCTTGACTATCCTGCGCGAACCGGCGCGCTCGTGAAGGTCATCGACGTTCTGCGTAACGAGAAGGAAGTCACCTTCTCCACCTTCGCCCGTGCAGGCAGGCGAAGGTGCATAGTACCGCTCCATGCGGGCAATCGTAACGTGGGCGGGGTTGGGTTGGGCCTGCGCGATCTGCCGCTGGCGCATGCGGTAGAGGTTCCATACCTCGACAGGATGCGACAGGAATCCTTCAAGCGTAGCGAAGGTCATAGGGTCGTGCCGGCTCCATTCTCCATCGATCTCTCGGAATGTAGGCAGCCCTGATTCCTTGCTCGCCCCTGCGCCAGTAAACACCATAACGCGCCTCGCCCGCGCGAGAGCAGCGATGAGTTCGCTTTCGTGCCGTTCCATTGCGTCCATTATACGAGACGGAGCAATCCTGGAAAAGGCCATTCTTCACGCGGTTCGAAATTGCGTTCGCGAACTTGACAGCCGTGCCTGGTCGCGTGTACCCTGGAATAACATCGGGACGCCACCACAAGGAGCAGCAGCTATGCCTACAATTCAACGCCGCATGCCTCGCATTCTTCTCGCCATTCTCATTCTGCTTGTCGCAGCGCAGTACGTCCAAGCGCAGCAGCAACCCGAAGTCGACATGTATCGGCCGACAGTGATGCCGGACAGGATCGTTCTTACGTGGGCCGGCGATCCTGCCACCACGCAGGCCGTGACCTGGCGCACCGACGCGACCGTCAAAGATGCGTCGGCGCAAATAGCGGTCGCGGACCCGGATCCGAACTTCAAGGGTCAGGATGTGGCCGCAACAACGGTGACTCTCGATAACAAGCTCTGGTCAGCGAACTACCATTCCGTCAACTTCACCGGTCTCAAGCCCGACACGACTTATGCCTATCGCGTAGGCGACGGAACGCACTGGAGCGAGTGGTTCCAGTTCCGTACGGCCAGCGACAAGCCTAATCCGTTTTCTTTTATCTACTTCGGCGACGTTCAGAATGGAATCCGGTCGCTGTGGTCCAGGGTCATCCGGGAGGCATTCAGGGCTGCGCCCGACGCGAAGTTTATGGTGTTCGGCGGCGATCTGGTGACCGACGGCTCGAGCGACACGCTTTGGGGCGAGTTCTTCGGTGGAGGATCGTGGATATACGGCATGGTCCCGACGCTGCCAACACCCGGCAATCATGAGTATCGGGATAACGACAAGGGCAGCTCGAACGTCACGCGTCACTGGCGGGCACAGTTCACGCTGCCCGAGAACGGCCCGTCCGGACTTGAGGAGTACGCATACTATACGGACATCCAGGGTGTGCGCATGATCAGCATTGCCTCGAACGAAAAGACGGATGAGCAGACCGCCTGGCTCAACCAGGTACTATCCAACAATCCGAACAAGTGGACCATCGCGTTCTTCCACCATCCCATATTCTCGCCGGCGAAGGGCCGAGACCAGGCCAAGTTGCGCGCGGCCTGGATGCCGATCTTCGAAAAGTACAAGGTCGATCTGGTTCTCAACGGGCACGACCACACATACGGCCGGACAGGTCTGGAGGGCGGGACGGTCTACCTGACGTCGGTCAGCGGCCAGAAGATGTACGAACTCAACAAGCAGCCGTGGATGAAGCGTGCTGCCGAGAACACGCAGCTATTTCAGGTCATCAGCATCGACGGCGACAAGCTGTCGGTGCAGACTCGCACTGCGACAGGCAGCCTATATGACGCCTTCGAGCTGACCAAACAGCCCGGAAAGGCGAATGTGCTCGTTGATAGGATCCCCGCCGACGTGCCCGAACGGGTGCGCAGCAGCAATTAAACGATTCAGGCTCTACAGCTTGCACGCACGTCGCTGGGAGCGTACGTGAGGAATCTGCTTTTGAGCGTAATAGAAAGCGCACGCTTCGCTCTCGCGTCCCGCAATGCCCCCCGCGGCCGGTTGCACTCGCACCTCGCCTTGCACCCCAAAACGCGAAATGTGGGATATAATGCAGTTAGGCAGGCATGGGGTGAATTATGCGTTTGATAAACCTCTGCAAATACTGTTTGACTGTCGCGGTCTTCGTGAGCAGCTCCGCTTTTGGCAATCCGGCGTATCGCGAGGGCGAGGTGCTGGTCAAGTACAAGACGAGAGAGGCGATGGCGGCCTCGAATGTATCGGCGGCGGTTTCCGGCGCGACGGTCGCCAATTCGCTGGACCAGATCCGAACACGGCTCGTCAAGCTTCCACCCGGGATCACAGTCGAGCAAGGCATCGAACTGTTCAGGAACGACCCCAACGTCGCCTACGTCGGCCCTAATCACATCGTTCGGGTCTGCATTGAACCGGACGACGAATGGTTCTGCGATCCGTGGTTGGGTATGTATTGGCAGTGGGGACTTTACGATGCCGACAATCCCGATGCCGGCATCCAAGCAGTAGATGCGTGGGATGTCGAGACCGGCAGTCCCGATGTCACTATCGCCATAGTTGATACGGGCGTCGACTCGTACCACGAGGACCTGTGGGAAAAGATCGTACCAGGCCGGAATTGCATCACCGGAGCCGACCCGGATAACTGGGAGGACGATCACGGCCACGGCACATTCGTGGCCGGCGTGGCTGCGGCGATGACGGATAACGGGATCGGCATCGCGGGCGTTAGCTGGGGATCGAAGATAATGCCGGTCAAGGTGATCAGCGCCAGCGGGGAAGGCACTGAGCAAGACGCGGCAGCCGGTATCATCTGGGCGGCTGACCACGGCGCGCGGGTGCTTAACCTCAGTTTTGGCGGATATGACGACGTACAGGTCGAGCGCGACGCGATCGAGTATGCCTGGAACAAGGGGTGCGTCATCGTGGCCGCTAGCGGGAATGACAACTCCTCGAGCTTGTTCTATCCGGCATCATACGATAACTGCATCGCAGTCGGTGCGACAAACGAGAACAAGCAGCGATGCTCGCCGACGGACTGGGGTTCGGGTTACGGCAGCAACTACGGCGACTACCTCGACGTAATGGCTCCGGGCAACAACATATTCAGCACCACGACCGCCGAAAACGGCTTGATCGGGCCCTATACTATCGAGTCGGGCACGTCCGCTGCGGCGCCATTCGTGTCCGGGATAGCCGCTCTGCTGATGAGCCATTTCCCCACATGGAACAACACCCAGGTCGTCGACCAGATCGAGCAAACCGCAACCGATATCGGCACAGCCGGCTGGGACAAATATACCGGTTTCGGCCTTGTCAACGCCTACAGTGCTCTGACCTTCACGCCGACGCAGACACTTCCGATCGGCAATCTGGTCTTCGTCGGAAGCGGGCAGAGCGTAAAGGTAACCAATGCCGTCGTCACCAGCGGCAGCGGCATGCTGTATGACCGATTCTACGTCGAGCAGCGAGACCGGAGCTGCGGGATATGCTTGCCATTTGCCAGCCCGCCGGGGGGATACTCCGAGGGCGACGTGGTGACCGTCACGGGAATGCTGCAGACGCTCAACGGGGAGCGCTCGATTGTCGGGGCGTCGCTCAAGAAGACCTCGCACCAGGCGCCGCTGGCTCCAATCGGACTGCCCACTGCGGCGGTCGGCGGAGGTCGGATCGCGCTCAAGCAAGGCGTTACCGGCGGAACAGGCGCCAACAACATATCACTGCTCGTGACCGCGTGGGGACGCGTGACGGCCGTCGGCTGGACGTATTTCTATCTTGACGACGGCGCACATCGGCTCGACGGCTCAGGTCTGACCGGGCTTAAGATCATTACGGACAAGCTCGCGCGTCCGATGGCGGGTTCACTGGTTCGTGTGACGGGAATATCGAGCGTCGAGCAGCCGCCGCGTTCGGACGTAACCATCCCGGTCATCCGCGTGCGCAAGCAGAGCGACATCACAACACTATAACTACCTGCTTAAGGCGAGGTCATGGCCCGGACATTGCGGATAGTTCTACTGTCGGCGATGTGTGCGTTCATCCCGGTGTGTGCGTCGGCAGCATCCTCCTGGATGGTCGCCGCCATCGACACGGATCCCTGGCTTCCGAGCACAATAACGTTCTTGCTCAGCGGCAACCAACTCCTGCTGAACAATACCCTCATATATCAGCCCGGCGGGTCGGGCGCGTGGAGCCGTCTGCTCCATTTGACTGGCACGTGGGCAGCCTGCGGCACCGTAGACGTCTATGGCAGCCTCGTGGCGGATCCCTACGCCAGCTTTGTGATCCTGGCGAACACGATCCCGCCTCCCGCCCCGCCGGATGATGGCCACTACCCACGTCGGGATTGGATTGATGCCTGGTATTGCCTGGGCTACGTCCGATGGTCGCCCGATACGCCCAACGGTTACGCCGCGCCGCTAATGATCGGGGCTCGTTTCGTCGGCGATGGCGCTGTGGCGTATCACTACGAAGATGATTGTATCACCAGCGACGCGATGGGAACCGTCGTGCTGCAGGACACCTACGCGTATTCTCACGGGCACTACGGCGTAAAGAATTATACGGTGCTGACGCATACATTCCGTGTGTCGCAGGCCCCGGAGCCGTCTTCAATGGAGATCCTTCTTGCCGCCCTCGGCGGACTGGGGGTTATCGCGCGACGCCGGTTGCATTGACGGCCGGTTCGCCCCACGACGCCGCCGTCGTCCACGCACAAAGCCGCAATGTTACCGCTTTGTCACACCCGTTCTCCGCACCTCGGGCAGCGGGCGGTCGGAGGGCCAGTCGATTGCGTACTCGATGCCAGGCAGCAGGTCGAGGAGATCGTCGGGCACGTCGCAGTCGCAGTCCGGGTCGAGGCAGACTGCCCACGCGAACGTGTCGCACGAAAAGACGGCCTTGTCGCCGTGCCGCTCGACCCTTATCTCCGAATCCGACCACTTCAGGTCCTTGAACCGAGCCATAAATAGCCGGTTCTGGGAAACGGTCAAGCCGTCCTTCAGAAGAAGGGCGAAGGCACCCCCGTTTTCGACTCCAAGCGCATTCAGGTCGCGGAGCGCAAGCTCGCCGACAACGGTAGAGGTATTAGCCGGGAGCATTACCGAGACGGTAATATCCACCGGAAGGCCGCCGGACAGTCTGAACAGGCCGAATCGCGCCTCGCCGCGCCACGGATCGGCAGTCTCGTTGACACCAAAGATTAGTATCTTGTCACCTTCGACAGCGGGGATCACAATGACCGGCGCGAATGCTCGCCGCACGGGATGGTATGCGAGCTTGCGGCGAAGGTAGTAGTCAACGATGGTCCAGCCGTGCGAGGCGGGCCAAGTGTCGTTATACATCCAGAAGATCGCGGAGGCGCTGCTGTACATCCGTCTGCGGTAGTTATTGATGTATTCGCGCAGCCCCTCGGATTGCATCAGGCCGCTGAGGAAAACGTAGTCTTCGAATGGCAGCTCTGCCGGCGCGACCCCCAACCAGTCCTCCACCATCTTGTAGCATATACCGCCGGCCGACCAGTAGTTGCAAGCATTGTCGTGGAACTCCCACTCCGGCGAGAACAGCCGCATCTGGTCGGAAGAGATGAACTGCCTGAGTGTAGCCATCGCCGTTGCGCCGAGCACTCCGCCTTCGTTCGGGAATCGGCTGATATCCGTGCGATACCACCAGATGTTGGTGCCCTCTTCCTGCAGGGACACGTTCCACGGATGCTGATCGCCCGTGGTATGATCGTTCGGTGGGGCGCCGTCCAAGGAATAGGGCGAGCTGGGCCAGTAAGGACGGGATGGGTCCTCGCGACGTACGATGCGTGGAATCTCGAAATGATAGAGCGCGTAGTCGGGGTGGGGGTGAATCTCATCGTAGCCCCACCCCCACGCAGCCCATTCGAGCTCGTTATTTCCGCACCAGACAACAAGACTCGGGTGCGGCGAAAGAAGCTTGACCTGATACTCGACCTCTTTGCGGACGCTATTTAGAAAAT
>Ga0272448_1005500_pt1 | contig 13995 bp, 10 predicted proteins | sample YNPCB0191_FD_202220 | JGI IMG/M metagenome (GOLD analysis project Ga0272448, IMG submission 202220) | Hot spring sediment microbial communities from Yellowstone National Park, WY, United States - YNP-CB-019-1 | ecosystem: Environmental > Aquatic > Thermal springs > Hot (42-90C) > Sediment...
TGGAGGCAATTGGTGGGGCGTATGATCGGCATCCGCTTTTGGAGGCGGCCATTCAGTATATGGGCGTGCCGAAGGACCTGGCCCTGGAAATTACCTTGTTCAGCGAAGCGCCGGTGGGCGCTTCGACCGGTACCAGTGCGGCGGTCAGTGTGGCGCTGATCGGGGCTTTAGATTGGCTCACACCGGGCCGAATGACGCCGCATGAAGTCGCTGCCGCCGCCCACCGCATCGAAACCGAACTCCTCCACCAGCAATGCGGCGTGCAGGACCAATTGGCCAGCGCCTACGGCGGCATCTGCTACATCGAAATCCTCGACTATCCCCATGCCATTGTCAGCCCCATTGTGCTGCCCAATAGCATCTGGTGGGAGCTGGAACGGCGGTTGACCCTCATCTTTCTGGGCCAGTCCCATAGTTCCTCCAAAGTGCACGAGATGGTGATTCGGGAGTTGGAGTCGGCCGGGCCGGAGGCCGAAAAACTGGCTCCCTTACGCCAAACCCCGGTGAAGGCCAAAAACGCCCTCTATGCCGGGGATTTTGAGGCCCTGGGCCAGGCCATGATCGAAAACACCGAGGCACAGCGTCGGTTGCATCCCAGTCTGATCAGCCCCCGGCACCAGGCGGTCATCGACATTGCTCAGCGGTTCGGCGCCCTGGGCTGGAAGGTCAACGGGGCTGGCGGGGACGGCGGCTCGGTAACCATCCTGGGCGGCCCGGATTCGGCCATCCAGCGCCAAATGCTGGCTACCATCAAAAAAGAACTCCCCTACACGCAGAATATTCCCATCTATTTGAGCCGGTTTGGACTTCGGGTCTGGGAAACGCCGGTCTGTTAACTCGGGGCGTCCGCAAAGCCCTAAGGGAGGGAGCGGGGCAGAAACCAACGGAAAATCGGCTCGGGAGGCCCAGGGTTCCCTCTTCGGATGGCAAATCTGGGGGCTGGGGAAGGCCGATGGTTTGGGGGAAGCATCTCCATCGTGGTGCATGGATTTTCCTATTTTCTCAGTTTTATCTAGTTTTTCAGTTTCCTATTGACTCTTCTTGTTTCCCTGGATATATAGCCGGTGGGAGAAAGACAGGAAAAATCTCTAGCTTGGCCAGGGAAGGCGTATGTACCGGCGACATGGGGATAAACTGGGGCTGGTGTTTTTGGCCTGTGATCTGGGGGTAACGGCTGCCGCTTGGGTGGGGGCGTATTGGCTGCGGTTTAGCGGGTGGCCTTCGCCGACGGGAGTGCCGGAGTTTTCCGAGGCGGTCCGTCCGTTGGCAGGAGTGTTGCTGCTGGCCGCGGTGGCGTATCGGGTCTGTGGACTTTATGAGATTCATCGGCTTCGGCAACTTCCGCGGGAATTGGGTACGGTGGTGCGGGCAGCGGGGTTGCTTTTCCTCCTGGTGATTACGCTGACCTTTTATCGGCGGGATGGTTATGAATCTCGGCTTGCGCTGGGGGCGTTTTTGGTGTTGGATACGGCCGGTTTGGTGCTGGTGCGGCGGGTGCTTTGGGCAGGGCTAAAGTGTCTGCGACGTCGGGGGCTGAACTACGGCCGGGCTGTGGTGATCGGCACAGGCCGAACCGCCCGACGGGTGGCCCAAACCTTGCAAGATAACACCTGGACCGGGTTAGAATTGGTCGGTTTTGTCGATGAGCCGGATCGGGCTGCCCCGTCGCCTGGGCCGCTTCTGGGTTCTCTGGCGGAACTGCCCCAGATGGTAGCCGACCAAAATATTGATCATGTGTTTATTGCCCTCCCTTTGCGGCGGTATGGCGATCTGCCGGAGATTTACCGGATCTTGGCGGACCTGTTAGTCGAAGTGCAACTGGTCCCGGATGTGCCCACGCTGGCCGGCATGAAATTGAATATGTTGGAGATCGACGGGACGGTGTTTGTGGGGTGTCGGCAAAGCCCGCATTATGGGCTGGGTCGGCTGGCCAAAAGGGCGTTGGATTTGGTGCTGGCCACGGCGGCTTTACTGATCTTTGCGCCGGTGATGGCGCTGTTGGCGGTGTTGATTAAGCTGACAAGCCCGGGACCGATCCTGTATCGGCAAACCCGTATTGGGCTGGGCGGTCGGCCGTTTACCATGCTGAAGTTCCGCAGTATGCGGGTGAATGCAGAAGCACAGACCGGGCCGATCTGGGCCAGACCCCAGGACGATCGGTGTACGCCGATTGGCCGATTCATGCGCCGCTGGAGCCTGGATGAATTGCCGCAACTATTTAACGTGCTGGCCGGGCATATGAGTCTGGTAGGCCCTCGACCGGAACGCACGGTGTTTGTGGAGCAATTCCGGCAGCAATTGCCCGGCTACCAACAGCGGCATCAGGTCAAGGCGGGCATGACCGGCTGGGCCCAGGTCCACGGCTGGCGAGGCCGAACCTCTTTACGCCGCCGGATCGAATGCGACCTTTACTATGTGGCCCATTGGTCGATCTGGCTGGATCTGAAGATTTTGGCCATGACCCTTTGGCGTGGGCTTCGGCACAAAAACGCCTATTAGGGCGGAAGACCGGGGAGTTTTCCGGGCACGAGAGAAAATTTTCCGTTTTTCCTGTCTTGGCTATATGGCCTAGAGTGTTCATTCGACCCAAAGCCCTTAAAGTCCCCATTTCCACAATTTTTGGTCTTGACGATATTCTGGCCGATCCGTATGCTCCTAGACCTTTGTCTTACGGGATTATTCCATTTCGAGAAGATTTCAGCCGTTGGCAGGATAGACCTGTCTGGGCTGTGCCTGCCGCGAAAACGCGAATCCAGAAAGTAGAAAGTAGGTAATATTTTAGCCGAATGAAACAACTCGCCTCTCCCCCGGCGGGAGAGGCCGGCCAACCGGAGGTTGGCCGGGTGAGGGGAAGAAAAGAAGGCGGCTGCCCACTTATTCCCCCTCACCCTAACCCTCTCCCGCGGTGGGCGAGGGGAAAAGATCGCCCCTGCATTCGGCTAACGTGTTACGAAAAAACGAGTTTTCCAGCCCATCGGGGAACTTTCACCCACTGCTGGGTAAAGGAATTGATCTAGGTATCTCAGAGATGATAGGAGCTTTGGATGGAGAGGAATACAAGTTATCCACATCGGGAGAAATTTTTCCAGACAGGCATTCAGAAGGACTGGAAGGAGGATTTTTCCGAAGGCGGAGGAGAAATCGATCTGGGAGAACTGATGTGGAAGTTACTGCGCGGATGGAAGGTGATTTTCCTTGCCGGTTTGATCGGTGCGGTGGTGGGAGTCGGGGTGATCTGGATTGCTCCCAGCCGATATGAAGCGAAATTGCCTCTTTCGGTGGCCTCAGCAGAAGAATTGTCTCCGGTTGCCCAGGTTGCTTTGGGAGCTACCAAACCCAGCCTGGAACTTCTCCAGGAGTATGCCAATCAGATATTATCGCCGGCGGTATTGGAAAGGGCTGCCGAGGAGCTGGCCGAAAACTTTGCCGGGACACAACCACTTACCGCCGAACAACTTCGCTGCTTAGTTACCGTCAGTCCTTTAAAAGACGAAGGGCGGTTGATGGTTTCCGTGGTAATGGCTGATTCGGAATGGGCGAAGACGGCCCTGTCGGCCATCGTCCAATACGGCACGGAAGAGATCGACCAATTTCGCACTCGGCAACAGGAGGCCTTGCAGAAGTACGGGCAGGCACGTGTGGCGTCGGCCCAACGGGCCTACCAAGAGGCCCAGAAGGTTCTCAGCCAACTTCAAAAAGATCAAAAATACATCGAAAAAAACGCTCGTCTTCGAGAAGCCAACCGCCGGGTGGAATTGCTCCAACAAATGCTGACCGCTAACGAAACGGAGTTGGCGAAACTGCAAACACGCATCCGCACCTGGGAAGCCCTCTTGCCGAACCTCTCCGCCGCTGCCACCCAAGCTTTCCGATTAGAAGGTACGCCTTCCTTCACCAAATTTTTGGCAGAAAAATGGGGCCTGCCAGAAAAACAGTTAGCCGAACTGAAATTCGTTTGGGAACAACCTTCAGAACTCCGCCAGGAAGTGGAAAAGAATCTTCTGCAAGATCGAGCTACGCTGGAGGCTCTGCAAACCGCCCAGGCCTCGGCCCAAAAAACATTGCCTCAATCCCTGGCCGAACTCGACCAAGCCCAAGCGGACATGGATGCCTTGAACGCCTCATTGGCCATAGCCCAATGGGAACTCTCCACGGCTCGAACTCGGTACACAGCAGCCCAAGAGGTATTGACCAAATGGGAGACCGATTTCAACCAGACCTTTCCGGTGGTCAGTCGGCCCTCGGCCTCTTCCATCCGTGTGCAACCGAAGGGCCTTTCTTCCGCAAAACGCTGGATAGCCATAGAAATTCTTGCCCTCGGTGTGGGAGCAGCAGCGGTTTTTCTCCTCGACGCAATCCGGCAGCGAGGGGGAAAGATCTCGGCACCCACCCAGCCCACGTTCCCCCCACTCACGCCGGACGAAGAGGAAATGCTCGCAGCGAAAAAAATCTCGGCCTGAAGGTTTGCAGCGGCATTTCGAGCTTCTCCCAGGAGCAGCTCACTTCGCTCGCCGCACCAGGGAAAAATATCCTAGCCTCTGGAAAATGAATGGAACATGGTTAACTTGACTGTATCTACCGGAAGGAATGACCACCATCGGTTGGGGTGGAGCCGATTCTTACCCCCTACAAGTTGTGGGGGCTTGGCCGGGTAGATACAGTCAAATTAAAACTTCTCTTAGCGCAAAAAGGAGAGAGTGATGAGTCTGAACTTTTTCGGTTGGATTCGGGAAGGGGTGAAGCAGTCGGTGCTGATGGGCGTTCATGACGCCTTGGACCATCTGGGGCCTCGGCCGGACGAGGACCCGATCCGAGAGCGGCTGATAGGGTTTCTAGCCCCCGCAGGAGAGACGCCAGCCAGCCGATGCTTGCCTCCTGCCTCCGGAAGCCGGAAAAAACTGGGCCGAAGCCTGAAGGATATCCAGGCCGAGTCCGCTTCCTCGGCTGGAGAGTAGAAATCCCTCAGTTGCTGGAAGCTGCGTGGCGATTCCCTGACGCTGCTCCCTTTTTCTCTTCATTCCTTACGCTGAAACCTAGGGAGACGAAAAAGGACCGTCTCCCTTTTTTGTTTAGGTAGGTGGGCAAGGAAATGAATTTTGTTTGGGGGAGTGTAGCAAGGGTACAATCGGGAGGAGATATGTTATTCGTCTCGGCTACTGCCGCCGAACCGGACAATAAGATAAAGGAGGGTGAGGACCGCTTGTAAGGTGGCGGCCACGTAGGTCAGGGCGGCTGCATGGAGCACCCGATTCACGTAAGGCATCTGTTCCGGAGGCACAATCTGGAGCATCGCCAATTGTTCTTTGGCCCGGGCGCTGGCGTTAAACTCCACGGGCAGATTGACCACTTGGAAGAAGACCACACCGCTGAAAAGCCCAATGCCACCCCAGATCATCCAGAATCCCAAGGGGGCATGGGGATTGGCCGCCGATAGCATTGCTCCGAGGAACACAAGGAGGATGCCGAAATTGGCGCCGAAGCCGGCCACTCCCACAGCGGCATTCCTCACCACCAACGGGGCGTAGGCATGGGCATCTTGAATGGCATGGCCTGCTTCATGGGCGGCTATGCCGACCGCTGCCAACGACCGAGACCGATAGACCTCCGGGCTTAACCGAAGCACTTTGGCCCGGGGATCATAATGGTCGCTTAAATAGCCCGGGATCTGTTCGATTTCCACGTCGGTCAGCCCGGCGGAATCCAGGATGTGTCTAGCCGCTGCGGCCCCGCTTAACGGCGCTGGCATCCGTTGGGCCGCCGCATACGTCCACCGAATCCGCATCTGCGCCCATAGCCCCAAAAGCAACGCCGGGGCAATAAACAACAAATACAAGGGATCAAAAATCATGTCTTCTCCTCCCAGTGGTTGGATAAGCTTTTCCGTCCCCTAATTATACGCAATTAGGTAACATTTTAGCCGAATGAAGTGGCGGTGTGTCATTCCTGCGGAAGCAGCAGTCCAGGTTTATTCTCCCCCATGCGGGAACTTAGACAATATGGAGTTCTCTTATGTTCTGGACTGCCGCTTACGCGGCAGTGACACACTGGATTTAGTCCGCCAGGGGAGAGATGAGTTGCTTCATTCGGCTAAAATGTTATGAAATGAGAAATATCCGAGGAGGATTAAGCCCCAAAAGAGTTTTTGATACACTTAAATGAGGGGGTCTTATTTAGGTATCTCGAAGGAGAATAGAGCCAACACTTGGGTAAGATTCCCCCCAAATGATGGATCAACTAAAACTGGGTGTGATGAACACCCCACCATCTGGTGGTAAATCCTACTCTAAAATGAATTTCGGATCGAAAAGGCGATTTTTCGTGAAAAATTCCCCCCAAGAGGGCAAGTGCCATCCATGGACCGTTCCTATCGCTCCAAGTAGAGCTGGAAAAACGGAGATTTTCGTTGGGGAATCGGTAAGTCGATTTCCCATCCGGGAAACCGTAATATGGGATTCTGAGGGGCTGCCACGGCAAGTCCCCTCCCGCATTTCCCCCCTTCGGTTGTAGAGAAAGCCTAGGTATGCTTCTTTATAGCGAACCCATCTTTTTGCAACACGAAACGGGCACGCATATTGAGAATGCTGGCCGGTTACAGATGATCCCCGAGCGATTGGTCCAGAGCGGACTGGAAAGTCAGGTGCGTCGGCCGCAGTGGAAGCCGGTCTCGTTGAGTCGGCTTCGGTTGGTGCATTCGCCTTCCTATATCGATCAGATTTGGGCCTTGGCCAAATCCGGCGGGGGCTATATCGAAGCGGATACCATCGTCAGCCCCTCCTCGTATGAGGTCGCTCTAGTCGCTGCTGGGGCCGTTTGTGACGCTGTGGAGCGAATCCTCCGGGGGGAAGATCGGCGGGCCCTGTGTCTGGTGCGTCCGCCGGGCCACCATGCCCTCACTGCCAGCGCCATGGGCTTCTGCATTTTCAACAACGTCGCGGTCGGCGCCCGGGTGGCGGAAATGGAGATGGGCGTGGAACGGATTTTAATCGTCGATTGGGACATCCATCACGGCAACGGCACACAGGCCACGTTTTGGGAAGATGGGCAAGTGGGCTTTTTCTCCATCCACCGTTGGCCGTTCTATCCCGGCACCGGCTGGGAAGATGAACGGGGCGGCGGTGAGGGTTTGGGCGCCACATGGAATGTGCCTATTTTCTTCGGCACCCCGCGCACAACCTATGTGGAGAAATTCCGGTCAGCTTTGGAGAAGTTTGCCGACCAGATCCGGCCCCAACTCGTCTTGATTAGCGCCGGTTTTGACAGCCATCGGCTAGATCCCTTGGGCGGCCTGGGACTGGAAACCGAAGACTTTCAGACGCTCACCCAGATTGTACTCGATATTGCTCAGGTCCATGCCCAGGGGCGGGTGATCAGTGTGTTGGAAGGCGGCTACAATCCGGAGATTCTGACCGATTGTATCGAACTGCACCTGCGGACCCTGTTGGACCGGAATCCGACCGCTGCTTCCACCGACGGAAGAAAGTCCACAACCGACTGAACAAACTCCAAAAATCCCAGGAAGAAGCCCGGTACCCACCCTCCGGCTCCACGAGAAAACACCAGCCGCTGGTCCAAAGGAGGACCTGCGGGAGAGATTTTTTTCTTGCCAGTAAGGAACCTTATGGCGTGTCCCATCATCCTTTTGGCCGGTCTTGTTTTCGGGGCCTCTTCTGAGGTGGTGGATCAGCCACCGAAAGCGACCTCCCTTTCGGATTCCTCCATTCGGTATGTGGTTCCGGAAAAGCCGTATGTGGTTCTTCGGCGGGGACCGATCGAAGCGGTCGTCGTGAATAATCAGCAGGTCGATGATTCCGTCTTGCCTGGGCATCGGGCCGGTTACAGTGGTCTGGCCCGACTAACCCACACCAAGCGATCCGAAACTCTCTTTGTGCCCGCCTATGCCGGACTGAACTTCGAGCACATTATCGATGGGACAGCTCATAAGGATTCAAAAATCCTGTTTGAACCCCGGCATTGGCCGATGGAGCTGCGGCAGATCGGCCCTTACACGGTAGAGTTATATCAATCCCCCACCCCCACCTATGGGGTGGAAAGTTGCCAACGGTATGAACTCCTCGAAGACGGAACTCTCCAACTGACTATCGAGGTTATCCCCCACAAGAGGGCGTTTCGCTTTGGGTATATGGGGCTTTTTTGGGCCAGTTACATCCATCAGCCTGAAAGTTTAGACATTCATTTTCTGGGCTGGCCGGCCCGATGGATCAATCCTGGCCAACAAAACCAACCCCGGGCTGCGGCGGAATGGATTCGAGCCAGTAGCCCATCGCATGGGGTATCAGCAACTCACCCAAATTGGCAGGACCACCGTTCATTCCCCCATCAGGAACCCTTCCCCCTGACCTTGGTCTTCAATTTGTCCGAATACCGGTATGCCGAGCCTTGGTATTTTGGTGTCAGTCATGGGATGGCATTTGTCCTCGTGTTCCGAAAGGCAGATCAGGTTCGGTTCACCCAATCTCCATCTGGAGGGGGGAAAGGCAACCCCGCCTGGGATTTCCAGTTTTTTATCCCGGAGGTGCAGATCAAAAAGCGATACCAGTTCATCATGCGGGCCGTTTATATGCCCTATGAATCGGCTGAGCAAGTGCGGAATGCCATAACCCCCCATATCCGTGCATTAAATCCCCCCTGAAAACCACTCCGAGGACAGAACAACAGAGCAGCGACCGTGAGGAAGCGGCCCTGATACCGAAGGGGACGGGATCGGGGGCGGAGGGCAGACGGGCTGGCCGATCCATCTGCTGGGGCCAACGGTCTCCAGGGACTTCCCTTTTCCAGGGGGAAAGTGGTACCATTCACCTAAAGGCCTCTCCAGAAAGGATCGCCTGATGGCCCGGTTTGCGGTGATTTTGCCGGCGGCTGGCCGAAGCAGCCGGTTCCATGACAAAAACTATAAAAAAGTCTTTGCCCCTTTGGAGAATCGTCCGGTTTGGATGCACTCGGCAGAACGGTTTGTCAACCGATCCGATGTGATCCAGGTGATCTTGGTGATTGCCCAGGAGGATCGGGAGTATTTCCAGGGGAAATTTGGGGCCAATGCGGCCTTGTTGGGTATCGAAGTGGTGGAAGGGGGCCAGGAGCGTGCCGATTCGGTGGCTGCCGCCCTCCGCCGGGTCAAACCGGAGGCAGATTTTATCTGCGTCCACGATGCCGCCCGTCCCTGTTTGTGCGATGCCTGGATCGACGCCGTGTTTGCGGCTGCGGAAAAGAATGGGGCGGCCCTTTTGGCTTTGCCCGTGCGAAATACGCTCAAACGAGTCAGCGCCCACGGCCGAGTAACGGAAACCGTCCCCCGGTCCGATTTGTGGGAGGCTCAAACTCCCCAAGTATTCCGTCGGGACTGGCTGCTGGAAGCATATGCCCAAAGGGGACAACTGGCCGCCACCGACGAGGCCCAATTGGTCGAACGCCTGGGACGCCCGGTCCAAGTGGTCGAAGGCTCCTCCATAAATCTCAAAATCACCACGCGGGAAGACCTACGTCTGGCGGAGCAAGCCCTCAAAGTGCTGCCTAAACCGAAACTGGACATTCCCGCCCACCCGTTTGCCGACGACGACATGTGGCGATAACCCATTGCCAGCATGGACATTCCGTTCGTTCCCGGTGGCAACCAGGACATCCGGCTCACACTTTCTTTTTCTTTCTCTCCATTGGGGAGAGACTATTAGGCGAAACAATGGGGTGGGGGACATTCCTCCACAACCACTAGGAATCCGGAACAAGAAAAAGACGGGGAACACTTTAGCCGAATGAAGCAAATCGCCTCTCCCCTGGCTGTCGAGAGGCCGGCCAACCGACAGGTGGGCCGGGTGAGGGGGCCATGTGTCATTCCTGCGCAAGCAGGAATCCAGAAAAAACTGGATTCCCACTTTCGTGGGAATGACATACAAGGGGGGAAGCACAAAAAACACTGAACTGCTGCTTGCGCAGGCAGTGGCACATCGCTCCAGTTCATTCGGCTGAAGTGTTACGAACTCTTTGTTTTCCTGCCCGGCTAACCTGTAATAGAGGAAACTTTTTTGCGATGATTGCGATTGTGGATTACGGAATGGGAAATTTGCGGAGTGTGCAGAAGGGTTTTGAGAAGGTGGGTTTTGCGGCTCGGATTACCAGCCAACCGGCCGAACTGGCCGAGGCGAGCCACGTGGTCCTGCCCGGCGTGGGCGCTTTTGGCGATGCCATGGCGGAACTTAGCCGCCGAGGCCTGATCGAACCGATCCGGCAGGCCATCCAGCAAGGCAAACCCTTCCTCGGCATCTGCCTGGGCCTGCAACTGCTCTTTCAGCGGAGTTATGAAGACGGAGTCCATGAAGGCTTAGGGGTCCTGGCCGGTGAGGTAATCCGGTTTGACCTGCCTGCCGACTATGCCGTGCCGCACATGGGATGGAACCAACTGCACATCCGTCGGCCTGCGCCGATATTGGCCGGGGTGGAAGAAGGAGCTTATGTCTATTTTGTGCATTCTTATTATGTGGTTCCGGAAGATCGCTCGGTGGTAGCAACCGAGACGGACTACGGCGGACTATTCTGCTCGGCCGTGTGGCAGGGGAAGTTGTTTGCTGTGCAGTTCCATCCGGAAAAAAGCCAAGCCGTCGGACTGAGGATTCTGGAAAACTTCGCCCGACTGGCATGGAATCCATAATTTGACTGTATCCCCCCGGCCAGGCGGTACGAGATGTGGGGGCTAAAAATCGGCTCCACCACAGATTGTGGTAATTGGTCCCCGGTGGATACAGTCAACATAAAAAGCCATTCCCCCTGGTAAAGCAAGATAAATGCTTGTTGGCGTCGGATACAATAGGAAGAGCAAGCGGGGCGGCGCTGCGAGGAGTCAGATATGAACGAAGAAAGTGCTTCCCGTAGGTTCAAGCGGATGGTGATCCAACAGTTAGAGAGCTGGCAACGGGCGGGGCTGAGCCATTTGCCGAAACCAGGTTCTGTCCAGCCAGACAATTTCCCGACCACGTCCAATATCCCGGCCGGCGGGAATTCGGGACAGCAGGAGCCTTCGCAGTCGGCGGAAGCCTTTTCTACCCGGCCATCTGGGCCGGAGTCAGCAGCGATCGCTGACGGCCAAAGGAAGACATACACCAGGAAGACGGCGGTGGGTTCGGGCGGGGAGGATCGGGCTGCTGCCCTAAAGCAATTGGCGGCCCAGGTGGCCCGGTGCCGACGCTGTCCAGAATTGGTCCGAAACCGTACCCAGACCGTCTTCGGCACAGGCAACCCTTATGCCCAGTTGGTTTTTGTCGGCGAAGCACCCGGAGCCGACGAAGACCGATTGGGCGAACCGTTTGTCGGCGCTGCCGGACAATTACTGACCGACATGATCGAAAAAGGCATGGGCCTCCGACGGTCTGAGGTCTATATTATGAACATCCTGCGATGTCGGCCGCCCAATAACCGAACTCCCCTGCCGGAAGAAGCCCAAAATTGCCGACCGTTCCTGGAAAAACAACTGGCCATCGTCCAGCCGAGGTTCATCTGTTGCTTGGGCGCCTGTGCGGCTCAGAACCTGTTGGGCGTGTCGGAGTCGATCAGCCGACTCCGCGGCAAAGTCCACTCCTACAAGGACATTCCGGTGGTGTGCACGTATCATCCGGCCTATTTGCTCCGCACTCCGGACGCCAAACGGCTGGCCTGGGAAGACCTGAAATTGCTCATGTCGCTGATGGGCCTGGCCATCCGGCCGTCTGGCCGAGAGAAGAAAGGCCAAAGCCCGAAGAGCGGACCATAGCCCTTCCGGTCCAACCAAGTTGTTCTGCCTGGCAAGCCAGATTGCCTGCCAAGTCAGAGAGCCTCCCAGCCAAGCCCAATGGCATCCTTGCCAGACCGGAAGGAATTTTCGATTCGGAGGGTTGCCAACCGACTTTGCGTGTCGGAGAAAGGGAGTTTGTATGTACGAGACTTTTGAGCATACGGCGGATTTGGGGCTTCGGATTCGGGCCGACTCGTTGCCGGGGCTGTTTGAGGAAGCTGCCGAGGCCCTGTTTTCTGTGTTGGTGGGGAATCTGGCCGAGGTGGAAGCCCGCCAGCAGGAGCCCCTTCGGCTCCAAGCCGGGAGTCTGGAAGACCTTCTGCACGATTGGCTGAGCGAACTGCTGGTGCTGTTTGCGTTGCGGAAGCTGGTGGGCCGACGATTTCAGGTCCGGTTGGATCGGCAGGAGCTGTTTGTCGGCGGGCCGATGGGGGGATTACCTTCGGTCATGGGCGCCCCCGTTCAGATGGCCCAGGAGGTTTTAGAGGCCACGATTTGGGGCGAGCCGCTCGATCCGGCCCGGCATCAACTCGGCCCCGAAGTGAAAGCCGTTACCTACCACGGCCTGCGCCTGGAAAAACTCCCCACCGGATGGGTAGCCGAAGTCATCCTCGACCTGTAAAGTTGTAAAAGGCTCTCTGCGGAGAGGGCGAGTATTTGACGGGTTTTGTAACATTTTAGCCGAATGGAGGGATCTGCTTGTCAGGTCCGATGCCCATGGAGGTACCTGCCTTGGAGCGGTACTCGACGGGCACAACGAGTGTGCCCCTCCATGCGGATAAAATGTTACCGGGTTTTCCGGGAAATCACTCTGCAGGTTTTAAGGGGAGAACTATGGGTTCCCAGCGATACGAAGGACCTCTGGAACAGGTTAACGAATATCTTTGGCGGATTCCGCTCAGTTATAAAACGGGTATGCAGGTAGAAGGTCGGATTTATGCGGACGATCGGCTGGTGGAGCAGATTCGGGCGGACCAAGCGCCGGAACAGGTGGCCAATGTGGCCTTTTTGCCTGGGATTCAAGTAGCCAGCCTGGCCATGCCCGACATCCATTGGGGATACGGGTTTTGTATTGGCGGGGTGGCCGCCACGGACCCGGACGAAGGAGGCGTGGTTTCCCCCGGCGGCGTGGGATACGACATCAACTGCGGCGTCCGTCTGATGCGGACCAACCTGAAAAAAGAAGACGTGTTGCCCAAAATCGACGGCCTGATGAACGTCTTGTTCCAAAGCATCCCGGCCGGCGTTGGAGAAGAAGGCCCGTATCATTACGACGATAAAAAACTCCGCCGCATCCTCCAAGACGGCGCCCAATATCTGCTCTCCCAAGGCTACGCCACCGAAACCGATATCGAACACACCGAAGAGCGAGGCCGAATCCCCGGCGCCGATCCGGATGCGGTCAGCCCCCGGGCCAGAGAACGAGGCCAAGATCAATGCGGAACCCTCGGATCGGGCAACCATTTTCTGGAAGTCCAGGTGGTCGAAGAGGTGTTCGATCCCGAGTCGGCCCAGGTCATGGGCCTGGAAGAGGGGACCGTCTGTGTGATGATCCATTCCGGGTCTCGGGGCCTGGGTTATCAGGTGTGCGATGATGCGATTAAGGAACTTCGGCAAGCGCCGGCCAAATACGGCATTTCGCTTCCGGATCGGCAATTGGTTTGTGCCCCGGTTCGGAGTCCGGAGGGGCAGAAATACTTGGCGGCCATGCGGGCGGCGGCCAACTACGCCTGGGCCAACCGCCAACTGCTCATGTGGGAAACCCGAGAAGCCTTTGCCGAGTTCTTCGGCCAGCCTTGGGAATCCCTCCAAATGAACCTGATCTATGATGTAGCCCACAACATCGCCAAAATCGAAAAACACCAGGTGGGCGGGAAAACCAAGGAAGTCTGTGTGCATCGCAAAGGGGCCACCCGAGCGTTCCCGGCCGGTCATCCAGACGTGCCGGAGCGGTATCGGCGGATCGGCCAACCGGTCATTATCCCCGGCGATATGGGCCGGTCCAGTTGGGTCCTGGTGGGTCAACCCAAGAGCATGGAAGACACATTCGGTTCCACCTGCCACGGCGCCGGCCGACTGCTGAGCCGCACCGCCGCCATCCAAAAAGCCCGGGGCCGACGCATCGACCAAGAATTGGCCGCCCAAGGCATCATCGCCAAATGCCGCCATTGGAAAGGCTTGGCCGAGGAACACCCCGACGCCTATAAAGATGTGAGCCT
>Ga0272448_1005501_pt1 | contig 13994 bp, 13 predicted proteins | sample YNPCB0191_FD_202220 | JGI IMG/M metagenome (GOLD analysis project Ga0272448, IMG submission 202220) | Hot spring sediment microbial communities from Yellowstone National Park, WY, United States - YNP-CB-019-1 | ecosystem: Environmental > Aquatic > Thermal springs > Hot (42-90C) > Sediment...
GGACACGTCTTCCGGAAATTTGTAGGTATCGATGTTGTCATAGTGGGCTTGCAGCTCGGCGAGCGCGCGTGCGTACAAATGTTGATCGGGCGCGGATTCGTCGATGAACAAGAGCATCTTGGCGTCCACCACACGGCCCTCGACAAAATGGCGGACACTTCCCACCACGCTGTAGAGCGGCTGCATCACGACGATGAGGTCAGCGGCTTCGCTCTGGAGAAATTCGACGCCCTTTTTCGATCCGACGTCCGTCGGCACGCCGAGCTGCTCGCTGAAAAACGCGGTGTGCCCGCGCTGCTCCAGCGCTTGGCGAATTTGCGCCCGCCGCTGCGACCATTCGCGCGGGCGCTGGCGCGGACCCCACAGCATGACCACGAGCGGCGTGTGATTGACCGCGTCTTGCAGGGAGCCGTAGGCGAGTCCGAAAACGCGTGAATAGAACTCGCCGGCACGGTAGCTGAATTTGATGTTTTTCGGAAATGTCGCAACCACGGCGTCTCCTCGATGAGTGGGTCAACGAGAATGGCAAATCCCCTTTACAATTATAGGTCAACTTGGTGGATAAGGCAATTACTGTTTTGACTTTTTCTATTTCCTCAGTTATAGTCCAATCGATGCGCCTTTCAGTCCGCACTATCTTGATCGCCATCGCGTGCCTGTGCCTTTCTCTCTCTGTCCGAACGATCGTGAGCGCGCAGAGTGCCACGATCAACGCGGATCCCGATTTCGATAATTTTTATACCACCGGCGATGGCAACCCCGGCGTGTGGAAACCCTACAAAATTAGTAACCCGGGTCCGGCGATCTGGAAAGCCTCAACCGAGGGCTGGCCCAAAGGTCCGTCGTTGTGGATTTACGGCGACGCGATCCAGTTCGATGGCGGCGTGTACCAAGTGGTCGCGGTGACGCCGGGACACGGCTATCATTTTCAAGTCGCATGGGCGGTCGTTCGCCACGGCGGCGTGGCGGTGCACGATGACAGCCAGCTCATCCGGCAGGTGGGCATCGATCCATACGGCGGCACGAATCCGCTCTCGCCGAACGTGCAGTGGTCGGGCGAATACACCGGCTCGGGCAAATTCGCGCCGGAGTTGGCGATCGACCAGTACGCGCAGACCGATCACATCACGATTTTCCTGCGCGCGCAGAATCATTATACCGATTCGCGTGCCGAGGTCTTTTTCGATCACGCGGTCTTGACCGAAAACGGCGCGCCGCCGATCGCGGTCGCGCCGCCTACCGCAGTGCCGACGGTTCGTCCGCCGACCGCGACGCCCAAGCCCGCCGCGCCAACCCGCACGCGCGTCGCGCTCGTGGTGCCCACATCGACCCATGCGCCGGAACCGACGGATACCGCGACGCCGCCGCCAACGGACACGCGCGCGCCGACCGCAACGCGCACGCCGCGTGCCACCACGACGCCCGATGCGCCAGACGCGCCGCCGCTCGTGTCGCGCCTGACGGCGTCGATTGCGCTCGTCGCGTGTCTGGGCGGCGGAGGCGGATTCGTCTTGCTTGGCACGCTGATCTTTCTATTCGTGAATCGCTCACGCTAGGTTCGACTATGTCTCTCAAACGCATTTCAATCCTGCTGGCTGCGCTGGTTGTCGCGGCTACACTCGTTCCGTTCGCGCTGATCGAAACGCCGGCGTTGGCGCATCCGCCCCTGGATGCGACGCCGATTGGTCCCGACCTCTTGGATCCGAAATATCTGAACCGGAACTCGTGTCCCGATGATCCCAAGAACTTGGCGCTCAACGGCGGGTTCTTCCCTGATCTGCATGACACGCCGTATGGTCCGGTCGTGAATCCGTGGCAGCCTTTTATCTTCAGCGGCTCGCCTCCCCAGTTCCGTTGGGTGAACAATGAGGGCATCTTTCGCGGTCAGTCTGAACAGCTTTTCTCGACCGGTGCATTCGATGCCGGCATCATGCAGACAGTGCAAGGCTTGCAGCCGGGCAGCTACTATTGGTTTCGATTGGGTTGGGCTCCCGCCGCGAAATCATTCAACGGCCCGAATGACCCCTCGAGTTCGGTGGGCGTCAAAGTCGGCGTCGATCCGTACGGAGGCACCGATCCAACTTCGCCGAATGTCATTTGGGGCGCCGATTTGTTTGGCGATAACAAAGCGCTGAATCGACCTCAACTGACGATGATTTTCGCGGCGCAGGCGTCCAGCGCAACGATTTTCTTGCGCGCGATGGCGCGCGACGGATCAGGCGGCGAGAATCGCGTCTGGTTCAACGCGGTCTGCATGGAAGCGCGTCCCGAAATGGGAACCGCCACACCTCTCGCACCCACCGCGACGCCGGTCCCGCCCACTTCCACGCCGCGTCCCCTACCGACGCGCGCGCCGGCGACGCGGACCCTTGCCTCGCCGACTCGAACGCCAACTCCGCCGGAAGCCGCGCTCGCGCCGGACACGCCCACAGTGATCGCGACCCAGGTCGCGGCGTTGCTGCCTACCGGCGAGCCGCGCTTTGCACGCCCCGAGCCCACCCCCGCGCCCAGTTTGCCAATCGAGCCGGGACAGGGCGCGATGGCGGGCTTGGGCACGGTCTTGATGCTCGGCGGCATTTTGTCGTTTGGCACTGGAATATTCTTGTGGCGAAGGATTGACTGAGGATGAACTTTCTCATCACCGGCGGCGCGGGTTTTCTGGGCGCGGCTCTGGCAAATTACCTGGTCGCGCAAGGGCACCAGGTGCGGGTCTTGGACGATTTGAGCGCGGGCGATTCTACCGCGCTCGATCCGCGCGTGCTGTTCACACGCGGCGACGTGCGCGATGTGCCCAAACTCTGGACGCTGCTCAAGGGCACGGATTGCGTGTATCATCTCGCCGCGCGCGTCAGCGTGCCGGAATCTGTGTTGTACCCGGTGGAGTACAACGCGGTCAACGTCGGCGGCACGGTGTCGCTGATGACCGCGGTGCGCGACGCAGGCGTCCAGCGCGTGATCCTCGCGTCCAGCGGCGCGGCGTACGGGCGGCAGGAACAGCAGCCGGTGCGCGAAGACGCGATCATGCGTCCCGATTCGCCGTACGCGGTCAGCAAGCTCGCGTCCGAGTACTATCTGCATTCGATTGGCGCGCTGTGGAAGATCGAGACAGTCGTACTGCGGGTCTTTAACGCGTTCGGTCCGCGTCAGGCGCTGCCGCCGTCGCACGCGCCGGTGATCCCGCGCTTTCTCAAGCAGGTCGTGAGCGGCGGGTCGGTGGTGATGTTTGGCAAAGGCACACAGACGCGCGATTTCGTCTACATTTCGGATGTGGTGAGCGCGCTTGCCGCGGCGGCAACCGCCGACCGCGTCAACCGCGCGATCATCAACATCGGCAGTGGACAAGAAGTCAGCATCGCGCAATTGGTCGACCGGATCGAGCGCGCGGTGGGGCGCGAGGCGCATCGTCTGCTGAACGAGGAAGAAGACGGCGGAGTCCCGCGGCTGGTCGCCGACATCCGGCTCGCGGGCGAGCTGCTCAAGTGGAAGCCGCAGGTCTCGCTCGATGAGGGCTTGCGGCGGATTCTGGCGGAAGACAAACGGTTCAAGAAATGAGTCGGCGGGCGATGTCCCACGCGAGCGGGAGGTCGTTCGCGTGGACGCGCAGCCAGGTCGCCACATCCTTGTCGCATTGGCGCACCGGATTGTCTTCGAGCTCGACCTTGATCCCCTGGCTAAGCAGCGCGCTGACCAGTTGATCGAATTGCGCCTGGCTTGAAGGCGGCGTCGTCGCCAGCGTGACCCAATCGGCAGGTTGTTGTTCCATTCAAAACCTCTGCGGATGATTATAGACCTTTCCGCAATTTTGTTCAACCGGTGCAAATGAGTTTGCCAATCGATCTTTTCGCCGACGCGCTGTGGGACTATGACGAGACGGGGCGCGCCGATCTGCGCATCGAACGCGACGATGGGCGTGTGGACCGCGAGGATGTGTCCTGGTATTTCACTTCGCCGCGTGAATTTCCCCGCCACGAAAAAGCCGCACTCGAGTTCGCGCGCGGACGCGTGTTGGATATCGGCTGCGGCGCGGGAAGGCACGCGCTCTACTTCCAAAAGCGCGGCTTGCGCGTGACCGCGGTGGACGCGTCGCCGCGCATCGTCGAGTTGGCGCGGGCGCGCGGCGTGAAGGACGTACGCGTCGCGAATGCGTGCGGACGCTTGCCTTTCCGCGACGGCGAATTCGATACCGTCATCTTGTTCGGCAACAACCTGGGCATCTGCGGCACGCTGCCGCGCTTTCGACGGATGCTGCGCGAGCTGCATCGCATCACGTCGCCGCGTGGGCGCATCCTGGGGACGACGCGCCAACCGAGCACGGCAAATCCCACGCATCGCAGTTACCTAAGGCGAAATCTGGCGCGCGGGCGCGCGATCGGGCAATTGCGCGTGCGGCTGGTGTATCGCGGCAAGCGCGGCGCGTGGTTCGAGTTGCTGTTGCTGCCGCCGACAGATCTGCTGCAAATCGCCGCGCAAGAAAAATGGGAGATCGCACACGTGTTTCCCTTCGAAAATTTCGAGCAAGGGTATTCGGTTGTGCTGGAGAAGACTCGATGACCACCGTCCTCGATCCCGTGCAAGCCGAACTGCTGAAAGACGAAAAGGCATACCTCGCCGATTTGCTCGCCACGCTCACGGCGTTCAAAGAGCCGGCAGCCGAATTGGACGATGTGCGCCAGGCACTCTTGCAATTGGACGAATTGTTCTTGATCGTCGTCGCCGGCGAATTCAATGCCGGCAAGTCCGCGCTCATCAACGCGCTGCTGGGAGAGCGTGTGCTGGCAGAAGGCGTGACGCCGACGACCACGCGCATCACGCTCGTCAAGTACGGCGACCAGAGGGAAGCATCGGCGAGGGTGGGCGGCATCGCGGTGCTGGCTTTTCCACTCGACTTGCTGCGCGAGTTGAATTTTGTCGATACGCCCGGCACGAACGCGGTCATCCGCCAACACGAGGAACTGACGCGTGAGTTTGTGCCGCGCAGCGATCTCGTCATTTTCGTCACCTCCGCCGACCGTCCGTTCACCGAAAGCGAGCGCCAGTTTCTCGAGCATATCCGCGAGTGGGGCAAGAAAATCGTTTTCGTCATCAACAAGTGCGATCTTCTCGCGAACGAAGGCGAACTGCGCCAGGTGACCGCGTTCGTCGCCGAGAATGCCGCGCGGCTGGTCGGCGCGACGCCGGAGATTTTTGCGGTCTCAGCCAGGCGTGCGCAGGCGGGCGACGAATCGGCGAGCGGGATCGGCGCGTTGCGCGCGTACGTGCAAACCTGGTTGGACGAACGCGCGCGCCTGCGTCTCAAATTCACGAGTCCGCTCGGTGTGGCGGAGCAAATCCTAAAACGCGAGCGCACGCGCCTGGCGCACGAAAGCGATCAGCTGAAATCAGACGTGGAGATGGTGGGCACGGTCGAGCGCGAGATCGCGACGTACGAATCCGAATTGAAGGTCGAGTTGCGCGCGCGCCTGGCAGAAGTCGATAACGTGCTTTTGCGTCTGCAGGCGCGCGGCTTGGATTTCTTCGACCAGAAATTTCGCATCACGCATTTGCCCGACCTCGCGCGCGGCGACCGCTTTCGCGCGTTGTTCGAAAGCCAGGTGCTGACCGGCGTCTCGGATGAAATCGATCACCGGGTTCACGCGGCAGTCAACGGACTCGTCGAAAAAGACTTGCGGCATTGGCAGCAGGTTGCGAATTTCATGGTCAAGCGCCGCGCGGCGGCGAATGATGGGCTGGTGGGGCAGGTCTCGACGGAGTTCGACTTGCGGCGGCAGGCGCTGCTCGACAGCGTGAGTCAGTCCGCGCAGACCGTCGTCAACAGTTACGACGCGGAAGAAGAATCGCGCCAGTTGGGGAATGCGGTCGAGAGTTCGGTCGCGCAGACCGCGTTGGTCGAAGCCGGCGCGGTCGGGCTGGGCACCGCAGTCACCCTCCTGGTTGGCTCCAGCGCGGTCGATGTGACGGGCGTTCTGTTTGCCGGCGTCATTGCCATCGTCGGCTTGTTCATCATTCCGTACAAGCGGCAGCAAGCCAAGGCGCGGTTCAAGGAAAAAATCGAGACGGTGCGGCAGAATTTGAATCGCGTGCTGACTGCGCAATTCAATGCCGAAGCCGATCGCACGATCCACCGGTTGAAGGAAGGCGTCGCGCCGTACGTCCGGTTTGTGCGCGGCGAAAAAGAAAGGCTTGCTTCGGTTGAGCAAGCCATCGGCAAATCGGAGAATCGGTTGAAAATTCTCCAGTCGCGTGTCGCGACGGCGTTTGGGGGGTAGCATTATTTTTCCGATTTCAGCAACTCACGCGCCTCCTGCTCGCGTTCTCGATGAACCAACACGTGTACGGCTCCCAGTCCATCGATCGTCAGCCCGTACACCCGCCCCAGGCTTTCGTACTTGAGGATCGCTGGAATTCCCGCGCTCTCCAATCTGCCTTTGACGACTTCTGCCGCAAGCGGTCCGTTCGACGTAAAGACCGAAACCAGCGCTTCAGCTCCCATCGTTTGCCTCCTGATCCCCCGGGCTTGGGTTTGCCGCTTGCGGCGCCGCGCGTACCACCGCGCGCGCAAACAGCAAATAGCCGGTGTGCGCGACCATCCGGTCTTCGGGACGCAGGCGGTCGGCGACCGGCTTGTACGCGCGCATCAAGATTTCGATCACTTCGACATCCGTCCATCCGCCGAAGGATTCCATCTCGCGCAGCAAATCGGTCAGTTGATTCGCGGTCGGAACGAGCGAGCCGAAAAAGCCGCCGCCCTTGAGCGCCGCGTGCGCCTGCGCCAGGAACATCCACGGCTCGCGCACATCGAGGAACAGCGCGTCGACGTTGCGCTCGTCGAACCCGGCGCGGATGTCGCGCGGCTTGAGTGCGACGACATCGAGCGCGCCGACGCGTTCCAGATTCTTGCGCGCCAGCTCGATCATGTCCTCGCGTTCTTCGTACGAATAAACGCAGCCGCCCGGGCGTACGAAACGCGCAAGCGCGAGCGTCAGCCCACCGCTGCCGGTGCCGGCTTCGATCACCTGCGCGCCGGGAACAATGTTCATCCGCAGCAGGAGGTAGCCGATCTCTTTGGGATAGACGATCTGCGACGCGCGCTTGACGTGCATCACCAAGTCGAACGTGGAGGGTTGTAACACTAGGAAGCGGTGCCCCAGCTGTGTCTGCACCGCCGCGCCGAACGGCTGACCGATGATCGCCGCGTGCGGGATGAATCCGCGGTGCGTGTGCAATTGCTCGCGCGGGCTCAATCGAATGAGAAAGCGCTTCTCGTCCGGCGCGAGCAGCAAAACCAAATCACCGGCTTGGGCGATATTCACGGGTTCTCCTGCGTAAGTGGATTAAACGAATTATAACGCCGCGCGGCGAATCTGGCAAGCAACGTAACCACCAAGATATTTTTTACCTTTTTTGACAAAGCGTCCTCGACGTTGTATGCTACGGTTGAATTGGGTGATCAGCGATGTTCGATCAGATCAAATCATCACTCAACGCAGCAAAACAAAGCCCGCGGCTCGCCGAGGCGCGTGACCTTGATGCCTTGGGGCGTCTGGCGGTCGAGCAACTTTGTCAGACCTACCAATGCGATGCGGCGTTTCTCCTCGTTCAGTCCCAACCAGGCGAAGCGATTTGTTGGGCGGCGTCGCCCATGAGCCTGCCCGAGTTGGTGATTCCGGGATTGCCGGCGCGCGTCGATGAAACGAGTCTGGCTGGGCGCGCTCTCACGTTGGGTCAAACGACGACTGCTGCCGAGCCTGGCGTTGGCAGAGCCCCGCTCAAGGAGCTTGTCACCATCGCCGTGCCGGTCAAGGCGAAGGACGCGGTGCTCGGCGTGATCCAGCTGAGCAGTGCCGCGCTGAATGCGAATACTCCGACGACCATCGCGGCGCTGGAATCATTCGCCTCGAATCTCGCGAGCGCGGTCGCGCGATTGCGCGGATACGTCGAAGCACCGGCGGCGCCGGCTCAGCCCAGCCGCGAAGCGCACGCCGGGCTAGATCTCCAGAAGGTGTATGAATCGATCTACCGCGGCGTATCGGGGTTGATGCCCTGCGACATCTTCTTCATCGTGCTCTATGATGAAGCGGATCAGACCGGCGAATTCGTCTTTCACGTCGAGCGCGACGCGGCGATCCCGCGCGAACGCGTGCCGCGGAATGGCGGCTTGATCGACTATGTGCTCCAAAACCGCCGCGCGGTGTCCGTCCCTGACACGGAGCGAGAAACGCGCTTTAAGGTTGGAGGACCGGGCGGTGCGAGCGCGGCGCGTTCGCTCATCTGTGTCCCCCTGGAGTTCGAGGGCGCGATCATCGGCGCTTTGTCCGCGCAATCCTATCGACCGAACGCGTTCAGCGACACCGACGTGAAGGTGCTGACTGCTTTTGCGGACCAAGTCGCGCTGGCGATCTACAACGCGCGGCTGTTCGCGGAACGCCAGCGGCGAGCCAATCAACTAGCAGTGTTGAACGAGGTGACGCGCATCGTCAGCTCCACGCTTGAGATCGGTCGGCTGCTGGACTTGATCTACGGCGAGGTGCAGCGGATCGTGCGCGCGGATTCGTACTACGTCGCGTTGCTTGACGTGGAAAAGCAGGCGTTGAAAGTCGAAGTCCTGGTGGACGAAGGCGAGCGTTTTCCACCGATGATCATTCCCCTGGGCGATAACCTCGCGAGCAAAGTGTGCCTTCAGCGCGCGCCGCTGTTGCTCAGGAACGTTCCAGAGGAAATCCTCGCGCTGGGAGTCAAACCGCTTCGCTTGGGCACGACCAAGGTCTCGGCGTCCTGGCTCGGCGTGCCGGTGATGTTGTCGCAGGAACTCATTGGCGTGCTGGCAGTGGGCAGCTATCGGCTGGCGGCGTTCGACGCGAGCGATCAGGAAATCCTCCAGAGCATCGCGATGCAGGCAGCCATTGCGATCGATAACGCGCGGCATCACGCCGAAGTGGAATGGCAGGCGCGGCATGATAGTTTGACGGGCGCGCAGACCCACGGATATTTCTTGACCCGTCTGCGCGAACAGGTCGAACGCGCGGCAAAGACCCACTCGCTGCTGTCACTGATCATGCTCGACATTGATCATTTCAAGGAGTATAACGATTCGTTCGGTCACTTGACCGGCGACGCGATTCTGTGCCACGCGGTGCAGGCGATTATCAGTAACACCAAAGCCGAGGATTTGGTCGGGCGATGGGGCGGGGAGGAATTTGTCGTCGCGCTGCCGCGCTGCAACCGGGAGGACGCGCGCGTCGTGGCGGAACGTATCCGCAAGTCGCTCAGCGAAATTGTGGTCCAGGACGAGCGCGGGCGGCAGTTGCCAGTCCCGACGGCGAGTCAAGGCATTGCGACTTTTCCGGCAGATGCGAGAGATCCGATTGCTTTGATCGATGCCGCTGATGCCGCGTTGTACCGAGCCAAGTTGCGCGGGCGCAATCAAATCGCCTTAACCGGGGAAGCATAGCCGCTGCCGCGATTATCTCTTCGCAAGCAGCCGCGTTTGTAGCAGGAAAATCTCGTCGTCGACGCGGCACCATTCAATGTCCTGCGGCGATTGGAAATGCCCGGCGACGCGTTCGCCGAGCGCGGCGAGCGCCGCGACCTGTTCGTCGCTCAGGCACGCGAGGTCTTGCCAATCTGCCGGCACAACCACGGTTTCCAGCCCGCCCTCGCGCGCGGTTCTTTCCATCACACTTTTGCTCGCCACCACGCGATCCACGATCGCGTGGTCTTTTTTTGCGACGACGAAATGGTCGGGCTTCCAGCGCGCGGCGATGATCGCTTCACCCAAGCCCCAAGTCGCATCGATGTGGAGTTCGTCCGCGCCGGTCAATGGATTCGCCGTGAACATCACGCCCGCCGCGTCCGCATTCAGCATTGGCTGGAGCACCACCGCCATCGTCAACGTACTCGGATCGATCTTCTTGCGGTGGCGAAAATAGATCGCGCGCGAATTCCACGGAATCGCCCAGCACTTGAGGACATGATCGATGAGGGCGGCGTGCGGTACGCCGAGGTACGCCTGTTGCAAGCCGGATGCCGCCGGGTTCGGCACGTCGTCGATGACGCGCGACGCGCGGACGGCGTAGAGCGCGTTGGAATCGAGCGAGCCGAGCGGGGTCTGCAATGCTTGGGTGATGGATGCCGGCATCGATGCGCTCTCGATCCACGCGCGTATCTCTTCCGCCGCCTGCTCCAGATCGACCGGGTCGTCGATCTCGGTCGCGGCGAGCCGCGCGGCAATCTTTTGATCGATCTGGTTCGCCGCAAGGGCGTCGCGGTATGCGTCGGCGGTGACGCACCAGCCGCGCGGCACGTCGAATCCCGCATGGATCAACTCGCCCAGGTGCGCGGCTTTTTCGCCAGCGAAGGTGCGGTCGGTCAACCGAATTTCATCGAGCGAACGGACGTAGGGCATCGGATACTCCAGGGAAACGGGTGAACGTTGGAACGTTCACCCGTTGGAACGTTTCTCCGCCAGCGCCAATTTGCGCGCGTGGCTCCAGCGTTTGATCGCGGCTTCGCGTTGCATCGCGGCGCGGCGCGAGGGCAATCGTTCCTGATAGATCAGCGTGAGCGGACGGCGCGCGCGCGTATACCGCGCGCCGCGTCCGTCTTGGTGCATCTTGACGCGACGTACGACATCGAGCGTCCAGCCGGTGTAGATCGTTCCGTCGGAACAGCGCAGGAGATAAACGAAAGCAGAGCGGGACATCTGGCAGGTGGCAAGTGACGTGTGACAAGCGGCGTGAGACGGCAAGGACATTGCCATGTGATCCGCCACATGGCAGCGGTCACCCTGACGGGAGTGGATGGGAGTCGAACCCACCAGAGCCGTTTCAACGCCTCTCAACGGTTTTGAAGACCGCGGACCCCACCGGGAATCAACCACCCCCAAGTCAATGGGTCGTTGGATTGTTCGGTGGTTGGGTCGTTGGACGAAATTTCCAACGAAGGAACGACCCAACGACCGAATCCCGAACCCCCGAACCCATGTGAATCTATCACACGCGTACGCTTTTGTCAAAATATCGTATCCTCCGACGAATTTCGTGCGGGCACTTGATTTTTGTTTTCGTTGTGTTATAATACCGCCGCTTCAGTGACTCTAAGCTAAGGAAGGAGACGGATACACTTATGGCTGTTGAAGCCAAACCGACTGCTCCACCCGCACCGGTGATGCAGCCCCTGACGCGTCGCGAGTTCCTCAACTATGCCTGGTTGTCCAGTCTGGGTTTCGTGTTTCTCGTCGGGTTTGGCGGCGCCACCTTTTTCTTTTCTTTTCCCCGTTTCAAAGCCGGAGAATTTGGCGGTCTGTTTGATTTGGGCAAAGCCGGCGATGTGCTTCCCAAGCCTGAAGACCCGCCGATTCACAACACCGAAGGCAAGTTCTGGCTCTCCAATGTCAACGGGATGATCATCGCGCTGTACGATGTCTGCGTCCATCTCGGCTGTTTGTACCAATGGCAGCCGGTTACCGGTCGCTTCGAATGTCCCTGCCACGGTTCCAAGTACCAGAAGAACGGCACCTACATCGAAGGTCCCGCGCCGCGCAGTCTCGACCGCATGGTGGTCTCTTTCAATTCGCCCGGCACCAACCAGCCGATCGCGACGACCGACGCGCAGGGCGATCCGCTTCCCATTCCGCCCGATCCCAACGCCGAGTTCGTTGTGAACACCGGCAAGATCATCCAGGGCGCGTCGCACGGATAATCAGCCATGGCACCAAGATTCTATGCCGCTATCATCAGGGGAGGAACCGAGCATGTTTGAACGGGATGGGCGCCGCGGTCCACTCGCTGCGGTCGCCGACAAGGTGCGCGAACGGCTGCCGGTTGGCATCAAGAACGCGCTGCCGTTGCTGGGCGAGATTCGCACGAAAGAGGGACGCGAAAAACTCGCGCAACAGACGCGCGAAACGGGCTTTAAGGTCGCCGACGATACGGTGCGTGCCGTTTCCGCCGGCATGGGCATTGCTGACGTGCGCGCGATGTTCCGCGGCGATCCGCCCATCGAAAGACCGAATCCGCGCTATAAAGTTTTCACCAACGCATTCTTCGCTCACATTCGTCCGCGCTATTACGAAAAATCATCGACCAAGTTCACGCACACTTTTGGTCTCGGCTACCTGAGCGCATTCGCGTTCGTCGTCGAGACGATCACCGGCTTGATCTTGATGGTCTTTTACATTCCGTCGCAGGATCAGGCGTACCAGTCGATGGTCAAGATCATCTCGGAGGTGCCCTTCGGTCAGTTGATGCGCGACATTCATCGCATCGGCGCCGAGTTGATGGTCATCTTCGTCGCGCTGCACATGCTGCGCGTCTATCTGACCGGCTCGTTCAAGCATCCGCGCCAATTCACATGGGTGACCGGCGTCGTCCTGCTGATCTTGACGCTGGGTTTGTCGTACTCGGGCTATTTGCTGCCGTGGGACCAGCTCGCGTACTGGGCGGTTACGATCGGCACGAGCATGGCAAAATCCGCGCCGCCCAAAGAAATCATGGGCTACATCTCCAATTTGCTCCTACGCGGCGGCGATACGATTGGACAGAACGGTCTGCTGCGTTTCTATCTCGGTCACGTGATCCTGCTGCCGATCCTGGCGATTATCTTTATTTCGGTGCACTATTACCGCGTGTCGCGCCTGCACGGCATCAGTCTGCCGGCGAGCGAAGAGGAATCGCCGGATCCGGCGGTGCGCAAAGCCGCGAAGGAAAAACTGGACTATTTGCCCGAAGTCCTGACGAAAGAACTGATGTGGCTGGCGATCGGTGTGTTCGCGTTCGTCGCCTTTGCCGCGTTCGCGTTCCACGCGCCGCTGGAGCACCACTCGGATCCATTCCGCACGCCGCTGCACACGACTGCGCCATGGTACTTTCTATGGATCCAGGGTATGTTGAAAGACCCGTTCGTTTTGCCGGTCTTGCGCGCGATCGACAGCACGTTCGGCACGGCGATCGTCAAAAATTTCTACGATAGCCCGGCGGTGCAAGGTGTGATCTTGCCTACCGTTATCTTCATCATCCTCTTCGCCGTCCCGTACATCGACGAATTCTGGGATAAACTGTGGGGACGGTCGTCCAGCCGGCTGGGGCGCAATCGCAAGCTGGGCATCTCGCTCGGCTTGCTGTCCGTCGGCTTGCTCGTCCTCTTTTCGTATTTCGGCACGCCGCTCTTCGCGGTGACCGCGCCGCCGGCGGTTGAAATCGGTCAGGCGTTCATTCCGGAAGAATGCGTGCTGCCGCCGATTCCGCTGATTCCGGAAGATTGCGGCGAAGTGCGGCGGCTCGGTTACGCCGGCAATCCGGTCGGCACGTACGATCTCTCACAGTACGCGACGCCGCCGGCGAACGCAACGCCATTCCAGGCGCTGCTGGCGCAGATGGAAGAGCGCATCAACGAGCAAGCGGTGCGCGCACAAAATGGCGACAAGACGGCGCTCAAGGACGCGAAAGGATTCTACATCGTCGAAGATTGGCAGTCGGATCTGAAGAAGATCACGTTGCGCATCACCTGGACGCCCCAGGTTGCCGGTGATACCGGTTCGTACGAAAAAGTCATCTATCTGCATCGGGATTCGGTGTACGAATAAATCTCACACCTCCCCCCCTCTCCTGACTGAACTTGGACCGGAAAGGGGGGAGGTCGGAGTCATCAATGTCTACCCAACTCAAAATTCTGGTTGGAATGATCTTTACGCTGCTAACCTGTATTCCACTCGCTGCGGTCGCGTTCAACGATTTGGGACACGATCTCGGCGTGGTGCCGGCGAATCAGCTGACAGGAATGGACAAGCGCGCGGCGGACTTGAACGGACGCGAAATCGAGGTTGGTGCGGACTTGTTCGGTCAGTACTGCTGGCCCTGCCACGGCAAGAAAGGCGAAGGGGTTCCCGGCGTCGCGCCGGCGATCAATCGAAAAGATTTGCTCGATGGTACCCGCGAAAAGCAAATCGGCTGGGCAGGCAGTGTGCAAGGATTCCTCAAGGATACGATTGCCGCCGGGCG
>Ga0272448_1005503_pt1 | contig 13992 bp, 10 predicted proteins | sample YNPCB0191_FD_202220 | JGI IMG/M metagenome (GOLD analysis project Ga0272448, IMG submission 202220) | Hot spring sediment microbial communities from Yellowstone National Park, WY, United States - YNP-CB-019-1 | ecosystem: Environmental > Aquatic > Thermal springs > Hot (42-90C) > Sediment...
CCTTTGAGCTTTATGAGATGCTCTCCAATTCTGTCAACGCTACCGGCCTAAGAAATAATAATTTATCATAAAAATATATGGTGGCGTGTTGTATTGTATGGCACTGCATTGCGGCTGTGTTTAGTCTAATATCGAACATCTGCTAAGTACTTTATTTCTGGATTTCGATTGCCCATCACAGCACAATAAGAGTATAAAATCCCAACTAACATATTGATATCATTGGAATTATTTCGCATTTGTGACAAGAAGTGCCAGGTAGAAATTGAGGTAAACAACAATTACCCAAAAACTGGCACGGAAATTGCAAATAAAATATAGTTTTGTATCATGGAGGTGCTATGCCTTATAAATTCAGAGTTACACCCGACATCGCATTTGTGAGCCTTTTCATAATGTTAATAATATGCATAATTATTCCATTACCCGGATGGCTCATTGATCTACTTATCTCAATGAATATTACCGCCACAATTCTAATACTTATCATATCCCTAAACATAAGTTCTGCTGTTGAGTTACCCTCTTTTCCTTCAATATTATTGATAACTACACTATTCAGGCTCTCCCTGAATGTAGCATCTACAAGGGCAATACTCACAGAAGGGGATGCCGGAAGGGTCATATCCGCATTTGGAAATTTTGTAATAGCCGGGAACTATTTTGCTGGAGCAGTTGTATTCCTCATTATTACGATTATTCAAATTGTCGTCGTAACCAAAGGTGCCGAGAGGGTTGCGGAGGTATCTGCGAGATTTACACTCGACGCAATGCCCGGCAAACAGATGTCAATAGATGCGGAATTGAGGTCAGGTAATATAACACAGGAAGAGGCAAAAAGACGCAGAACTAATCTATCAATCGAATCACAATTCTTTGGTTCTATGGATGGAGCAATGAAATTCGTAAAGGGGGATGCCATAGCCGGAATTCTTATTTCGTGTATAAATGTAATTGGAGGAATCTCCACAGGTACGATTATGAAGAATATGAGTCTCTCGGAGGCAGTCTCTCGATACACCATACTCAGCATAGGGGATGGACTTGTCTCTCAAATACCCTCACTCATAATCTCCATATCGGCAGGCATAATAATCACCCGCATATCCACCACAAAGAAGGCAGGGCTTGGAAAGGAGTTATTCATAAACCTGACGAGAAAACCGATTACAATATTGATTGCATCTATTATCGCATTGCTCTTCTCACTCTTGCCTTATATACCATTCCTGCCATTCTTTATGATGGGAGCGATATTCTTTGCGGCGTACAAGAAACTAAACAGGGAACAGATAGATGAGAACTCCGAGAACAAAGCGGAAAACATCGAATCAAAAAACAGAGGGGACACACAGGAGATCAGACAGAACGAAAAGAATATATTTGCCGACCCACTCATCCTCTCTGTATCACAGGGTATAATAGACGATAAATCCATTAATACTGCCGACAACATTCTGCTGGATATCGTCCCGGAGGTCCGTAAGGTACTGCTTGAGCGATATGGCTTCAAACTCGCTGGGGTGAGAATAGTTAAGAACGATGAGACCGAACCTAAGATATCCCTCAAGATTTTCGGGGTAAACGCCTTCTCGATTACATTTTTACCCAATTCGGGTTTTGTGAAGACAGTAAAATCAAGAGAACCCGTCATCTCAGAATTGTATGATGGTTCTTACATAGTATATTCCAGCAAAAACGATGATGAAAATGAGATATTGAGCCTGCGGGATGTGTTGTGCGAGATTCTCATAACACAAATCTATAAGAACTTCAGAGAACTATTCGGTATACAGGAGACCTCCGAGATAATAGAAGAATTATCCGTGAGATATCCTGCCCTCGTAAGGGAGACAATCCCAAAATCCATTGGCATAAATACGCTCTCAGAGGTCCTGAAAAATCTGCTCTCAGAGGGAATCTCTATCAGGAATATGAAGGGGATCCTCGAGACCATTCAGCGATTTGCGCCATTCGAAAAGAATCCAAATCTATTATCCGAGTTTGTGAGGGTCTATCTATCAAGACAGATCTGTCAGAATCTATCGATAGATAACAGATTGCCCATCTATGTACTATCTCCCGAAATCAATAAGATTATACAGGATTCACTCGCGGATATTGGAGGCGAACAGGTATTATCCATCAGTCCCGATAGTGCAAGAAAGATAATAGAGAGTATAAAGAGGCTCAGAGCCGGATCAGAAATCCCAATTACAATAATGACAGATTTTGACACAAGAAGGTTTGTAAGAAGAATACTGGAATATGAGTTGCCCTTTGTGAATGTCCTTTCGTTCAAGGAGATTTGTTCCGATGTCAAAATAGAATTCAAGGGCACCGTCGGTACTTGAGATATACAGATTGAGAGTGCTACTTATTTACTTTACAACTACTATCAGAAAAATATAATTACCTCAGGAAGTTATCTGCGGAGGTAGTAATGATTGATAGATATGATATACCCGAGGTGAGTACTCTATTTTCAGAGGTGGCAAGGTTCAATGAGTTTCTCGAAATTGAATTACTCGTGTGTGAGGCTTATGAAGAGAAGGGGAAGGTTCCGAAAGGTACAGCCAGAAAAATAAGAGAGGTTGTGGGAAGATTGTCCGAAGAGGATGTAAAGGAGATAAACGAAATCGAAAAGACTACGAGGCACGATATTATTGCATTTCTAACATTTATCGAAAAGAGGGTGGGGGATCTCTCCCGGCACATACATCTTGGATTGACAAGTTATGATGTAGTTGACACAGCCCTTTCCTCCCTAATAGTGAAGGCTCTGGACATTGTTTTGAAAGATATTGAGAATCTTGCAGATGTCTTCTCAGCCCGTGCAATAGAATTCAAACACCTACCTATGATCGGGAGGTCTCACGGGATTCACGCAGAACCTATAACACTCGGGCATAAGCTGTTGAATTTCTACGATGAGACAATGAGGAACCTGATGAGAATACAGGGTGCGCGAAATCAGATGGCTGTAGGCAAAATATCGGGTGCCGTTGGAGTCTATGGGAATGTAGATCCTGATATAGAAGAATATGTTCTTAAAAGGCTCGGTCTGAGACCCCTTTATGCAACGACGCAGGTGATATCACGGGATATACACGCGGAGTTGATCCTTTCATTATCGATTAACGCCGCATCCATTGAGAAGTTTGCAACGGAGGTAAGGCACCTGCAGAGGACTGAGGTACGGGAGGCTTTCGAATATTTTAGCAAGGGACAGAAGGGCTCCTCGGCAATGCCTCACAAGAAGAATCCTATCCTGTCAGAGAATGTCTGTGGACTGGCAAGGGTAATAAAATCATACACAATTGCAGCGCTCGAAGATATCCCCCTCTGGCACGAGAGGGATATCTCTCACTCCTCCGTTGAGAGAATAATGCTCTCAGATGTATTTACTCTCTCCTCTTTTATTACCCGCAGGACTGCCAGTATTTACAAAAATCTTTTGGTGTATCCTGAAAATATAGCAAAGAATCTGGATATCACAAAAGGGTTGTACTTCTCAGAAGGGCTGCTACTGAGGCTTGTAGACAAAGGGGTATTGAGGCAGAAGGCTTATGAGATAGTCCAGTCACTTGCATTGCGTTCCTTCGAAGAGAATACAAACTTTAAAGACATCGTAATGTCGAGCCCCGATATCACAATATATTTGAGTCGGGAAGAGATCGAAGAGATATTTGACCTGAATCATCACCTAAGAAATATAGACTTTATCTTCGAACAGGTAATGAAAAAATATAAATGAGACCTCACAACAAACCTGAGCCAAGTTTTTCGTAGCCCCATCGAAATCAAAGGCTGATATCTGAAGCTGAGGTGAATGGGAAGGGATGAAAAACTACCTGGCACCATAGGTAGCACCATAGGTATAACCCTGTGCCTAAATGTAGCCAAATTGTAACTGGCACAAAATAGGGGGTTGTGTCAAAATATCCAATAATATCAAGTAGTTAGAAAGTACCTGGCACTTTTCGTGGTATGTTTTCATAGGCTGGGGCAAAAGAGGAGTAGCCAGCGAAAGATTACTCGATTATGTGAACGGCTGATAAATTTTTCTTGACATTGTCGGTTAAATGGTTTAATGGTTAAACCAATTTGAGGTAAATATGAATTTTACGAGAATCAAAAAAATAAACATATCCGAGCAGATAGCCACAAGACTGCGTGAGATAATTCTTTGTGGCGAGATCAAACCACAGCAGAAACTTCCCCCTGAGAGGGAGCTTGCAATCCAGTTCGGAACCAACCGCAATACCCTCAGAGAGGCACTGAAGATACTCGAGAGCGATGGGCTCATCGAGATTCGACAGGGTGGTGGCATTGAGGTACTGGACTTTGCGAGTGAGGGTAAAATAAATCTTCTCTCGTATATCATAAGGCATACAAAAGATACTTCTATGAAAACAAGGATTATCTCAGATAGTCTCAATGTCCGTTCTGCGGGGCTGGCGGAGATATCCAAGATCGCAGCCGAAAATAGAGAGACCGCCCAAATCGACAAGATACGAGATTCGCTTGAAAGAATAAGAGGAAATATCAACACAGAGGATCATCGACTTGTCTTCAATCTGGAGATGAACTTCTTGAAGTCGATAGTAGAGGCAACTAACTCGATCGTCTTGATGTGGTTCTTCAATACCATCAGAGAGATTACAGAGGATGTCTTCGAGGAATTCGAACAATTCTGGAATATCTCTGATGAATACTGCGAATCTTTGGAAAAGATATACAAAGCAATAAAGGATGGAAGTCCTGAGAGGGCATATAGATTTACGAGGGAGCATTTCGAGAGAATAGACAAGACTTTATTTAATTTATTCAAGGAGGTAAGGGATGCCGAAGTTTAAGTGTTTAGTAACAGGTGCCTGCGGGTTTATTGGCTCGCATATGGTCGAGCTTTTAGCCGAGAACGGGCACGAGGTAATTGCGACTGATGTTCAGTCGACAATCAATGCACAGGAGCCTATCAAGAAGGAGTGTGTGCTGACAACTCAGAAGATGGCTCAAAAACTGATACCCTGTGATATTACGAGCCAGAAGGAGGTCGAGAAACTCCCACTCGATGTGGATTATGTCTTCCATATCGCCTCTGTATTCAGTTATGCCGCCCCGTGGGAGATTCTTTACAGGGTGAATGTACAGGGCACAACGAATCTCCTCGAGGCGATCAGAAAGACTCAGGGTGTAAAGAGATTCGTACTCTGGGGCGCAGGCGGAGTCTATGGCGAGCCAAAGCCGGAATATACTCCATTTACAGAAGAGACACCACCGGACCCACCAAACAACTATCAGAGAGCCAAATGGTTTCAGGAGTTCACGACCATGCTGTATAGCAAGAAATATGGAATAAAATACACCATCCTGAGACCAACTACTGTTTATGGTATCAGACAATTCTACGGCGGTGTGGATTTCCTGAGAACTGGACACAAGGCAGGTATGCTCGGACTTCCATCCAATATGAACACCCATGTACCCTTTGTCCATGTAAAGGATGTATGCAATATGGCTCTCTATCTTGCACAGAAACCGGAGGCTGAGAACGAGATTTTCAATTCCAATGATGATTCGAGGATGACGATGATAGATGTTATGAGATTCATCGCAGCCATTTATGGAAAGCCGTTTATGCTACTTCCACCGATGCCAATGAGTGCAATCAAGGACATTCTGCTATTCATAGCCGACATCGAAGGATATATTACCCAGAAGGTATTGAAAAAGAAGGGGCTACTCGAAAAGGACCAGATTGGTATGATGAATCTGGACTTTTTGTACTCAAACGACAAGCTCAAAGCAACCGGTTATAAGTTCCTCTATCCCGACCCAAAAGAGGGACTGATCGAGGCAATGAAGTGGTACGAAGAAGGTAGATATTTCGATAAATAAACAAGGAGGTCAATTATGAAGCACAAGGAAAAAAAGATGACTTATATAGAACTCGCTCTCAGCTCTAATGAAAAGCTCGAAGCGATTATGAACACTGGAACGATGCCCGATGTAAGGGACCTTGCAGGATGGGAGTTCAAGGGATACAACACCTTCGATCTGACGGGTGTACTCGGATTCAGGAAATTCAAGAAGGGATTTATTGCCGATACCGAATTGAAATCGGCAACGGATCGTATCAAGGGGTATAACCTGAAAGTAGTCCAGAACGGGATTATCGAAGACTGGATAGATACAGGTGCACCGAGATATGCATTTTATGAAGTCTATCCGGCAAGCCAGGATCCAGTAGAGAACAAATATCCAAATGCCTTGATCATCAACTATGGAGCAAGCGACAAGAATCCCATTTATGACCCTGCGAGATTCTTGAGAGACTATTTGGTTCAGGTCTATCCGGACAATAAGGACCTGTTTCTCGGCAAGGCATATGTAGCCCTTGGGAGTGCAAGGATCTTCGTATCCTTCTTCATTCTCGAGAGGAACAACAAGAATAGCTGATCTATCGTCAAAAGTCGATTAGGGTACAAAGACTTCGACAGCTCTATTAGCTGCTTTAGGCGGCAACCAGAGGCATTCCGGCATAAAGACTTTGATAATATCTTGAAAATCGTGCTCAAATAATCATTCCTGGTTTATCTCATTGGTTCAAACAAGAGTACCTTTATCAAACATAGGCAGTGATCCTTCTATCTGGAAACTATATCATATACATCCTGTAAGAAACTGTCCATCATCTCTCCACATATACGATGATTATCCTCTTTCAATGCCTCCATCATTTGACTCAGCCTGTTCAATTCATTTTGAGTAATGGGAGTAGAGTTGCATCGGTCCTTCAAAAGACTTACAGCAAGCTCTCCCGCCTCTCCATAGTATCTTAATTTTTCTATCCAGGGCATCATCTCGTTGGTAAATCTTATATCCGAAGCACCATCCAGTATCGCTTTCATTCTTTGAAACCTCAAAAAGAATCTTTCGAGTATCTCCTGATAGGAATTATGGTTGCAATCCCGCCAACCGGACAAGAGATTGTCTATCGCCTCTTTGAGTTCTGGTGATTCTCTATCGGTAATCAGTGAGGACCTCAGATTGGTAGCGAATTCATATATATCGTTCTCCCTCCCCTCATTTGCAAAGAACCTAATCGACCGCCTGAACGAGGACTCACTCTCATATTGATAGGGAGACCACAACATATCGGATATGGTCCCGAGAGGTATTATGGAAGATATCGTATATCTCATCGGATTTGAGGCGTACATAGATATTCTCTCGAATATCTCTGGGCTCCTTCCAACAATAGGACCCAGAAAGGCGGCACCACCACCGAACATCAAATCGCAGACAGGGTAATTATCTGCAAGGATCGGTGTAGTACCGATAATCCTCTCGATCTCATTTAAATCAGCAATAGTTATTTGAGGCGAAACTACTACAGAGCCTGTCCACGCAATTCGATATCTATCCTTCAACTCCTTTGCTACAAAACTCAGATATGTATCATTCTTTGCCGACTCAGTGGTATAGTCATTGGGGACGAATGCAAGCATAATATCACTCTTGATCTTGTTTATGTCTTCATAGAGTCTCTTTGCGAGATATACCTGCGCCTCTGCCATACTTGAAAACCTGGTTTTATCCTCCTCTGATAGAGATTTTTGTGTGTCATCGAAGGCAAGAACGAGGCACCTGTCGAATCCCAGATTTATAAGGCTCTGGTACTTCTTCAAAAGGGCGATATAATCCCGGTTGTTTGAGAATTTTATATCATAACCAGGACCAATGCCATAACAGGGGACGATACCGAGTCTCTTCGAGTGTACCGCAATCAGTCTGAGTTTATTCTCCTCTTCCTCAGTAAATGGTGTCCTCCACATCGCCCAGGCATAGGCATCCGACTTTGGAGAGTACAGATAAAGATTGAATTTCAACAGGGCAAGATATGTTATTGCATCGATTCTATCTATCTCTCCCCATGGCTTCCCATAAAACCCCTCGACCACACCTCTCATCTCCACATCCGGATAATCATAGATAGATGTCTCGAGCAGCCCATCCTTGAATATCATCTGAGAGAGCGATTTTGCAGCACTGTAAAACCCCTCCTCATCATCTGCAACGATGTATGTGATTATCTGATCATTCTTCTGTATGGTCTTCAGGTAATAAGCACCTTTCTTTATATCATATTCTAAGTTGCATTTATGAAAGACACTATCGAGCCCTCTGTAATTCTGTATCCTGAACACAAGATTAGATTTGGTCCTATCATATCTCTTTTTATAAAAATCATAATACTCATCGAAGAAATCTCTGAGGTAATCTTCATTTCGAATCTCGAAGAAGATATCTGTGCCGCTTAGATTTATCCTGCTGGAGGTACCAAAGACTATTTTTGGGTTTGGATATAACTCGAGTCTATTCTCTGTATAATTTTCGGGACATATATCTATTGGTATTGTGATATTTCCACCTGTATCAAATGACTCATCATCTCCATCATCTCTGCCTGACACATCCAGAATATGATATGTTCGCTCTTCACACCCCTGTAGCAGGAAGAGCGATACAAGTGCGAACGAAAATAAATAAATTACAACGCTATCAATGAATGCAACCAATCTATTCATATCTCTTCGCTCGTGAGGATTGAAGTTAATATTCATAAAAACCATCGATAGCCACATACTATATGACCAACTGCGGATTTTAAAGAATTTTATTTGCTTGTTAGAGATTCAACAGATGAAGGGGAACCATTTCAGACAGGCTATGCCGAGTAGCTCCTTGAGTGGCGGGAATGGATTGGCTGGTCCGGGCACATAGTTGAACAACTTATAATGTTGCTTATTTATTGCCCTGAATGAGCAGGGAGAGGTTATCACATCCACTCCGAATCTCTTGAAATTGAGCACAGCCCGTTTCATATGATATGCCGTAGTAACAAGGATGGGTTTTTTATAATTATATTTTTTCAAAATTGCTGCTACATACTTTGCGTTCTCTGCGGTCGTCCTCGATTCTGTCTCCTCTATAATCTTATTCTCGCTTACTCCCATATCCAGTAAGAATCTCTTTGCCAGTCCCGCCTCGGTTATATCCGTGTCAGTGAGTTTACCGCCTGTGGTAATTATCGGGATATTCAGTCTCTTGTATAATCTGAATGCCATTACAATCCTCGCGAGTGCCTCATCGGATGGAACGGAATTTCCGTTGAGGTCGGGAGAATTCTCGTAAATGCCTCCCCCGAGTATAATTATCACATCTCCCTCAGGATTTGCCTGCAGAGTGAGACCATCTTCGAGCTCTCTAAATAAAAAATCCTGAACGGGCTCAATAAAGAGGAGATATAACACTATTGCAAAGGAGAGATTTACTATTGCACATAACTTCAAATTCTTTCGGTAGAAATAGAAGGAAGAGAGAAGCAATAATACCACGATTATTCCAGGCGGCAGTAGCAGCTGTGTAATTATCTTATATGTATTTATCCAGAACATACACCTTTGCTCACTTTATGCGATACTCACCAAAGCCCCACGATAACTACATCCAGTATCTACCACTACTATCAAAAAGAATAAAGCCTTTTTGACAGATTTATCTATTTGGTATCGCAACCACTACTACTCTTTGACAAAGGAATACACAACTAACGATATGTACAGCCTATACTTTTGGCAACAGACCAGAGACCAAAAGGATTATATTCAAGAAGATTTGATTTGCAACTCGCTCTATATCTGGTAAAAAGCAGATATGCATATTTCAAAGGAGATTATATGCAAAAAAGAATAAGATGGGGCATCCTGTCCTGTGCAAAGATTACAGAGAGCGTGATTCCAGCAATCAAGAAGAGCAGATACTCCCGTCTGGTCGCGGTATCCTCTCGTGATATAGACAAGGTTAGACATACAGCAAAGAGATACGACATAGAAAGATTCTTCTCTTCCTATGAAGATATGCTCGATAGAGATATCATAGACGCCGTATATATACCCGTTGTCAACAATCTGCATTACAAATGGAGTATGGAGGCATTGAAGAGAGGAATCAATGTCCTGTGTGAAAAACCTTTTACCCTGAATTCGACTGAAGCCAGGAGGTTGATAGATTTTGCCAGGAGGAAAGGATTGCTCATTCGTGAAGGATTTATGTATCGTTTTCATCCACAATACAGCCTTGTACGGAGCCTCATACTATCTGACAGAATAGGCAGAATTAAGAGCATCTACTCCACATTTACATTTATGAATGACGATCCAGACTCTTATCTTATGAGGTCCGCATTTGGTGGAGGTTCACTTATGGATGTTGGATGCTATTCGGTTCACCTCTCGAGGATGGTTACGGGTAGAGAGCCCCTATCTGTATATGCAACCAGCACAGGAAGAGATGTAGACACGACTATGATCGGGATAATGAGATTCGAAGGAGATATAATCTCTACATTCGAATCGAGCATATCCTCATTCGAGAGACACCTCGCAATCATCAGGGGAGAGAAGGGAGAGATACTCCTCGACAACCCGTGGCTTTCCAATAAGAAAGGAGAGGTAACTTTAGAGACCTCGAGAGAGAAGAAGATATTCAAGTTCGAGAAGATAGACCTATACAGAATGGAGATAGATGATATCTCTCTAATCCTGCTAAAAAAGCAAAGAAACAATTTCGATATCTATGACCCATATAAGAATATGAGGGTAATCGATGCATTGAAACAATCCGATAGATCAAAAAAGCCTATATACCTGAGGCACAACGCATAGATCGATCATAACCCCAAAAAACAGCCTCTTGAAAAGAACCCATACAATTACGAGACAGAGTCCATTTTCGAATTACAACTATGCAGATTCCAACCCGTTCGGAGCTGTTCCTAATCTTCCCTACTGTCGCTCTATCTCTCTGTTGAACTCAAGAATCAATTCATCGAAATATGCCACCTCATCCTCGAAATAGCTCCTCCAATACTCATCATCCCACTGTTCGAGTATCTCCTGATAAGTCTTCCCCTGCTGCTCTACCCATGTGTAATACTTCAGGTTGTGAACACGCTTCTTGTCCTGATATGTGAGTTCGATGTAATTATCTGTCTCTTGAGACAACAGGCAGGAGTCAAAATCCTTCGCCGCCTGCTCTGATGTATATCTCCCCTTTGCTGCTCTCAACTCCTCTACCCTCGATTTATACATATCGGCTGAATCTGTAAAGACTGTGAAGATGATGTCGTTTTCATCCATATCGTAGTATTTTGCCGTCTTGATAGAAGATAGAAGATTCGAAATACTGGAAATGCCGAGCAGATTCAGATTCTTGGCAACCTTCTCATCAACTCCCTGTCTTACCAGATAATCTATGCCATCCGGCTCGTTGAACAATCTCAAAAGTCTCATACAATCCTCATCATCGATGGCGGAGACATTATTTGTATTTCTCAGGTTGTGTATCCAGGGGACGTGCTTATCACCAATTCCCTCAATCCTGTGCCCCCCAAATCCATTCAGAAGGAGTGTCGGACACTGCAGAGCCTCACCCGCTACTACCTTGATATGGGGAGACACCTTGCGGAGAAAATCTCCTGTGGCTATAGTACCCGCGGAGCCAGTAGCAGAGATGAATGCGGAGAGACGGGACTTTGCTCTTTTTACCTCCTCGAAGACCTCCACTACAGCAGGACCTGTTATATTGTAGTGCCAGATCGAATTACCAAATTCTTCGAACTGATTGAATATCACATTCAATGGGTCGCGTCTCAGCTCCCAGCACTTGTCATATATCTCCTTTACATTCGATTCACAGCCAGGTGTGGCTATTATCTCCGCGCCGATACTCTTGAGCCACTCGAACCTCTCCTTACTCATCTCTTCGGGGAGAATTGCAACAGCGGTGCAGGCAAGAAGTGCACAGTCGAATGCCCCACCACGGCAATAATTACCCGTAGATGGCCAGACGGCTTTGTGGACCGTGGGATCGAATTCACCGGATACAAGTCTCGGGACCAGACAACCGAATGCAGCCCCAACCTTATGTGCACCTGTCGGGAAGTACTTTCCTACAAGTCCTATTATCCTTGGCTTTACTCCCGTGAGCTTCTGAGGGATCTCAAAGTAGTTGACCTTGCCGAATAGCCCCGTATCTATGTCGTTCTTCCAGGTAATTCGGAAAAGATTTAAGGGATTCACATCCCATAGCCCGACACCATGGAGCCTCTTTTTGATAGAATCGGGGATAAGGCTCGGGTCTTTCATCTGTGCAAATGTCGGGATTATGATTCCACGCTCTTTGCACCTCCTGGCGGTCCTCTTGATTACATCCTTGTTGAGTTTCTTGATGATTCTTGACATAGTTTTCTCCTATCTGACTCTCTTCGTCTTCTTTGTAAAGAGTGAATTCAAAACCTTGTGTGGATCCTTGAATCTCGAAAGCAGTATCATCGCTGCGATAACAAAGGGCTTATAAGATGCCTCGTCATAAGTATGTATGCGGTACTTTTCGAATACCCCTTTGGAGACCTCTCCCTCCTTACAGCTTACACCGCTTATATCCGCAGGCAGGCAGTGCATATAGAGGGCGTTTCCATTCTTGGTCAACCTCATAAGATTCTCGTTGCACTCCCAGTTCTTGAACTTTGCGTTATTGTTCAAACACTCCCGCTCGAGCTCCTTCAAACCCTCCTTGTCTCCCTTCTTGAGCAGATCTGTCCTCCTCTGCATAACAGAGAAAGGCGCCCAGGACTTTGGATATACCACATCTGCGTCCTTGAATGCCTCCTCCATCGAGTTTACAACCTTGAAAGAACCACCGTACTTCTTTGCATTATCGTATGCAAGCCTCTCTACATCCGAAATAAGATTGTACCCCTCAGGATATGCAAGGACCACCTCCATCCCAAATCTACTCATAAGCCCGATTATGCCCTGCGGAACGGAGAGTGGCTTTCCATAACTCGGGGAATATGCCCAGCTCATTGCGATCTTCTTTCCTTTGAGTTTCTCGAACCCTCCAAAGTAGTTCTTGAGTTTCAAGAGATCAGCCATAGATTGTGTGGGGTGATCTATATCGCACTGCAGGTTCACAAGCGTTGGTCTCTGATGTAAGACACCCTCTTTGTATCCCTCCTCGACAGAATGAGACACCTCCTTCATATAAGTATTCCCCTCGCCCAGAAACATATCGTCCCTTATCCCTATCACCTCAGTGAGGAAGGATATCATATTGGCAGTCTCCCTCACCGTCTCACCGTGGGAGATCTGCGACTTCTCCTCATCGAGGTCCACGAGGGAGAGCCCAAGCATATTTATAGCAGAGGCAAAACTGAATCTCGTCCTCGTTGACTTGTCCCTGAAGATCGATATGGCAAGCCCTGTATCGAAGAGCCTCGTGCTCATATTCTCTTTGTGCATCAACTTCAATATCTCTGCCACAATGGCAGTGGCTCTTATCTCATCCTGAGACTTCTCCCAGGTAAGCAGAAAGTCCTTCATATACATATCTATCTTGAGTTTCTTCAGTTCATTAAGTCTCTTTTTGATATCACCAGTTGACATATTTAACCTCCTGACAAATAGGTGAATTTGATTTACACCAAACTTTTACATTTTTCTACAAATATTTTCACCTACGCCAGACATTTAGTTACAACCGTTGACTACCTGACTAACGACTAACGACTAACGACTAAAATTTTCATCCACTTTTTTGATTGATTTAAATAGGTGGTGGTGTTTTATAAATCTAACCCTTCTGGAAAGGAGAGATTATGAGAAGCCTTGTCCCACCCAATATCGAGAACCTCAAACCATACACCCCGGGCAAACCAATCGAAGAGACCCAAAGGGAGCTTGGTATATCCAATATCATAAAACTGGCAAGCAACGAAAACTCACTCGGTCCCTCAAAGAAGGCGATAAAGGCGGCGAGGAAGGCATTATTGGGTGTTCACCTATACCCCGATGCAAACGGATTCTACCTCAAAGAAAGACTGGCAAAGATTCACAAGGTCTCCCCTGACCAGATAGTACTTGG
>Ga0272448_1005506_pt1 | contig 13986 bp, 10 predicted proteins | sample YNPCB0191_FD_202220 | JGI IMG/M metagenome (GOLD analysis project Ga0272448, IMG submission 202220) | Hot spring sediment microbial communities from Yellowstone National Park, WY, United States - YNP-CB-019-1 | ecosystem: Environmental > Aquatic > Thermal springs > Hot (42-90C) > Sediment...
TGTCATCATCGGAAAGGTTGAACCGGATTCGGCGACGACCACGGTGAACGGCAAGCCCGCCAAAGCGAACTCGATTATCGAGGTAAAACCAGAGGGCAGGGCCGAATCGGTGAAGGTCAACGTGACGGTCACGAAAGACGACTACGAGACGTGGACGCAAGAAAGCGATCTCAAGTGGAAGGAAGAATGGAAGATACCGGATCCGCTGGTGCTGACCAGGCTGCGCTGGGCTAAGGTATGCCTGACCGTCAATCCCAAGGAGATGGACGAGTACACCCATGTTTGGATTGTGGATGCGGCAGGCAGCGAACAGGAGCTCAAACACGGCCGCGAATGTACGCGTGTTGATCTGAGTCAGAAGGGCCAGACCTACACCTACACGGTGAAGGTCAAGCCTCCCGCGGACTACCGCTTAAAGGAACCCATAAAGCCCGTGATCGTTAAGGATCACGAGACCACTCCCCTTCTGGTCGAGTTGGTCAAGAAGGAAGGTCGTCTGAAGCTTTCCTTCGATCCCAAACCTGTCGTCGTAGTCTCAGTATATGACGAGCACGGCAAGAGCAGAGGTACCGGCGACTGCGGAGACTACTGCTACACGCTTGTACCCGATGTCCAGCACGTGTTCGTGTGCACAGCTTCCGGGTTCGAGGACACGACGCTGAAAAAAACTTTGGCGCCGGGCGAAGAACTAACCGAAACCGTGACCATGGAGCCACGAAAAGCCACCCTGCAGCTCACGACAAGAGCCATATGCCGTGACGACGCGACGCTATACCCAATTGTCCAGATCACCGACCCGGACGGCAAGCTCCTGATAGAGTCTAGGGACAACACCGCCGAGAGGAAAATCGCTCTGGATCCCGAAAAGGACGGCAGCGACAAGCTGTACCACTACAGGGTCTTCAGGGACGGCTTCAGGAAGGACCTTCACACCGCCGACTGGCAAGGCGACATCGTCGCCCAGCGGGGCAAGACCATCCAGCTTGACAAAATGGTCCTGAAGTGCATTCGGCAAGTTCTCGAGGAAGAAGCGATACCCATAGAGACCAACCCTTGTGAACCCAGAGGCTATCTTACGTCAGAGGAGCTGGACATTGCGGCGCGTCTCGCCGACGACCCCACTATAAAGGATAGTTACGTCAAGCATGGTTGGGGCTGCAAATGGCGTGACGTGGCCGGCAAGTGTCGCGAAAGGGCGGCGAATCTGAGATTCCTGCTAGGATGCGTGATGGAGAACGATCCTTGCGTGCCAAGAGAGGGCCTTACGCTGGAACAGCTCCAAAGAGCCACGAAGCTGGCCGAGACCCTCAGCTACAAAGACTGTGAAGTAAGACCCGGCTGTGGCTGTACGTGGGGCGAAATGGCCAAGAAATTCCGCCAGGGGGCGGAGGGACTCCGCGCGAGGGTCGATACGGGAGGTTCCAAGTGAGAGTCTTTTCGCGAGTCGCTATCCCGGCCGCGCTGATCGCCTGCGCGTTCGCGCTGGCATCGTGCGATTTTCTCAGACCGCGGCAGATTAAGCTGTCGGACGCGATCACTAACAGCAGCCTCCGTTGCACATGCACACTGATGGCGGCGATAAAGGGCGCTGGCGACATCGTGGAGGCCGACTTCAAGATCAGTCCCAGAGCCACCCTTGTGGCCGAGGGAGGCGAGATTTTGGCCGACGGCAGGAAGCGCAAGGTCCTCGTCTTGGCTCGAAACAGCCGCATCGAGGCTCCCGGAACATGTGTGCTCAGGGCGTTCCAGCTTACGAAAACCGCCGATAAAGGCCCTCTGTCTCTTGGAGAAAGTCAAACAGGCCATCAGGGGGATGCCCTGCGCAAGTTGATGAGCGATCCTCGTCTAGAACGCGGGACAGTCGACCCGTCTGATTTGAAAGCATTTCAGATCGCGGTGTGGGCGGTATGGTCGGAAAGTCACAGCAAGAGACGCGTTGTTGGCATGGCCGGCCGATTCGGCGGACCAGCATCCGAGAACAACGAGGCTGCCCGGCAGGCATTGAATCTGCTGACATCGATCGGCTGGCCTCTCGACGGAATTCAGCCCCAAGTGCTCTCGGCCAAAGACTACCTAAAGATGGGAGATTGGCTGACAAGGAACGCAGGCACGTATGAGAGGAACAAGCCGAGGATTCGCAACTGGGCATTGTGGTGTTATCAAATGGTGGCCCGGTGCAAGGACGCAGGCGAACAAGACAAGTCAGCCGCACTATCTGGGCAAGACGCACTCAAGAAATACGCCAATGTCACCAGGGCGGAGCGGATGAAGAAGGGAGATATCAAGTGGTGCAAGAGCAGAATGCAGTAAAGCACTTCGCGCGGATTGCGGCGTTGTGGTTGTGTTTGTCGGCCGGTGCTTTGTCGTGCCTGATCAACTGCGGGTGGTGCCAAGTCTCACCAACGCGTTGCACGATCTATGTGGAGCCCCGTGAGGCAAGGCGCAGTGCTCAGATCAAAGCGCGGCTCATCGGTGGAAATCCGATAACTATGAGTTCCGGCCAGACGGTATCGTTGATGCCCGGTAACTGGTACATTTCGGTTTCAGCGCCGGGCTACGAGCCCGTCGTCGATAAGCAAGTGTCTATTGCAGGACCGAGTCGCTCAGTCACAATTACCCTGTCCAAGCCGCGCGTGTTCGTTTGCAAAATATGCAAAAGCGAGTTCCCAACCAAGGCCGCACTCGATAAACACTTGTTTGAAAAGCACACCTGGGTGATGGTAAACAAGGTCGAGCCCCCTGATGCCGAGCTTGTGCTTGACGACCGCACGCCAATCAGGCCCGGCGAGAAGAAGCCGGTTAAGCCCGGCCCGCACTGGATCACGGGCGAGTCCTCAAGGGGGTATCTCAAGGAGCCCTACGAGCCGCCATGCCGGTTTACCGTCGAACCGGGAAAGCCCTGCCTGATCGACAAGATTACCGTACCGGACAACGCGCTGCCGGCCGTCATCATTGGAAGAGTTGAACCGGCCGGGGCGACGATCACGGTCAACGGCATGACTCTCTATAAAGGCAAAACCATCCGACCGGGCACGACCGTAAAGATCAAGCCAGAGGCCGGGGCGAACTCGGTGAAGTTCAACGTGACGGTCACAGCAGACGACTGCAAGACGTGGACGCAAGAAAAGGAGCTCAAGTGGAAGGATGCACCCTGGCAGATACCGGATCCGCTGGTGCTGCCCAGGCGGCACTGGGCCGATGTACGCCTTAGAGTTGATCCCGCCCAGATCGATGCGCACACCAAGGTTTGGCTTGAAGATGCGGGAGTTAGGCACGAGCTCAAGCACGGCCCTGAAGTTACGCGTCTTGACCTCGGCGACGCTGCCATAAAGGCATACAGCGTAAGGATCAGCCCTCCACCCGACTACCGCGAGAAGAACGCCGGGCAGAAGGTGACGCTCGAGGACCAAAAGGAAACCACCGTTCTGGTCGAGTTGGTCAAGAACGAAGGGCGTCTGAAGCTTTCCTTCGATCCCAAACCTGTCGCCGCGGTGTCTGTATATGGCGGATCGGGCGTGTTGCTGAAGCCGGCGGAGGATGGGAGTTATGTGCTTGCTCCCGAAGTTGCGCACCACCTCGTGTGCAAGGCCGAAGGTTTCGAGGATTGTCCGCTCCCTGAGTTCACGCTGCGTCCCGGTGAGAATCGGTTACTAACCGCGCGCATGAACCCGAAGCCGGGCGTGCTGAAACTCAAGGTCGACCCCAGCGACGCCACCATCGAGATCACCGACGCCGCCGGCAAGATCGTAACCACAGACACATCCGGCACGACTGAGAGGACGATCAAGCTCAGTCCTGGCGAAGACGGAAGCGATAAGGCGTACCGCTGCAAAGTCACCAGATACGGTTTCGTCAAAGACCTCCTCAACGTCGGCTCTGAAGATGACGTGACCATCCAGCGAGGCAAGACCGTCTCGCTGCGGGACACGCAACTGAAGCCCATCAAGGACATCCTCCAGACTACGCTTGCCAGAGATGCGCGCGGAGGCGTCATCGTGGAGAATAACCGCCCCGCGATCAAAGGCGGTCTAGCAGCAGAGGAACTGGAAGCCGCTGCGGGCTTGGCCACCCACCCCTCTGTCAAGGACGTAATCGTGTGGGGGGCTCTCAGATGGCGCGACATGCCCAAGTACTACCGCGAGAAGGCCGGCAAAGCCAAGTGATCACTAGATGCATCTGAGACCAGGTCTGGTAGTCGACGACTACCGGCTCTCATATAGAATCGGTGCGGGCGCAAAAGGGGTTGTATGGCTGGCACGACGACTCAGCAGCCGAGCCCCCCCGTCGTGGCGGTCAAGTTTCTCAATGACTACCTTGTTCGCGACAGGCGCGAGGCAGGCCGCTTCCAGCAAGAGGCCCGAGCGCTTTTCAAGCTGCGCCACCCGAACATTGCCGAAATCTATGGGGCCGGCGTGCTCGATGGCGCACCATACATAGTGATGAAGTAGGTCGGCGGCGTGACGCTCATAGACTACATTAGGCGCAACGGATACGTTCCGATTAACGAGGCAATGACGATAGCGACCCAGATCGCAGACGCGCTCGATTGCTGCCACTCGTTGGGCATTGTCCATCGCGACGTGAAACCCGCGAACATAATTATCGGGCGCTCTCGCGCTGGCGGGATCAGCGCCATCCTCGTCGGCTTCGGCATCGTCAAGAAGCTGGATGTGAGAGTAACCATCGACGGCAACATTCTCGGCACGCCTTACTACATGTCTCCAGAGCAAGTCAAGGGAGAACCGCTTGACGGCAGGAGCGACCAGTATTCGCTGGCAATCTCGCTCTGGGAGATGCTCACGGGACGAGTAACGTTCGAGGGCAAGACGGCCTGGGACGTCATGTACAAGCACGTCCACGACCCGCCCGGCCCGCTCAAGATTCCCACCCTCAGCTACGACGACCCGCGCTATGCCAGGATCGATTCGGCTCTGCGCAAAGCCCTCAGCAAGGATCGCAAGGCCAGGTTCAGCAGTTGCACCGAGTTCATCCGTGCCGCCAATGGTGACCCGGCATAATCGATCCCGCTGATTGAATGCTTTCTCGCAACTACTATTGGGCTCGGTGGGTGATAATATTCGTCCCTCACCGTCTTCACTCTTGGCTTATGTGAGACCCGGCGCATATTGGAAGGTTGACTTGGCGAGGATTCGCGGAGCTGCTATTGTCCTTTTCTGCCTGGCGGTGCTGTGCGTGCTGTCTTCCTGCTCAAGGCTGGGCCGCGGCACGCCGCACGCGCGCGCGACCGACGGGCCGGAGCTTTACGGCAAGCTCTTGGAGGCGCTCGATGTGAAGGGCGCCGCCAAGCTCTCACAATCACTCGTCATCTACTCCAGCGACGGCGTGGAGCTCGGCAGAGCATTCGGCGCAAAGCGCACCTATGTCACGCTTGACCGTATTCCCAAGGTCCTCCGCGACGCAACCGTGGCCATCGAGGACAGCCGTTTCTATTCCCATTCCGGCCTCGACCCACGCGGAATATCGCGAGCAATTTGGCGCGACATCGAGTCAGGCAAAGCGGTCGAAGGCGGCAGCACGATCACCCAGCAACTCGTTCGCAACGTCAGCCTCTCGAGCCAAAAGACGCTGCAACGAAAGATCGAGGAATCGATGCTTGCGATCAAGGTCGAGCGAAAACTGCACAAGGACGAAATACTCGAGCTCTACCTAAACCAAGTCTACTACGGCAGCGGCGCATATGGCGTGGAAGCTGCTTCCCGGACTTACTTTGGCAAGCCCGTGAACGATCTTAGTCTCTCCGAGGCCGCACTTGTCGCCGGGCTGCCGCAGCGGCCGTCGGCCTACTGCCCGCATCGGAATCTGCAGGCCGCGATGCGCAGGCGGGATATAGTCTTGGATCGTATGGCAAAGCTGGGTTACATTACAAACACGCAGCGCGACAAGGCAAAGAGAGAACAGCCCACAATTGAACCCAAGATCGATAGCCCCAACGGATGGAAAGCCCCCCATTTCGTCGCCTATGTGCTCGCTCAGATCAAGCAGCGCTACGACGACGATTTTCTGCGCGACAGCGGAATCAAGGTTTATACGACGCTTGACTACCGTATGCAACTTATCGCAGAGAAAGCCCTGCGGGATGGTATCACGCGCAATTCCCGCAGTTTGCACGTCAAGGAAGGGTGCTTCGTTTGCATCGACCCGGCAACCGGCTATGTTCGGGCAATGGTGGGCAGCGTCGATCCAAAGTCGGAGTTCAACCGCTGCACCCAGGGCCGCGGCAGGCAGCCGGGAAGCGCATTCAAGACGTTCGTCTACGCTGCGGCCATCGAGGCGGGAATGACGCCCTTTGATGAAATCGTGGACGAGCCCGTCTCGTTCCAAGGCGTCGGCGTCAAGCTGTGGACTCCAAGCAACTATGACCGTAAATTCCACGGCGTGGTAACCCTGGAGCAAGCTTTCGTGCGCTCCATAAACATACCGGCAATCAAACTGGCCGATCAGGTCGGCATCGACAACGTGATCCGAATTGCAAAGGCGGCGGGTATCCAATCGGAGTTGGAGCCGTATCTGACAACCGCGATCGGCGGCGTCAGAGGCGTGCACCCAATCGAGATGGCGTCAGCGTATGGCACTTTTGCGAACGGCGGCGTGCACGTCGAGCCGATCTCGGTACTGCGGATCACGAATTGGCGCGGCGACACAATTGCCGAGTTCGCCACAACCGCAACGCGTGCAATCTCGTCCGAGGTGTCTCAGACTGTAGATTACTTGCTCAGGCAGGTGGTCGCGGACCCGACCGGTACCGGCCACAGAGTAAACAACGTTCCGGAGGCGCGCGGCAAGACCGGTACCACCAACGACGACCGCGACGCGTGGTTCGTGGGATATGTTCCCGGCAAGCTTGTCGCCGCGTGTTGGGCGGGCAATGATGACAACTCCCCGATGCGTCGTGCATTCGGCGGTTCACTCTGCGCACCTATCTGGCAGCAGTTCATGCTCGAGGCGATTCGCTTGCATGACGCGGCTGCTCGGGATCGCCAACATCGGTCGAGCGGTCGAAGACGGTCTTCCCGACGCGCGATGGGCTTCCACAAGTATGCGGGAACTGATGCAGAAGCACGAGGCGGTGTCTCAGCGCGTGGCGGCTGTTGGTGTCCGCATCGGGTTGACGTGAGCACCGCGTCGGCATATCCGTGGCAGGCAGACAGAATCCCGGCGCCCGGTGACCGCGACTAGAAAAAGGTGTGGATCAGGTCGTGCGTGGACAGAATCACTTTGGCCCCAGATACCCTGGAGGTCGAACCTACAAGATACCTGAGGCCATTGATGAGTACATTGGGAGCGGGGAGAGGATTTGAACCTCTGACCTTCGGGTTATGAGCCCGACGAGCTACCAGACTGCTCCACCCCGCGGCGTCGATGTTATTATACCACCCCAGGCACGCCGTGTAAAGCCCTCGGCTGTTCAAAAAAGAAGCACCACAGGAACTGTTCAGTCTTATCGCAATATCCACTTCTCCAGAGGCCGCGGCTAGACTGCACTGGTTGTAGTAGGCGTTTCCAGACTTCGACCTCCACGCGTGACGCAGTCGGGTTCGGGTATTCGAAAACCCTCCTACGACACCTCATCCGCAGGCTGTTAGACCTGACTGCGAGGCGTCTCGCTGGGCAATCAAGGCTCCGCCGTGCCTCGATAGGACATACGCTTCTGACGCCTACTCGGCGCGAACGGAGTCCCATCCCGAAAGACTGAACAGATAAGATGTCAAGATTCAGTTCAGCTCTCCGGAAATCGGCACCCCGCAAACTCTAAGTACACGCGTCCTGAGTGGCGCGGCGCCGCGTACCGAAAGATGGGCTGTATCGAACGATCAGTGCCGGGGCACGCTCCCTTCAGTAGGCTCAGGACGTGCTTCGATGCGGTCGCCTGCCCAACCGATTGATGACTTGTGTCGTGCTCCCTCCCAGAAAACTGAACGGACACGGGCGGTACACGCCGGTTGACATTCGGCGGCGGTGCGGCTAACATGCGCGCTAGAGGTGAGATCTTGTCCGACTTGCCGCCCGACCAACTGACGCCCGACCAGAAGCGCCGCATACACTACGAATTGGAGAAGGCGCTCGCCCAGCTCATAAAGGCCGCGCCCGCTTCGGATAGAGCTAGGATCGCCGGCGAAGCCATGGACACGGTGTTCCGCGAGATACCTTGGCACCCTATGCTAACCTTGCCCGAAGACGAGTATCGCAAGCGGCTGGCGCGCAAGATCGCGGCGTTTTCGCCGTGGATCCCCTCCGGCAAGGACTTGATCGAGATAGGCTGCGGCAAAGGCGAGATGACCGCCGCATTCGCCGGTCGCAGCAAGACCTGCACCGGCATCGACGTGTCATCCGAGATTCTCAAGAGCGCCCCACGGATACCCAACGTCACCTACATCGTGATGGACGCGGTCACGCTCGAGTTGCCGGGAGACTCGTTCGACATCGCGGTCAGTTCACAGCTAATCGAGCATCTGCATCCCGAAGATGTAGCGGGGCATTTCGCGGCGGTGGCGCGGGTGCTGAGGCCCGGCGGGTGCTACGTCTTCAATACGCCCAATAGAATCAACGGGCCGTGGGACGTCTCGCGTTACTTTGACGACGTCGCTACCGGGTTTCACCTCAAGGAATGGACCTACGCGGAGATTATCGCGGCGCTGCGCGCGGCCGGCTTCGCCAAAATCAGATCGCAGGTTTTTCCGGGGCGATTGGGGCTTGGGCCTCTGTTCAGGATGGGCGTGCGAAGTGCAGCGTGGAAAGTGCTCTGCGAGAAGCTCTGCGCGAAGGTCCGTCACAAAACCCTGCGGCTCAAGCTGTCGAAGGCGCTCAACGTCAACGACATCTTCATTTCCGCCCAGGTCAGCCGAGTTTGAGCCTTGCGAACTTGAGCTTGCCCACCTTCAAAATCTGGCCGTCCTTGACTGCAACGCATGCCATCACGTCGGTCTGCTTCTCGCCGTCGATCGCGACCGCGCCGGACTGGATCAGCCGTCTTGCTTCGCTGCTCGACGGAGCCATCCCGGCGTGCGTAAGAAGCCGCACCAGTCGTATGCGGCCGTCCTCCATCATATCCTGACCGATGGCGATCTCCGGCATATCCTGCGGAACCTGGCGAGAACTGAACACGCGCTCGAACTCGGCTTGCGCGGCGGCAGCCGCCTCGCCGGAGTGGTAAATCGTCACGATCTCGCGGGCCAGACGCTTCTTGACCTCCATGGGGTGTGCACTCCCGGAGGCGAGGTCACGCTTAATGGATTCGATTTCGTCAAGCGGCACGTCCGTGCACAGCTCGAAGTAGACCGGCATGATCTCGTCCGGAATCGACATCAGCTTGCCGAACATGTCGTTTGGTTCGTCGGTGACGCCGACGTAGTTGTCGAGCGACTTGCTCATCTTCTGCACGCCGTCGAGGCCCGGCAGGATCGGCATGAACAACCCGACCTGCGGTTCTTGGCCGTATTGGGTCTGCAGATCGCGGCCCATTAGGATATTGAACTTCTGGTCGCTGCCTCCGACCTCGACGTCCGATTCCAGCACCACCGAGTCGTATGCCTGGCAGACGGGATAGAGCAGTTCGTGCATGCTGATCGGACGGCCTTCCTGCAGGCGAGTGGCGAAGTCGTCGCGCTCCAGCACGCGTGCGACAGTCAGCTTCGAGGCAATCCTCACGAAGTCTGCCAGGTTGAGCTTCGCAAGCCATTCGCTGTTGAAGACTACCTTCGTGCGGGCAGGGTCGAGGATGAGGCAGTATTGGTCGTAGTAGGTTTTGGCGTTCGCGCGTATCTCTTCGTCTGTAAGGTGCGGCCGAGTTATCGACCTGCCGCTGGGGTCGCCGATGGAGGCGGTGAAATCGCCGATGATGATGATGACCTCGTGGCCGAAGTCCTGAAACAGCCTCATCTTACGCAGCACGACTGCATGACCAATGTGGATATACGGCGCAGTCGGGTCCAACCCAAGCTTGATCCTGAGCGGCTTGCCGGTCTGCTGCGACTTGCGGAGTTTGTCTTTGAGGCCATCCTCGGGGACGATCTCTAGGGTTCCCCGCTTGATAGCCCGGAATTGTTCTTCAACGGTCACTTGTCTGCTCCAACCTTGGATTGTCATATCGTAACACGGTCGGCAGTTCACGGTCAATCACAAGAGGCATGCTTCGGCGTAGAAAGCCCCCCGAAGCATCTTTCGCCGACGTTTGACACACACGGATTGAGCGTGCTAGACTACGGCATACCTGACACGGTGATCGGGGAGCTTGAGAGTTGGTGACGAAGGTCGAAATACGGCCGATGCGGCAGGAGGATGTGCCCGCAGTGATGGTCATTGAACGGGAGTGCTTCACCGTCCCGTGGCGCGAGAGCGCGTATATCACCGAGCTCTCCAACAGATCCGCCTACTACGTAGCCGCCTGCATCGACGGCGAGATCGTGGGCTACGGGGGCATGTGGATCATAATGGACGAGGCCCACATCACAACTCTCGGCGTTGCAAAGAAACATCGCGGACGCAAGATCGGCGAGCAGGTGCTCATAGCGCTGCTGGAGGAAGCCATCCGCCACAAAGCGCGGCGGGCCACGCTCGAAGTTCGTGAGAGCAACGTTGTCGCCCAGAACCTCTATCGCAAATACGGCTTCCAACCCGCCGCCATCCGCCGAGGTTACTACACCGACAACCATGAAAACGCGGTCGTGATGTGGGTGGACAACCTCGGCGGAATTGCATACAGTTCGCGGCTGAAAGATCTCAAGGATAGAGTCGAGCAAGACGCGGCGGCCTCGCCGATAACCTCGCACGGCGGAGATTGCACGGAGGGTGTCGAGTGAAAGTCCTCGGCATCGAGACGAGCTGCGACGAGACCAGCGCGGCGGTCGTCGAGGACGGAACGCGCATCCTCTCCAACATCATCGCCTCGCAGGTCGATCTGCACGGCAAGTTTGGAGGGGTCGTCCCCGAAGTTGCCAGCAGGCGGCATGTGGAACTGATCCTGCCGACCATTCAGGAGGCGCTTGACGAGGCCGGCTGCACGCTCGCCGATATTGGTTGCATCGGCGCGATCAATCGACCGGGATTGATCGGTGCACTGATCGTCGGGGCGGCCGCTGCGAAGACGATTGCCTACGGCGCGGACCTGCCGCTAGTCGGCGTGCACCACCTCGAAGCACACATCTACGCCAACTTCCTCACCCCCCCATGGGCAAGCAGTGACGAAGGGCGGATGATCGAGTTTCCCCTCGTGTGTCTGATCGTATCCGGCGGGCATTCCGATCTCGTGCTCATGACCGGCCACGGCCAGTACAGCATACTCGCGCGCACCCGTGACGACGCCGCGGGCGAAGCGTTCGACAAGTGCGCCCGGGCCATGGGACTGGGCTACCCCGGTGGGCCGATCATCGACAGGCTCGCGCGCGACGGCAACCCGAACGCGATCGCGTTTCCTCGGGCGAAGGTCGGCGACACGCTCGATTTCAGCTTCAGCGGTCTCAAGACCGCCGTGATTCGATACGTGCAGGCGCACCCGCCAGATGTTGGGCGGGGACATGACGTCCCCACCCAACATCTGGCGGACCTTGCCGCGAGTTTCCAGCAAGCGGTTGTGGACGTGCTCGTTGACCATACGTTCAGGGCTGTTGAGCAGACCGGCGTGAAACAGGTGCTGCTGGCCGGCGGGGTTGCGGCAAACAGCGCGCTGCAGGCGGCCGTCAAGGCTCGGGGGGCCGAATTGGGGATCGCCGTCAATGCGCCGCCGCCGGTTCTATGTACGGATAACGCAGCGATGGCCGCGTCGGCCGCTTACTTCGCCTACGGGCGCGGCGAAACCGCCGGCCTGGACATGGACTGTTATGCAAGCGAGCCGCTCGGCAAGAGGTTGTAGAAGGCGTTTCCGAGGGCCACGCCTGACAAACCGGCAGGAATAACCGGCTCTGCCGTATAATCCACACTCGGCAACACTAGTATTTGCTCGCGACCGACAAGGAGGAAGCTTATGAGCTGGAGCGTAAAATGGCGCCTCGGCGCTATGATGTTTCTGCAGTATGCCATCTGGGGCGCATGGGCGCCGTTTCTGTGGCCGTTTCTGACAGACCCCGTTCCGAAGGGACTCGGCATGACGCAGCCACAAGCCGCTTTCATCTTTGGTCTGCTCTGGCTGGCCTGCATTCTCGCGCCGTTCACCGGCGGTCAGATCGCGGACCGCTGGGTGCCTACGCAGAAGTTCTTGGGCGTGGTGCACCTGGCGGGCGGCGTGATCCTGCTCATAGTCTGCAGGTCACATGGCTTCGCGACGGTCACCGGGTTGTTCGCGCTCTACTCGCTGCTCTACGCCCCCACATTGGCGCTCACCAACTCCCTCGGATTTCATCATATAGGCGACGAGAAGGAGTTTGGCAAAATTCGCGTCTGGGGGACGATCGGCTGGATATGCGCGGCGTTCATGCTCAGCGGTTGGCGTTCCGTCGGTACGCCGACAGGCGTGGCCGACTGCCTGATGCTCTCCGGCATTCTCAGCCTGGTGATGGGCCTGTTCTGCTTCTTCTTGCCGGATACTCCCCCGGCGAAAGAAAAAGCCGCCGACCCACTTGCGTTTCGTGAAGCGTTCGTCCTGCTCAAAGACAGAAACTTCCTGATCTTTATGATGATCGCTTTTGTGGTGACGACCGAGCTGCAGTTCTACTACGGCCCGACAGCCGGTTTCTTGGAAAACGCGCTCAAGATCGCCCACGATAAGATTCCCGTGACTATGTCCGTGGCGCAGGGCGCGGAGATACTGGCGATGTGGCTGGTGCTGCCGCTCGCGCTGCGAAAGTGGGGTGTGCGCAAGACTCTGGCGCTCGGAACGATAGCGTGGCCTCTTCGCTATGTCGTGTTCGCAATGGGTCCCGTCGGGCCGGTTGAGGTGATGAGGCCGTTGGTGGTGGCGTCGCTTACCTTGCACGGATTGGGTTACTGTCTGTTCTTCGTGGCCAGCCAGGTCTATGTGGATATGGTTGCCCCCAAAGACATCCGAGCTTCGGCACAGAGTCTATTGACGCTTGCAACGCTCGGGTTGGGCAACTGGCTCGGCACGCTGTTCACCGGCAAGATCATGCAGATATTCAACCCCGCCGCCGACGTAAAGAATTGGACCCAGGTCTTTCTGGTTCCCTGTGGGCTGACCGTGCTCTGCGCAATCGCCTTCCTACTCTTCTTCAAGGACGTCAAGGCGGAAGCCAAGGTCGCTGTCGAATGATGCCTCGATATTTTGGCCCCGCGTGAAGTACGCGGGGCCAATTGTCAGTCGTCAACCGGCACTCGTCAATTCGCCAGGTAGTGCTCGACCTTCGCCGCAATCGCCTCCGGTGTGAAGCCGAACTTCTCAGCCAGCACCTTATACGGCGCGGAGGCTCCGAAACGGGTTATGCCGATGGATATGCCCTCATCGCCAATATACTTGCTCCAACCGAACGGCGACGCAGCCTCGATCGACACGCGCTTCTTGACATCAGGCGGTATTACGCTGTCGCGGTAGGCCTGATCTTGTTCGTCAAATAGCTCCATGCACGGCATCGAGACTACTCGCGCCCCGATTCCTTTTTGCTTGAGAATCTCATACGCCCCGATGGCCGCGCTAACTTCCGAGCCGGTTGCGATTAGCACGACGTCGATCTTGTCCGAATCGCGTACGACGTAGGCCCCTCTGCGCAGTCCTTTGGCCTTGGCCGGGTCGCCGCTGGACGCCGGCAGGTTCTGGCGCGACAGCGCGAGCAGGGTCGGACCGGAGGTGTTTTCGAGCGCGACCGCCCACGCCACCGCCGTCTCCGCCGTATCGGCAGGGCGTATGACCTTGACGTTCGGAATCGCCCTCAGCGATGGGAGCTGCTCGATCGGCTCGTGTGTTGGGCCGTCCTCACCGACGAAGATGCTGTCATGTGTGAATACGTGAACAACGTGCAGTCCCATCAGCGCGGCGAGGCGGATGGTCGGCCTCATGTAGTCGGAGAAGATCAGGAATGTGGC
>Ga0272448_1005508_pt1 | contig 13986 bp, 11 predicted proteins | sample YNPCB0191_FD_202220 | JGI IMG/M metagenome (GOLD analysis project Ga0272448, IMG submission 202220) | Hot spring sediment microbial communities from Yellowstone National Park, WY, United States - YNP-CB-019-1 | ecosystem: Environmental > Aquatic > Thermal springs > Hot (42-90C) > Sediment...
ACCCCGTGATAGATGAGCAACCAACCTTCTGATGTTTCAATTGGCGACGGACCGGGACCAACCTTAGTACCTTGCCATCCCGGATAAGGTCCGAACACGTGCCGATGATGGCCCCAGTGCACCAGATCTGGGCTTTCCGAGTAGTAGATGTCTCCGAATGGAGTGTGCCCACGATCACTAGGCCGATGGAGCATAGCATATTTGCCGTTGATTTTTCTGGGAAACAGAACAGCATTGCGGTTCGGCGGTTGAAACGGATCCTCCAATTGGACAAACGTTACAAAATCGGTAGTCCACGCAAGCCCTATCGCTGGACCTTGTGGTTTTGAGTTACACCAAGTGAGGTAGTACACCCCCTCAATTTCGGTGAGGCGCGGATCGTAACTCCAGTCGCTGACGGTAACCTCAGGATCGTCACTTTGCATTCTTATATAGTCAGGGTCGATATTCCAATTGATACCGTCGTCGCTCGATCCGACGTGCAGGCGGTAACGCATGTCTATCTCGTCCACTCGAAACACACCGGCATACTTACCGTTCGGCAGTCGAACAACGGCGCTGTTGTGAATACTATTAGCTCGCGGGACGTTTGCCGCAGTGACGACGGGATTATGTTCGTAACGTTTGAATACGGTCTCGTTAGCCATTACTATCCTCGGCAATACATTATGCGTTTGCTGCTCTATGAACGGCAGCAAAAGTATTATAGCAGATCGTATTTGTTCGACGGCAGCATCCTCGACCGGCGAAGGCAAACTTCACGTTCTCGTTATTCAAACTTAGGTTGCTTGTGTCAAAGGAGAGCCTCGGCAGCCTTTCGGGAAGCGCCGAGGCTCTTTATTACGCACAATATGCAAGCCGTGCTATTGTATCTTGAAGGTGTCCCAACCAACAGTTGGCCCTGCTCCACCTGAGGAGCCGAGCTTATAGCCGATAGATATCTGAGTGTTGGAACCGGTGTTCACATTGACGGAGTAGTTAGTCCAAGTATTACCGTTTCCATTCGGATAGCCTGAGTTCGCGAATTTCTGGATCAGAGTCCATGTGCCTGAATTTTGATCAAAGTCTTGGGCTGAATAGTTGCCAAGTTTGTAAGCGGACTCCATCCAGTAGGTACCGCCAAAGCTCGGGCATTTCATATAGACAGAAACGGTTAGCGTAGTATTGGGTGGTACCGTGTAAACTAACACCCTTGCCGACGACCCTTGTGAGCTGCGCGATGCTTGCAGGTAGTTACCCGACTGGCCTCCCGATACGATTGACCAGGTAGCGGCGCTTCCCCAACTTGCGTTGAACGTCGAGTTCCAACTTGGCATCGAGTCGAAGTTCTGCGTGATCGGGTTTACGGTTAGCGTAGCTGTGTTGGATGTAGCCGACCCACACGTATTCGATACGACACAGTCGTAGTTACCCGCGTCCGAAGTCTTTACATACGAGATCGTGTAGCTCGACGATGTTGCACCGGAGATATTAGACCCGTTCTTCCGCCATTGATAGCTCAGAGGCGTGGTTCCTGACGCCGCCACGGTGAATGTCACACTTTGTCCTAGTGTCTTCGTTTGACTTGAAGGCTGTGTTGTGATCGACGGCGGCGTGTTTACCGTCAATGTTGCCGCGTTGGACGTTACGTTGCCGCAAGCGTTCGAGACGTAGCAAGTGTAGCTGCCAGCATCTGCCGTCGTAACTGTGCTGATTGTATAGCTGGACGATGTTGCTCCTGAGATATCGACTCCATTCTTCTTCCACTGGTACGAAAGCGGCGTCGTGCCGGATGCAACCACTGTGAATGTAACACTCTGTCCAACGCATTTGGTCTGACTTTGCGGATGGGTAGTTATTGACGGCGGCGTGCAACCCGAGGCTTGGGAGATGAAGCTGCACTCGTCTACGGCACCCGTTCCGGACCACTGGCTGTCGACATGCGAGAGCTCGACCTTGAATGTCATGCTTGTGGCGCCCGACGGAATTGTGCCGGAAAGTGTGATTTGATCCCATCCGTTGCCGTTCACGTGCGTATGCCAGGTACCATAATGAGTCGTGCCGTTATTGAAGATGAGTACGATTCTCTCCTTCTGATCGCCGGGATCTGTATGTGCTACTGGCTCGTAGTAGACCTGGGCAGAAGCATTGTAGGTCTGACCGCCTACGACAGGGACATTGTCTTGGTGCAATTCTCCGGTGAACGCCAGATCGCAGAACCAACCTCCGCAGGCAAGGAACGCGTTCCAGCTATGCCCGCCGTTGCCAGAGGAAGTTCCCGGATATGCTTTATAACCGCAGCCCCAATAGGAGTTTGACGGGCTTTCCGAATGCGACCAGCCTGTGCAGCCGTTGTCGAAGCTGCCGTTGGTCAGCAATTCCGTCCCGCTCGACGGGGTGAGCGTAAAGTTCACAGTAGTAGTTTGGTTAGAGTTGACGGTCTTACCGGTTTGGGTCTGCGACTGGTAGCCGCTCTTTGATGCAGTCACGTTGTAGGTGCCCGGAGATACACCGGTCATAATGTAATTGCCGTTTGCATCAGTAGTGGCGGAGTAACCGCCGGTATTAGTCGTAACCACCGCACCTGACAGATTCTGGCCGCCGGAGTTCTTCACATTGCCAGCAATAGCGCCCGGCTGCACCGTCCATGTGCTCTTCATCCAGTCCGCAACTGATGTGCCCATAGTTTCAAAGTCCCACCAGTTGCCCGATCCTTGCTGGAACACGAATACGGCGACTACTTGGTCGGCGCAACCTGCTCGATAGGCGCTAAGCTGATTAATGTAGGCCTGCTCAGAAAGTTTTCCGTTATCTCTCCAGCCGCGACGGCACAGGTCGTCATCGCAGCTCGTGCAGTTTCCGCACACACGGTCACTTCCAAATTCACCAATGAACCAAGGCTTGTTGCCAAGGTGGTCTGGGTGGTTGGCGATGGCAATGTCTCGATGTCGGAATGCAAGCCAAGGAGCACAGCAAGAGACTTCCAAGTCGAAGTACTCGTGGGTTTCGATTGCATCGGCGGCGTCAGTTGCTGCGCGAACATCGGGGTCGTCCCAAATTTCGGAATCAACCCACCCAACGCCGAACGAGCCAAAAACTACCATGCCTTGGTAGCCGAGTTGCCTCAGCCGATTCTTGTAGTTAACGAACTCTCGACACGTGCGCTTGTGCTCGGTGGGGTTACTACTCCAGTTGAATTCGTTGCGATATCCAATCGCCTCCGGTTTTCTGGCCAGCCCCGATATTTTTGCCCACACCAGGTCCGCATATTGAGAACCGGTCAAGCTCGCCGGCAAACAGCCGTCATCGTGATATTGTGGGTCTGCATCATAAGGGCGATAGAAAACATTCGGGCTACACGCTTGGGCAGTAGGTATCTCCCCGCTCCCGATGACCTTAATCCAAGGTGCTCCCTGTGCCCAAGTGGCAATGCCGCCACCCCAATAGATCACGTGGGGGCACATCGGCGGATTTGCGGCGTAAGCGGTTGCCGAAGCCATTAGTACACCGACAATTAGCAACAAAACCTTCCCATTCATCGTTCTTTCTACATCTCCTTTCATTTGACCAGTAGGCTCGGTAATATACTTATACTGTGCTGTTCGGCTTTACATCTTCTGCATCACCTCTCTTTTGCTTGAGCCAGCTAGCCAAGCCTGTCTTTATCATGTCTGCGGCTCTGGTCTGTAAGTATTCCTGTTCAGCTCCGCGCATACGTGCTGTCGCTGAGATCAAAACGGAGAACGCATAAAGGAAAGCTTCGCAGTAACTGCACAAAATGCTTCCAGCGGCCGTTTTTAAAAGCAGCGTAACCGATTGCGCTATGTAGTGCCACAAACATACGGTTATGCCTAACACTTCCTTCTTTATATCAGCTTTTACCTCTATGATTTTCGAGAAGTTATAGTGAACGGCCACGCGGGATGTACAACACAATGCGTCACCAAAGGATATTAGTTGTCTCACAAAGCGGCAATGATGACACTAGTTAACTCATCTGTCAATAGTCAGTCTCACATACTGCAACCATCTGAGCATCCTTATTTTAGATTGCTTCGAGTTTAGAAGGTCAAAGCCCGGACAATTACGAAGGTCAAAGTGTCGAATTGGCTGGAAAACTAGATTGGCAAAAAGAGGAAACGATGGAGGCCACGAGATTGCAATGAAGCATAAGAACAAGCCTGGTAAGCGGTGTGATCAAGCGAGGCTGGAGGGCGTAGCCCCCGCTCAAATACTTAGAGACGACTTCGCAGCACTGGACGCTAAGACTGTTCTGAGGTGTTCTTACGACGTGGAGCAACTATTGCTAATGCAGTCGGTGGAAGGCCATGCTCACGCAGGACACGGTCTCTTCTATGGCAAGAGATATCCAAATACCACTATTGATGATATCGCGAGGGCTCTTAGACTGGACCCGGCTATAGTGAAAGCCGACAGGCAGGAACTTATAGACGAAATCGTTGACTTCGTAGAGCGGGTTATTTCGGGCGAAAAGATTACGACGGTCTCCAATGACGAAGGCGAACCGCTGTTGAGGTGTGGGGTGTTGAGACAACTCGACATAGAACCACATGGTGTTTTGCAGGGACTTTACTTGGGAGGTCTGAGAGACGATGCCGAAATCCGCAAGCTGGCCAACCTTCGTTACGGAGTTGAAATGGGCTATGGGGAGTGCCGGTTGGTAAACCAAAGAGTGCTCCATCAGCTTGGCTTGGACGGATATGAGCTTTCCCAGCGAGGTCACGAGGATGAGATTGAAGAATTTGAGAGGGCTGGCCTTTTTGCTGAAGATGGCAACCCAAATGTGGCATTTATGTACGTAAGATACAAAGAAGGGCCTGGAGCGTCGGACGATGCCGCAATAGTAATGGCTGGTAAAATGTTAGGCTTCTCTGCTGCTGTAGGGTGTTTTCTTGCCGATGCTATCGACACTCTTGAGAAATACGTTCCCAAGTATAGCGACCAGGATTCAGGCATAAGTGCCTACATAGCGGATAACTATACTGATCTGGGCGTGACAAAGGATGATGCCGTCGATCTTGCATACCTGTGTGCGATACCTGAGGATATGGTTGGCAGGCTCCCGGATTGTAGCCTGAGGCACTTCCTTGAAGTCGATCGCAAGCACGATCAAAGTGCTCTAGAGAGTCACCTTGCGTATCTCGCAGGTCGACCTTATACGCGCATGGAGCTCGACCACGGCGAGTGTGACAATGTAGAGTTCTACCAGTATATAGAAAAGCGGTTTGTGGAATTCAAACATATCAGGCATCTACCTGCTGGCTGAGATTAGGCGGCATATTATTAGATAATGAGCAGTCGAGCTATAACTCAGCAACAGGATGTTTTTGGCTTATCCGGACTGCCGGTGATATAATGCGGACATGTAATGCATGAGTTTTGATTCGGAGGATACTGAATGCGTTTTGCAATTACTACTACACTTATTCTTTTGGTTATTATGTTGACCTCGGGCTGTGGCGGAGGCGGAGGAAATGGGACGTCACTGCCGCCAGGCACCTTGGCTCAGTCTTCCGACGGTAAAGTCGCGATTCTTGGCAATGCGAGTGCTGTTCCCGCAGGAGTGATTTTGTCGGTTCAATCAAAACAAGCGACACAGCTTTCTCCAGCCCCTAGCGGCACCGCTTTCGTAGCTGGGGCATTAGTGTCGCCAGCCAACACGGTGTTCAACCAGCCGGTAACGATAAAATTCATATTATCCTCTCCGCTTGCTGCCGGAGAAGATGTGGATTTGTTCCATCTTGTTTCGGGTAATTGGCTGCAAGTAGCCGGCACAATTGTAAATGTAGCCTCCGATAGGCTGTCTGTATCAGTGCAGATAAACAGAGTTAGCGCTGATGGCCAATTTGCTCTGCTGAAGATATAAGAGGCACAATTACACAACGGGGGCGCCTTAGATAGTGAGTTATCGAAGGCGCCCACAAACAGCGTGCTTGAGGACGAGGTAAGCTCAATACGTCCTGCGGCGCATAACTACTCCAACCGCACCCACAAGTCCGGTCAAGACTGCCAGAATACCGCTTGGCTCCGGAATGTAGCTGTAAGTTATTTTCACTCGTGCAGGGGCATCCGCTTTGTAGTATGCGGCCATACTTCCCCCGGTGCTTGTAGGAATCCAATAGTCTCTCAGAGCGCTAACTTCGAAGTTTACAGAACCGCTTCCCACGTATTCTGCGAAATCTGTTGTCGGCACCGAGTAGGTTATCCAGGTCGGTGAACCATATAGGTATTGCTGGATTTTGGTGCCCGAATCGCCAGCCCAGTCTAGATTGTCGTCGTGGGCAGGCATATTTTCGAATGTATGCGCACACTGATAAGTTTTGCTAACAAGCGTAGCGGTTCCTTTTTTAACCTGAGTCGTAATGCTCAGATCCACCGACAGGTCCGACGGCACTTGTGCTAGGTTCTCGACCCCAATTTCGCAATCCATAGAAGTTTCGAGAGCGATTTCGATACCTGTGAGCAGGTTTATGTCGCCTCCGAACTTCGGCAGTGAAATCACTTCGACCCAGTTAACTCGCGATCCGAGCGTGCGTACCCAGTCGTACTCCTGAGTAGCTGCACTTGCCCCGACGGCTAAGCATACCTGAAGTGCCGCCAGGATATAAACAATTGTCGCTATTTTCGACTTCCTCACCTTACATACCTCCAATCCCCCTTAACACCCTATACGCTGCACATGTCGTGCCAAACCGTTCGCCCTCTGGCAACTGCAATTGATATTCGAGGGCTCGCCAGGGTTTTGCGGACTAAGGCGCGCTCGGTTTTTCACTGATTAGAGCTCTGCAATAATCGTGCCAACCGACCCGATTGGGAGAAGAAAAAACAAGAAATAGGGAATTTTGTTTTTTTCTTGAGGATCAAGCGCTATTTGTTAAGCGGCTCGTCTGAGGATTTCTCGTGCAGCGATCACGCCTGATGCGGAAGATTGCATCAGTCCGCGAGTTACTCCAGCGCCATCGCCTATTGCAAACAGATTGTTTATGGCTGTCTCCAGCTTATCGGAAAGCTGGAGGCGTGAGGAATAGAACTTCACTTCTACGCCATACAACAACGTATGACGACTGGCAACCCCCGGCGCAAGCTGATCCATAGCATGGAGCATTTCGAGGATACTGGATAGATGTCTATACGGCAGCACAAAACTGAGGTCTCCAGGAACCGCATCGGACAAGGTAGGAGTGATGAGTCCGCGCTCGATTCTGGCGGTGGTGGAACGTCGGCCAGACTCAAGATCACCTAATCTCTGTACGATCACGCCTTCCGAGATTAGATTTGCCAGGCTGGCAACATATCGGCCGTAAGTAATCGGTTCGTGGAACGGCTCCGTAAAAGAAACCGATACCAGAAGAGCAAAATTGGTATTGCGAGTCTTTTTTCGCGCGTAGCTGTGGCCGTTGACGCTTACTACACCGTTATGTCGTTCGATAACGACCTCTCCGTTGGGACAAACGCAGAACGACCGCACTTTGTCGTCGAACGATCGGGAATAATAAACCAGCTTAGGTTCATAGACGACGTCAGTCAGCGGCTGCATAACGGCAGCAGGCACCTCCACTCGCACGCCGATATCGACAGGGTTGGTTACCATCTTTAGGTTCAGCAGCTCGGCTTCGCGTGCAAGCCAATCGGCCCCAATGCGGCCCGGCGCGACGATCACATAGTCGGCTTCTATTATTTCATTGTCAGCAGTCTGTACGCCGGTAACCTTGCCGTCTTTGGTCAGAATGTGTTCGACAGTGGTGTTCATTCGAACGTCTATTCGTTCACGAAGGGCATCGCGCATGCGCGTAAGGACTACCGGGCACATTTCCGTACCAAGATGTCTGACCTCCGACAGCACAAGCTTGAGTCCAGCAAGCTGGGCTTTGTGCTCTATGGCCAGCACTTCATCGGAGTCCGCGCCGTACACCTTCAGTGGGCCACTATACTCTAGCCACATTCTATCAACTTGCAGCAAGAGCTTACGCACATCCGCTTCGGACAAGAGGTTTGCAAGCTGCCCGCCCACTTCCGGCGAAAGTGTCAACTTTCCGTCGGAGAACGCCCCTGCGCCTCCCCATCCTGATAGCAGGCTGGTCTTCCGATCTCGTTGGTCGATATCAGGACCTTTATCGATCAGGCAAACGCTCGGACCCTTCGCCTTGGCAAGCTCAAGCGCGGCGAATATTCCGGCTGGTCCCGCACCAACTATGACAACATCGTACCGCATGGCATAAATAATCTGTTGCTTATCGAGTCGGACTCGATTGTCCCCGGCTATCTATTTCCCTTCGACTTTTCTCTTTATCGCCATCAGCATATTGTCTACATTCTCTTTCATCTTCTTAGCGATAATACCCTTAATAAGTGCACCAACCAGCGGAACATCGTATTCGACCTCGATTTCGGAGTCAAACCGCGTCTTTCCGCCCAGATCTGTGAACTTCCAGAAACCGGAGTACTTGGAATAGTCACCTTTCACCAGAGAGAACGTGCATGTAAGGGCCTCATCGTCCCATACATCCTTTTCGGTCCATTTAACTGTTGTCTTGAACTCTTTAACAATTCCCACCCACTCGCTGAGGACCACTCGGCCGTCTTCGCTCTTCTCAACCACTTTGACGCTTTTCAAGTCCGGCATAAACTCTGGAAACGACTCTATATCTTTAGCAAGAGCATAGACTTGCTCGATAGGTCCTTCTATCTCAATGGTGCTGTGAATTACGGCCAATTGTAACCTCCCAAAAAAGACCCGGGGCAATTTGCACTCCGGGTCCTTAAATTTTCTCTATGAAGAATCCGATGTGCAGTTACTTAGACCAAGTCCCCAATCTGCGCTTCAGCTCTTGCTGCTCTTCTACAAATTCCTCAGGCAGCTCATAGCCAAACTGATCGAAGAACTTTTGCATTCCTTCCAACTCGTCTACCCAATCGTCATGATACACTTCAAGGCACTTTTGCACTGCTTCGTCTGAGATTTCGAGCCCTTCCAAGTTGAGCGCTTCCTTCGTTGGCACATAGCCGATGGGAGTCTCCACTGCTTCCGCCGTGCCTTTGCAGCGGCGAATAATCCAGTCTAGTGCTCGCAAGTTTTCTCCGTATCCGGGCCATAGGAAATTGCCGTCCTCATCCTTGCGGAACCAGTTGACGTGGAATATCTTCGGCGGGTTCGGGACCCACTTGGGAACATCCAGCCAATGTCGGAAATACCTTGCCATATTGTAGCCGCAGAATGGAAGCATAGCCATCGGATCACGCCTCACAACGCCGACTGCGCCGCTTTGTGCTGCGGTGGTCTCGCTTGCCATAGTCGCCCCTACGAATACCCCATGCTGCCAATTGAACGCTTCATACACAAGCGGAGCAACTCTTGCCCGTCGTCCACCAAACAGAAAAGCCGATATCGGCACACCCTTCGGATCTTCCCAGTGCGGAGATATTACCGGGCACTGGCTCGCAGGTGCGGTGAACCTAGCATTAGGGTTTGCTCCCGGCTCGCCGGATTGCGGTGTCCAAGGCTCACCCTTCCAATCAATACCTTCGGCTGGCGGATCTACGCCCATACCTTCCCACCAGACTGTGTTCTCTGGTGTAAGGAGGACATTCGTATAGATGGTGTTGCGCTTGATTGTCTCCATCGCGTTTGGATTGGTCTTATAGTTTGTGCCGGGGGCAACTCCAAAAAATCCTGCTTCTGGGTTGACTGCCCAAAGCCGACCATCGGGACCAAGTCGCAACCACGCTATATCGTCGCCTACCGTAAACACCTTGTAGCCCGACATAGATTCAGGTGGAATCAACATTGCCAAATTCGTCTTACCACACGCCGACGGGAACGCCCCCGCAACGTATGTGATGTCTCCATCCGGACTTTGAATGCCCATAATGAGCATGTGTTCAGCCAGCCAACCTTCCAACAGCCCAAGGTAGCTGGCGATTCGTAGAGAAAGACACTTTTTGCCCAGGAGCACGTTGCCTCCGTAACCAGATCCGTAGCTCCAGATCGTATTGTCCTCTGGAAAGTGAAGTATGAACCGGCGCTCTATATCCAGTTCACCTTTGCCGTGTAGACATTTTGTGAACTCGCGATCCGCGCCAAGCTCGTCGATGGCAACTTGTCCCATTCGCGTCATTATGCGCATATTCAGGACTACATACTTGCTGTCCGTTAGCTCAATACCGATCTTCGTGAAAGGCGAACCCGCCACGCCCATCAAGAATGGGACAACGTACATCGTGCGTCCGCGCATAGAGCCGTCGAACATAGCACCTACTTTGGAGTAGGCTTCTTTGGGATCCATCCAGTTGTTGGTAGGACCGGCGTCTGCTTGAGTCCTACTGCAAATGAACGTGAGATGCTCCGTGCGCGCAACGTCATTTCGGGCAGTACGATGCAGTACACACCCAGGGAGCTTTTCTTGGTCGAGGAGATGAAGCTCTCCTTCGCTGATCGCCTCCTGCTGAAGCCGCTCTTTTTCTTCTTCGGAGCCGTCACACCATACCACACGATCAGGCTTGCAAAGAGCAGCCATTTCTTCAACCCATTTGATTGCTTGCTTGTGCCGAATCATAGTCAATACCCCTTTTTGCTCGGCAGCGGCAAAAGGCAAAAAAGCCGAAGACCATCGCTTGAGCGCGCATGGCTTTCGGCCTCTCTCTCGGGTGTTGAAGGCTGAGTGTTACAGGTTAGAACGCAACAGCGATCGCGCTCGCGACGACTTTCCAACCTGTAACTTGAAAACCTGCAACTAGCTGAGCTATCTGTTAGAGAGTCCCTAATCGCCGCGCCAGGCAACCCGTAGGTCGCCATTCTAGTGATTTAGGACTGAATAGATTGTATGCCAAGCTGATGAAGAAAGTCAATATCAAGGAGTAACACTTACTTGCACGCCAAACCGGTACAAATACGAGTGGATAAAGCAGCCTTGCGCATGATATCCTACAGATAGCCGATTGGGTAAATCTCTGCTATTTATTGGCTTCACCTGGAATCAACCCTTGAGGAGGTTGCGGGCTTGCGAGGAATCGCACGTGCTGTTTTGCCGATCAACGTGCTGCTTCTGATTATCGGACTGGCGGACTTATCTACCACTCTCTACTGGCTTCACGCCGGTTGTGCAATCGAAGTGAACCCAATTATGGCGGCAGTACTTCAGACTAGCCAGGTGTTGTTCATTGGTCTGAAATTGACAACTCTGGTAACTTATGTGGCAGTGATGGAATGGTATAGACGCCGCCGCAGCGCTATTATCGCTCGCTATGTGGGAAACTTCACTGTGTTTGCATATACAGCTATCTACATTATCTCCTTTTATTGTGTGAACCGCAGTCTCTTCCTCGACTAATCAGATCTCTCCGCTAATGCTGAAGCGCAGTTCATGCCGATACTAGATATGAGCTATGAGTTTTTTCGGATAACGGCATGCTTCGCCAAAGCAAGACAAAAAACTTTTCTAAGAGAGTCGGGCTCGACATAGGCAGCCATTCTATTAAGGCTGTAGAAGTGGTTGAGCGCGGGGCTGAGATAGTGGTCCGTTCAGCCGGTGCTGTTGCGCTTCCAATTGTCGGGCACAATCGCGACAGCATCGACAAAGACTCGATCGTGCAAGCGCTGAAAACTCTATGGGCCACGGCAAAGTTCGAATCCGATCAGGTAGTGCTGGCGCTTTCTCCGGAGTCGGTCTACACGAAATGGCTGCATTTGGAAGCACCGGATCGAGAAGCGTTGGATGCGACGGCACGTGCGGCTGCGGCTCGCGGCGCCCCGTTTCCGCCGGAAGATGCCGTCACCGACTATCGAGTGCTATCTTCCCGCGGCACGTTTTCGAAGAATGTACACTTCGTAATGCTAGTAGCGGCATCGGCACCCGCAATAGATGCGTTGCTCGATATTGTCGATGCCGCTGGTCTCGATCCTCTGGCTGTCGATATTGGTGCCGCAGCCGCACTCAGGTGTTTCGATGCGCATAAGCGAGCCTCAGGACTGCTTTGGAGCGGCCAGCCAGTAGCCCATTGCGTAATCGGTGCAAGGACCACCACGATCAGTGTAATGCGCAGCGGAGAGCTTGAATTTGCGCGCACCGTGCCGGTAGGAGGCAACGACTTTACGGAGTGCATTGCCAACTACTGTGGGATAACCTGGCCGGAAGCTGAGAAAATCAAGACCATGCCCGGCTGCCGGTTGGTTGAAGGAAGTAATCTCATCACTTCGCATGACAATCAAGAACTGCGAATTCCTTGCGAAGCTGTGCTCGGCCGTCTGACCAGGGAAATCCAGAGAAGCCTCCGATTCTTTTCAAGTCAATTCGCGGAAGGCAGCTACCTGGGAATGATAGGTGCCACAACGCTCAGCGGAGGAGCATCTTTGATGAAAGGCTTGGATACTTGCCTCGAGGAGCAAGGGATTGACATTGCCGGAGTCATCAACCCGTTTGCTGGACTATCGGTTGATGCCGAGGCAGGCGTTCAGCGGATTGGTGAAACGGCGGCGCAGTATTCGATAGCGATGGGACTGGCGCTTGGCGATTATTGGAGCAGCGAGATGGGCCCTGCGGCCGAGGCTGAATTGGCGGCATGAGAGCTATAAACCTGGCAGAAATTAAAATAGCCGAACGACCACAGTGCAAGCGTCAGGTGAACCGGCTGCTAAAGACAATAGTGCTGTTTATCGCCGTGATGCTGGTAGTTGCCGTAGTGAGCGTGAAGTGCAAGATGTCAATCACGAGCACTGCCATAAAACTAAAATCGGAGCTGGCGGATGTTCAGGGCCGATGCGTGCAACTAAAGCGCGAAATTGCAGAATCGAAGGCAATATTAAACGGCTTCAAGTGGCAAGAGCAGTTAGCGGACGCAAGCAAACGATGGACGGATATCTTGAATTCCGTGCTTGCGCGTGTCCCGTTCGATGTATGGATTAAGAGGTTGGAAAGCTCAGAACAGAACTCGTCCATAACAGTGGAGGGCCAGGCCGCTTCTTTCGACGCGATTTCTCGATTCGCAAGCGAATTGCGTCGCGATCCTCAGTTTTCGGAAGTGCGCATTAGCAGCACCCAAGTTACCGAATCGCGCGGCGCGATGTTAGTGGACTTTGGGTTACAGGTAAAACTGAAGTCTCCGCCTGGCGCTACCACTAGTCAACCTTCTACTCAACAAGAGGCACAGGCTCAGTCTACGGAAGTGCCGGAGGTGGCCAAGACGTATTGAATTGAATCGGCTTTGTATCATTCGGCTGTAGACATTCTTGGAGATATAAAAGCTGCCGACGGGATTGGTGTGGAGGTGTTTCTTCAACGTGTTGCATCCTAGGTTATATAGTTCGGATAACGTGAAACGAGTGAAACACGCTCAAATCGGTGTTGCTGTCCTGGCGGCTCTGGTATGCACCTATCTTATAGGTACGACTTTGTCGAGCCTGCGAGAGATATGGACAGCAGAGCATCAGCTTCGACAAGGTAAGACAGACGCCGCCGCACTCTCTAGGGAAGCTGCAAACCAGCGACGCCAGGTTGCCAAGCAAAAAGACCTTGGCGACGGTGGTGTTGATGCATTCGCCGTGCAGCTTTCGTCGTGGACAAAGCAGCGCAATATACGTATTGAGTCAATTGTTCCCGAAGGCGCACCCACTGTAACGCAAGTCAAGCTGGACGGGTCTGATCTCGGCACATGGAACGCAAACCGTGTTCGCGTGAAAGGCCACGGCGAGTTTCGGAAAGTCATGGACTTGCTCAATCTGCTTGGCAAGCCGCTATTCCCGGCACAACTTTCATCGTTTCGCCTAGAAGCGGAGGATCGCGGTGCTGGCGGGGTTGTAGCGTTTGATCTCGTAATGACGGTTTACGAGAGAAAGGGTGACAATAGCTAATGGCACTAATACGCACCGACCCAAACCAAACTAAGACTGTCGTGGTGCTCTTATGCATTTTGGTGATGGCGATCGGCGTCACGGTGTTAAGGCTGAAGCCTACTCCCGTTGCGCAAACATCCTCTGTTAAACAAAGCGAGCAG
>Ga0272448_1005514_pt1 | contig 13970 bp, 13 predicted proteins | sample YNPCB0191_FD_202220 | JGI IMG/M metagenome (GOLD analysis project Ga0272448, IMG submission 202220) | Hot spring sediment microbial communities from Yellowstone National Park, WY, United States - YNP-CB-019-1 | ecosystem: Environmental > Aquatic > Thermal springs > Hot (42-90C) > Sediment...
CCATTATTAAGACTCAGGCTTTTGAAACTCAATGGTGAGTGGGATACCTATTGGCAGCAAAGGCGAAAGGAGTTTATCCGACATGCAGCCTGAATTGAATCCTATCACGGAAAAAGAGATGCTTACATTGTGTTTTATCGTTTGCAAGAAATACCTATTCCTGATAATATGAATGCACGTGTCATTGTTGATGCTATGGGGGTAGAGCATAGATATGGTTGTGTTGGGAATTGATCCTGGTCTTCAAAGTACAGGATTTGGTGCCATTATGTGGGATGGGAAGGCTACCACTCTTGTTCGTGCAGGGTATATCAGAACCTCTCCGAAAACACATATCAGTAGCAGGTTGTTTCAGATTTATTCAGACACAAACACCCTCATACAAGAGACTGAACCTGACTTAGTTGCCATTGAGAATGTTTTTTCACTGGTACGATACCCGAGGGCTGGTATTTTATTGGGGAGTGTTATTGGCGTTATATACCTATCAGTCTTTCATCACAATCTTTCCGTTATGGAGGTAACCCCGAAGGAAATAAAGCATGCACTTGTGGGGTATGGAAACGCAAATAAACGTCAAATACGAACGATGATTCAACGAGAGTTGAATATTCCTGATGTTTCTTCCTTCCATGCAGCAGACGCCCTTGCTGTAGCGTTGACAGCTTTTCACAGGCAGCATAAGCGGAGGATTGGATGATTTCTTATCTGGAAGGAAAAGTACAAAAAATCTATGATGACCGCATTACACTGTATGTTGGTGGTGTTGGGTATGATATTGCCATTCCCACCTATGTGATGTACGACATACAACGAACCGTCAATATTGGTGATGAACTCGGGCTGTATATCTCCTTCAACCAGACAGAGAGGCAACCAAAGCCCATTCTTGTGGGTTTCAAAAATGAACTGGACAGGGAGTTTTTTGAACTCTTTATATCAGTCGAAGATATTGGACCAACAGCAGCCATCAAAGCCCTGGTAAAGCCTATACAGCAGATTGCCCGTTCCATAGAAAAAAAGGACATAAAGGCATTAAAAGAGTTGAAAGGTATTGGTGAAAGGAAAGCTGAAAAAATTGTTGCCACTTTGAAGGGGAAAGTTGCAAAATATGCACTGATGCAAGAAGTGGAGATACCGGTTCATGTGGCAGCGGATTTTAAGAAAGAGGTTGAGGATGTGCTGGTGAAGCAACTGGGTCACAAAGTGAGTGAGGCACGAAGGATGATTGACGAAGCCCTGGAAAGGAATCCAAAGATTGCATCGTCTGAAGAATTATTTGAAGAGGTGTACAGGGGGCAGAGTCTATGATAGATGACGTCAATACAATTTCAGATATTATTAAAAAAGAGAGCCCCATAGATGAGTCAATTATCAATCTCAGACCTCGTTCTCTTGCCGAATATATTGGACAGGACAAGGTGGTGGAAACACTGAAGATTGCCATTGAAGCAGCCCTTAAACGTCAGGAACCCCTCGAGCATATTTTGTTTAACAGTCCACCAGGACTGGGGAAAACAACACTTGCTCACATTATTGCCCATGAAATGGGTACAAAGATTATTACCTCTTCAGGACCTGCCCTTGAAAAAGGTGGAGATTTAATGGGTCTTTTAACCCACATGGAGAGAGGCGATGTCTTTTTTATTGATGAGATACACAGAATACCAAAAGTCGTTGAGGAATTCCTCTATCCTGCCATGGAAGATTTTGCAGTGGATTTTATTTTTGATAAAGGTGTCCATGCACGCACGCATAGATACAGACTCGAACGTTTTACACTCATAGGTGCTACAACACGGGCTGGGCTTCTCTCCTCTCCGCTCCGTGAACGCTTTGGTATTACCCGTGATCTGGACTTTTATACTGAAGAGGATCTTGTGCGCATTATCAAGCGTTCTGCTTCTATTTTACATATCCATATTGATGATGAAGGTTCGTATGAAATGGCAAAACGGGCACGGGGAACGCCTCGTGTAGCGAACAGGCTCCTGAAACGGGTCCGTGATTTTGCTCAGGTGAGAGCAAAGGGATACATTACACGTGAGGTCGCAATAGATGCCCTTGCACTCGAAGGTATAGATGAATGTGGGTTGGGTGAAGTGGATAGAAAATTTTTACGGGCCATTATAGTGAACTATAATGGTGGTCCTGTGGGAATAGAAGCCCTTGCTGCCACTCTACAGCTTGAGAGTGATGTGCTGTTAGAAGTAGTTGAACCATATCTCTTGAAGAGTGGTTTTATAGTGCGCACTGCTCAGGGAAGAAAGGCAACAGAGAAAGCCTTGGAGCACCTTCACATGTCTCTCAGGGGAAAAACAGATACCCGACCTCTTTTTTAAGAATGTGTAATCCGTTCAAGAATGGTGATAGCTTCGTCTGCGAATTCCGGATCGTTGATATTATAAGGCAAACGATATAGTGAAATATCTGATTTGAGTCCAGCTTCCAGGATATCAGCGAAGACCTTAGGGCCTTCTGGATTGTAAAAGGGTCCTCCAGGATTGTCCCAGATAGAAAAACCTTTCATTGGAACAAGGATGGCAACAGGCCCCGTTGCTGCATTGGAAAATGTGACGAGACGTTGTGCAATAGACGCTATTTCACGTATATCAGTCCGTATGGTGGTGATGGCCTGATTATGGACGTGATAGAGTCTTCCCGGAAATTTTTTTTCAGCCTGAGCAAACGGTCCTGCGACAATGAAGTCGATATTGCCCGGTGCAATGAGTGTGGGAATACCTTTGTTGAGGGATGCTGAACCCCTGTCCGGACCTGCATCATAATCACCACCAAAATAATGGTCCACAAGCTCATGGAGGGAAAAGTCCAATACTGCTTCTACTTCCACCTCGTGTATGATTGTTTCCATGGATTCTCCACCGGATCCAACAGTATGAAATATGATTACTTCCTTGCCTTTATCCTCAAGGTATTTTTTGATGCGCTGAGCACATGCCTCTGTGGTGCCAAGTGTTGTAACAAAGACAAGCGGTTTTTCATCTCCGGATGGTTGAATACCCTGTTTCACCATGCCAGCCATAGCAAGGCCGCCATTCCATAAAAGCTTCCGTGTAATGCGATTGATACCGGAAAGATCGCACACAGCATGAAGCATCATAATATCCTTTGTACCTACAAAGGGTCTTGTATTTTTCGATGCCATTGTTGAAATCATGAGTTTCGGGAATCCAATTGGAAGGGCACGCATGACACCTGTTCCAAGTGTTGTTCCCATGGAACCACCAAGCCCCATAATACCATCAATCTTTTTTTCGTTGAAAAGATTCAACGCAAGCTTTGTCGCACCAGCTGTCATTACCAGTAATGCCTCTCCTTCACTTGCCATGGCTCTCACCTCCGAAAGGTTTTTTCCTGCTGCCATAGCGACCTCATATCGGTTGATTGTAACAGGGAAGGTGGCATCACCCATAATACCTGCATCGAGCGTTATAACGTGGACGCCACATGCTTGCAATACAGTTGAAAGATACTGTACTTCATTTCCTTTCGTGTCCATTGTTGCCACTATAAGAACCGTAGGTTGAGAGGACATATTCATATACTATTAACGAAGTGCTGTATGTTGTTGTTTATCGTATCTTCCTTTTTGGTTTTCTTTTTCCACTGCCCACACTATACAAAACCCCTAATCCCCCGCATACAAGAACAATGATAATGGAGAAGAAACTTTTTATGTCACCAAAGGTAAAGAAAAAAATGACAAGAAATATGGCTGCAACGAAAAGGAGCACCGTTCCCTTAATGCGTTGTTGATCCATACATGTGCCTAATCTATACTGGTTATGTCTTTGTGGTATTCTTGAAGAGATTTGACCAGCATATCGCCTTTGCGTGAGAGATATGCCTTAATACCTTCAGCGGCAGCCTGTGCAGCAGCTGTTGTCGTGATGTATGGGAGCTTATATTTCAGTGCGGTCTTCCGTATATACGAATCATCATATTTGCTACTTTTACCAACAGGTGTATTAATTATAAGATCTATCTCTTTATTGTGAATGGCATCCACAATATTCGGTCTTCCTTCATGTACTTTCTTAATAGGGGTAGCAGGAATATTGTTTTTTGTTAGAAATTGATATGTCCCTTCAGTTGCAAGAATCTTAAATCCAATGTCATGGAGGTATTGTGCTACGGGAAGTATCCCCTGTTTGTCTTTTTGAGTGACAGAAATGAGAACAGTGCCTTTGACAGGCAATTTTTGTCCTGCTGCTTCCTGTGATTTGAAGAAGGCAAGCCCAAATGTATCAGCCATACCCAGCACTTCTCCTGTTGATTTCATCTCAGGTCCAAGTTTTGGGTCAACCTCAGGGAACATGGGGAAGGGGAAAACAGCTTCTTTCACGCCCACATGGGGGTAATGCTTATGGTGGAGATTGAGGTCCTTCAGTTTTTTGCCAAGCATCAACTGGGTGGCGAGCCGTGCCATCTGAATACCCGTTACTTTTGAAACGAGTGGCACAGTCCGTGATGCTCTGGGATTTGCTTCAAGGATATATACGGTATCGTTGGCAATGGCATACTGGATATTCATAAGACCCACAACCTTCAATTCAACAGCTATTCTCCGTGTGTATTCGTTAATTGTTTTAATATGTTTTTCTTCTATGGTCCGTGGTGGGATTGCACAGGCACTATCGCCAGAGTGAATCCCTGCAAACTCTATGTGCTCCATAATGGAGGGAACAAAAGCATCATCTCCATCAGCTATGGCATCGGCCTCTACCTCAATGGCATTCTCAAGAAATTTATCAATCAATATAGGGCGGCCTGGTGATATATCGACTGCAGCATTAACAAAGGCAGTCAACATTTCATCATCATAGACAATTTCCATTCCTCTTCCGCCCAGCACATATGACGGCCGTACCATGAGGGGATAGCCTATGGCATGGGCTACCTGTAATGCCTCTTCCAGCGAAACAGCTGTACCACTCTCTGGTTGAGGAATATCGAGGCGTGCTATCACATCTCTGAACCGTTTTCTGTCCTCTGCAAGGTCAATGCTTTCAGGTGATGTTCCAAGGATTTGTACTCCTGCACTCTCCAGTTCCCGTGCAATATTGAGGGGCGTCTGGCCTCCAAACTGGACAATAACACCTATGGGTTTTTCTTTGTTATAGATGCTGAGAACATCTTCCACAGTAAGGGGCTCAAAGTAGAGCTTATCCGATGTATCATAGTCAGTGGAAACTGTTTCAGGATTGCAGTTTACCATAATGGATTCGTATCCTTCATCGCGTAACGCAAATGCAGCATGGACACAGGTATAATCAAATTCAATACCCTGACCTATTCTATTGGGTCCGCCACCGAGAATCATGACCTTCGGTTTATCGCTGACGACTACTTCATTCGGGGCATTGTAGGTAGAATAGTAATACCGTGCATCGGCACCACTTACAGGAACAGCACACCATGCCTGCTCTTTCCCTAAGGCAATGCGCTGTTTACGTATATGTTCTTCTTTCAAATCAAGAAGCTGACTTAAATATTTATCAGAAAAACCATCTTCTTTAGCTTTCATGAGTAGTTCAGCCGGCAATGCTTTACCCTTATATTTCAGAATCTCTTCTTCAAGTTCCACAAGTTCTTTCATCTGTTGTATAAACCATTTTTTTATTTTTGTTATTTCGTAGAGCTGGTCTACAGTTGCACCTTTCCGTAATGCTTCATACATAATAAACTGTCTCTCAGATGATGGTACATGAAGCCGCATAATAAGTTCATCAAGTGAAAGCTCATGGAAATTACTTGCAAAACCAAGACCGTATCGTTTTATTTCAAGGGATCGGATAGCTTTTTGAAGGGCTTCTTTATATGTCTTACCAATACTCATCACTTCACCCACAGCCTTCATCTGGGTACCCAATTTATCTTCTGCTTCTCTGAATTTTTCAAAAGCCCACCGTGCAAATTTAATCACTACATAATCACCCCACGGTGTGTATTTATCAAGAGTCCCTGCCCGCCAGTAGGGAATATCTCTCAGGGTATACCCACCGGCAAGCTTTGCAGAAACAAAGGCTATGGGAAAACCTGTTGCCTTGGAGGCAAGGGCAGAAGACCGTGAGGTCCTGGGATTTATCTCAATGACCACAATTCTGCCAGTCTCTGGATTGTGGGCAAATTGGATATTCGTTCCGCCAATAACCTTAATTGCCTCCACAATCTTGTAAGAATAGTCCTGTAATTTTTTCTGTAAATCTTCTGATATGGTGAGCATTGGTGCAGCACAGAATGAATCTCCTGTATGGACACCCATGGGGTCAATATTTTCAATAAAACAGACAGTTATCATGTTATTGTCAGCATCTCTTACCACTTCAAGCTCAAGTTCCTCCCACCCGATAACTGCTTCTTCAATGAGGATCTGACCGATAAGGCTTGCCCGGATACCACGTTCGGCAATTACTCTCAACTCTTCCTGGTTGTATGTAATACCTCCTCCCCATCCACCCAAGGTGTATGCTGGCCTTACAACAACAGGATATCCGAGCCGGTCTGCAATTGAAAGGGCCTCATCAACAGAATAGGCAGGAGAGCTTTCTGGCATAGGTATTCCTAACTTATCCATTGTTTTTTTAAATTCAATTCTATCTTCCCCTCGTTCTATGGCGTCGGCCTGTACACCTATAATTTTGCACCCGTATTTATTTAGAATACCTCTCTTTGAAAGTTCAGCAGCCAGATTTAGTCCGGTCTGTCCACCGAGGTTGGGAAGCAGTGCATCAGGTTTTTCCTTTGCTATTATTTTTTCAAGAGTTTCTACAGTGAGGGGTTCAATGTAGGTAACGTCTGCCATACCGGGATCGGTCATGATGGTGGCAGGATTCGAGTTGACCAGAATGATTGTATACCCTGCGGAACGAAGGGCTTTACATGCTTGGGTGCCGGAATAGTCAAACTCACACGCCTGTCCGATGATGATGGGCCCGGACCCGATAATCAAAACCTTATCAATACCTTCTATTTTTTTCATAGAAATATTAGCTGTATGAAATTTTGTCGTCAGAATAGTAACAGAGGAAGCATACCCTGTCAAGCATTTTGCATTATTCGTTTCAACGGGGTAATACCTGGCCAAAAAACATGTTCAAACCGTCTTTGTACACAGAGCCTGACATTAAAAAACCTTCATTATGGCTTCCTGTGATTTCAAGAAATGCCTTAGGATGAGAGGCTTGTGCATAGATGGCTCTGCCGTGTTCAAATGGAATAATCTCATCCTGAGGACTGTGGATAATGAGTTTTGGGCATTGAATGGCGCTGATTTTTTCTATTGTTGCATACTCGTATTTTGAAATGAATCTTACAGGAAGCCATGGATAAAGCTGGGCCCCTAAATCTGGTATGGAAGTAAATGTAGACTCAATGATAAGACCTGCAGGATGTTTTATTCGTGCGATCTCTGCAGCCACAGCACCACCCAGTGAACGACCGAATACAACAATATTTTCAGGTCTTTTATTCATAGTGTTTACGAGATAATCCCATGCTGCATATCCATCATAGTATGTACCCTTTTCTGAAGGTTTTCCCTGGGTTTTGCCGTATCCGCGATAATCGAAGATGAGAACACTCATGTGGAGGTCATTGAATATTTTTATTGAATCGAGCCTGTGAGATATATTGCCTGCATTACCATGACAGAAGAGTACAACACCCCTTTCACGGGGGGATGGAATGAACCAACCAGTTATCAGTATGTTGTCTTTAGTTATGAACTGAACATCAGAGAAGGTACAATGTATATTTTTCGGTGTGAGAAGAATATCTTTTTCTGGAAAAAAAATAAGGCTATCCTGCCTGAGAAACATAAGCCCTACAACAACAGAATAGGCAGCAGTGAGTATGAGAGCAATTTTCAGCAATGTTTTTCGAAGCAATGTTTGTATACTAACACATGAGAAAAGAAAAGGACAGAGACTTGTCATGTGAGAAAATTCTCTTGACAAACGGAGTGGATGATTATAATTTTGGTATATTTTTTTCACCAAATAAGAGAGTCTGTACGTGCTTAAGTCTTTAAAACTCAGATTTATACTGGTTCTTCTCTTCATCATTATCTCAGTGATTTTCTGTTTACCGAATGTCATTGAGCCGCAAGGGGCATGGAAGAAGTATCTTCCTTCAGACAAGATCCATCTGGGTCTTGATTTAAAGGGTGGCATGCACCTTCTTCTTGAACTGGATACAGAAAAGCTCATGCAGAATATGGTTGACAGAAAATTTAATACCCTCAAAGATGCCATGATTAGAGATGGTATACGATTTTTAGGCATTGATAGACGGGACACAACAATTTCAGTATTTTTGAGAGCAGAACAGAAAGAAAAGCTCTACAACCTTGTGGGAAAAGAATTCAGTGATTTAAAGGCAGGAGGAACAAAGACAGAGGGTGATAGCATCCGTGTGGAATTTCTCATGCCAGAAAAAGAGGTTGCAGCTATAAAAGATAACGCAGTAGGCCAGGCACTGGAAACCATACGGAACAGAATAGACCAGTTTGGGGTGACCGAGCCAGTGATTGTCAAGCAGGGCGATAACCAGATACTGGTGCAGTTACCTGGCATAAAAGATCCTGAAAGGGCACTGGAATTAATAGGAAGGACAGCGCAACTCGAGTTCAAACTTGTCGATGAGGAGAATATGTCACGCTATACAGGTGGTGCGATACCCGATGGTTCTGAAGTCCTCACCATGAGGATACGGAATAGAGAGACAGGTATCGTGACAACATCTCCCATAGTATTAAAAAAACAGACCCTTATAACTGGAGAACTGCTCACAGATGCACGTGTAAGAATCGGGGGAGAATTCGGAAACGAACCGTATGTGGCTCTGGAATTCAATAGCGAAGGTGCCCGCATCTTTGATAAAGTAACAGGGGAGAATGTGGGAAAGAGATTGGCAATCATTCTCGATAACACAGTCTATTCAGCTCCAGTAATACGAGAACGGATTTCAGGAGGAAAGGCATCTATTACAGGCAGTTTTACTATGGATGAAGCCAAAGACCTCGCAATAGTACTGCGGGCAGGAGCACTACCGGCACCGGTGAAGGTTGTACAGAATATCACTATTGGTCCTACCCTTGGTCAGGATTCTATACGGAAAGGGGTACGGGCAGCGATTTTCGGTGGCCTGCTTGTTGTAGCGTTTATGATATTCTACTATAGGTATTCCGGTGTTATTGCAAATCTTGCCTTACTTCTCAACCTGTTGTATCTCCTTGGTGTGTTCACTGCGTTGAAGGCTACAATGACACTTCCAGGTATTGCAGGTATTATTCTTACCATAGGCATGGGTGTTGACTCGAATGTCCTTATTTTTGAAAGAATACGGGAAGAATTACGCCTTGGTAAGACTGTCCGGGCAGCAATCGACGGAGGATATGCAAAGGCATGGGTGACAATTTTTGACTCCCACATTACAACACTCATCACAACGTTTGTACTCTTTATATTTGGCACAGGTCCTATAAAAGGTTTTGCCGTAACATTAAGCATAGGAATTATTGTTAACCTCTTTACAGCAGTATTCGGTTCAAAAACCATATTTGACTGGATTTTGACAAAGTATAAACCAAGGAGTTTGAGTATTTAATGGCTTTTGTAGAGATTATCAAACATACAAAAATAGATTTTATCGGTTTCAGAAACAAGATGTTTGTCCTTTCAGCCATTCTTGTTATCCTTGGTTTTATTGCCTTTGTCATGGTTTCCATGGGGAAGGCAAATCTGAGTGTTGATTTTACAGGTGGTTCCCAGTTACATATCAAATTTTCAGAGAAGGTATCGATAGGTGATTTAAGGAAAGCCCTTATTGATGGCGGTCTGCATGATGTGCAACTCCAGGAGGTAAGCGGAACACACGAATTTCTTATCAAGACAAAGCTGTCTGATTCTGAAAAAGGCAAAGTTCATGAAATGGTAAGCAGAATAATCACAGACCGTCTGGGAAAGAAGACGTTTGAGGTGCTCGCCAGTAACATGGTGGGGTCTTCTGTTGGTAAGGAGTTAAAAAAGAATGCCATTATTGCTATTGTCATATCGCTGATCTGTATCGTCCTGTATATTGCCTGGCGGTTTAATTTTCTCTTTGGCATTGCTGCAACCATTGCTACGTTCCATGATGTTCTTGCGGTACTCGGTATATTCTGGATATTGAACCGAGAAATGAACATACTTTTTATAACGGCGCTGTTGACCATAGCAGGATACTCCCTTACCGACACTGTTGTGGTTTTTGACAGAATCCGTGAAAACATGGCAAAGATGAAATCGAAAACAGAGTTCAGCAGTGTTATCAACAGAAGTATTAATGAGGTATTGAGTAGAACACTTCTCACATCTATCACCACATTACTCGCCATAGGCGCAATCCTCGTTTTCGGTGGAGAAGTATTATTTGATTTTTCCTTTGCCCTCTTCATCGGGATTTTGATCGGTACCTATTCATCAATCTTTGTAGCAAGCCCTCTGGTTTTCCTCTGGAGAAAGTAAGTCCTTTCACTTTCACATATCAGATAAAACAGTGTGGAGACTCTGAGAGGCGAGAAATTCGTTCTCAATAAAAGCAGTGGATTTCACCCTGTGATTATGCTGAGACCGCCCATGTATGGCCTCAATGCTTCAGGAACAATGATGGAGCCATCCTTGGTCTGGTAATTTTCCATAATCGCCATCACAGTTCTTCCAACGGCAAGACCTGAGCCATTCAGGGTATGAACGAATTCTGTTTTTCCAGTCTGTGTTCTGTATCGAATCTTTGCTCTCCTGGATTGAAAACTTTCGAAATTACTGCATGAGGAGATTTCTCGGTAAATATTCTGGCCAGGAAGCCATACTTCAATATCGTATGTTTTGGAAGCAGAAAATCCAAGGTCCCCTGTACAGAGTACGGAAACACGATAATGGATTTGTAATGTTTTAAGAATATCTTCTGCATCGAGGAGGAGACTCTCAAGCTCCTCATAGGAATGCGCAGGATGGGCGAATTTAACGAGCTCTACTTTATTGAACTGATGTTGTCGTGTAAGCCCCCTGGTATCTTTTCCGTGAGCACCTGCCTCTTTTCTAAAGCACGGGGTATAGGATACATATTTCAGGGGGAGTTCATCCTCTTTGAGGATTTCATTACTATGAATATTGGTGACAGGAACTTCAGCTGTCGGAATAAGAAAATAGTCGGTATCTTCAAGCTTGAAGAGTTCATCCTCAAATTTTGGTAATTGACCTGTTCCTGTCATGGTCTCGCGATTTACCATAAACGGAGGAAGAACCTCTGTGTATCCATGATTGCGTACATGCATATCGAGCATAAAATTGATTAATGCCCGCTCCATAAGGGCACCAGATGATTTGTATAACGTAAATCGTGATCCCGTAATTTTTGCAGCCCTTTTAAAATCAAGAATGTCGAGTTTTTCACCAAGTTCCCAGTGAGGAAGGGGTGTGAAATCAAAAGTGGGTTGTGTTCCCCATTCCCTTACCACCTGATTGTCCTGATCGCTTGTTCCTACCGGAACAGAGGTGTGGGGAATATTTGGTATGAGAAGAAGCATATCTTCCCAGTTTTTCTCAATACTTCTTAAGCGGCGTTCCTTTTCATCAATAATCCGACCAAGCTCGCGCAGATGGTGTATCTTTTCATCTGACGGCGTATGTGCCTTTTTTAGCCTGGCAATATCATCAGAGAGCGCATTCTTTTCTTGTTTGAGATTTTCTGTTTCTTGAATGAGCGCTCTCCGTTCACTATCCATGCTGATAAGTCTTTCAAGGTCAAAATCCATGCCTCGCTTTGTGAGACTGTTCTGAATAATATCTATCCTCTCTCTCACCATTTTGGGATCTACCATTTAATCCTCCAAAAGACCCTGGTTAAAACCCAGAGGTATGTATGTATACACGATACCACCAAGTGTATGCAAAGGCTGGCCATCAGCAAGCAGGAATACAGTGCGTGCATTTTTAAAGTTGAGAAGGAAAGAGTTAATGAGAGTGTAGGCCGTCATAACGTCGCGTGTTCCTATTGATACACCGGTTATATCTTTTGTAAAGTTCATATAGAGTACACCATTATCGTCAATAGCAAAATCCAGAAGAACAAGCTTTTCAGGAAGGTATCCTCCTTTTTTCAGTTGTTCAATCAGTATATCAGCTTTCTGTCGTTCAGTGCCATAGCGTTGCACAGGGACTACTCTCTGGGTCAGTTTTCCATAGTATTCAGGCACACAGAGCGTGAGCGTCATTTGTTCGGTCGCAGGAATATAGTGTGTGGTCTGAGTGGTTTTAATGTACCGGTATATCTGGACTGAAACAACGATGATGGCAAGACATACAACAATAATAAGGACTATTTTTTTATAAGCCCTGTTTTTCTGATTATCCTTTGTGTCAAACTGTATCATTGAATCCTCAGCATGACTGAGACACTACAATGGTGGTCATGGGTTATGTATTGTTTCTAAATTCATCTAAAAATTCCCGGGATGTCATTACGCGGAAAATGGGAAACAAGGCAGAATGTCTGTACGTTTCAATGAAGGATTGGTGAATTTCTTTTTTATACGAAGCACTGAGATTTTCGAGTATGATAGTATAAAAATCATTACAGATTGCATCGAATGCGGTAGCAAGAACACAAAAATGCGTGTTAATACCCCCCACAGCCACAGTATCAATGCCCATGGTTCTCAGCGTTTGGTCCAGATCTGTTTTGAAAAATGCGCTGAATCGCCTTTTTTCTATAATAATATCTGTTGTCTGTGGTTCAAGGTCGGCAATGGGACGTGTCCCGCGAGTCCCTCGGATTGCATGGGGTTTCATCCTGCCTTTGAAAATAAAATCATGGGGTAAGAAACTATCACAGGCAAAAATGACAGGAATAGCAAGGGTACGACACTCCCGTAAAAAATCACGAACCGGGGATATGATTTTCTCTTCCTCTTTATCGGTTCTCACAGGTCCATAATTATCTTCAAGCATATCAACAACTATAACAGCAGGATTCATATCAGGCCCCACCGCGTTTTTTGAGAAAGAGGCTCATAAAATTATTACGGATATGGGTGGCAACATCATCTACGGATTGTTTGTATATCTGTGCAATCTTCTCAACAACAAACCTTACGAACGATGGTTCATTCCTTTTACCTCTGTAAGGATGTGGCGTTAAAAACGGTGCATCTGTTTCCGAAAGAATTCTGTCTAATGGGATATGGGGTACAACGTCAACGAGATTTCGTGCAGCAGGATAGGTGACTGTTCCTGGGATAGATATATAGAAGCCGAGATCGAGTACTTTTGTAGCCCATACATGGTCATAGGAAAAGCAATGTATGACCCCACCTGTGCGATTCACATGATTATTCTTAAGGATTGTGAGGGTTTCCTCCTTGGCCTGTCTCGAGTGGATAATGATTGGAAGGTTAAAACGTTGTGCCAGTGCAATCTGTGCTTCAAAGGCCTTGAGCTGGATATTTCGGGGTGAGTAGTTTTTAAAAAAATCAAGCCCGATTTCACCATACGCAACAATTCTTTTATTTGTCAGGCAGGTTTCTATTCTGGTTATAAGCGTATCATTAAAATCTTTGCTATTATGAGGGTGGATACCTATGGCACCATATATGAGAGGATAGCGGTCTACCATTTCCATGACAGTATCAAAATATTTTTGTTCAGTACCAACGGTCAGTATGTACGATAGTCCATTATCGAGGCATCGCTTAATCACAGCATCCCTGTCTTGAGCATAGGTTTCCATTTCAAGGTGGCAATGGGAATCGACAAACATGGGTTTTTATAACATATTTGTTGAACGGTCTTCAAATAACGATTATTACGGGTAATGTCAATTGTTTTGTGTAAATTTTTTTAAAGGTTTTCTTCCCCATTGGTCATTTAAATGACTTGAGTACCGCATATATGATCCTCTCAATGCTC
>Ga0272448_1005516_pt1 | contig 13969 bp, 13 predicted proteins | sample YNPCB0191_FD_202220 | JGI IMG/M metagenome (GOLD analysis project Ga0272448, IMG submission 202220) | Hot spring sediment microbial communities from Yellowstone National Park, WY, United States - YNP-CB-019-1 | ecosystem: Environmental > Aquatic > Thermal springs > Hot (42-90C) > Sediment...
AAAAATACCATTACCAAAACTGACAAAACAATAAGAATTGCGCTTCCAAGGTCTGGTTGAGAATAAATTAGCATGAAGGGAATAGCTGATAGTCCCATTATTTTTAGAAAGTCTTTAAAAGATAGAGGAAGTTTTGTATTAGATATAAAGTACGCTGAAAATATTATCATTGAAAATTTTACCACTTCTGACGGTTGAAGTTGGAAAAAGCCTAAATTTATCCATCTTTTAGCTCCAAGAATAGAAACACCAAAAAATTTGACCAAGATAAGAAGAATAATGCTTACTAAGTATAAATAAAAAGATATATATCCAAACTTCCTGTATTCTATCAAAAAAGGCAAAAATGTAATTATAAATAAAGCAATAGAAACGAAGACAATTTGCTTTATGTATAAATTTGAATACTCATGATAAGATGCACTATAAATGTTAATTATACTCCAAATCAGTAAAAAAGCTGTAAGCAAATAAACAATTAGGTCTGTTTGCTTAATTTTTTTGAAAAAATTAAACATCACTCGGTCTCAATGATTTTTTCTTTAAAAATTCTTTTCAATATGTATGCCATTAACGGAGCAGCCACTTTTCCACCACTTTCACCGTGTTCAATAAATACGACACCGGCTATTTTAGGTTTATTATATGGTGCATAATCTATAAACCAAGCATGGTCTCTAAAATCCCACGCATGATGACGTTTTTTTCTTGTATCATAAGAATACACTTGTGCTGTTCCTGTTTTTCCGACATTTAAAACAGGAACCCTTTTCAAAGCTTTTGCTGTTCCGTTTGGTCCATAAACAACAAGATACATGCCATATCTTACCGAATCTAAATTCCATTTTTTTATGTTTATTTTTCTTATCACTTCTGGATTTGTATGAACCAATTTTTGAGACTTATTGTCAAAGAAAGCCTTCAATATATGTGGTTTTAGTACATATCCGCCATTTGCAATTGGCACAACTATTTTTGTTGCATCAAAAGGTGTTATTGTAATGTATCCCTGTCCTATGCTAAGGTTTACTGTATCACCATGAAACCAGTTTTGATTTAAAACTTTTTTCTTCCATTTTTTGCTTGGAATTGTTGCAACTTTAACTTCTAAGTCCGGGTTCAATTTCTCTCCCAATCCAAATAGCTTTGAATATTTTATAATATTCTCTACACCAAGCTTTAACCCAACTTGATAGAAGAAGGTATCGCAGGATGTTTCCAAAGCTTCAGATACATTTATGAATCCACAACCTCTTTTATTCCAGTTTCTATAAACCCATTTTCCTATTCTAAATTCAGAACCACTGCTTATCCTTGTCTCAGGAGTTATCACACCTTCTTCCAATGCAGCTATACTAACCAAAGGTTTATAGATAGACCCGGGTGGATATTTCCCTAAGAACACTTTATTCATTAAAGGCTTATACTTATTTTCCGTTAATTCTTTCCATTCTTCTTGAGAAAAACCTTCATAAAATTTTTGTAAATTATAGGTTGGATAGCTTAATAAAGCTAAGATTTCATAAGTGTTTGGGTCCACTAAGACAACAGCCCCTGATGGATGTTTTGAAGAACTAAAAGCTTCAAAGGCTATTTTTTGTATTCTTATATCTATTGATAAATAAATATCATTCCCTTTTCTTGGATCTTTTTCCCATAAAACTTTTTTCTGCCTACCAAATGCATCTACTAATACTGCCTTTTGTCCAGATTCACCTCTTAGCAGTGAATCGTAAATTTTTTCTACTCCTGCTTTTCCTACAAGAATGTTTGGAGAAAGATTTGGATTTTCTTTTAGTTCTCTCTCTGAAGGATATCCAACGTATCCAATTATATGTGCAAGATAATTTGCTTCTTCTGTGTAAACTCTCTTTGGAACAATTTCAAGATAGAATCCATTAAATAGATAGTTATAATTATAAAAGTTTTCTATATCCCTCTGAGTTAAATCTTTTTTTATAACAACGCTTGGATATAAGTTTTTTTCGATGATATTTAAAGTTTTCTCGTCTAATTCTATGTTAAGATAATTTTTTAGATTTTCCTTTAGTTCTTGCATAGTATAATTTTTCTTAACTACGTACGGGAATGCTATCAAGCTATAGGTTGGAACGTCATAAGCTAATAAGACTCCATTTCTGTCGTAAATTTTACCTCTTGGTGGATTTGAATAGAAAATTTTTATATAGTTTCTATCTGAAATTTCTCTGTAATATTCTCCCTTAATAATTTGAAGATAAAACAACCTTCCTACTAATGCAAAATAAAATGCTGCAAGAATGAAAATCAGAAAAGTTAATCTTTTAAACTTCATCATATCTTGTTTCTAATATTTCTTTTAGATAGTAAATAAGATATATCAAAACTATATTACTGAGCCAGTAGAAGATTATAAGATCTGTATCTAAAATAAAAAACTTTGATATCATAAATCCATATAATTCCTTTATCAATACTATAAAAAAACTAATGTTTGTTATTATCAAAAATTTCATAAATATGTTTGATATTAAAAACTTTTCTTTTAACCGAAAGATTGTAAATGCTACAGATAGATAAATTAATACATTTATAAAACTTTTAAATGGCATCAATAAATCCAAAAGTAAGCTACCGATTAAAGCTGTAATTAAAGCTATATTTTCTTTATTGTAGATAGATAGCCAAAAAATATAAACTAAAAATAAATCTGGAGTAATATACAAATTAAACATGTTTTTAAAAATTAGAGAAGATTCTATTGCAACAATTGTAAAAGCTATCAAAATATATTTTAAATAATAAATCATCTTTTGACTACCAGCACAATATCTAAATTGTATGGATAATAGAATGTTTCAACTTCTACTTCTCTAAAAAACTCTCCCTCCTTAGGAGATATTTTTCTTATAATACCAATCGGAACTCCATCTGTAGCCTCTGAATTAATTACTGTTGTTTCTATAATATCCCCAATTCTTATATCTTGCTCCGGACGGACATATTTTAAAATTCCTTTGTTTTTTTCTAAACCTTGAAAAAAGCTAATTTCTTGAGTTTTTCTTGTTCTTACAGTTATTCTAAAGTTTTCATCTGAAACGGTTAAAACCTCTGAAGAAAAATCTCCAACATTTTTAACCACTCCTATCAAAAATCCATCTTTTAAAACTAAGTCACCTATTTTTACTCCATTTTTTCTGCCTTTATCTATAAAGAAAAAATCAGACCAATTATCCGGAGATATTCCTATAACCTTTGCAATTTCATAATTTTGAATTTGATACTTTTTTATAAAGTCTAAAATTGGATATGTTTTTTCTATTTCCGAAATTTGATTTTTATAATTTAATATTTCTGCTTTTAGCTTTTGATTTTCCTCCTCAAGATTCTTTATTTTACGATATGTAAAGCTTTTATCATAGAAAAAATGCATTATGTAAGACCATGTATTATTGACAAGAGAAATTCCTTTTTGAACCTGGTATACAATATCTAAACTTTTAGATTTAAAGAAATTTGATGATAGGATAAAAAAGATTATTGCAAGAGAAATAGCCAATAATAATAACTTTTTATTAACAATCCTTTTCAAGTTTTTTCCATTTTTACTTCATTGATACTCTTCTTATAAGGTCTAAGTGCTGTAAAGCTTTTCCTATTCCGCGTGCTACTGCAGTAAGAGGGTCTTCACAGTATACAACAGGAAGATTTGTTTCTTCCACCAATCTTTTATCAAGGCCGTATATTAAAGAACCGCCACCCGCAAGGACTATTCCTCTTTCAACGATATCTGCAGCAAGCTCAGGTGGAGTTTTTTCTAACGTTGTTTTAACTGCATTTACAATTTGTATAATAACATCTTCTAAGGCTTCTCTAATGTCTTTTCCATAAATCACTATACTTCTTGGCATTCCGGTCATATCTCTTCCACGTATTTCCATTTTTTTCTCATCTCTGTCTGACGATATCGCAGAGCCTAAGTTTATTTTTATATTTTCTGCTGTTTGCTCACCTATCAAAATATGGTAATTTCTTTTAAGATAGTTTATTATAGCTTCATTCATCTCATCACCGGCAACTCTAATAGAACTTGAGATTACTAAGCCGGATAAAGATATAACCGCTATTTCAGAAGTACCACCGCCAATATCTACAATCATATTGCCGCCCGGCTGGTCTATAGGTAAACCGGCACCAATTGCTGCCGCCATAGGCTCTGCAATTAAATAAACTTCTCTTGCTCCAGCTTGCTTTGCTGCGTCTATAACTGCTCTTTTTTCAACCGTTGTAATTCCGGATGGAACACCGACCACTACTCTTGGTCTTGGATTTGTTAACCTTGCCAATGGAAAGCTTGTGTGAACTTTTTGTATGAAGTACTTCAACATTGCTTGCGTTGTATCAAAATCTGCAATAACTCCATCTTTTAATGGTCTAATAACTTGGATATGCTCCGGCGTTTTGCCTATCATCTCTTTTGCTTCTTTGCCAATAGCTAATACTTTGTTGGTCGTTTTATCTATAGCAACGATAGAAGGTTCTGTTAAAACTATACCTTTACCTTTAACAAATATTAACGTGTTTGCGGTACCTAAATCTATTCCTATATCATTTGAAAAATATCCAAGTAATTTATCTAACATTATCTCTCCTTTACATTTATTTTTAAGTTAATATAAATGACAATATTGCGAAGTGTTCTAAAATTCTCGTAAGCTTCCCTTTCCGTATAATCCTGAGGACTTTAGCTCAAAGATTACCTGTTCAATTTTACAAAATTTACTCTATTCTTAAAGCGCAAGTTTATTAGAAATTATTTCTTTAATTTTCGACACAAACTCATCGATGCTTAAAGTTTGGCTTCCTTGTTTGCCTTTTTCTCTTACTGCAACCGTCCCTGTTTCAGCTTCTTTATCACCAATTACAAGCATAAACGGTATTTTCTGAAGCTCAGCATCTCTAATTTTTTTATTCATTCTTTCATTTCTATCATCCAATTCTACTCTGATATCATTTTCTAATAAATTTTGTTTTACAGTTTTTGCATATTCTAAGTGCTTATCAGCGATTGGTATAATCTTAACTTGAACCGGAGATAACCATACTGGTAAAAATCCTGCGTAATGCTCAAGTAATACACCAATAAACCTTTCTATAGAGCCAAATATTGCTCTATGAATCATGTATGGCCTGTGTTTTTGATTGTCTTCACCTATGTAGTACATATCAAATCTCTCCGGAAGATTAAAATCAAACTGAATAGTTGAACATTGCCACAATCTGCCGATAGCATCTTTTATTTTAACATCTATTTTTGGTCCATAAAATGCACCACCACCTTCATCTATTTTATAGTCCAATCCTGTGCTTTCTATTGCTTTTCTTAGTGAGTTTTCTGCAACCTCCCACATTTTGTCATCGCCGACGTACTTCTCCGGTTTTGTTGATAGATACACTTCAAACTCATCAAATCCATAAGATTTAAGAGTATTTAGCGCTAAGTTTAAAACTTCTCTTATTTCATCTTCAACTTGGTCTTCTCTGCATATGATGTGTGCATCGTCCTGAGTAAATCCTCTAACTCTCATTAGTCCATGCAAAGCTCCACTTCTTTCATATCTATAGACCGTTCCAAGTTCTGCAAGTCTGATTGGAAACTCTTTGTAGCTTCTCTGTTTTGATTTATAAATCTCGACATGGAAAGGACAGTTCATAGGTTTTACATAGTATCCTTCTTCTTCTATTTGCATTCTTGGATACATGTTTTCCTGGTAGAAAGATAGATGTCCGCTTGTTTGCCATAGCTGTTCTTTTCCAACATGAGGAGTATAAACTAATTGATAACCTCTTTTTAGATGCTCTTTTTTCCAAGCATCCTCTATTTCTTTTCTTATAATTGCACCCTTAGGTAGCCAAATAGCAAGACCGCCGCCAATCTCTTCATCTATTAAAAACAGCTCAAGGTCTTTTCCAATCTTTCTGTGGTCTCTTTTTTTAGCCTCTTCAAGCATATTTAAGTAATCCTTAAGCTCTTTTTCACTCCAAAATGCAACACCGTATATTCTTTGAAGCATTGGGTTTGTTTCTTTTCCTCTCCAATATGCTCCTGATACAGATATAAGTTTAAATGCTCCTGCTTTATCGGTTGAAGGAAGGTGTGGGCCTCTGCATAAATCTACGAAGTCGCCCTGTTTGTATAATATAATTGGCTCTCCTTCAGGTATGTTATGCTTTATTATATCTATCTTATAAATTTCCTTTTTATTTTCAAAGAATTTAATAGCTTCTTCTCTTGGAAGCTCAAATCTCTCTATCTGATATCCTTTTTTGATAATTTCTTTCATTTTTTCTTCAATTTGTGGAAGATCTTCATCTGTAAGCCTTTTTCCTTCTATTTCAACATCATAATAAAATCCATGCTCCGTCGTTGGACCTATACCCAAATGAACATTTTCATTTCCGTAAATCTCTTTTAAAGCCTGTGCCATGATGTGGGCTAAGGAATGTCTAAGTATTTCAAGGCTATCTTTATCTTCTTTTTTTAGAAATTTTAGATTTCCACTTTGATTGATTGGTGTGTGTATATCAATGATTTCACCGTTTAGTTTTCCACCAACAACATCTTTAAATTTTCCATTAAGATTTTTTAAAATATCTTTTAATATATTTCCTTCGTTGAAAGTAAACCTTTGATTCAAGTCTTCTATAAATATTTCAATCATTTAATCTCCTTTCAGGTTGATTTTGGTTAATTTTTCGTGCATATATTATAACATTTTCAGGTCTTATTGAAACCACCTTAATCTTTTCGGATGGCAGTAACACTTGTACAGGCAAAACGTTTTTTCCTTCTTTCAACTTCTTACCATCAACATAAATTGAAATGTTTGTTAATTCTGATTGGTTTAGTAAATTTTTCTTTCCTTCTAATACAATGCTTACCTTTTCAGGTTTAACGCTTTTTACTTCAATATCTGGTGGTATATTTATTACATCTATATATCCATGAATTTGATATTTTGCATTTGAGTATGACGAAATGTTTATCCACATTAATAGTGCTACAAAAAAAGATAGTATTTTCAAATGTAGATTGTTAAATAATATTAACTTTAGCTTTTTTATGGTTTTATTTATCTTCATGTTTTGCCTTTTTAAGTCTTTTTCTTAGCATTTCAAAGGTTGAAGGTTTTTCTATCTCTAATAGTTTGTATAGCTTTTTTCTCAGCATCAATACATCCAAATTTCTATGGAGTTTTCCATCAACTGCTAATGATATTTCACCTCTTTCTTCTGATACTACGACCGCAACAGCATCAGTCTCTTCGGTTATTCCTAATGCTGCCCTATGTCTTGTACCAACGTTTTCCGGTATATCTGTAGATACGGTTAAAGGTAAAAATGCCCTTGCAAATGTTGCTTTCTTTTCTCTTATTATTACTGCTCCATCATGTAAAGGTGTCTGTGGTGTAAATATGGTTATGAGTACTTCTGGTGTAATTTCTGCATCTATTCTAACAAACCCTTCAATATAATTTGTCAAATCAACCGTTCTTTCAAATACGATTAAACTTCCTATTTTTCTATCTGCCATAAATAAGCATGCTCTAATCACATCATCAACAACCTTTTTATTCGATGGTGATAAAAATTTAAATATTCCTTTTTCTCCAAGCTTAGCCAATCCTTTTCTTAACTCTGGTTGGAATAAAACCACGATAATGAATATTCCAATACTCCATAAATTTTCAAAAATCCACCCTAAGGTTTCAAATTGAAAGATTTTTGCTACTATCCAAAAAAGTAAAAGAATTAGCAAGCCTATTAGTATTTGCCATCCTCTTGTTCCGGCTAAGAATTTAAGAAGATAATAAATGATTACAGAAACTATAAGAATATCTAAGACATCGGTAAATCTTATGTTTAAAAACGTTTGTATAATTTCCGTTTCACTCAATCCTGTATCCTTTAATTGTGTCTAATATGGTTAAGAATTCTGCTGTTTCTTTTACATCATGAACTCTTACAATATGTGCTCCTTTTAAAACTGCATAGGCTGTTGCTCCAATGGTTGCCGGTAATCTTTCTTTCGGCAAAGTATCCGGTCTATTTAATATATTTTTTAAGATTATATTTAAGAATGATTTTCTTGATATACCTATCAGAATTGGCAGTCCAAGAATTTTAAACTCATCTAATCTTTTTATAATTTCAACGTTATGCTCGACTTTTTTCCCAAATCCTATTCCTGGGTCCATGATAAACCTGTCTGGTTTAATTCCTCTTGAAATTCCAAAGCTGATTTGATTTTTAAAAAATTCTATAATTTCATAAATAACATCATCATAGTAAATCTCCTGTGTTTGCCATGTTTGTGGCGTTCCTTTTATATGATTTATAACAATATGACAGTCATGCTTTGCCACTACGTCAGCCATTTTATCATCAAAAGTCATTCCGCTTATGTCGTTGATTATGTCAGCTCCCTCGCTTACTGCAACGTCAGCAACAGTTGATTTATATGTATCGACTGATAACAAAAATCTATCTCCGAGATTTTTTCTGATTGCTTGGATTACCGGAATAACCCTCTCCATCTCTTCATCTGCTGAAATTGGCGTAGCTCCCGGTCTTGTAGACTCACCTCCTACATCAATAATATCTGCTCCATTTTCAAGCATAAACTCTACTTTTTTAAGGATTTTGTTAATATCTTTATAATCCTTACTACCATTTGAAAATGAGTCAGGAGTAACGTTGATTATGCCCATTATAGCGGTTTTAACTCCAAGATTTAAGAACTTTCCATGATAATTTAGTTTAAAATGCTCTTTTTTAAGATTTATCCACTGTTGAGTAAGCTCTTTAGCTTCTTCTTGTCTTTTATTTGCTATAAGATTTTGAATTAATTCTTTAAATTGTTCTTCAATCTCGATTACGGCTGGCTTTAGATATGGGTCTTTAAATTCAATTTTAAAAATTTTTTTATCTATAGACTTGATTACAGGAAATCTCTTCATTGATGCTCCTTTTTTGTGAAAAATTGGGATATTATTATAGCATTCAGAGGCTTGGATGAAGAAGTATTTCTAAAGATTGTATTAGTACAGGAAAATACGTTGGATAAGAAATTCAGCAAAAGCAAGAGATTCATTGCTTCGCTCGGAAAGACGAGAAAGACTCTTAACGTACAACATGTAAGGGCAATTCATGAATTGCCCCTACTTTCACTTTTCCACTTTTTTATCCTGAGGACGTAGGTCCGAAGGATCTCTTTTTTAAATTCTGTAAAAATTACCAATTTCTTACCCAAGATATATCCTTTATAGCCCATTATTTTAAAAAATTTATTTTGCCGACTTTAAATAGCTAAACTATTTTCTTAACTCTATCATAATAAATGATATAAAAGGAATTATAAAAATACATGGTAGTTCATTTATTGTAGTTTGACAGCATGGAAATAATTCGGCATTAAGCTGATTGCAATTATTTGTAGGATAGCTCAAATAAAGATTCCTAAATAGATGTATGGATTTAGCTTTATGTACTCAATAGAATTTTTTAAAAAATGGCTTTTCTCCTATTTCTTGTATTCCAACTGACCATTGAGAAATTACAGCCGATATAAAACTTATAGTTAAAGCAACTTCATAAGAATATATATTTAACAAATATTTGAAGAAAAAGAAATGAGAAATTCCTATTATCAAGCCATTATAAGCAATATTTATAAATTGCTCTTATCCTGTGAAGACTTTTTCTGGCCTTTTAGGTTTTTCCTTCATCGGGTCGCCTTCATATGTAAAAAAGGATAGGTTTTATCTTGAACGCCATCTGTTAATAAGTTGATCCAAAGTATTTGGGTAGCGTATAGTGGTAGCGGTAAAGCATTCAATATTGCTAAGGAGTTATAAGTAAGTTCAAATAGGTTTGTTGGGAGTTAAAATAATGTTGTGTCCAAATAAAATTATAAGGAGGAATGATAATGGATAAGAAAGAATACTTTGAAAAAATATTAGTCAGATCAACTGAAGAATTAGTAAAAGAATTTTTCCCAAACGGTATAACAACTCAAGAAAAGATAGGCATAAGAAAGCTTTTAGAATCTGTTGTAGAACTGATTATGAATCAGGAAAGAAATTTCTTTCTTGAAAATGATGATAACAAAGTAAATGGGTATTATGAAAGAAGTCTAAATACAGGTTCTTTCAAGATTAACATAAATGTCCCAAGAGATAGAAAAGGTAAATTTAGACCACAAATATTACCTGACCCTTACAAAAGAGTTAATGAAGATTATATAAACCTTCTTATGGGTTTAGTATCCAATGGATACTGTAGAAAGCAAGATAGATTCTACATTAAAAGCTTAGGCTTAAACTACTTTAAAACAACATATGGAAACAATCAAAAAAGAGCTTATAGAAAGACTTGAGTGTCTTTAAAACAAAAGGGCTTCCATCATATGTATTTGTACTGTATATAGATGCATACCACTGTGATATAAAAGAGAAAAAACAAAATTAGAAAAGCTTCTGTTTATGTAGTTCTTTAAAGTAGATTTACAAGGAAATAAAGATATATTTGGATTTTACACATTTTTTAGTAATGAAAACAAAGCATATTGGATAAAAGTATTCAATGATTTAATAGATAGAGGACTAAAAAGGTTAATGCTTATAGTAAGTGATGATTTTCCTGGGATAACAAAAGCCATAGAAACGCTATTTCCTTATACAAACCATCAGCTATGTTTAGTCCATTTACAAAGAAACGTTAGAAATCAGATGGATAAAGAAGATTCACAAGTATTTAACAAAGAATTAAAAAACATAAAAGAAAACAGCTTAGATTAAGAAGATGGATTAGAAAAATTAGATGATTTATGTAGTAGATTTAAATCTAAATATCCAAACTTTATAAAACATATTCAATCTAACAAAGAAAGATATTTATGTTTTTTAAAATATCCAGAAAATCTAAGAAAACACATTTACACAACAAATCCGGTTGAAAGTGTTAATAGTATGATAGAGAAGGTAAGAATAAATTTAGGTGGATATTTTCAATCTGTGGACATTCTTGAGGTAAATCTGCTTATACAAAAAGATAATTTAAAGAATGGAAAATGGAAAAAAAACCTATACCTGCTTTTAAAGGAGCTTCTTATGAAATTTTACAATTGTTTAATAAAAAATCTTCATTCCAGACACAAAATTATTGACAAGTCTCCAGAGTTTATCAAGTAAAACCTTTATTTTTTCTTTCCCAAGCTTAGGATGTTTCTTTCTTATTTCTAAAACTAATTGTTTATGTTTTTCTGTTATTTTTTGTAATTTTTCTAATTTCATTCCTTTTTTTGATATATAACGATTTTTAAGAGATACAGGATTGTTATTACTGCTTTCATACTCTTTAATCCATCTGTATATGGTAGATTTTGATACACCAAAAGCTTCAACTGCAACCTTCACTGGATGTTTTAAAGCAAATTCTACTACTTGCAATCTAAAGATTATTTCTGGATGTTTTTCCATAACATCATCTAATTCTTTTACTTGTTTTAAAAGCTTTCTTTCAAGTGTATTAATTCTCTAAATGAGGTAGATGTTCCTATTCTCTTTATCATCTTTATCCCCCGATTTTCATAATTTTAAATTCTTATATTATATTTTCCCATATTTCTTTTAGCTTATACAGAATTTATAAGGCTATATTGGTTTTAAAACCTGAAATAATGAAATTATTAACTGTGCCGATAGATGACATAGAGCATTGTGTTTCAGTAATCAGAAATAAAAAAACCCTTCGGACAACCGAACTAAGATAGAAAGATTTATTTAAATTTCTTCTTACTCTGTAGCATAACTATGTAAGCCAGGAAAGTATAAGTTTACTCCAAAATAACAGATTAAAAGCATTATAAACCCTGCTACCACTATCCATGCAGAAGTTTCTCCTTTCCATTTTCCGATAGTTCTTCCGTGTATGTATGCTGCAAAGAATAGCCAAACTATTAAAGCCCAAGTTTCCTTAGGGTCCCAGCTCCAATAACTACCCCAAGCCTCATTCGCCCATGCACCGCCAAGCATTATAGATGCAGTCCATACAGGAAAAGAAATAGCAACTGCTTTAAAAGCAATCTCTGAAAGTAAATTTTCAGATGGAAGTTTATTGGCTATTGGTTTTAGGACATATACAGCAAAATAAATTAAAGCTATAAGAGTAATGATAAAGATGATTCCAAAAATCATTGTTTTAATATCCTTATCACCAGTTAAAGTAAGATATCCAAAAATACCTGTTAAGATTAAACTAAAAATAAATCCTACATAATGATACATATTTACCGGTTTGTTTTTAACTTGAGCTTCTTTAAGTAGGTAAGCAAAAGATGCACCAAATGCTACTGTAAAACCTGCATAACCTACAAACGATGCAAGCACATGAAGGTAAAGCCAATAGCTTCTTAAAGCAGGTACCAATGGGTTTATATCAGTATTAAACTTATGACCCCAGATAATTAAAAACGCAACGATCGGCATGAAAAATGTTCCAATAGTTCTTGTTTTGTATTCTCTCTCAATGTATAAATACAGTCCAACTGCAAGCCATGGGAAAAACATTAAAGATTCATAAAGATTTGTCCAAGGTGGATGGAAAATACCCATATTATAAGATTCTAAACCTCTTATAAACAGTCCTATTATTTGTGTTAACCATCCAGCAAACGCAAGTAATGTACCAATCTTAGCGATATTTTCATTTTTAAAGAAAAACTGAAAAATATACATCAATGCTGATAAACCATAAATAAAGCCAGCAATTTGAAATACAAGAACATTACTAATCTTTCCTGACGATAAAGCTAAGAAAACAGATAATCCTAAAAATGCTAAAATAACGCCAATAAATAAACCTGCTTCTAAATACGATGGTTTATTCTTATTTTCAAAAACAACTACATTATCCATGGTTTTGCCTCCCAAAAAATCATAAAGTTATGATATCACCTTCTAAAGAATTTTCAAGATGGTAAGCCATGTTTATGAATTTAACATTTGTGTTATTTTTATCAGATAAAATTAGTGATAATCCAGTATTATTATGTCTAAATTTCCAAAGGTGCTCCATGGTGAGGTTCATAGCTATACAAAGTAAGCCCTGTATTGAACCACCATGTCCAACTACTAAGATATTGTCTTCATTGTGATTTCTTACATCTTCAAAAAATAGCTTTAGCCTTTTTTCAAAGGATTCTATGCTTTCTTGCTTTGGTAAAGGATGTTTTAAAGGGTTTGCTAACCAGTTGTCAAAATGTTCTTTTGCGTTTTGATAAATCCAGTCATAGCTTAAGCCTTCCCATGTTCCAAAATGCATCTCTCTAATTCTTGGGTCAACTTCATGATTTACTTCTAAAATTTTTGCTACAATCTGTGCTGTTTTGAATGCTCTTTTTAAATCAGAAGATATTACTTTTTTAATCCCTTTATCTTTCAAGAAATAACCAAGTTTTCTGGCTTGTAAAATACCATTTTCTGTTAAATTTGTGTCTATATGTCCTTGAACTATCTTTTTTGCGTTGTATTCACTTTCACCATGTCTGCAAAGATATATATGTTTCATTCTTACTCCAAGTTTAAAGAAACAGGAATTTCATGACAATCATCAAATTTCACACAATGAATGCACTCAGTCCAGACTTTTTGCGGGAAGTTAGATTTATCTGTAATCTCAAATCCAATCTTTTTAAAAAAATCCGGAACGTAAGTTAAAGCAAAAACTCTTTTTATACCAAGCTCTTTAGCTTCATTTAAACACTCTTGGACTATATTTCTGCCTATTCCAAGATGCTGATATTCTTCTTTTACAGCCAAAGATTTTATCTCTGCCAAATCTTCCCAGTATACATGCAAAGACCCAACGCCAACAATCTTACCATCTACTTCACACACAAAAAAATCTCGTATATTTTCATAAATACTGT
>Ga0272448_1005517_pt1 | contig 13968 bp, 10 predicted proteins | sample YNPCB0191_FD_202220 | JGI IMG/M metagenome (GOLD analysis project Ga0272448, IMG submission 202220) | Hot spring sediment microbial communities from Yellowstone National Park, WY, United States - YNP-CB-019-1 | ecosystem: Environmental > Aquatic > Thermal springs > Hot (42-90C) > Sediment...
CAGTTGCGATCGGATCATCTACGCCGTCTTCTGTTTCCACAACGAAAAATGGCGAGGACACCCGCTAGCACATTTTACACAAAAGACTTGACACTACCTGCCCTGTAACTGTTCACGTTTACCCTGGAAGCAGGTGCATCGGCATGCCTATACCATCCCGCAGGTTACCCAAACCTGCGGGAGGGTGTGTAGACCGCTTTCCAACTTCCCTTACCCTGACGGTGAACAGTTATATTGCCCTGGGAATCTGCCTTGCGTCGTCATCAGCGATGTAGTAGAATGCTGCCATCCCACTAATGCCAAAGGAGGGCCCACCAATGCGGATCACAGACATCAGGACGGCGTCGTTACAGGGCAACTTTGAGTGGATTCTGGTACGGGTGTACACCGATGAGGGATTGGTCGGTCTGGGCGAGTGTTATTGGGGCGCGGGGGTGGAGGCAGCCGTTCACGGCATCAAGCCACTTCTGATCGGCGAGGATCCACACAATATTGACTGGCTCTATCAGAAGATGGTGCGTGGCATGTCGGGCGCCGGTTCAACAGGCGGAGCCATCGTTTCGGCCATCAGCGGCATTGAGTTGGCGCTCTGGGATGTCAAGGGGCAGATGTTGGCCACGCCCATCTATAACCTGCTGGGTGGACGTTATCGCGAGCGCATCCGTGTCTATGCCGATTGCGGGCACGGCGCCCAGCCTACACCCGAAGCGTGGGCCGAGAAAGCAAAGCGCGTCGTCGCCAAGGGGTTCACGGCCATCAAGTTCGACCTGGACAATGTTGATCCCGAATCGTTCGGTGAGGACTATCATGTGGGGGTTGGGCCACGCAAGGGGTGGCTGCAGGGGCAACAACGCCCCATCTCGAATCGGGAAATGGATACCATGATCAGGCTGGCAAGCGCCGTGCGCGAAGCCATTGGGCCGACGATTGATTTCGCCATTGACTGCCACTGGAACTACAACACACGTGATGTCATCAAACTGGCACACGAGTTGGCGCCTTTGAAGCTGCTGTGGCTCGAGGACCCGGTGCCGCCTGACAACGTGGAAGCTCTAAAGCGTGTCACCGACAACTCACCTGTGCCGATCTGCTCAGGTGAGAACCACTTCACACGCCATGGCCTGCGTCCGCTGATCACCACCCAGGCGGTGGACATCATCCAGCCCGATATTCCCCACGTCGGCGGCTTGCTCGAAGCCAAGAAGATTGCCGATCTGGCTGACATCTACTACATCCCCGTTGCTGCGCACAACGTCTCCAGCCCCATCGCCACAGTGGCTGCCTGTCACACCTGCTCCACCATGCGCAACTTCATGATTCTGGAGTTCCACGGCATGGATGTGGGCGATTGGTGGAACGATCTGGTGGTCGGCGATCAGGCCTTGATCGAAAACGGCTACATCAAGCTGCCCGACAAGCCAGGTTTGGGCCTGACCCTGAATGAAGATGTGGCACGAGCGCACCTGAAGCCGGGGGCCAGTTTTTTCGCCTAGCCGCCATGCCCGCGGCGCACAACTCCGGATGAAGACAGCAGAGTCGCCGGCCCTGCCATCGGCCGGCGAGGCAGCCCAACCGGCTACAGGTGCAACCGGTGTTCATGCAAATCGCGACAGCAGTACATAGGCTGCCGCCGCTACGAAGCCGGCCGCTGGAATTGTCAAGACCCAGGCCAAAAGAATATTCGTGAACACCTCCCACCGTATCTTTGACAGCCGCTCGGCTACCCCTACACCAACCAGCGCCGAACTAACGACCTGGCTGGCACTCACCGGGGCACCCAATATCCCGGCCAGGAGCACCACCGTTGCTGCCACAGTTTGAGTGGCAAAACCGTGCACCAGCCGCACATGAAAGAACTTCGACGCCAGCGTACGGATTGTGCGCGATCCCCCTGAAGCAACCCCCAGCGCAATAGTGATGGCGCAAGCCAGCAGAACCCAGACAGGAATGCGAAAATCCGCTTCGCCACCCGTGATGACCAGAGCCATCATGATCACCCCCATTGTCTTCTGGGCGTCATTGCTGCCCTGACTCAGCGCCAGCAGCGTGGAGGTGGCGATTTGCGCTCTGCTGAATGATCTGCTGATGCGCGGGCTTGCCCCCCGCGCCAGAAACAAGACCAGATGCATGAAAAACCAGCCGCTGATCAATCCAACCATGGGCGCGGCGATCAACGAGGTGACAATTTTGATCAGGCCGGCCGGGTGAATGGCCTCCCAACCAGAGGCAGCGACCGTCGCGCCGATGATGCCACCAACGAGGGAGTGAGACGGGCTGACGGGTAGACCAAGCCGATAGGTCACCAGAAGCCAGACTACGGCACCGATAAGCATGGCAAGCACGGTGATAAGGGTGAGCTCCGACGTTTCGACAAAGTCGCGACCGATGGTGCCGGCCACGGCGGCCCCGAAAAGCAGCGGCCCGATGAACTCGCTCACGGAGGCGAGTAGAAGGGCCTGCCGCGGGCCAAGAGCGCGCGAACCGATGATTGTTGCCACCAGGCTTGAGCTGGCAACATAGCCGTCCAGGAAGTTGAAGAGTAGGGCAAGCACAATGGTGAAGATAAAAACGATATCGCGTTGCAATGCTGGTTTCCACTCTGGAGAGAGTTGCATATGCCCGGCGCAACGGCAGCCGCTCGCTGAAGTATACACTATCGCTCGCCACTGTCAACATGGCTTCTCTGGCGTAACTGTTCATGGTTAGGATAACAGCACTTTCGCTGGAATGCCTCCACCCCGGCCTCCGCACCGGAGGCAGATGGTAGGCGCGTGGGAACGGCGCGGTTGCCTGTCCTGTGCCGGAATACGGCAACGGCATACCGCACCGTCCTGCGGCGGCTGGTGCCCCCGGTCGGCGCGGCTAAAACCGTCTCTGCGACGACGTGAAGACCCTCCCGCAGGTTTGGGTAACCTGCGGGAGGGTGTAGGCTGCCGATGCACCTGCTTCCAGGGTAAACGTGAACAGTTACTCTCTGGCCGATTGGATACATCTTTGCCGGCAGCGGCAAAAGAGCCTCCCTCTCCTGCATGTGGGTGAGGGGTGCTGGTGAAAGTCCTGTGACCAACGCTGAACAATTGCTTAGGGTACCTCAGTTGACAACGGCGTAGGGAGAGCGTATTCTTGCAGATGCCATATTCGTCATACCGCGCGGCCTACACTCACGGCTGAAAATAGCAAGGACGGCTGCCATGCCGTCGGGTGTGGCAGCCCAACATCTGCATTTGCTTTCGGGTCGGCGCCAGGATCTCTGGCCCCGTACCCTTCAGGTTCTCCCGTTGAGGGAGAAGGAGCGTATAGGAGCACCTGTATGACTGATGTCAATTTTCGTCGCCAGGGCACGAAGGAACACATTGATGGATACGAGACAGTTGTGCATGATGTTGATTTCTGCGTGGTCGGTGGCGGCATGGCCGGGCTATGTGCTGCCGTGGCTGCTGCCCGCCATGGGGCGCGCGTGCTCTTGATGCAGGACCGCCCTGTTCTTGGCGGCAACGCTTCCTCGGAGATCCGCATGTGGATCTGCGGGGCGCGCGGCCCCGATAACAAGGAGACCGGCATCCTTGAAGAGATCATGCTGGACAACTACTACCGTAATCCCGGTCTCAAATACCCCATCTGGGACACAGTACTCTATGAGAAGGCCCGGTTCCAGCCTCATCTGGAGCTGCTACTCAACTGTACCTGCAATGACGTGACCACAGAAGGCGACCGCATCGTCAGCGTCAAAGGCTGGCAGATGACGACCCAGACCTGGCACGCCGTCAAGGCGAAGCTCTTTGCCGATTGCTCCGGCGACTCCGTCTTGCGTGTGTGCGGAGCCGACTATCGTTGGGGCCGCGAGGGGCGAGACGAGTTCGGCGAATCGCTGGCCGTCGCCCAACCCAACCGACAGACAATGGGCAGCTCGATTCTCATCCAACTGCGCGAGGTGGACGAGCACGTGCCGTTCATTGCACCCGCGTGGGCATACAAGTTCACCGAAGAGGATCTGGCGCACCGCTCGATGATACCAGACGAAGCCGAAAACTTCTGGTGGCTGGAGATCGGCGGCCTAGGCGACACGATCAAGGACACCGAAGACAATCGCGACGAATTGCTCAAGATGGCCTATGGCGTCTGGGATTTCATCAAAAATCACCCGGATGGGCGGGGCCATCGCTGGGAGTTGGAATGGATCGGTATGTTGCCCGGCAAGCGCGAGAATGTGCGCTACGTTGGTGACCACATCCTGACCCAGAACGACATCTTGGCCGAAGGGCGCTTCGACGACATGGTCGCCTACGGCGGCTGGCCCATGGATGATCATCCCTCCAAGGCATTTCATTACCGAGGAGAGCCCACCGTTTTCCACCATGCGCCATCGCCCTACGGCATTCCGTACCGCTGCCTTTATTCGCGCAACATCGCCAATCTGTTCTTCGCTGGACGCAATATCTCGGCCAGCCACATAGCCCTGAGCTCGACGCGCGTCATGGCCACCTGCTCCATCATGGGCCAGGCGGTGGGGACGGCGGCCGCCTTGGCCGTCAAGTACAATTGCTCGCCGCGCGACGTCTACCAACGGCACATCCGTGAGCTGCAGGCGACGTTGATGGATGACGACTGCTACCTGCCCTGGCACGCTCGTCCCGTCCCAGAGCTGGCGCAGAGCGCGCGGCTTACTGCCTCTGCCGGCGACCCGCAGCCGCTGCGCAACGGCATTGACCGTTCGCTCGGCGACGCCGACAACGGTTGGTGGGGGAAGCCCGGCGCGTGGGTTGAGTATCGCTTCGCTGCTCCAACGCACATTGCACAGGCACGCTTCACCTTCGACAGCAATCTGCGCTCTCACAAGCGCATGCCCTGCAGTTGGCCGCGCCAGGGGCATCATGTGTGCATCCCAGGCATGATGGCGCGCAGCTTCGACATCGAGGCTTTAGATGACGACGACCGGTGGGTATGCGTGAAGCAGGTGAGGGACAACTACCAGCGGCTGGTCAGAGTGCCGCTAGACATGGTTACCCGCGCCATCCGTTTCGTGGTCCGGGAAAGCTGGGGAGCAGAGAGGGTGCATGTGTTCGCGTTTGATGTAAGGTAGTCATCAGCCACCCGATGTGCCGGAGAGCCTGCCTCGCCTAGCGGGCACATCGGGTAGCTTCGCGGTGTATGCTCACTCCTCAAGTGTGCTCAGATCCCCTTCCGCTAACCCCTGGGCACGAGCCTTCAATACACGGCGCATGATCTTGCCGCTGCGCGTCTTGGGCAGTTGGGCAACGAAGGTAATCTTCTCCGGCTTGGCGATCGGCCCCATCTCGTGCCCGACATGGGCTTTGAGCTCCTCGGCCAGAGCCTCCGATGGCTCGTAGCCGGCCCGCAGAATGGCATAGGCGTGGATGGCATGGCCCTTAATGTCGTGGGGCAGGCCGATGACTGCCGCTTCCGCTACCGCCGGATGGCTGACCAGCGCACTCTCGATCTCCGCTGTCCCCAGGCGATAGCCGGAGACCTTGATCACATCATCAACACGGCCGATAATCCAGAAATAGCCATCCTTGTCCTTGCGGGCGCTATCGCCCGTAAAATAGACGCCGGGATACTTGCTCCAATACTGTTGCACGTAGCGGTCGGGGTCCTTGTAGATCGTGCGCAGCATGGCTGGCCACGGCGTCTTGAGCACCAGGTATCCCTCTTCGCCAACAGCCACAGGTTGCCCGCTATCGTCATAGACATCGGCCTCGACACCGGGGAAGGGGCGCGTGGCACTGCCCGGCTTCAGGTCGACAACCGGAAGCGGCGTGATCATGAACATACCGGTTTCAGTTTGCCACCAGGTGTCCATGATCGGGCAACGTTCCTTGCCGATAACACGGTAATACCAGCGCCAGGCTTCGGGGTTGATCGGCTCGCCCACGCTGCCCAGCAGGCGCAGGCTGGATAGATCGTGGCGATTCGGCCATGCCTCGCCAAAGCGCATCAGGCCGCGAATAGCCGTCGGCGCCGTGTAGAGCACGTTGATGCTATACTTCTCGACCAGACTCCACCAGCGGTTGGGGTAGGGATAAGTCGGGGCGCCCTCGTACATGAAGCTGGTAGCTCCCAACAGCAATGGGCCATAGACGATGTAGCTGTGGCCGGTGACCCACCCCGGATCGGCAGCACACCACCAACGGTCTTCCTCCTTAAGATCAAAGACTGTCTTTAGCGTGGTCGCCACACCGACCATGTAGCCACCATGTGTGTGCAGAATCGCCTTCGGCTTGCCGGTGGTGCCAGACGTATACAGGAGATAGAGAGGATCCTCGGCATCCATTTCTTCAGTCTCACAGCGGTTACCGCCACCGGCATTGCGCGCGATAGGCAGATTCATCAGATCGTGGTACCAGTAGTCGCGCCCTGGCTCCATGGGCACATCCTGGCCGATGCGCTTATAGACAATCAGGTGCTCAATCGTCGGACTACGCTTGAGCGCCTCGTCCATGATCTTCTTCAGCTCGACGATCTTGCCGTTCAAGAAAGCACCATCGCAGGTGATGGCCACCGTTGACTGACTGTCCTCGATGCGTCCGTGCAGCGCCTCTACCGAGAAGCCCCCGTACACCACCGAGTGCACGGCGCCGATCTTGGCGCAAGCCAGCATGGCTATGGGCAGCTCCGGCACGCGCCCCATATAGATCGTTACCCGGTCGCCCTTCTTGACGCCCATGCTACGCAGGACGTTGGCAAAGCGACACACGTCGCGGTGAAGCGCATGGTAGGAGAAGGTACGCACGTCACCATTCTCGCCTTCCCAGATCAGCGCCAGCTTGTTGCGCCGCCAGGTCTTGACATGGCGATCCAGGCAGTTGTAGGCGATGTTCGTTTTTCCGCCAACAAACCATTTGTAGAACGGCTTGTTGGAGTCATCCAGCACCTTGTCCCATGGCTCAAACCACTCAAACTGTTGGGCCTGCTCGGCCCAAAATCCAGCCAGGTCTTCTCGAGCGCGGCGTGCCACGTCCTCATAACTTTTGACGTTCGCCGCAGCCACAACCTCCGCTGACGGATGGTAGATCTCCTGTGGGATCTCTGCACTGTCCATGTCACTCTCCTTGCCATGGCGATTGTCTGCGCAATCAGGATGATAGAAAAACAATATCTACATTAAATATCACATCGTGAGTTAAGTATAACAGAGAGACGATCCCAATGTCAAGAAAGCGCCCTGGGGTAGCTGTTCACCGTTAGGGTAAAGGGAGTTGGAAAGCAGTCTACATACCCTCCCGCAGGTTTGGGTAACCTGCGGGGGGCAAGTGGCGGGGCCAGGGTGGGGGCAGTCCAGCGAAAGCGCTGTTACCCTAACCGTGAACAGTTACTAAAGGGTAACTGTTCACGTTTACCCTGGAAGCAGGCGCATCGGCATGCCTATACCCTCCCGCAGGTTACCCAAACCTGCGGGAGGGCATGTAGAACACCGTCGGCAATCCGTGTTCCGTGCCATCTGCGCCTGAACCCGTGGTCAGCTCGCTCCGCTTTCCAACTTCCCTTACCCTAACCGTGAACAGTTACACTAAAGGGCGCTCTTGACATATCCACAACACCTGTGCTATTATTCTCCCCGCTGCAATTTCACTTGTGCAAAGCCCGGGGTACAGGAAAGCACTTGCCTTGCACCGCAAGGGATGTGCTTTTTTGTTGGTACGTTGTACCTTTTGTTTGCACTTTGTGCCCCACGCCTTACATCTTACATCTTGCATTTCCCATCTCGTTTCGGGAGGTCATGTGTGATTGAAGTCGAAAACCTCACCAAGTACTATGGCACCCACCCCGCCATTGAAGATGTCACATTCACCGTCAACAAAGGTGAGATTGTTGGCTTTCTCGGACCCAATGGCGCCGGTAAGACAACGACCATGCGTATCCTTACCAGTTTCTTGCCTCCTTCCAGCGGCAGCGCCCGCGTCGCCGGTTTCGATGTCTTCCAGGATTCGCTCGAATCCCGTCGCCATATTGGCTATATGCCCGAAACCGTCCCCCTCTATCCCGAGATGACCGTGTATGAATATCTCGACTTCTTCGGCCAGCTTCGCCGCGTGCCCAGGCGAGGGCAGCGCATCACCGCCGTGGCCGAAATGTGCGGCCTGGAGGATATGATTGATGCTCGTATTGGGCGTCTATCCAAAGGCTATCGTCAGCGCGTCGGTCTCGCCCAGGCGTTGCTCCACGATCCCGATGTGCTCATCCTCGACGAGCCGACGGTCGGCCTCGACCCACGTCAGATCATCGAGGTGCGCCAGCTTATCAAGAGCCTTGCCGGTGAGCATACAGTCATCCTGAGCACCCATATTCTGCCCGAAGTGAGCATGGTCTGCCAGCGGGTGCTCATCATCAACGAAGGGCGAATCGTGGCCGAGGACACCCCGGATCGTCTCAAGGCCAGTCTTCAGGGTGTCGATCGCGTCCATCTGGAGGTGCGCCGCCCCACGGCGGAGATTGTCGGTCGCTTGCAGAAGATTCCCGGCGTTCAAGCCGTGCAGGATCGAGGCGACGGGGTGTACGAAATCGAATGTGCCCCCAACACCGATCACCGCGAAGAGATTGCGGCGACCGTCATCCAGGGCGGATGGGGACTTCTGGAAATGCGCCAGGTGAGCATGAGCCTGGAAGAGATCTTCCTCAAGCTGACCACAAGCGATGCTCAGGAGCAGGAGTAAGCAATGTTGAATATGATCGCCATCATGCGCAAGGAATTGCGTAGCTATTTTGCCTCGCCAGTGGCCTATGTGGTCATTGCCGCTTTTCTGGTCATGGCGGGAGTGTTCTTCGCCATTCTTGTCCGTGCCCAGGCCGGCACGGTCGAGGCGTCGTTGGATATTGTCTTCGGCAATGTAACGGTAGTTCTGCTCGTTGTTGCCCCAGCCCTGACTATGCGCCTCCTTGCCGAGGAGCAGAAGTCGGGTACAATTGAGGTGCTGTTGACTGCCCCGGTGCAGGATTGGGAAGTCGTCGTTGGCAAGTACCTTGCCAGCGTGGTGCTTTTCCTGGTTCCTGTTGCACTCACCCTTGTCTATCCTGCCGTTCTGCTTCACTATGCCAACCCAGACGTCGGACCAATGATCGGCGGCTACCTTGGCCTGATTCTGTTCGGCTCTGCCTTCCTGGCCGTGGGTGTGCTGGCATCGTCGCTGGCGCAGAACCAGGTGGTGGCTGCGCTCCTGGCGGTGGCTATTTTGATTGCCATGTGGCTGATGGGCGCGTTCGCCGGTTCAGCTCGCCCGCCGGTCAGTGACATCCTGAACTACCTATCCATTATCGGCCACTACAGCGATTTCAGCCGCGGCCTGGTGGATACCAGAGACATTGTGTACTACCTCAGCGTTATCGCCATAGCCCTCTTCCTGGCCATACGCTCACTGGAAACGCGGAGGTGGACGTAAAATGCAAAAACTGCGCGCCAATAGCGACTTCATCCTGTCGGTTGGCCTAATCGGCGTCTTCGTGCCGCTGATTGTCTATATCGTCACCCACCGCTTCAATATCTTCGGCCAGATCATCTTTGCTGCCGGCATTGTCACCCTCGGTCTGTATGTCGGCCTGGAGTATCAGCGCATTTTGCGTATTCTTGGCGGACGGCAGGTACGCTACGGGGGCAATGCCGTGTTGATGTCACTGCTCTTCATCGGCATCATTGCCCTGCTTGCCTTCATGAGCCAGCGCTACAGCAAGCGCATTGACCTGACGGCCAATCGTTCGTTCTCCATTTCCGAACAGACGGCCAAGGTCATTGATAATCTCGACAGCCCGGTCAAGATATGGGCCTTCTATCTACCTGGCGATGGGGGCCAGGTCGAAACCCTACTCAAGTCCTATGTCGCCCGTTCCCGCGGTAAGATCAGCTACGAGATGGTGGACCCCGATGCCCGCCCCACGTTGGCCCAGCAATACGGCCTGACCCAAGGGGAAGTGGATGTCCTGGTTCTGGAACGGGGCAGCCGTCGCCAAAAGGTAACGGGCAGTACCGAGTCAGACATTACCAGCGGCCTCGTCAAGATAGCGCGCGACCAGCAGAAGGTCGTTTATCTGTTGACCGGCCACGGGGAGTATTCACCCGATGACACCAGCCAGGCCGGCATCCTGTTGGCCAAGCAGGCCCTTGAGCGGGATAACTACATCGTCAAATCGTTGAACCTGACCACCGGTGTCACATCAACAATTACGGCCACCACGGGTATAACCGTAAGCGGCTCGCTGACCGGGACAACGGCAACCCGCCAATTTGGTCGCATCCCGGCCGATGCCGCGGCGTTGATCGTCGTATCACCTCAGACGCCTATTCCCGATGGTGAATGGCAAGTTATTTCCCAGTGGGTGAACAACGGAGGCAAGCTCTTTCTGCTGCAAGATGCTCTAGAAGGACCAAGCGGACTGGATGATATGCTCTTGGTGAACTGGGGCATTCGCGTGCGCAACGATCTGGCCATTGATCCGGCCGGCTCAGCCTTGGGTGACCCGGCCACGCTGGTCATCCAACGTGGTGGTTTCAGCCCCATCACCAAAGACATGCGCTCGCAAATCATTCTTCCCGGCGCCCGCTCGGTTGAGGTGCCCAAAGATACGACCCAGGGTACAACCTTTACGCCGGTGGCTCAGACCAGTGATCAGAGCTGGGGCGAAACCGATCTGGCCAACCTCAACGCCGGCGTTCGTTATGACCCAACTAAGGATACTCGGGGCCCCCTGAATATCGGCATCACCGTCGAGCGCGATGCTCCCGGAGGAGCCAAGGCGCGCCTGGCCATCTATGGCAATGCCCGCTTTGTCACCGATCGTTGGATCAATAGCGGCGCCAACCTTGACTTCTTCGTCAATACCGTCAATTGGCTCACAGAGGACGAACAATTGATCTCTATTCGCCCACGACCGCCTGCCCAGCGCACCCTGTTCATTCCACCAACCGATGCGAATGTGATCAGCCTCGGCGTAGTGGCCGGGTTGCCACTGCTGGTTCTGGGCCTGGGGGCGATCGTCTGGTGGCGGAGGAGGTAAGGACGTGAGATTCCGTACAACCGGTGTGCTCCTTGTCATCTTCGTGCTGCTGGCCGGCTACGTCTACTTCTTCGAGTTGCACAAGAAACCGCCAGAAACACCTGTTGACAAGAGTACGTGGGTCTTGACCTTGAGTAAAGATGATGTACAACAGCTCACGGTAACCGACAAAAGTGGCTCTGTGGCTTTGGCACGTGGAGATAATGGCGCATGGTTCATCGGCAGCGTCGGTGGCGATGAAGCCGATGCCACACGGGTTGGCACTATCGTTGACAGCTTGGTTGATCTGCGCGCAGCTCGCACCTTGACGCAGACAGCGGAGAGTCTGGCGACCTATGGCCTGGAGAATCCGACCGTTACCGTTACCCTGGGCTTGAGCGACAATCGTCAGGAAGTTCTCTATATCGGCGACAAGAACGTCCAGGGTACGTCCTACTACGTACAACACAAGGGGCAGTCTCCGGTGTATTTGGTGTATGCTTCGCTGATCGAGGACCTGCAGAAGCTCATTACCAACCCACCCTACAAGCCGACGCCGACGGCCCAGCCCAGTCCCTCGGTGTCACCTGCTACGGTCGCCCCGTCATCGCCAACGCCCACACCATAACGCCACACTATACCGAAAGGAGTACAAACAAGCCCCCCACCCTGTGCATGCATGGGGTGGGGGGCTGCTCTTCTTTACCAGTCGCCAAACGACCCGTCGCTACGTACCCTCCCGCAGGTTACCCAAACCTGCGGGAGGGTCAAATGTGCGACAAAAACCTATTCTTGTGAGAGGCCTGGGGGTTCTGCCCTTCTTTACCAGTCGCCAAACGACCCGTCGCTATGCCAGAAGACGGGGTTATCCCATGTCCCATCATGGGCTTTGCCGACCAGAGCCTCCTCGTCCACCTCGATGCCCAGGCCGGGCTTGGTGGGCACCTGAATATAGCCATCAACGATGTTGAACGGCTCTTTGAGGTAGCCTTCGCCGGTTGTGACATGCTCCTGGCACAAGAAGTTGGGAATACAGGCGTCGAGTTGCAGACAGGCAGCCAGGGCGATCGGGCCTAGCGGGCAGTGTGGGGCAACGGCTGCATAGTAACACTCGGCCATCGCGGCGATCTTCTTGCATTCCAGAATGCCGCCGGCGTGCGAGAGATCCGGCTGCAAGATAGCGGCAGCCTGTCTTTCCAGGATCGCACGGAAGCCCCACTTGGTGAATAGGCGCTCGCCAGTGGCAATGGGGATGGTGGTGCTGCGGGCAACCATAGCCATGGCGTCGGGATTCTCCGGCAAAACCGGCTCTTCGATGAACATCGGATAGTAAGGTTCCAGTGCTTTGGCCAGACGGACGGCCATCGCCGGGCTGACACGACCGTGGAAATCAATGCCCACATCTACATTCTTGCCCACCGCCTGACGCACGGCAGCAAACGCTCCGGCCACCCGCTCCACGAGTTCCATCGTATCCACGATCTTGATGGGGCCCTCGATGCCCATCTTGAGCGCCGTGAAGCCTTGCGCCACGCGTACCTTACCGCGCTCAATATAATCGCCGTAGGTTTCGGCATTGATCCAGCCGTACATGCGAATCTTGTCACGCACGGCACCACCCAGAAGCTTGTATACTGGCTGACCCAGCCATTTGCCGGTGATGTCCCACAGCGCTTGCTCGATGCCCGACAGGGCGCTGCACAGGATCGGGCCGCCGCGATAGAAGCCTCCTCGATAGATCACCTGCCAGTGGTGCTCGATGCGCGTTGGATCCTGGCCGATCAGATAGCGCCCCATTTCGTGGACGGCCGCATTGACTGCCTGGGCATGACCTTCGCAGATCGGCTCTCCCCAGCCCACGATGCCTTCGTCTGTGCGCACCTTGAGGAACAACCAGCGTGGCTGGATATAGAATGTTTCCAGTTTTGTGATCTTCATCTGCTATCTCTCCCTCACTTCGATTGTGCGCATCAGGAATGACGCAGCGATGGCACGTTGCCACGAGAGACGGCTGCCCTGTCGTCGGGCGTGGCGGCCCGAGTCGCTGTTCTGCTGTCGGGGGCAGCTCGACCGTCCGTTTTTCCCTGTCAGTGGTTGCCACTATTGTCCAGCACGGCGGCCGCGGCCAGCACGGCACCACCGGGAACCCTGTACCCCTCGCGCTTGAGTAGAGTTTCCAATGCCGAAAGAACCAGCAAGACGTTGACCTTGCTACACGAATAGCCCATCAAACCGATGCGCCAGATTTTGCCGGCCACCGGCCCCAGGCCACCGCCGATCTCGATATTCATCTCGTTGAGGAGAGCCTTGCGCACACGGGCGTCGTCCACACCGGCAGGAATGCGGACGGTCGTCAGCGATGGCAAACGATGGTTGGGGTCGGCAAAGAGTTCCAGGCCCATAGCCTCGAGCCCGGCAACCAGGGCCTGGCTCAGTCGCCTGTGGCGAGCGACACGCGCTTCCAGTCCTTCTTCCAGGACAAGCCGCAGCGCCTCGTGCAGCCCATAGACCAGGGGCACCGGTGCAGTGTGATGGTAGGCGCGTGGGTTACCAAGCCAATACTTCTCAAGCAGGGTCAAATCGAGGTAGAAGCTGGGGACTGCTGTTTTGCGCTGGCGGATTGCTTGTAACGCCCGCTCATTGATAGTGATCGGGGCAACCCCCGGCGGTGCCGAGAGGCACTTCTGGCTGCCACCGTAGCATATGTCAATGTCCCAGGCATCAACGGGCACGTTCACGCCGCCCAGCGATGCGACTGCATCTACGATGAGGTAGGCGCCATACCGATGGGCCAGCTTGCTAATCTCGGCCACCGGCTGCTCCACGCCTGTGGATGTCTCGCCGTGAACAATGGCGATAGCCTTGACTTTTTCGCGCCGCAGGACGTGCTCAATGGCTTCGGGCGGAATGACCGTGCCCCATTCGGCCTCAACCTTAATCACACGTGCACCCAAACGCTCGGCAATGCTCAGCATGCGTCCTGAG
>Ga0272448_1005518_pt1 | contig 13966 bp, 12 predicted proteins | sample YNPCB0191_FD_202220 | JGI IMG/M metagenome (GOLD analysis project Ga0272448, IMG submission 202220) | Hot spring sediment microbial communities from Yellowstone National Park, WY, United States - YNP-CB-019-1 | ecosystem: Environmental > Aquatic > Thermal springs > Hot (42-90C) > Sediment...
CCCACCAGCGCCCGCGCATCGCCCCGCGCGCCGCTCTCGGCCATAGCCTCGACCGTCGCCTGGAGCTGGGCGATATCGGCTTGGGTGGCACGCCCGGCCACCCGTTCCACGGCCAACCGCTCCAACACAGCGCGCAGCGAGTAGGCCTCCTCCACCGTTTCGGGCGTCCAGCGCACCACAAAGGTGCCGCGCGAGGGATAGCTCACGAGCACGCCCTCGCCCACCAGTTGGCGGACGGCCTCGCGCACCGGGCCGCGGCTGATCCCCGCCTGCGTGGCCAGCGTGGCCTCGACCAGGCGCTCGCCGGGACGCAGCTCGCCCGCCAGGAGCGCATCCTCAATGGCCTTGACCACCGCGTCGCGCAGGCTTGCACGTTCGAGACGAGAGACTCTCACCGTTGGGGCTCCCCAGGTTGTTGACTGTTGACAATGTCAGTATAGCAGAGGAGGGGGAAGGTGTCAATGTCGTGGGGGTAGCGCTGTAGGGGCGGTTCGGGAACCGCCCCCGTGCCCCGTACCCGGCGCCAGCCACCGCACGCGACCGCGGTGGCCAGCACGGGCGGCAGGTGAGCCGCCTGCGGAGGTGAGGCGGTTCCCGAACCGCCCCTACAGGGTTCGGTGATCGCCGAGCCCGCAGGCTGGCGGTCTACGGGAGACAGCGCGGTTCCCGGACTTGCGTTGTGCGATGAAGCGATGCTGAAGAGCCTCCGCCTGATGCTGCACGCCTGTCGGGGCGGGGCACTCCAGCGGGGCCAGGGTCAGCGCGTGTTAGCCCCCTGCTTGTCTCTTGTGCTCCACCGACTCCCGCGGAATCTCAGGACGGATCGGGTCCCCAGTGTTGCGATGGAGGATGCGATGACAATTCGCACAAAATCTCTTGCGATAGCTTGGTCTCTCAGCAACGGATTCCGCTTCCGCAACTCGAGCGTGAGCTCTTGGATACCCCCTTCCGGTAACTCGGTCTGCATACCGCGTGAGGAAAGCGTGGGTTCCTCCCTATTCGCTGCGCTGTGCTGATAGAGGTCACTCAGCCTTACGCAGTCGCCTGACCTCACCCGCTCCCGACCACCCTCCACTCCCCCCACCCGGCACGCATCTTGCTGACCCGAACGAGCGCAGTATGCATGCAGGAGGTCAACCTATGCCCGCGAACGCGGTCTTTCACCCCTTCGACACCTACACCATCCCACTCGAGCAGCAGTTCCGCTCCTGGCCCCGCCAGGTGCAGCGCCCCTACGACAAGGCCACCGTCGACCCCTACACGCGCACCCGCGTGATCCTGATGAACGGCATCGAGAACGATAGCTGGATGTTCCTGCACCAGTGGTACCGGAACACCGACGACCTGGCCCTGCGCGGCCTGATCGCCACCCTGCGCCGGGTCGAGTCGCAGCAGCAGACGACGGTGAACTGGCTGAACCCGGCCGACCAGAGCGTGATCGAGACGACCATCGCCTACGAGCAGGTGGCCGTGGACCTGACCGCCAACCTGGCCAGGAACGAGCCCGACCCCTACGCCAAACAGGTCCTCGATTTCGCCCTCATCGAGGACTTGGACCACCTCTTCCGCTATGCCCACCTCATGCAGATGCTGGACGGCAAGAGCGCCGAGTCGATCGTCAAGGGCCAGACGGAGATCATCGAGGGCCGCCCCACCCGCGAGGAACACCGCCACCCCATGGACATGGTGCGCCGCCACTATGACGACCAGACGGCCCACATCAAGACCAAGCTCAACTCGCAGACCATCACCGCCGCCGAGCAGCAGACCTACCTCTTCTACAAGTCGCACGGCGCTACATACGGCAACGAGCTGGCGCGCCAGCTCTACGCCGAGATTGCTGAGGTCGAGGAAGAGCACGTCACCCAATACGAGTCGCTGGCCGACCCGCGCCTGTCGTGGCTCGAGAAGGCAGCGTTGAAGCAGGTCAACGAGGCCTACAACTACTTTAGCTGCTGGCAGACCGAGACCGACCCCCGCTTTGCCGCCATCTGGGAAGAGTTCTACCGCATGGAGCTGGAGCACATCCGGCAGGTGGGGATGTTGCTGAGCCAGTACGAAGGCAAGGACATCCGGCAGATGTTCCCGGCCAACATCTCGCCGCTCATCGTCTTCGAGCCCAACAAGGAGTACGTGCGCAACATCGTCAACACACAGCGCGGCCTGCAGCCGATCAGCACCGAATTCAAGCGCCCCGACCAGATGCCCCCCGAGTGGAAGACGCCCGGCTACGTGCAGCAGGTGAACCGCGAGGGCGTGCCCTCGGAGATGGTGGTCGAGCGCATGCCCATGCCCATGTAGGGGCCGGAGGCCGAGTCCCAACGGGGCGTGGATCCCGGCCGGGCATCACGCTTCGCACGTGACCGGAGCGCAACCTTCTGCGGGGCTTTGGCGGGTTGCCCGCCAAAACCCCGCCCAGGTGCCAGGCCGCTTCCAGAGCATCCTCGGCGCGCCGCACGCCGCGAGTGGCGGCCCACAGCCATGCAACAGCCTTCGCGCGCCAGGGCGGCCGGGTTGCGCAAGCACCTGGTCAGCGGAGCCGGAGTTGCGCTCTGCCCACGCGCCAACCTTTCGACACCCAGGCTTGCACCAAACCCCGTTCATCGCCTCTGCGGCCTGAGCCTGCCCACGACCCAGTCCACGCTGGCGATCACCAGACAGGAGACCAGGTAGAAGTAGATGGGGCTTGCGATGACCGAGGCCCAGGGCGCCCTCCTCATGACGTCCAGCCCGAGCAGCCTCAAGGGCCACAACAGCAGGGCAAGCGGCACCAGCGAGTAGATCCATAGCACCCAGAGAGGCAAGGGCCGCAGCAAGTCGTAGAGCGGGGGCTTGGGGGGCGGGTTGGGCACATCATCGACAAAAGCCCATGTCTGAATGTGGCCTCCGATGGCGATGGCGATCAAGACGGCGAACAGGAGGAGCTTTCTCCAGTCTGGCCGCGGCGCACGCTTCATCTCGCCCTTCTCCTTGATCACTAGCCGGGTCACGGCTCGACGACGAACAGCCCATACTTCCGCTCGCCAGCGACGTTCCCCGACATGGCCAGCCGCTTGCCGTCGGGCGACCAGGCAGCGGGCCGCGCCCGGTACTCACCCGTGGCCCACGAATTGAGCGGGCGCCCTTCGGGGAAGCTATAGACCGACGTCACGTTGGGCAGGCCGAAGGTGCTGCCCGGTCTCGCCAGCGCCACCCGCGTCCAGTCGGGCGACCAACTCGCCGCATAGTCGCCCTCGGCAACGAGGCGCGCCGGGGTGCCAGGCGGGTCGAGGGGCCGCGCCCACAGGGCAAAGGCGGTGCCCACGGGGCCCCTGAACCCGCCCATGAGCAGCCAGCGCCCGTCGGGCGAGAAGGTGGGCGAGAAAGCATACCTGGACTCCAGCTCCTCGGTCTGGCCCGTCTCAGAGTGATAGAGCTGCAGCCGACGGGCCACGCCGCCCAGCACGATGTGGAAGACGTCGCTGCCGGCCACGCTCCTGGCGGCGGCCCAGAAGCCCAGTTCTGGCGAAGGCACCTGTTGGAGCGCGAAGAGCTCCGCCATGACCACCACGACGCGCCCGTCCTCCAGGTCCACCAGCAGCGGGCCACGCTCCTCCGTCTCGCGGATGAGGAAGAGGGAACCGGTGACCCACTCGCCGCCGAGGCCCAGGATGGACTCGCCGCCGCGGTGGGTATAGTCGATGGTCTGGATGGGCCGGCGGGTGCGCGCATCCGTAAAGGTGGTCGAGGCATGGATCCGCCCGTCGCCGGACCGCTGCCCGCGCGTCGCGGCCCGGTAGCTGCCGCCGGGCGAGAGGGCCTCCTCCTCGCCGGTCGGCGGCGCCTCACTTGCCGGCGCAAAGCCGCCCTCGCAGGGCGTGCCCCACATCGCCGTTGCCCCGCTCCACGCCACCACCTGCCCGCCCTCCTCCCAGGTGAGCGCGCGCGGAGGAGTGAGCAGCGTCGCGTGCCGGACCTCCGGGCAATCGCACATCTCGCCCGTGCGGGGGCTATAGAAGTGCAGCGTCTCAGCCGGTGAGGTCTGATCCGTCGTGGCATCAGGAGCGCGCCAGAAGGCGAGCCACTCCCCATCGGGCGACCAGCCGCCGACGGTGATCGAGGAGCCCGTTACGATGGGGCGGATGACCGGGGCTGCCAACGTGGGTGCGGTTGCCTGGGCCGGCGAAGCCGTAGGGGCCACCTTCACGGAGGGCGCTGCCATCGCTGCGGCGCGGGGCGTTGGCGTGACGTCAGGTGCACGCGGCGCCGCGGGCGCGAACGTGCTTTGATCGGCGGCGCGCCTGCCATCCCCACCGCTGCACGCGACAAGCAGCGCGATCACCGTCGCCGGCAGGGCGAATGCGAGCGCGACCACGCGCAGCTGGCGCAGGGCCGATCTCCTCATCTCTGCCTCCTCGTCGCCTCTGCAATCCCCCGCCCTCTACGCTCTCTCGCACGCACCGGGTGCGCGGCACGGAAGACGCGCAAGGGCGAAGGGCCACACAGGACTGCGCCTGGCGATGCTCCACATACCCAAGACGCTTGCTCTGCGTCGCAGGTTCCCTTCCTCACTGGTTGTTCTCCGCAGCAGCGGTGATCCGCATCGTGCTCCACTGAGGTGCGAGAAACCCGCCGTTACCCCTTCCTAGTATAGAGAATAAGAATGAGGTACCATCCTGTGTGTTGGGAAGTTCTCCGGCTTCACAAGCACAGGAGGTACCTCATGAAGCCCAGTTTATCAGAAAAGCTGTTGCTGCACATCCTCGCACTCGGCTGACGATGCCCTGGTAGAGGTGCAGCAACGGCACGCTTCTTGCTGGACCGGAGCCCGGTGCGCCACCAGCGAGGCCAGTACACTGGCGGCGCGTCTGGCTGCAGCATCGCCCGGGCAGAGCCGATGCTGCAGGGACGGGGCGGCCGGTTCCAACACGCGACCAAGCAGAGACAGCAGGAGGTTGATGATGCAACTCACGCCAAAGGAGATGGACAAGCTGATCATCTACCAGGTGGCCCAGATCGCGAATGCCCGCAGGGCGCGAGGGATCAAGCTGAACCACCCGGAATCGGTGGCGGTGATCTCGGCGGCCATCCTGGAGGGTGCGCGCGAGGGGAAGAAGCTTGAGGACCTGCAGAAGGAAGCACAGAAGGTGCTCACCAGAAACGATGTCATGGAAGGCGTTCCCGAGATGATCGAGAGGATCGACGTCGAGGGCGTCTTCCCCGATGGCACGAAACTGGTGACCGTGAACAACCCCATACAGTGAAAACCCGAAGAGAAAGGAGAGCGGTCGATGGGCACGCCCGTTGGTGGTCTGGTGCTGAAAGACGAGCCGGTCGAGCTCTACCCGGGCCGGAAGACGATCAAGCTCAAGGTCAAGAACACCGGCGACCGGCCGATCCAGGTGGGGTCGCACTTCCACTTCTTTGAGGCCAACCGGCACCTGGAGTTCGATCGTCCCGCCGCATTTGGCTGGCACCTGGCGATTCCTTCAGGGTCCGCCGTGCGCTTCGAGCCGGGCGACGAGAAGGAAGTCACCCTGGTTCCCTATGGTGGCAAGCGGCGGGCCCACGGTTTCAACGGCCTCACCAATGCCTGGGTTGGGTCCCGCCACAGCATGGTCGAGGCCTTTGAACGCGCGAAGCAGTTCGGCTACAAGAGCACCGCGCCCCTTGAGGTCAAACCGGAGGAGGTGCCCGAAGCAGTGCCGGAACCGGTGCTGGCCTAGCCGATGGCCGCACCCGGCAGAGCTGCTGAGGCCGGACCCGAGCGCATCCCGGGAACAGAATGCGCAAAGGAGTAGCAGACATGGTCGAAATCTCGCGAAAAGACTATGCCGCGCAGTACGGCCCGACCGTCGGCGACAAGATACGGCTGGCCGACACCGACCTCTACATCGAGATTGAGCGGGACTTGCTGACTCACGGCGACGAGGCCGTCTTTGGCGGTGGCAAGACTCTCCGTGATGGCATGGGCTCCGATCCGGAGCTCACCAACGAACATGGTGCCCTCGACCTGGTGATCACCAATGCGACCATTGTCGATCCGGTGCTGGGGGTCGTCAAGGCCGACATCGGCATCCGCAATGGGATGATCGTGGGCATTGGCAAGGCAGGCAACCCGAGCACCATGGCCGGCGTGTCGCCCACCATGACGATCGGGGCGGGAACCGAGGCCCTTGCGGGTGAAGGGCTCATCGCCACCCCCGGGGGCTTTGACACCCACGTGCATATGATCTGCCCGCAGCAGGTGTACGCGGCCATCAGCAACGGCATCACCACCTTTGTGGGTGGTGGCACCGGCCCAGCCGATGGCACCCGCGCCACAACCTGCACACCTGGCTCTTGGAACATCCATCGCATGTTGCAGGCTGCGGAGCAACTGCCGATCAACTGGGGTGTGCTGGCCAAGGGCAACTCGTCCGACAAGGCACCGCTGGTGGAGCAGATCCTGGCCGGCGCCTGCGGCCTGAAGGACCATGAGGACTGGGGCTGCACACCCGAGGTGATCCGCACGAGCCTGGATGTGGCGGATGAGTATGACGTTCAGGTCTGCATCCACACCGACTCTCTGAACGAGTCCGGCTACGTCGAGAACACCATCGCCGCGATCGACGGCCGCACCATCCACACCTACCACACCGAGGGGTGCGGTGGCGGGCACGTGCCCGACATCATGAAGATCGCCTCGTACCCCAACGTCCTGCCCAGTTCCACCAACCCGACGCGGCCTTTCTCCGCCAACAGCGTCGCCGAGGCCTTTCCCATGATCATGGTCACGCATCACCTGAACCCGAATGTGCCCACAGACGTGGCCTTTGCCCACAGCCGCGTGCGACCGGAGACGATGGCCGGCGAGGATGTGTTGCACGATCTCGGCGCCCTGTCGATGTATTCCAGCGACGCGCAGGCCATGGGGCGCTGCGGCGAGAACTGGGTCAGGCTGATCCAGACCGCCGACAAGATGAAAAGGCTCTCCGGCCCCCTGCCCGAGGACAAGGCAGCGGGAAATGACAACTTCCGCGTCTTGCGCTACGTGGCCAAGCTGACCATCAACCCGGCCATCACCAACGGCATGTCACACCTGATCGGCTCGCTGGAGGTCGGCAAGCTGGCCGACATCGTCCTGTGGAAGCCGGCGTTCTTTGGCGCCAAGCCGTTTGCCGTGGTCAAGGGCGGGATGATCAACTGGTTCCCCATGGGCGATCCGAATGCGTCGATCCCCACTCCCGAGCCCGTCTACTATCGGCCCCAGTTTGGCGCCTACGGCATGGCCCTGCCTGAGACGTGCGTCACCTTTGTCTCCACCGCTGCCTACGAGTCGGACATTGCGAGCCGGCTGGGCCTGCAGCGGCGCGTGGAGCCGGTCAAGAACACCCGTACGCTCACCAAGAAGCACATGGTGCGCAACAACGCGACGCCAGATATCGAGATCAACCCCGAGACCTATGATGTCACCGTGAACGGGAGGCCGGCGACGGTGCCCGCTGTCGAGACGCTGGCGCTCAGCCAACGTTACTTCTTCAGCTAGGCGGAAGGTTCGGCAGGGAGCGCGTGCTGAGCGCGCCCCCTGCGCATCGAAGCCCTGGCAGGGGCTCGCTGGCACCGGTGACAGGAATGCAGGAGCATCAGCCATGCGCATTGTGGAATCGGTACTGGGGAACCTGGCCGATGAGACCTGGAGTGCACGGCTGGCGACGGCCAACGTCGACTGGCTGAGCCTGGACCAGTGGGAGGCGCAGAAGAACCGCCTACGCAAGAGGACGCTGGCCGGCGCCGAGATTGCAATATCGCTCGACCGGGGCACGCACCTGCAGGATGGCGATGTGCTGCTGTGGGATGCAGCCCGGGCGACGGCGGTCGTAGCAAAGGTGCAGCTCAAGGACGTGATGGTTGTCGAGGTCAGCGTGGATCAGCCCGTGGAGAAACTGATCCGCACCTGCGTCGAGTTGGGGCACGCCATCGGCAATCAGCACTGGCCGGCCGTCGTCAAGGGCTCCCAGGTCTTCATCCCGCTGACGGTCGACAAGAGAGTCATGGCCTCGGTGATGAAAACCCACGCCTTTCCGGGAATCACCTATCGCTTTCTGGCGGGTTCCGAGGTCATACCCTACCTGGCGCCCCACGAGCAGCGGCGCCTGTTCGGCAGCCCCGACGACCCGGTGCACCGCCATGACCATGCCCTGGTGCACAGCCACGATCATGCCAACGAACGGGCGGATGAGGGGACATGAGCATCGGCGACGTCATGCGCCTCTTGCAGTTTGGCGACTCACTGTTGCCGATTGGCGGCTTCACCTTCTCCAACGGGCTTGAGACCGCCGTCCATGAGGGCCAGGTGCAGGATGTGACTGGGCTGCGCGAGTTCGTGCGCACCGCCTGCAGCCGCGCGGCGGCGAGCGACGGCATCGCCCTCCTCGAGGCTCACCGCGGAGCAGGCGAGGCCGCCCTGCCGCGCATCCTGCGCGCCGATCAAGCCCTCTTCAACCGCAAGCTCAACTCAGAGACGCGCGCAATGACCGTGCGCATGGGCAAGAAACTTGCCGAAGTGGCCAGCCATGTCGTGCGACAACCCATCCTGGCCACCTGGCTCGCCACCATCCACCAGGGGGCAACCCCCGGCACCTACCCGGTCACACTCGGCCTGACCCTGGCCACCCTGGGCCTGCCAGAGGGATTTGCCTTTGCGGTGCATCAGTATGGGGCGGCAGCGATGATCCTGAGCGCCTCGCTGCGGCTGATGAGGATCAGCTACCTCGACGCCCAATCGATCCTGTACGAAATCAACGGTGCAGCCGCAGCAGAGTACGAGCGTTACCGGGACTGCAAGCTCGACGACATGGCGTCTTTCGCGCCGATGATGGACATCCTGGCCGCCAGGCATGTTGGCGCGCATGTGCGCCTGTTCATGAGCTGAGAACACAACGAAGCGATGGAGCAGAGGATGAAAAAGATCACCCGGATTGGCGTCGGCGGTCCGGTGGGCTCGGGCAAGACGGCCATCATCGAGGCGATCACACCCATCCTGCTCGACATGGGCGCCAAGGTTCTGATCATCACCAACGACGTCGTCACGACCGAGGACGCCAAGCACGTGCAGCGCACGCTGAAGGGCATCCTGGTCGAGGAGCGCATCCTTGGCGTCGAGACCGGCGCTTGCCCCCACACGGCAGTGCGCGAAGACCCCAGCATGAACCTGGCGGCCGTGGAGGATATGGAGGCGCGGTTCCCGGACACAGACGTGGTGCTCATCGAGAGCGGCGGCGACAATCTGACCCTGACCTTCAGCCCGGCCCTCGTGGACTTTTTTATCTACGTCATCGACGTGGCTGCTGGAGACAAGATTCCGCGCAAGAATGGGCCGGGGATTACCCAGTCGGACATCCTGGTCATCAACAAGACGGACCTGGCGCCCTATGTGGGCGCCAGCCTCGAGGTCATGCGCCACGACGCGGCCCTGATGCGAGGTGGCAAACCCACGGTCTTTACCAACTGCAAGACGGGCGAGGGGATCCTCGAGTTGGTGCAGGCCATCAAGGAGGGCGTGCTGTTTGGCCTGAACCTGGGTGCCGGTGGAGCAGAGCCATGATCGACTACCGGCTGGTCCGGGAGTTGGCCGCCTTCCAGGATGAGCCCCGGCAGCTTCCAAGTGGCTATATCGGCAAGAGCGGCCTGGCGCGCATCGAGTTCGAGCGCTGCGACGGCCGCACCATCGTGGCCAGTTGCCACTCGCGTGCACCCCTGGCGGCGCACAAGGCCTTGTACTGGGAGGAGTCGATTCCTGGCATGGCTTGCGTGTACCTGATCATGGTCAGTGGTGGCATGGTGCAGGGGGACCGGCACAGCATAGAGCTTGTCGTCGGGCCCGGAGCGCAGGCCCATGTCACGACGCAGGCGGCCACCTGGATCCAGGAGATGAATGCCAACTTTGCCGCCCAGACGCAGCGCATCGAGTTGGCAGAAGGGGCCTACCTGGAGTACCTGCCCGACATCGTTATCCCCTCCCGGCACAGTCGCTTCCATTCCCACACAGAGGTCTCGATCGCGCCCACGGCGACCCTGCTGTACTCCGAGGTGCTCATGCCCGGGCGCAAGCACAAGAGCGGTGAGGTCTTTCAGTACGACGTCTTCTCTTCGCTGGTGCGGGCTGAACGGCCTGACGGGTCAGAGCTGTTCGCGGAAAAGCTGGTCATCGAGCCCTGGAGATGCGACCTGCGCCAGTGCGGGATGATGCAGCGCTTCGACGTCCTGGGCAACGTTCTCCTGCTTACCGGGCGCCCGGCCGCCGAGCGCATCATCGGCGAGGTGCCCGTTGCCTGCGGCGCCAGGGAGGAGTGGGCGGCGGGGGCTGGTCTCCTGCCCCACGATGCCGGAATCGTGTACAAGGTGCTCGGTCCGGAGTCTCACGTGGTGCTGGCGAGGGTGTACGAGTTCGTCACGCTGGTGCGAAGAGTGGTGCTGGGCAGTGCGGCGCCTTTCCGTCGCCCCCACTTCTGACGCCACAGCCACCGTCGCTGATGGGCGGCGGGACAAAAACGGATTCGGGAGAGAGTATGGGAGATCCTGCGTATCTCGCACCATGGAATCGCCTGGTGGAACGTAACGTTGTGGCGCGCTTTTTCGACATCTACTTCCGGGGTGCCGGCCAGGTCTTTTTTCAGAACAACCCGCTGACCGGCCTGCTCTTTGCCACGGGCATCGCCTATGGCACCATCGCCAGCGGCACCATCCCTGTTCTCTATGGCTTTCTGATCGCGCTCTTTGCGGCCACGTGGACGGCACTCTTGTTGGACCTCGACGACGCGTCGATCCGCAAAGGGTTGTTCGGTTTCAACGCGGCGCTGGTGGGAGTGGCCTTGCCGACCTTCCTGGCGTGGAATGGCATCCTGGTCGGCTATATCTTGTTGGGGGCTGTGGCCTCGGTGATCGTCACCCTGGCTCTCACAGCAGTGCTCGGGACCTGGGACGGCGCACCATTGACCGGCCCCTTCGTGGTGACCACATGGCTGCTGCTCCTGGCGAGCTACCACTTCGGGCTGGTGGGGCGCCTTCCCTCCCTCGGCCCGCCCACGCTGCCTGCCGCGTCGCCCGCCGTCCCGGCCGGGCTGAACGCGCTGAGCTTTGCCGATGGGTTCTTCCGCGGCGTCGCGCAGGTCTACTTCATCAACGACTTGTTCACCGGCTTGATCTTCCTGGTGGCGATATTCGTGAACTCGCGCCTCTCGGGCGCCATGGCGATCTTGGGCTCCTTCCTGGGGCTGTTCACGGCTCTGGCATTCGGGGCCGACCCCGCGCAGGTCTACCAGGGACTGTTCGGCTTCAACTCGGTCCTCACGGCCATCGCCATTGGCAGCGTTTTCTATACCATCGGCTGGCGGACGACCATCATCACCGCCTTTGCCGCCATCGCCACCGCCGTAGTGGCCGCCGGCTTGTCCACGGCTCTGAGTCCGGCGGGCATACCCATCCTCACGTCGGCGTTCGTCATCACCACTTGGGCTTTCCTGACCGCCAAGAAGAGCCTTGCTCCCAAGCACAACGAGCCGGTCGCCGAGAGCCTGTTCGGAAGGCAAGACGGGTCATAGTGGAGGCCCCAGACGGCGAGGGGTCATCGCTGCCTGGCCCGCCATGCCCGCCCGATGATCGCCAGGATGGCCAGGGCGACGACGAACGAGTAGGCCGCGGCGATCGCCACCGCTGCTGCCTGCACGGCCAACTGCCTGGCATTCCCTTCCACCAAGCCGCTCGCCTGGTTGACCGCTGCCACGGCCAAGAATCCTACCAGGATGGCTCCCGAAAGCCCGCCCACGCCGTGAACGCCCCAAACGTCGAGTGCGTCGTCCCATCCCCTAGCTTTCCGGAACTGCACCGCCAAATAGGTGACGATACCGCCGACGGCGCCAATGATGGCTGCTCCCCATGGCGCCACGTAACCGGCAGCCGGTGTGATCGTCGCCAGGCCGGCCACCGCGCCGGTCATCATGCTGACCAGGTCCACCTCGTGCCGTTTGCTCCAGTCGATCACAGCCCAAGTTATCAGGGCCAGGGAGGGAGCGATCAGCGTGTTGGCGAAGGCAGTTGCCGCTACTCCGTCGGCGGCAAAGGCGCTGCCGGCGTTGAAGCCGAACCAGCCGAACCAGAGCAGACTTGCGCCCAAAGCCACAGCGATTACGGACTCGGTGCTGCGCGAGGGGGGTCGTTCCTGTGCCTGAGCCCGGCTCTTGCGGGCGAGAATGGCGGCGGTCAGAGCGGCCGTCCCGGCGGTGCCATGCACGACGATCCCTCCGGCAAAATCGAGGACTCCCAGCCGCTCGAGGAACCCTCCACCCCAGACCCAGTGTGCCACCGGCAGATAGATGAAGATGCTGAAGCCGATCAGGAACAGCAGGTACCTGCCGAAATCGAGCCGGTCGGCGAAGGCCCCCGTGATGAGCGCCGGCGTGATGATGGCAAACATAACCTCATAGGAAAAGTAGGCCAGAAAGGGCACCGTTGGTGCAAAGCTCGGGCTTGGCTGCCTGCCGACGGCGTTCAGGCCTCCCAGCGACAGGTCACCGATCACCCCGGCCACGTCGTTGCCAAAGACCAGGCTGAAACCGAACAGGGCCCAGATGATGGCCACGACGCTCACCGAGAGCAGGACCTGCAGCGTAATCTCCCGCACATCCTTGCCCTTCACTACCAGGCCAGCATAGAACAGGGCCAGGCCAGGGGTCATGAGGAACACCAGCGCCGCGCTGATGAGCAGGAATGCGGTATTGCCGGTGTTGACAGGGCCAGGCATGGTCGCTCCGGGTTGCGGCGCCACCGAGCCAGATCAGGGGATGCCCTGGTCTCGACCACCGCCAGCCAGGGAGACTCTCGCTGGCCCAAGGCCAAGTCTGGTTCACGGCGCCCGTTGTGCTGATGCCACGATGGCAGACGCGCTAGCACTATCTGTGCCATCGCGTCCCTCGGCATGTCCAAGCCACTCTGCATGGCCTTTGGCGGCGCGTTCTCGCCTGTAGCCATGACCGGGGAGCAGGGCGATCTTCGCCGTACAGCTTCGGAGAGCGCACGCCCCAGCTTGGCCAGAACGTGGATGCTGCCTTCGGCCTACCACCCGTCGCCTTGGAGATGGTACATCCCTTGCTCATCGTCTGTTGGAGCCCCAGCCAAGGGCAGGTGAGGAGAGGGCACGCGTCGCCGCCGGGGGCCACCAGCTCGCAGGATGTGAACGACACGAGGCCGGGGGGCGGGCGGAGCTAAGTAGGTAGCAGAAAGTTCCTTACGGCTTTTCTGGCCGATTTAACAAAAGCGGAGCAGGCAGGTAGACTAGGGGACACCACATCTCGCTAGAAACCTGCCATGCTCCGCCTCACAGTGGATGATACGCAGTATGTTGAGTTGCGCCAAGTGGCCCGCCGAGCCGTGGGCCGGGTGTCCGAAAGAGCCCATTTCGTGCTGCTCTTCCTGCAGGGGCACTCCCCATCCGAGATCGGCAACTTGATGGGGTACGACAAGGCAACCGTACTCAAGTGGCTCCGGTCCTACATGGACCACGGGGTCAAGGGCCTGTACGATGCGCCTCGGAGTGGCCGTCCCCGGCTGTGCAAGCACCTCACTGCTGTTGTGCAGGCCCAAGCCGGCCAGCCGCCGCGCAACTATGGCTACCTGCAAGCCTGTTGGACTGTGGCCTTGTTGCTCTGTCATCTGCGAGATCGTTTCCATATTGTCGTCAGTCGAGCGACCTTACGCCAAGCGCTCAGGCGGGCGGACTTTCGCTGGACTCGGCCCAAATTGGTTCTGCCGCGTCGGCCCGACCCGACAGCGGAGCAAAAACGCGCCAAACTGGCCCAAGCGCTCGCCGATTCGAGCGCGACCGTGATCGCCGAAGACGAATGCGACATGCATCTGCTGCCTGTGTTACGAGCCATGTGGCAGAGGGTGAGACAACAGCTCCGCATCGTCACGCCGGGCCAGAACGCAAAACGTGCCGTCTTTGGCGCCC